>Ga0308159_1001972_pt1 | contig 25650 bp, 10 predicted proteins | sample PhyCR1_FD_201040 | JGI IMG/M metagenome (GOLD analysis project Ga0308159, IMG submission 201040) | Phyllosphere microbial communities from UC Gill Tract Community Farm, Albany, California, United States - DLSLC.R1 | ecosystem: Host-associated > Plants > Phyllosphere > Unclassified | place: USA...
CACATACAGATGATCCGGCACGGTGCGCACCACGTCCGACCAGAAACCTTCGCGCTCCAGCAGCGACAGCTCGATCAGCTTGCGGCTGGTGATGTCGTTGATGCTGAGGATCACCGCTTTATAGTCGTCCTGCTCGCTCGGCAGGCGCAGGACCATCCACAGGTGCTGGTCGCGACCGTTGCTGTTGGGCAGTTTGATTTCCAGTTCCAGCTGCTTCTGCTGCTGCAGGACGGCGTCGAGGATCGGCTGGCCGATTGCGCACTGCAGGTGGCGCCGGCCGTCGATCAGCAATTGCCAGGCCTCGTCGCAGGAATGCACGTCGAGCAGTTGCAGGGCGACCTGATTGACTTCGGTGACGCGCATTTGCGCAAGCAACTGCTGGCGCTGCTGCGGTTGGTCGAGCCAGGCCTTGAGCTGGTCGCTGGACTGAATCTGCGCCTTGTCGAACATCTGCTTGAGGCCGGACAGGTCAAGCACGCACAGGGCCACGCCGGTGCCTTCGAAAATATCCTGATAACGCCGCCGGCCTTCGTGCACCTGACGCTGGCGGCGGCGCATGTTCAGCAGCGCGATCACCGGCAACATCGAGAACGCCAGGCCGAGCAGGCATTTGCCGATGAACGCCGGGAGCAATTCTTCCAGTACGCGCTGGCGGTCGAACAGCCCACGCAATTGCCAGTCGCTGCTGCTCAGCGGCACGGTCAGCACAGTGTTGGCGACATCGTCGGGGGTCAGCCCGCCAGCCTTGGTCGAGGGCAGCCCAGTTTCGCGGCTGATGATCTGGTGATTGAGGCGGTTTTCCACCAGCCACAACGGGCGCAGGGCGGTGGCGTCCTGTTTGGTCAGCGAGTCGAAGAAGGTCGGCGTCAGGCGCAAGGCCCAGTAACCGCGACTGCTGCCGCTGGCCTGATGCAACAGCAGATGCACCACCGAGCCGTCATCGGCGTTGCTGAAATAATGCGCCTGGGCGCGACTGCGGCGCACCAGTTCGGTCAGGTAATCGGCGTCGGAGCTGTCGGTGGCGCTGTCACTGATAATGCGGCCAGAGGGCGAGAGCAGGGCCATGCTGCGCAGATCGGGCAGCGAGCGTTGCAGTTTGCGTAGCAACATCTGCTGTTCGTCGGCCGATTGTGGTTGTTCGACGATCGGTAGCAGATTGAGGGCGATTTGCGCGTTCAGCGCCATGTTCAGGCTGACCTGAGCGGCGAGGTCGGCGGTGTAATCGATGGTGTACTGACGCTGGTTCTTCTGGGTTTCGCGCAATTGATCGAACAGTTGCCAGAACAGCAATGCGAGCAATAACAGCACGAGGGTGGCCAGCGCCCCCTTCAATGTCCCGCGCAAGGGCGAGCCGGGCGCCGGTGGGGTGCTGCTCACAGAGGCTGGCGGAGTGACATTGGTCAAGCTGTGATCCTGCGATTTGGCTGGACTGGCGCGACGTGCACTATAAGCCGGACGCCCGAAGGGCGGCTAGCATGCCTTGACTCGTGGCGAAGTGCCAGCCCCGCTCGGCTGGACTGCCATCGGTCATCAAGGTGGTTTTGCCAGTCAGACGGGGACAAATTGTGGCCATCGTGGCCGAGCTTGCGGCACTGCAACCCACCCGGGGTATCAGCAGCACGCGGTTTACCGTTGATGCTCTAACCACGTTGGCGCGAAAGTGAACAGCTACAGGTGGCGGCTTGAAAGACAGCCACCACCGCTCGCTCTGTATCAGCAACCGATGTTGCCCGGCGGTTGCCCGCGCCTCGACTTCAAGGCCACCTGTACAACTGCGGGCAATCCGGTCCGGACAGTCAGTCCGGACCCCGCCTCAAATGAGGCAATCGATCTTACCAACCTTGCTGCTGTGCATACTTGGAGGCTAATTCCAGACCTTTATCTACTTTGGCCCGGAGTATATTCATGTCCTTTTTTATGTCCTCCAGAGTTATCAATTTCTCACCTCCTGTCAAACCGCCGCTAGAAAACAGAACATTGGTATTCAGCGCGATAAAGCTCTCCATCGCGAGGTTGAAATCCGCTTCGGCATCGCTTTTTAATTTCGCGTACGCATCGCCCAATCTCTTGTACTTCATAGGGCTTAGGCCGTTTTGTGCATCATTGGCCTCTTCAGAGAGTTTTCCTAACTGGATCATCTCTTTTGCACCGTATGCCATGAACTCTTTCAGACTTTTTTTCGCTACTTTCTTAAAGCCATTTTTTTGGCCTTCCTCAGTCCTCGGGTCATATTTATTGTAAGTTTGATTGGCATTCTTAATGGAAAATGTCGGTGTGTTTTTCTCTTTGACTTTTTCCCAAGAGAGCTCCGCTGCCTTGGGAGTAATCGAAGGTTCCAAATGGGTCTCTTTGCCAATTTTCTTCATGACCTCAGAGGCCGCCTTTTTAGCTCCGAATGCGCCGATGCCAGCGCCACCTATAGTGCCTGCTACGGGTAACGTGGCCGTTCCCACCAGGCCACCTAACAGGCCTCCGCCAATCGCTGCAGCTGTGGTCACAATGCCAGTCAGTACCGTGAACGTGCTGACTTTGGCAATCGTTGTGTTTCTATCCTTATCCTCAAAGAGGTGTTCGAACAATGCGTTTTGTTTGTCCACGGCCTTCATCGCTGTGGACAGGTTTTTGCTGAACGCCTTTATTTCGTTGCGCATTTCGTCTTTTTTTGTTTTAGAGCAACCCTCTTCGTCAATGAAACTAATGGGGTTGCTCCCCACCATCGCATACACGTTCAGCCCGTCCACATCTCCTGCGGGGTCGGGATTGATCCAACGATTCAACCACGTCGCGTAATAGCGTAATCCGTAGTAATACAACCCGGTGGCATCACGTTCCTTGCCTGAATAACGAATGGTCTTGTAGCTGGCCTCGGTGGCATTGCGCCCAGTCCACCAGGCGGTACCGCCATACGGGTAATAACCTTCCTGGCTGATCAGCCGGGCCTGCTGATCCAGCTCCAGACTGGAGCTACCCAAATGGTCGCTTAAACTGTACCGAAATTGGTCATTGTCCAAACCCTCCGGGGGGCCTTGGTCCGGCTCCCAGTGCAGTACACGAACCCCGCTGCGCCCCGCAGAAACACTGATCACTTGCAGGGTTTCACCGGTGGCGGTATTGGTGCGTAACTCCAGGCCTGGCAGATAGCGCACCTCGGCCCGGTGCGTCACACTCCGGGCCTGGGTGCTGCGAATTTTCCGCAGCCGCTGGCCGCTGCCATCATAGACATACACTTCGTCGTCGTTGGCCGCCTCGGCCCGCTCCACCGGAGTCACCTGGCGCAGTTGATTGCGCAGGTCCCACGTAAGCGCCTGTCCCGGTTGCAACTGTTGCAAATTGCCGTTGGCGTCGAAGGCCGTGGCCAGGTCGCCCTCGTCTTTTACCACGCTACGGTTACTGTGAGCCGCCACCTGCATCTCACGGGTATAAGACTGTGCACCGACATGGCGCTGGGTGGTCAGGTTACCGCCTGCGTCGTAGCTGAAGGTCTGGGTGTAGTTGGTAAACTGATTGGGATCCGACGTCGGCTGTAACTTCGGTAGACCAATGCCCTGAGTCACCGCGGCAGACTCTCGACCGGTGGCTTCGATGAGCTGGTACAGGGTGTCATAGCAGTAGGTACTGACGGGCTCAATCCGTTGGTTTTTGAAGTGACGCACCAACTGAGCGTCATCCCGGATGCTCAAGATATTGCCCACCGGGTCATAGGCATAGGTCAGGTCCTGCAGGCACGTGCCGTCGGCCTTACGGGCGAGCAGGTGCTCCAATCGACCATCGACAGGCGAGTAGCGGGTGGTGGTGACCACCCCGTTGCCGGCGGTTTCCGTCTCGACCTGGTCGAAGGCGTTGTAGCGAATCGCCGACAGCAGCACTTGCTCATCCGACTCAGCCTGGCCCGCGAGTAGCAGCCAGGTACCGTGCAATTGGCCGGCCATGGTGTAGGCAAAACGTTGACGATGGCCCTTGGCATCGGTCTGCTGGAGAGGATCCCCCAACGGGTTGTACTGCTGACGCGTCACCGCGCCCGCACCCGGCTCCAACAGCTCATCTCGCTGACTCTCCACCGGCGGCCAGTCCGGTGAGGTGTCCTGAGATAAAAAACGTCGCGATTGCTGCAAGATGCCGCCACTCAGGCTCGCTTCATGCACCACCTGCCTGCCCGCAGGATCGTCGTGGCGGATCAACTGGCCGCATAGATTGCTCGCCGCGGCCGCAGGGCTGGCGTCGGCATAGCTCAAGCGTTCCGCGCAGCGCTCGCTCTCGCCCGGGGCTTGCTCAAACATCGCCACCGGGCGCAACAGAACGTCATACTCAAAACGTGACTGACTGCCTCGACTGTCCCAACTTCGCAGCGATTGGCCCGACTCCGTCGGCAGGTTGACCCGCCACCCGGCGTCGACACTGGTGCTGGCCAGCATATCGCCCGACAAGCTGTACACAGAAGTCTGGTTTGCCGGCACCGTTGCATCGGTCTGGGCCAAGGCCCAAAGTCGGGGATCCTACTGGGCGATAACACGGCCAGCGGCGTCATAGGCTTGCCGGTTCACTCGCGCCTGCGCAGGGTTCTTGGACAAGGTGCGATGGTAGTAGGCAATGGCTCTTACGGGCAGGCGTCGTGCGTCAACGGCTGCCACTGTTGGAGTATGACGATGAATAGTCGGACTCATGAGGTGCTCTCCAATAATCGGTTAAGCTCGCTAACGTCCCGCCGGCAGTGCGTCACCTGACGTACCGGCAAGGCGCGGTGGTTGATAACCACCAGCTGTGGGGTCTGTGAAAAAATGTCTGTTTTCAATGGAATGTCCTGCCCGTTTTCTGTTGCGTGGACGGCGGCTCAAACAGATCATTTTCATCGAAGGCCACGTTGCACCAGATCCAGTACCACATCTCTCGGCGCAGCGGCTTCAACTCTGGCAGGTCGCCTTGCAGCATTTTTTTCGCCAGCACGGTCTCGGTCGGGCGGCCTGCCGCGTCGTAAAACTGCTGGTCGTGACAGGCGTGCTTGCGCATCGATTGATCATTGATGTAGCCCCAGCCATCGGCAAAGTACGGCCGATAAATACGTACCTTTTCGCCCTTGTTGTTGTGCTCGACCGGCTCGCTTACCCACCAGCGGCGTGGCACTTCATCCTCTTGCGGCGTGCCGTCGGGATTGAGAGTCAGATAACCCTTTGCATCGACCCGCCAGGCTTTGCCCGGTTCGACCTCCACCTTGGTTTGCAGCACCCGGCCGAAACCGTCGAGGTACGCGATGCTCACCCGCACCTGCATCTCGGCATCGCCGGGGTAGCGGTCGGCCAATAGCGTGACGGCGTGAACCGGCTCACGGTGAGATGCGTCGATGTGCTCCTTCAGGATCCTCTCGTTCGGGCCAAGATTCTCCAGGTCGCAGATATGCTGCCGGGCCCTGGCGCAGAGGTGTCCACTGGGCAGGATAAATCCTTCGCTTCTGGCCCAAGTGATCCACTCCGGGGTCGGCGGCGAGGCCGGGGAGATCCGGCCCATCCAGCAGAAGGTGTCCCAGAAACTGGCGCTGGCAAAATGACCGATGGCGGCTTTCGGATCGGCAATGGCGATAGCGGGGCTGCGGTCGTCCGGCGGCAAGTAGACACGAAGGGAGTGGAAACCCACCGGCTCTCCCTGTTCTGTCCCGTAGAAACTGGTCACCAGCGGTTCGCCGAACGCGCTGTAACGAGCCTCCTGAACATTGCGATTGGCATCCTCGATGGCCGCCGGCAGGAACGACCGGTAATCGATGTCAAGGATTTGGGTGGTACAACCGTCCGGCAGGGTGACAGCGGTGGTCAGGCACCCGTACTCGTCGTAGGTCAGCCGGGTTTCACCCTGATTCTGGGTCTCCTTGTACGTTTCGACGTTATAAAAGCCGTCCAGCCCATGGTAAGTGGGGAAACCCCGGTGTACGGACCACAAATAGTCTTTCGCATCCTCAGAGTCCGCAACCGGTTCGTTTTTCGCCTCGGGCAAGAACCTCTTCATGATCCGGTAACCGACCTCGGGCGATTCGAGCTTTTCTTTGAGGTTGAAGGGCATATTGCCCTCCTTGTCCTTGAGCGTGTCGTAAGCACTCAGGGCGACCTCATCCAGCTCCGCCATTTCCACATGGGCGGGTAGACCTTCGAAAGTCGCTCTGCCCTGCGCCAGCGTCTGACCGCTGACAGGGTCCATGTAGTGCTGCAAAGACAAGCTGCTCAGCACCGATTGTTTCGCCCACTCGCCATCGTCCTTGCTCCATTCGAGGACGTTCTCGTGATTGATCGTGTCGGGGTTCAGTTGGTCCTTTTCCAGCACCAGGGCGTTGCTGCGCTGCTGATAAGGCAAGCCCAGACGCCAAGCCTCCAGGTCCGGTTCTTTTTCCTCAACATCCAGATGGTGGATATGCAGTGCCTTGGTTTGCGTCAGGTACCAGCATTGTTGAGCAGAATCATGAGCGTCGTTCCACCAGGCTTTCTGATACTCATCACTGAAGGAGGGCGGTGTATCGCCGACGGTTTTACGTCGAGCGTAGTGCACGGTCATCGCGTGGACGACGCTGCCGTATTCATCCCATTCCAGGTTGAGGCTGTGCTCGCAGAGCGGGTCATCGTCGATGTGCGGCTCATACTGGTAACTGATTGACTCCAGGTCCATGGGCTGAAGTACCGCGTAAGGCTGATGGTCACCTTTGAGGCGCAACAACCTTACTGCGTAGCGGTTTTCCTGCACCTGGTAGGGCACGGCAGTGGCCGGGACATCGTCCGCTGCATAAACCTCCGAGCGTACTACCCGACCGCTCAGGCTGCGGGCGATTTCACGGGCGGTGTCTTCGTCAGGTTCGGCAAGTGCTCGCGCTGTGCGATCACTGAAATCGTAGTGCTCAAGCAACGTAGGCTTCAGGGGAACAGCCAACCGATCGCGAGCGTAGTAACCGTCCCTAGACGCGTCGATGGCCTCACCTGTATGAAACCAGGTCTTGCTCAGGATCGGTGCGGTGAAACCCGCGCTCGCGCGCTCAACCGGTGTCGCCTCGGTGTCAGTCTGCATCAGCAGGCCAAAGCCGCGGAACTCTCGCTCGAAGCGATCGTAATAACCGCCTCGGTAGGTAAAGCCCTGAGTCAGCCGGTTGCCAGTGATCTCATCGAGTTGGGTTTGCTGGCTTACCAGGTGCAGGGCGAACGGCAGTCGGGACACGGGGTTTTCCACCCCGACGTCGATCTGCTCCCGCTTCTCGTCCAGCCATTCCTGGGCCGAACTGCGGTAGGTTACGCTGCTGCTGGAACCCATATTGTTGCAGGTTCCATTAACCAGATAGGGCTTGGCCTTGACGAAGTCGTAGCGCCAGTGCCGTGGTGTCATGTGCGGCACCGTCACAATCAGGCTGGAGCAGCCCAACCCTTGCAGGTCGGCGGTGCTGACCTCGCAGAGCTGGTCGTAGTGCACGCCTTCGGGCCAGGCCAGGTCGATGGATGTCTGCTCGTAACCATTACCGGCATGGTTCATGAACACCCGAAGGCGATCGGATTCCAGATAGATCAGATCAGCCGCGCCCGAACCGTCGAGATCGGCCAGGAGTACCTGTGAGGCATTGAATTCAGCATGATCAAAGGGCAAGGCACACAACACAAAACCCCTGCCAAAACGCCCACGGCCCAGGTTCGGCCAGCATTTGACTTCGTTGTGACGGATCCGCACCAGATGCTGTTGCCCACTGCCGAGCAGATCGGCAAAAGCCACCAGTTCGGTCGGCGTGTTGCTCAGCAGCGGCAGGTCATCGTTATCCTCCGCGGCCGTTTTATCCAGATGAGGCACCTCAATGCCGTTGGCGAACCCAGCCTCGCGGCGGTTGGCGTACAGGCGCACGCTGCGGGTGCCGATCAGCGCCATGTCGTTCAGACCGTCACCAACCAGGTCGGCCATGCGTGCCATGGGGTGGAAGAACTCGCTGGGGAACGCATCGAAAGTCACGAAGCTGGACCAGTTGCGGTCCGGATCCAGAGTGAAAAAGCCGCTCATTCCCGGCTGGGCGATCACCCAGTCAAGCTTACCGTCGCCGGTCAAATCGGTGAGCGCCTGGTGAGTTGGCTTACTGCTGTCGGCAACGGGAAGATGCTCCAGCCGTTTCCAGTCACTGTAACCGACCTCATCCCCTCCTGCCGTGCTGCGCAACGGTTCGCGGTAGTACCAGGCCTGGTCATAACGGCACAGCATTCCTGGCATACCTTCGCCGTACAGGTCCACCATCTGGTATTGCTGACCGTCGTTTAGCCCCGGCATGTCCGGGAACCGAGTCCAACCCTGATGCTGCGGGTCGAGTTCGCACGCGTTGTAACTGAACTCCATCGGCGGTCGGTTCTCGACCTGACCCAGACTGTCATAGGCCTGGGCGTGAGCGGCCGTCAGGTGACTGTAGCCCAGCGGGCTTGACCGGTGTTCCAGCAGCAGTCGCTGGACCAGTACCGGTGTTGCTCCCAGCTCTTTGACAAAGTGATGAAACATCAACACTTGCTGGCACAGGCGCCGGGTGCCCAGTTCGAAACCGTAGGCGTAGTTCCAGAACGGGTCGCTGCGCTCGGACCACGCTTGCGTTTCATCGAAAGTGGGCACGGTCTCAAGCTCCGTGCTGCGCTCGCCATAATCGAACACCAGGTGAAAATGCCAGTGTTGCTCTTGCCAGCTATCGGCGACCCATGAGTACAAATGCGGATGGGCCTTTTCATTGCCGTAGCACACGCGTTTGAGGTAGCGCTGAGCGCGGTAATCGCGCAACTGCGGAGGCGTGGGGGCCTCTATTTCGGCCTTGTACTCGTAGACGATGTGCTCGCCTCGCGTGTTAAGGCTTTCGTCAATCATCCACACGCCGACATGCGTTTCCTCATTCGGGTCGATCTGGCGCGAGTTGCTGGTTGTTCCGTAACTATGCAAACTGCCATCGGCACCGTGGATCAGCCAGAACCCTGCAGGGTCGGTCGCGGTGGACCAATGCTCGATCAAGGCGAACTCGCCCTCGACCCTCGGCCAATGACGCACCACCGAGTGCTCGGCATCCAGAGGCACGCCGTTGTAGGTAGTCGCGGTTCTGGAGATCGGTTTGCCGTCGCTTTCCCGCTCGGGCATCCACACATCACCGCCAGGGCCGACCACCTGGTCATTGCCGTCGTAGGTCGGCACACCCTTTGTGGTGCGCAGAGTGATGGCATCGGCCGTCATCTTCCAGCCAATCCCGAACGGGCTGTTGCCCACATCGCTGCTGTAGCCCAGGCTCAGCGCGGGCGCAAAGCCGCGTCCAGGGGAAATCGGCAAAGGCAACGTCAGCGACGCCGCACCGCTGGTGCCCACGCCTCCCCAGCCCTTGCCTATGCTTTGGATTGCGCCGCCGCCCTTGGGCAGGGAGGGGGCGTTGATTTGCATCAGCGGTGGCTGCTGAACGTTCATAGCGAACCTCCCTTATGTCCGTGGCAGACCTCAGGCAGGTCGATCAGTTGCTGCGTGGCGAAGACAACGTGATTCCTGGGGGAGAGCAAAGAGGATGCATAAACTTTTGGTTCAGTCTTGTGCTCAGGGGCAATCACATGGAATGGGTGACTATTATTAATCCCGTGATGAATTCCTCGGAGTGGGGCAGTCACTCGAGGGTCGTACCGACGGATTGTCGACAAGTAGCATTCTGTGAAAACTGGGGCGCGCATAAAAACTCTCCAAAGGACTCGCCCTTGAAGGGCGAGTCCAGTCAGGTGCTGTTTTAAGGAAGGATGGTGTAGTTGACGTGCAGGATGATGTCGCTGAGTGTTTTCAGCACATCCTCTTGCTTGCCCTTCGCCTGCGGGAAGCGCAATGCCAGACTGCCTTCGGCAACATTTGCCCCCTCAAACGGCAGCCAACGACTTTCGTTAAAGTCAGGTGTGAACATCCCGCTATCTTTTATCCCTTGGGATATAGCCATTTGCTCACAACCTGGCGGCAGCGGTTGTTGCCCGCCGGTGTAGTTCATCACCGCCTGAATATCCTGGTACGGCCCCAGTAGTGCCGGGAGCGATACGCTGACCTGTTTGATGCGCCGCTGAGCTCCCAACTGTTCCGGGTAGTCTCCAGCTATTTCCAGGTCTGCCAGTGTCACTGTTGCAATCAGTTCACCGTTCTCCAGGCGAATGCCGTTTGCGACACTGCCCGCTTCGGTTTTATCCCCGCCAATCATTGCTGATACGGCGCTGGCCAGCTCGAATCGATCCTCTTCGGCCAACTTGTCACTGCGGTAGAGCTCTGCCAGCGACACGGTGCGGGTGACTTCCAACGCCCGTCGGGCGCCCTTCATGTGGGCGGCCTCAAGTTGCGCCAGGTTCAGCATCAGCGCTTCGCCACAGGTCAACCCCGCCCAGGTGCCTTGCCAGGCGCCGCCCCGAATAAAGGTCCGACTCTCACCACTTGCCCACTGCCAGGCCCGCTCAGCCATCAGGCAACGAGAGGCGGCCAAATCGTAAAATTGAAAGTAAATGGAGGCGAGTCGGCCGCGCATCCAGCTATAGAGTGCTACGTTGCTGAACTTGTTTTGCAGGAAATCCAGCCCGACCTGCAACTGACCCTGCTGCGTTTTCAAGTAGGTTGTTTGCAGCTGCGCGGACTCACGACGCACATCGAGTGCGGTCAGTTGAGCCTCAACCTGATGAACCTCACCCTGGGCATTGTTGCGCTGGATTTCCCACTCTTCGCGCCGGCGCCGGTAAGCCTCCTCCTGCATGATGCGCGTACCGGATATCGATGCGGCGTCGGCCGCTAAAGTGATACCAATCCCTACTGCGTTGGCCACGCCACCATACTTGCTTCCGCCAGCAGCGAAGCCAAAAATGTTCGGCACAAGATCAGCTGCCGCAGCTGCCATATGGGCAATTTTTGCGCCTGCTGCGATGGACTGGGATGCTGTTAACGCGTCTATAGCGGAACGCTCGCGAGCGTTGATGTTTTCATCGTACAGGCGGGTGTAACTGGTGAGCCGTTGCTGGGCGCTGGCTAAAGCCTGCGACAGGATTGATTTTTCGGCCTCGAGCTCTTGCTGAACACCCTCCTGCAGGCGAATGCTGCTGGCCATCAGCTCGAACCCCTGATTTTGCAGCAGGGCGGTGAGCGACTCCGCGTCCTTGCGTTCAAGTACATTCTGGACGGAGTTGCCAAACTGGATGAGTTGGCTCACCAATCCGCGAGCGCTGTCCAGCATGGGCTCAAAGCGCCACAGTGGAAGGTCGACCGGGGCCAGGCCTGCACCGGCACCACTCTCGGCCGCCACTGCAGCGTTCAGCAGTGCTTTCGGATCGGCAGGCTTGGCGAAGAGCGGAAGCAGTAGTGGCTGACCGTCCAGAGTCAGGTTGTGTCGAAGGTTGAACATGCGCTGGCGGAGCGTCAGCCAGTACCCCTGCATCACCTCGTTAGCTTCTGGCAGGAACTCGACTGCACCGGCCGCTTTCGGCGATGCCATAGCCTTCAGTTCCCCGGTTTTGCCCTCGCATAACAGACACAGCACGGCCAGGTGACGAGCGGCGGCGGCATCCGAGCTCGCATCCTCCAGAGTAGGTTCGGTCCAGTCGACATCATTCTCGATGTACGACTGCTCGCCCAACAGATTCAGTGCCTGGCTGTACCACACCTTGGCTTCTGCCAGGGAGTCGCGCTCCAGTTTTCGGTACGCGGTATCGCCGCGGGCAATCAGCAAGTCCAGGCCGCGCATGAAGGTGGCCACTTTGTAGTGCATCGGGTCGTTTTGCGCCACGGCATCCGGGTCTAGCGCTTTGAGCGGGGAGTCGTTCCAGCCAGTGTCTTCCTGCAGCGGGCGGACATTCCAGAAACGATCCTCTTGGTTGCCGCGTACCACGTAACCAGACGGGCTCCAGACATAGCGCAGCCATTGCTCAGCCAGGGTAAATTGCTGCTCCTGCAGAAGGCGCTGGGCCATCATCATCGGGGTGTAGTAGAACAGTTCCCAGAAATAGAGTGCATTGGCACCGCCAAAGTCCATTGGCACCGTATTTTGAACGGTCACGCTTTCTACAATGTTCTTTGAGAGTGCAAGGGTTCCAGGTCTACGCACAGTTGCGGAGTGATTAATCACGTCATAATCGAAAATGACGGAATATCCAGATATCGCAGGGTTAACGGCTCTTTTATAAGAAATCTGCAAATGTGCGGTACTTATGCTCCACCCATTGGCAGGGCGGGGTACAAACAAAGTTACTTGAGTGAATGTATCAGGGCTGAGGGTGCCGCTCCAGATAGGGAAAGTATCCTCGTAAGCAAAAAAATAGGTGTAATAGACTTTTACCCAAGGCTCATCTCCATGCACGGCAGGATTATATTTGGGCAGGGTCAGAGTGGTGTAAAAGCCATGACCCAACTTCGGTTCCTGAATATTCTGCGTCTCATAACTGAGAATAGTGTCGATACCCGCAGAGGCCCGCTCAACCAGCTGGCGCGCAAACAGCGTGTTCAGTCGGGTGCGGTAAGGCCCAACTTCCATGTATTGGGCGTTTTCAGTGGTAGTTCCCAGGCGGATGACATTCTGTGCATTTATGACGGAGCGATACAGGCGCAGAGTGTATTTGGCGAAATCCACGCCGCCCACTTTGAAAAATACATCGATCAACAGTTCATTTCGGCCACCCCAATCTTTCTTCACCGGGATATTGGTTAATGGTTTAAAGGAGTAGTGCATTTCATTGTCGGGGTCAAACGAGGGCAGCGTCTCTACATGTTGACTTGCCAAAAAAGGAGTCCTTGTCGTTCCGTCAAAAAATTCAATGCTCACGCTTGCTGCAGGGATAGGCAGAAAAGGGTTGGGTAATTTTCCGCCTGTCGTTGTGTCGACCAAAAGAACATTGTACCCCCCCCCGGAGACGAAAACTTGAATGCTAAAGTCATGTTGACTCCCTGGCGGAATATCCAGTTGAGGGTGTGGATCTTTATATACGCCAATCTTTAAATCTTGATAGTAATACTCTCGCTCCTTATCAATTGGGATGGCGTTACTGAATCCGGCAAAGCGGACACCCATTCTTCCAAGAGTGCCGTAATGTCCTTTCGCAATAACATAGAAAAATCCATTGGTCCTGCCGATGGCCACGTATTGTGAAACGCCTTTACAAAAGTAAAACTCATGTGCGCTCCGTATTTCGGGGACGGCAGAGATCAATGAACGTAATCTATCTTCAACTATATTGACTGATACGTTAAGCTGAGGAAGCAAAGAAATGGTCGCATTCGCATCGCCGCTTGCGCCTCCATCAACAACAATATTGCTAGCTTCCCCGGTTACGTTAAAGGTAAGACTAGTGCCCGTCCTGTCGCGCAGTACGCTATCCACCTGTAAACCTTGAGCATAAGTGTTATTCATCACAACTTTCGCTGGGGTGTCCAACTCATGCTTCATGTACTCAACAAACGTCTGCGTAGTTAAATAAGATTGATGGGCAAAGCTCATGTCTTCATAGATATACAACAGGTGTCCTTTCACCGGTTGGTTGGCGGCATAGCTCGCCTGCTTTTTATACAGCAGTACGGGCATCGTCGTCTCCGACTGGAAACTACTGCAGTACAAGCCTGGGCGTTCATCTCCCAACTCCAAATCGTTTATTTGTGCTGTGACGTCAATGGCGTTCGGTGTACTCCAGTTGCCATCGTAACGCAGGTAGGCCATCTTCACCGTGTAGCGGTATTTTTTACTTTCGCCCGGGTCGCCGTTTTCTTTCGGCGGAGTGACATCCTGTTGTTCGAGCCAGCAGAGATAGAGGCGCGACTTGTATATTACCGGGCGAATGCAGTCTCCCCACGGTTGTGGGGCGCAACCCACTTCGCGCCAGTCGGTCCATGCGTTAGCCGCTAGTTGCCCTTCCTCGCTGCGTCTGCCCTCGTCGGCACTGCGCCAGTAAAAGTCTCTTGGTTCGCTCTGGTTGGTGCCGATGAAGTAACTCTTGCCTTCGTTAACGTTCAGGTTATCGTGATAGCCGCTGATAACTCGAAGATTGGCGACTTCCTCAAATCCGTTCAAGTAAGTGTGAAACGCATCCCCAATCGTATCGGTGTTCAGTTGGGATTGGCCAAGCGTCTGTAGCATCTCCCCCATCATTTCGGTCTGACCCAGGCGTACGGTTGGGTCAATATAATTTTCCGGATAGTAGAGAAGCTTCGCAGTCCCGGCCCAAGTGCTGTAACGCTGGTTATAACGCTCCCAGTCTGTGAAAAACTGCGAGGTGAGCTCGGACTTTTCCACCGCGCCCTCCGGCGAGCTCAAGGTGCGCTGGATAAAGGTTTGCAAGCTCACAATGGCCTCAGCAATCCTGGAGGTACTCACCTGCGGACCATTCAGGTTGTCGCATAGCAGGTACTGGTAGAGATCTTCGCGGGAACCGTGTGTCACGTAGCGGTTTCCACCCGGACTCAGCAGAACCCCACTCAGGGCGGTGCTTAGAGAGGATGAAAGGGCAAGCTCAACGCTCGCTGTCTCGCCTGGCTTCAAGCCGGCCGCGAACGCGTCGGCGACGAGGCCCCATTCTGCCCAAGTTGCCTTTGTATTCGGCGCATATTCCAGTTCAATCCAGTTGCTGATATTCACCGGAGTGACACCAAAGGCAGAGCTCAGCGCGACCCACTGACGTACAGCGTCCAGCTCTGCCCAGTTGCCGAGCTTGGTAGCACTGCTCACCTGTCCATGCTTCACCGCTTGCGCGGCAGCCTGCGCCAACGTTGTGGTGTCTGATTTCAGTGCATCTACTAGTTTGGCGGGCGCCAAGGTGTCAGCTAAAAAAGCCGTGAGCACGGGGGTAGCGGCATCGCCCAGGCCTTTTAACCAGGTTGAAAAACCGCAGAACCCTTGTAAGGTGCTCAAGGTGCGTGGCAGCACCACGGCACTGCCACCCTGGAGCCGCTCAGGCGTCGCCACGAACAGCGCAAAGGCTTGTGGGCTGATGCCCGAAGCGTGATAAATCAGTGCCAACTGGGGAAGGCCATGGATAAAAGCGAAGGCCGTTTCGGGGATTTCGGGCTCGCTCGAACTCAGGGCAGCCCAAACCTCAGCAATCCCCATTCCTCCTGATTTCAGCCCGTCCCCCCACTCCAGTAAAGTAACCGCGATGTCTGCCGACGGCAGTTGAAACGCAGCGGCGACGTGGGGCGCCAACAGCGCCACTTTCTCCTCAGCAAGAGCATCTGGTTTTTTCGTTGCTTCTTCTTTAAGCGCGTCAAATAAGCTAACGATGCCGGGCGTCTTTTCATTGAGCGGAGTATCGAGCATTAATCCCAGGTCAGCCACAGCCCACTGCTGGGCTTTAAGCCACCTCGTCAAGGCGTCAATACTCTGTAACCAAGACATCCAGAGCTCTGAGTTCGCCTCGAAAAGCCTTGGCGCACCTGCAAACTGCAGCAACCGCCCCAGCTCGCAAACACTCAGCGCATGCAACTTTGCCCAACGGCTGAGCGAATACATCCGGGACAAGTTCTGCAGGTTTAATTCGATAACGCCATCGCTGTTATCCTTGTCATAAATGCCCAACAGTACGAATAGCCCAGCGGCATCGACCTGCAGCGCTCGCTTCAACGTGGCTTTTTCAACCGGGTGCTGAGTGTTAGAGGGTGACAGGTTCAGTCGAAGTCCAGAGGGGGCGAACGCCGTGTCACCGATTGGCGGATTATTAAATAGCTGGTCGAATTGGCTGAGCGCGCCGTCATGGGAGGACAGGGACAGCCGGCCACCGCATAGGCTCAGTGCTTCGTCCGGCTTAATTCCATAACGCTGTACACAGCGCTGGACTTGAACTAGTAGTTGCAGCGTTTCATCGGTAATGTTGTTGGAGTTTACGCTGTTGACAACATTCTGTAGCGCCTGCGGATGAATGCCTGTAGCTCGCCACAGGCGAACGGCCTTGTTTAACTTCAATGCATAGGTGGCGGGAGATACAACATCGATGGTGTACCATGCATTATCAATAAGGCCGGAATGGCCGCCGATCGTACTTGTGAAGCGGAGATTAAATGCAAACCTTCCCAAGTCCAATTTATCTGGCGAAATGATTACTTCGTACGTCACTCCAGCTTGCAAGTGAGGGAGGGTGCGAGTTGTCGCATCTATGGATTTACCGCTTACCTGAGCTTCAAGCCAAGTGAGTGACGAGCTCCCTGTTTTTTTTCTATTTACCAGCAATTTATAACTGCCATCTCCCTGCGGGTACAATCTGGCGAAGTTAATGTCGGGACTCACACTCTGACACTCCAGACGGTAAAAGGTGTTACCTAGTCTGACTTCCAGCAGGTTGTTAACATAGTCGCTGCTGGCTGTATCGAGAAACAACCGAACCTCGTCATCGCTTAAGTCATAGAAACGGCGCAGGCTCTCAGGCTCCAACATTACCTCTGGCGACTGGTCGCCAAAGTTTTTGGCGTACAGCGCCTCCGCATTTTCCTCTGTCACTTCCTCCGTCAGGATGGCGTACAGCTCTGGTGAAATATCAAACGCCAAACCTATCGATGACGGGCCAGAAAATAGCCCGGCCACCTGCGGGTTGGCGTTCAACTGCTCAAATTTTGCGTCCTTGAGTGTCCGACACTGGCGCAGGCGGGAGTAAGCGTGGTGATACGGCGTTCCGCTGCTCAGGCGCCAAGTGGATAAGTGATCTAACACGTTACTGTCGCTATCCACGGACAGGGCCTCGCGGGCATGGGCCATCAGCACTTCGTTAGACAACGACAGCGCCGGCACCACCTTGTTCATGTTGTGCTGGCTCAGCGCCAATTCCTTCAGGTCTGGGCGGCGGAAATCAATATGATAAGGCGACTGGTCTGGGTACAGCCTGCGAGCGTTGCGATAGAGAGTGGTCAGATACGCAGCAGGGGAGAACATCGAAGACACCGAACCGGGTGATGTATAGCGGCTGGCACGGTTGCCAAACTGGTCTTCGTAGTCGCGCAACGCGCCCTGTGGGGTCTTCACTCCGAGAGCTACCGCATTTTGGAGCAATGGCGACGATCGAGTCAGCAGGCATTTTTCGTGCACTATTGCGGTGTCTCGCGCATCCCAGGCCGCCTGGTAAAGTTCATCGGCTTCACTGGAAAGCAGTTCGTTCGAAAAATGCTGACGAAAAGTTTCTGGGGAGTCTTGTGTGTGCTCGACAAGAGTCTCCAGTTCCGCGCGCTGAGACAACAGCTTTACTCGCGTAACGGCGTTAAGGCTCATAGAATTATCCTTTAGAATAGTTACTTGACGGTGGCTGGATCAATACTTGATGCAGCGCACTACGGCATTAAGGGCAGCAGGAAAGTTGAGCAAAGAAAGTCTTGATTCCCACTAGCCTGTCTGATTGTTACTAGGGTTTCTGCGGGGCTGCCGGAGTGCTTAATTATTTAGAGTGGTCGAGTTCACTATCATATCTCCTCTTTCAAATACAAAAAAACTGCACGAAGTTGATGTATTCGCTGTGGGGCGACGGTTTTGATGTTTGCGAACTTACACTCTGGTTTCGGACGTGCGCCATGTTTTGATCGTAAGAAAGTGTGAGTTCTTCAGGCGGGCTACTCAAAAAATAAATAAACATGCCTCGGGTATAAGGTTGTATGTATTGTCGTTGCGCACTGCTGGGGATATGTTTTATTGGGTATGCATCAAGGCGGGAGAAAGAAGTGGAGAAGTTAGTGTGCTTGTTGGATGCTAGTTAAATCGCCGCTTTCGGCTGAGTGTCCGGTCATATAATGCGCATATCAGGAACTCATCACCCTGTTCGATCTGTGAAAAAGCACCGCAAGTTGTAAGTTCAGCTTTCGCTGGGTATTTGATGCCGCTGACTGTCGCTCGGTGATATGCCGCCAGATATTTCCGGCACATCATCGGACTGTGGGGGGCTGGATGCAGGTTGTTGAGCCTCTGTCGTGCTGTCCTCGGGAGCAAGTGTTTCCAACTCCTCGTGCAGGCTACCGAGGAGCGTGAAGACGGCATCGTGGCGCAACACACGTGGCTGAACATGCGCCAACTCGGGTGCGAGGGCGCTACCATCATTGCGTCGATGAGATACCAGCAGAAAAGCATGGTCCTTTGCTTCAGGCTGCCCCTTTTTGAAGGCTCGGTAGGTGTAGACAAGGTCTGGAGTGCTTTTCCATCACGCGCTCGTGGGGTTTGAATTGAAGAGCCAAGGATGGCCCACGATCCGCCTCCAGAACTTGACTTTTTCAAGTATAGTAACGAATCGAATTTAGCCGGTCTGAAACTCTATTCATTCTGTATGGCGTGCTGAAAAGCACTGCAACGCCCGACAATATCTGACTTATAGGTGTTTTTAAAAATGGCAAAAGGTGACAAGCACGGACAGACAGGTTCTTACGTCTTCACCATGCATCGGCTGGGCAAGGTTGTTCCGCCGAAACGGGAAATTCTCAAAAACATTTCGCTGTCCTTCTTCCCCGGTGCCAAGATCGGCGTGCTCGGCCTCAACGGCTCGGGTAAATCCACGCTGCTGAAAATCATGGCCGGCGTCGACACCGAGTTCGAAGGTGAAGCGCGTCCGATGCAAGACCTGAACATCGGTTACCTGCCGCAAGAGCCGCAGCTCGATCCTGCCAAGACCGTACGTGAAGTGGTCGAGGAAGCGGTCAGCGTGATCAAGGATGCGCAAGCGCGTCTGGACGAGGTCTATGCCGCTTACGCTGACCCGGACGCCGACTTCGACAAGCTCGCCGCCGAACAGGCCAAGCTCGAAGCGATCCTGCAGGCCAGTGACGGCCACAATCTTGAGCGTCAACTGGAAGTCGCCGCCGATGCGCTGCGTCTGCCGGCCTGGGACGCAAAGGTAGAACACCTGTCCGGTGGTGAAAAACGTCGTGTCGCCCTGTGCCGTCTGCTGCTCTCCGCTCCGGACATGCTGCTGCTCGACGAACCGACCAACCACCTGGATGCCGATTCGGTGGCGTGGCTGGAGCATTTCCTCCATGACTTCACGGGCACCGTGGTCGCAATCACACACGACCGCTACTTCCTCGACAACGTCGCCGGCTGGATTCTGGAACTCGACCGCGGCGCGGGCATTCCTTATGAGGGCAACTATTCGGGCTGGCTCGAAGCCAAGTCCGATCGTCTGGCCCAGGAATCCAAGCAGCAGTCGGCTCATGAAAAAGCGATGAAAGAAGAACTGGAGTGGGTGCGCAAAGGCGCCAAGGCCCGCCAGTCGAAATCCAAGGCTCGTCTGCAACGCTTCGAAGAGATGCAATCGCAGGAATTCCAGAAGCGCAGCGAAACCAACGAGATCTACATCCCGGCCGGTCCGCGCCTGGGTGACAAGGTCATCGAATTCAAGAACGTCACCAAGGGCTACGGCGATCGCGTGCTGATCGACAACCTGTCGTTCTCGATGCCAAAGGGCGCCATTGTCGGCGTGATCGGTGGTAACGGTGCCGGTAAGTCAACCCTGTTCCGCATGCTGATGGGCAAGGAAACCCCGGATTCCGGCTCCATCGAAGTCGGCGAAACCGTGCAATTGGCTTGCGTCGACCAGAGCCGTGAAGACCTGGACGGCAGCAAGACCGTGTTCCAGCAGATCTCCGACGGATCCGACCAGATCCGCATCGGCAACTACGAGATCCCGTCGCGCACTTACGTCGGCCGCTTCAACTTCAAGGGTGGCGATCAGCAGAAGTTCGTCAAGGATTTGTCCGGCGGTGAGCGCGGTCGACTGCACCTGGCACTGACCCTGAAGGAGGGCGGCAACGTCCTGCTGCTCGACGAACCGTCCAACGACCTCGACGTGGAAACCCTGCGTTCCCTGGAAGAAGCGCTGCTGGACTTCCCGGGCGCGGCGATTGTGATCTCTCACGATCGGTGGTTCCTTGACCGTGTCGCCACGCACATCCTGGCGTACGAAGACGACTCGCAAGCGGTGTTCTTCGAAGGCAACTACACAGAGTACGAAGCCGATCGCAAAAAGCGTCTTGGCGAAGCAGCGGCCCAGCCACACCGGGTTCGTCACAAGAAACTGGCCTGATCCGGGTTGGTTGCAGAAAAAGCGGAGCCTTCGGGCTCCGTTTTTTTTGTCCGGGTTTTTTCAGGGGACCGACGCGCACCTTTCGCGAGCAAGCCCGCTCCCACACTTGAAATGCATTTCCCTGTGGGAGCGGGCTTGCTCGCGAAGGCGATGTAACTATTGGTGCATGGCTTGGATATGTCATCCCTGTTGAGGTGCAAGTACAGCTCAAAAAAAGGTCCTGATTTATATCCTGTGCACCATTTAATTTCATAACTGCGACATTTTGCTCTGTTCCTGTGCGCAACTCGTTTGTTACAGTCCGGCCCAATCTCCTCCAACGACAATAAATTTGCCGAGACTTTCCCCATGATCGAATCCGTCGAAACCTTCCTGGCGCGCCTGAAAAAACGCGACCCCGATCAGCCCGAATTTCACCAAGCTGTCGAAGAAGTCCTGCGCAGTCTGTGGCCGTTTCTTGAAGCCAATCCGCACTATCTGAGTTCAGGAGTTCTCGAGCGCATCTGCGAGCCGGAGCGCGCAGTGGTGTTCCGGGTCTCATGGGTCGACGATCAGGGCAAGGTTCAGGTCAATCGCGGTTTCCGCATCCAGATGAACAGCGCTATCGGCCCGTACAAGGGCGGCTTGCGTTTTCATCCGTCAGTGAACCTCGGCGTGCTGAAATTCCTCGCCTTCGAACAGACCTTCAAGAACTCGCTGACCTCCCTGCCAATGGGCGGCGGCAAGGGCGGCTCGGACTTCGATCCGAAAGGCAAGAGCGACGCCGAAGTCATGCGTTTCTGCCAGGCGTTCATGAGCGAGTTGTACCGCCACATCGGCGCCGACGTTGACGTGCCGGCCGGTGACATTGGCGTGGGCGCGCGGGAGATCGGTTTCCTGTTCGGTCAGTACAAGCGCCTGAGCAACCAGTTCACCAGTGTTCTGACCGGTAAAGGCATGACGTATGGCGGCAGCCTGATTCGCCCGGAAGCCACCGGTTTCGGTTGCGTGTACTTCGCCGAGGAAATGCTCAAGCGCCGCGGGCAGGGCGTTGAAGGCAAGCGGGTGGCGATTTCCGGTTCCGGCAACGTTGCTCAGTACGCGGCGCGCAAAGTGATGGATCTGGGCGGCAAGGTGATTTCCCTGTCCGATTCCGAAGGCTCGCTGTTCTGCGAAGCCGGCCTGAGCGAAGAACAATGGCTGGCGTTGCTGGAACTCAAGAACGTCAAACGCGGGCGCATCAGCGAACTGGCGGCCGCGTTCGGCCTGGAGTTCCGCGTCGGGCAGTTGCCATGGTCGCTGCCCTGCGACATCGCGCTGCCCTGCGCCACGCAGAACGAACTCGACGCCGAAGCCGCGTGCACGCTGCTGAGCAATGGCTGCGTCTGTGTGGCCGAAGGCGCGAACATGCCGACCACGCTGGAGGCTGTGGATATCTTTATCGAGGCCGGCATTCTGTTTGCGCCGGGCAAGGCGTCCAACGCTGGCGGCGTGGCCGTGAGTGGTCTGGAGATGTCGCAGAACGCCATGCGCCTGCTCTGGACGGCGGGCGAGGTCGACAGCAAGCTGCACGCGATCATGCAGTCGATTCACCACGCCTGCGTGCATTACGGCGAAGACAACGGTCAGGTCAACTACGTCAAGGGCGCGAATATTGCCGGCTTCGTTAAAGTCGCCGATGCGATGCTGGCGCAAGGCGTGGTTTAAGCCGGCTCGATACGGATCACTTCAATCAGTTGATCGCCTGCAGGCCGCTGCCACAACACTTCATCGTTGAGCCGGGCGCCGAGCAAGGCCCGGCCCAGCGGCGAGGCCCAATTGATAAGGCCCTGACTGGCGTTGGCCTGATCCTCGCCGACCAGTTGCACGCGGTGTTCGGTGTCGTGCTCGTCGGCATAAGTGACCCAGCTGCCGATCTGCACCTTGTCGGTGGAGGTCGCGGCAACAGCCACTTGGGCGCTGCTCAGGCGTTGGGTGAAATAACGCAGATCGCTTTGCAGATCCGCCAGCCGTTGCTTGTCGGCTTGCTCGCCTCTGGCCGTTTGCTCGGCGTGCCGGGCTTGCAGCTCGGCGACTTTCGCCTGCAACTGCGCCAGGCCCTGCGGCGTCACGTAATTGGGCTGTGTGCTCACCTGGCGCTCGACCGGCTGATCGGCCTGCGCGGCGGCGTTGTCTTCGTTGACGAATGCACGACTCATGAAGTCCTCCTCTAAAGGATTTGGGCCATGCTCGCCGGCATTTGGTTTCAACGGATGTCTGCAAGCGACCTATTGCGAGCGATAGGCCCGCCCGGTGTCCTGATCCTTTTGTTGCTGCCAGGCGCGCTCGCGTTCGTCCCAATGTTCGTTGCGATAGTCTTCGCGGCTCTTGTTTTCCAGCATCGCCTGACATTGACGGAAGCCGTCGACCCAGCCATCGGCGTATTGCTGATCCTTGAGATAGCGCGGCACGTTCTTGCGAAATTCGCCGCTGATCGAACCGGCGGCTTGCCGGCCGCTGACGCAACCGTCATCGAACCCGTCGGCGAACGCCGGTGGGTAACCCTTGGCGATCAAGTCTTCATGGGTGGTCTGGCAACCGCCAAGCACCAGCAACACGCCCAGCACACCCGCACACCGCCACATTGCACTCTCCCGCGCCGGTTTTCGGCTCATGAGGAAAGTCTAGAAGGGAATTCGTCAGGTGACGGTGAAAGACGTGTGAGTAATTCGTTGCAAACCACAGATCCAACTGTGGGCTTGCTCGCGAAGGCGTCGTGTCAGGCGAGTCGAATATCGACGGGCCGACCGCTTTCGCGAGCAAGCCCGCTCCCACAGAGGATTTTTGCAGGGCTGCAGATCAGTAGTGATACCACTTCACTTCAAGCATGAGTTCTGTTTCAGGGCTGGCGAGCTGGCTGAATTCGCGCTGAGCACTCAGACGCAGACCCAGGTTGCGTGACAGCTCCCATTGCTGGTTCAGGCTCAGGCTGCGGCGTACTTCACCGTTGAAGAAGTAATCGCCCTTGGCCTCCAGGCTCAGATTGCCCAGTGGATTTTTCCACAGCACCCCGGTATTGAAACCGCCGGCCGGGGAGACGAACTCGGCGAAGTCATTGTTGTGCTCCACGCGCACGGTGCCGAGTGCAAAGCCGAGCACGTCTTCGCCCAGCTGCCACGTCCCGCCGCCGCCACCGTTGACGTGGCTGACCAGCGTTTCGTCGTCATGCTTGCCCGGGACGCGCTCGAGGCCACCGGTGACTTGCCACGACAACGGCTGCAGCAGCTCGTTGCGCGGTGTCAGCGAACGAATGGTCGCCAGATCCAGTTGCTGCAACTGCCAGTCATTGCCTTCGTATTGGCGCAGCTTCAGCTGCAGGATCTCGATCTGCGCGCCGAGAGGAAAGCTTTCGGCGTTGTCATTGAGGTCGTGATAAGCCATGCGCAGGCCGTACTCGCCAAAGGCGCGATCGCCGCGCGTACCAAGGCCGGCCTGCCAGGTGCGGGATTCGTGGCCATCTTCGGGCAGGCCCGGTTGTGGAATTTCCAGCTCCGGCGCCGGGTTCTTGTTGATCGCCCGCAGCAGTTCGAAACTGCGCTGCGCCCGTTGCGGATCGCGTTCCTGGCCGTTGGCGCGGTAGCGCTCCAGACGATAGGCCGCATCGACGATCAGCGCCTGACGGTCACGGGGCAGCGCCTTGAATGTCGGCTCTTGCAATACCTTTTGATCGGCGCTGACTTTCAGCACCCATTGCTGTTCGTCATCGCTCAGCGGCTCGGCGCGGCTGAGCAATTCGCGCTCGCGGGACGGGCGGTATTCGATGTGCTCGACCAGCCCGGCCTCTTTCACCGCTTTGACGGTGTCAGTCGGGATCGCGGTCAGTGGGAATTGTTCGGTCAGGCGCAGGCTTGGCCGCGCCACTTGCAGCAGTTCCAGCAAGCGATAGGAGCAGTTTTCGTCAAAGAAGAAATAGTCGAACTGGATCTGCTTGAGCTCCCACACATGCTCGACCATGCGTGCGGTTTCAGCCTGGGTCAGATTGAGTCGGTACTCCCACAGGTCGCGGTTTTCCAGGCTGCGGTATTCGGAGAGTTTTTCCTGATACGGCACCAGCGCGAACAACCCGGGGTAGCCGCCCATCAGGCCTTTCCAGGCGTAAAGAATGCTGTTGTCGGAGCCTTCGATATAGGCGCCGAAGTTGATCGCGTAGCTGAGCAGCGAGGTCTTGTCGGCCTGTACATCGGCCTGATCAATGCGCAACAGGGTGTGGCCGAACATTGACGAAGGACTGTTGAGGTAGGCGGCCGGGAAAATCATCACTGCGCTGTGCGGCGAGACGTCCTTGAACCACTTCTTGTACTCGGCGCACTCCGGCGTCGGCAGATCGTTGAGGTTGAGCTGGGCTTTCAGCCAGCGCGTGCGCGCCGGGTAAACGCATTGTGCGTGCTGTTCGCCAAGGCTGGCTGGCGCATACAGTGCCTGCACGGTCGCGGCCAGTTCACGGTCGGGGTGTTCGTTGCCGTCGGGCGCGAGAAAGAACTTCTTGTCGCTGACATAGCTGCGCCAACCGCCGAGCTTGGCGGTTTCGTAGTGACCGAGGGAAATCCAGAAGCGGTCGTTGGCCAGTTGCTGCAAACGTTGAGAATCAAGGTGAGGCGCGGCGGACAGCGGGGCGCAGACACAGAGCGCCAGCCAGGCAAGGCGTTTGAGCATAGTCGGCAACTTAAGTCGAAAAGAAAAAATTCAATACCATCGAACTGTAGGAGCTGACGAGTGCAGCGAGGCTGCGATCTTTGCTTTTGAGGATCAAAAGATCGCAGCCTCGTTGCACTCGTCAGCTCCTGCAACGCGTCATTTGGCAAAAAATAAAAACCCGCTCCCCGAAGGAAGCGGGTGGGGTCGAGCTTAAGCCTGAGTGGCGTACTTGGCCAGACGTGGGTCCGACTTCAGTACCGCCAGGGTGTTGGTATGCACGTCTTCAGCGGTCACGTCAGCCTTGCTGAAGATCTGCTGGAAGTGCTCGTGAGTGACAGCGGCAAAGTGCGCGCGATCTTCTGGTGCCACGCCCAGTACCACGGCATAGGTGGTCAGCGCTTCGCCGTTGCCTTTGGCCATGTCTTCGGACAGCTCGTTCATCATGCCATTCATGGCGAACCAGGATTTGCCGCCGTAGGTCAGCGACGCGTTGGTCGAGCAACCGTTGGTACCGGAAGTCATACCGAAGGTAGCGTTACCGGAAGTGCCGTTGGTGGTGGAAGCAAGGAAGTGCGCCGGGGTGCCACGCTGACCTTCGAACAGCATGTTGCCCCAACCGCAATCCGGGCCGCCTGGAGCTTGCGCCATTGCGTTGATGGATACAGCGGTGAAGAGAGTACCGAGAAGAATCCGTTTCATAGCTTTTTTCTCTTTATGTGCATACCAATGGACAGGGTTCTGACTTTCCGGTGCTGCGTGAAACAGCGCCGAATATAGCCAGTGGGCCAGTATTAGTTCCAGCCGCGCAGTTTGGAGTTTAGGCACGTTCCGAGGGTTCCGTGGTTTTTTACAAAATATTTGGAATAAACCCCGGTTTTACGAGGCGCGCCGCCGGGCTGTCCGGTTGTCTATGCTTTGTCATGTGGCGCGCCTTGCCAGTGGGGCACGGGCAGCGCCAGAATGCCGCTATCTGCCCCGCCCGATTGTTAAGGAAGCCCGATGCCTGATCCTG
>Ga0308159_1001973_pt1 | contig 25635 bp, 23 predicted proteins | sample PhyCR1_FD_201040 | JGI IMG/M metagenome (GOLD analysis project Ga0308159, IMG submission 201040) | Phyllosphere microbial communities from UC Gill Tract Community Farm, Albany, California, United States - DLSLC.R1 | ecosystem: Host-associated > Plants > Phyllosphere > Unclassified | place: USA...
AATCTCATCTGGTTTACCCATTCCATATTTAATATACTTTTATACATTTTTTATACTTTAACGGTGTGTCTGATCCCAAAGAAACTGAATTACAACATCTGATATTTGGAAGTATTTTGGTCATGCTACTGTTAGCTGTTGCGATCATTACATTTTTCATTGTATATCAAAAACGGCTGCTTAAAGAGCAAAGGCGTTTACAAAAAGTGAAGGATGACTACCAAAGACAATTACTTGGTTTCAGCATTAGTATTCAGGAAAAAGAACGGGTAAGGATAGGGCAAGATATGCACGACGAAATAGGATCCGCTCTTTCCGCTATTAAGATGCTCGTAAATCAGCTTCCATACACCGATGTTGAAAGCCATCAGTTGATTTCGGGTATTAAAAATGGATTGAGCAATACCATAAGTGATGTAAGAACGATTGCGAACAACCTGTTCCCGTCTGTATTGGCAAAATTCGGATTAGCTGATGCATTACATCACCACGTAAAGGTATTATCTGCCAGCAATATCTTAAAGATTGACATGATGATAGACCCAAAATTTGAGCTTAACTATGAATATGAACTAGCCATCTATCGTATTATGCAGGAATTAATCAATAATGTCATCAATCATGCAAATGCAAAAAACCTTTTAATCATATTGAATCAAACCACTGAGTCTATATTAGCTACCGTTAAAGATGATGGCTGCGGTTTTGATGCTGAAATAATAGAAGATTTGATACAAACGGGGATAGGCATTAAGAGTATCCAAACACGGGTAGCAACAATGCAAGCTTCTTTAAAAATAACTTCCAAAAAAGACGCCGGTACATTAATTGAAATACATATTCCTTTAAACGATGGAAAAGATCAAAAATAGGCTAACCAACCAACCTTCAAACCGAATTAAAATAGGTATAGTTGATGATCACAAGCTGTTTAGACATGGATTAATGCAAATTTTAAGGAAAATTAAACACTTCGAACCTATTTTTGAAGTAGATAGTTATCCGCAATTGGTAAGAGAATTGGAACTGCAAGCGCCCAATATTATCCTGATGGATATTGAAATGCCTGGAACAGACGGAATAGACGGATGTAAACTAATTATAGAAAAATTTCCCGAAATAAAAATAATTGCCATATCCATGCATACCGCGGATAATTTTATTTTTTATATGATGAAAGCTGGTGCAAGGAGTTATTTACCTAAAGATATAGACGAAGAAATATTATATAAAGCCATTGAAACAGTGCATGAAAATGGATTCTATTTTACCGATGCTGTTGCCGCTGCCATGTTAAACGGCGTTAAAGATAACTATAGCAGAAGGTTGACTTCAAAGCATGGTGAGAGCCCACTTACCAAAAGAGAGCTTGAAGTATTAACACTCATTTGTAATGGCTTAACTACGGTAGAAATTGCACAGAAATTATTCATCAGTGTAAAAACTGTGGAGGGTCATCGCAAAAATTTATTGGAAAAATCAGGTATGTCCAATTCAGTCAGCCTGGCAGTATATGCCGTTAAAAGCGGAATTCTCGATGAACGATAATAATAAAATAAAGATCCTCAACATCCCCAATTGAGGCTTTTATTGTGGAATGAAGCAAAAACTCGTCAGATAGCTACCTGTTAGCCAAAAACTAATACTGATAAAAATATCAACAAAAGCATGTTTCGCATTTCATGGATTAACTGAATAGAATAAAATGTAAACGGTCAACAATGTGTCATTCATAATATTGGTTGCCGGAATATATCAGCTTGTTTTGCATGTTAAAAATAATGGTTTCACTTTTTGTGGAATTGACCTGAACAGTAGCCATAGAAAAAATGAAATGACTAAAGCTATGCATCAAATCATTTAGTGGTCTTTCAAGAAATTAAGATCAACACATTCATTTCATCACCATCATTGTTAACGCATATTGGTGTAGTTTAACCTGGAGCCTATTGGAGTCCTAGTGCAGTCCTAAGGCAGGATAGTTGCATTTTAATGCATGTTTAGTTTAATATTATAACCTGATAGATGTATTTTTTTATGGTTTGATAAATAGCCAGAAACTTACTATCTAATTTAATGTTTCGCATATCAATTAAATTTTAATCATACCACAATATTAAAGGAGTCTTAATATTTTAATAAAATCAAACCCGATAATCAACAATCACCGGTGTTTTACCAGTAATATCGTTAATGTAAAGCTGTACATCGCGTCCCGCTAAAACCGCTAAATTTTTTACTTCGTAACCAAATATTTCATAGAGTTGTTTAAGCTTCAGTTCAATGTATTGTGTTTTGACCATATTCGATAAATCAGTAATCAACAAAAACTTTAATATGGTATGTCCTTCATGTGGCATAATTTGGATTTGAAACCTTTCCACATCTGCTAAAATGATGTTAAAATCATCCAGCGCATAATTGCACTCATTAAACATAAACGAGCGGCTTTCCCTTCCCTTTAATTCAAGATAAGGTATTCCATCAATTTCAACCCATTTACCAATATCACCCGTATTATACCTGAAAATAGGAAAGCGCTTTCGGAACAAATTACTCACCAGCAGGCTCCCATAGCGGTCCGCATCTGGCATATGTACTTCAACCACCAAACCATCAATCACCCTGAATAAAGAAGGAGATCGGCTATAGTCACACCAGGCCCAGATTCCTGTTTCTGCCGATCCATACAGCGAATAGATTTGCCGGGTTCCAAAAATCTTTTCAAAAATATCAATATGCGATGCTGGCAAAAACTCACCTCCAAACAAAAGATTTTCTATGGATAAACTAAGTTGATTTTTCTTAAGATATAATGCAAAGAGAAATAACTTGGAAGGCGTACCCAATAATAAATTAGGTTTAAAATTTTGAGCCATATGATAGGCATCTTCATAAGGTAAGCTGGCGCTGGCCACCAAAGTGGTTGCACTACATCTTTCCAGGAGGTCATCCATAATTGCAGCGGTGCGATACATATCCATGTACCCAAACATGTTCAGCGCAATGGTTTTCGGTGTAAATACTCCAGCCTGTTTTAACGCGGCAGACAATACGGCTCGTTGCTCCAGGTTTTCGGCAATATCAACAGGGAAAACCAGTGGCTTTTGGGTAGATCCGCCAGAACGCACTAGATAAACACCACTTTTCTCCCGATGCAAATCAAAGTGATCATTTAACTGACTGATCAATTCTTTTTTACCCATCAGCGGGGCATTTTGATAATCGTCATGATCCTGGTAGTAGGATTTGAAAAGTTCCGACTGCCGGACAATCTGATAATACTGTTGAAGAAAGTTATCGGTCATGATTTAACATTCATTTTAAGGAGCAGATAGCCAAGGTATAGTGTCAAAAAACGGCGATGGTGCCACATGAAGTGTATTTTCTGATGGTTAGAAGTCAAATTTTGTAAAGCATGTTTGTACCAGCGTTCAACAATCATCCCCATCAATAAACGATCATGCTTATCCGTACTATTGATATATCTTGAAATAACGGGTGGCAGCTCAATCTGCTTAAAATTGGAATAGTGTTTCCTGGATAAGCTGCCTGGTACTTCATTCACATACAGGTAACCACCCTTTTGCAATGCGATCTTTCCTGGCTCACTGTTCAGGATCCCTTTTAGTACCCGGTACCAGAAATCAATTCCTTCATTTAATTGTGCTTCAGCAATGTATTGGTGGGCAGCAATCCATTTTCTTTTGGTGATCACATTACTCCCCACGCCCATAATGAAGTGTGGCGAGCTTACAGCCCTTAATGGGTCTTTTATTAGGTAAAGATCAGTCGCAATAGGTTCCAGGTATTCTCTTAAGGATTCCAGATTTGGGTATATTTCCCTGCAGGGCATAAAAGTGATATCAAGCACTATAAAATCAAGTTGATGCTTGTTGAATGCTTCTGCAACAATTTCAAGCAAACTTGGGTGATATTCATCATCCGCATCAAGAAAGCTAATTAGCTCACAACTGCTGGCAGCGAAACCAATATTACGTGCATTGCCCGGGCCTTTATTTTCACTCAGTTCAATCACTTGTATCCTGCAATGTCCAAATTCAGCTGCATGATTACGCAAAAATTCATGAGTAATGGAAAGGCTGTGATCCATACTGGCATCATCAACAATAATCAACTCCTCCGGCATTTTGTGCTGACGGAGGAGTGAATGAAGCGTTTGAGCAATATAACTTGCTTTATTAAATAATGGGATGATAACGGTATGCGTCATGTTACGAATCAGCCATCACGGCCGGGAAGATTACTCCCCTACCTTGGTAAACATTAACCACATGCTCTGCCGAGCCCCGGAACAAGCCTGGGCCAAAAGATTGATCATTATAACACAATAACATGCCTACCAGGTTGATTAGCAAATCCTCAGAACCATTGCCATGCTTAAACCAGCGTTGCGGTACATATTCCTGTACCATATATTCCGGCCATTGTTTGGCAATAATATCAGTCCACACAGAAGCTTCGCAATCACTTTTTACATACATATCAATCCCGCGGCCACCACTATTGCGTTTTAACACCCAGTTTAATGGCGAGTGACTTACCTCTGCTCGTTTTTCTGAAGTATTTAAGGCATAAGTAGGAATCAGAAAAGATCGTAAAAAAAGGTATTCCTCTTCAGAAAGATAATTCCTCATGATTTCCTCATTGTACAAAACAGCCAGTATGCGTTTGTCATGAACCAGAATCAGGGTACGAACATCATTAAAATAATTACCCCGGCTGATGATCAGTTTCAATACCTCAGGATCAAATTTACGCAGTTCTTCCCGATCCATTTCCAGAATAAACTGACTCACAGGCTTACCATTTAACTTGACTTCACCATTCTGATGAGTGAATTGAGCCGGACTTGCAGAAACATAATCCAGACCACGCTTACCAAATTCATTTAATAAGTAAAATACCTCGGTGCCTTTTTCTTTTTCATGTACCAGCACAATGGGCTCCCTACTATTAAACCGATTGAAAATAGTTTCAATGAAATCTTGTTGAGCAGGAACAGCTTCCAGTGATGGTAAACCTATTGTTTCATTCTCCTTAGTAATCACATTCAGGTAATAGCTGATCATCCATCCGTTAATGGGGTACCGGGCCCCTATTTCACAAATTTTGATTCCGCCATCTTCCGCCTGCAAAAAATCAGGTCGATACATGCCCACCTCATAAGGTTGTGCTTTTGCCATGCCTAATATGCGGTTTAAATCTTCATCGAAGTTATAGATGGAACGGATGCTTTCATTATTAAAATAGGCATTTACAACACTGGCTAATGCTTTGTTTAACACTTGGCATAACTTTTCCATTCTGGCTATTTCCTTCCGCTCCACCACAACAGGTACCGGCGAAAAAGAATCTGCGCCGTTGCAGGGGATTTCGCCCAGATATTTCAATAGCAATTCATGCAGCACATCCTTACTACAGATGGTATGTTCTTCTATAAGCTCACCCGTCATCGTTATTGGAATTCTTCAGCCATAACTGGATCTAAACCCGCACTAATAATTTCCATTACCGATGCTTTTTTACTTAAATAATCGGCAACAATTTCCCTAAGGTCGTAATCAGCCAGGTTTACACTCATGGCCTTTACATAATGATTGATGGCATTAACGGCATAAAAGAAATGGTTTTTTTCTGTTGGACCGCAATGTACTGTGATCCATGCCAAAGTATGTTTCAAGGTATCTTTATCAAAACCATAGTCATCTTCCAGCCAGCGTGTAAACTTAGGCAGGATAAACTCCACTTCGCCATGTGTATAAATTTCATGCACCAATGTGGTTAAAAGACCAATTAACAGATCTTTATTGCGCAATGAATTTTGGTCTTTCCAATATTTAAAGGCCCGGGCACTTGGATCAAGGTATTGTCTTAACAACCAACCATCATCGCCACAAGTATTAGTTGCCATGGTATAAAAAAGATCAGAATGCAATACTCTCCCCACAACAGCCAAATCTTCATCAACGATTCTGTTCAGGTTTGCTACCGATCTGAACAACTGTGCTTCATCCGGCACAAATGTATTTTTATGGATCAGCATTGTCATGCGATTACTTAATCCGGCAACAGTAACTGCACTATTGTTGGTTTGGCTCCAGCTATGAAAAAAAGGCTTAAGCTGATCTCTGTCATGAGGGATTGCTGTTAGCTTGGTAAAACTTTTTTCTACTGTAGCAAAATGTTCTGCCTGTTGCGGAAAGTACGCTAAAAGTTGGTGCTTCAATGGCGATTCTTCCATTCCTTCGAGCACCGGAAGGATAATTGATAGTAAATTTTTCACAATTGATTGAGTTAAATTAGAAATTAAAAAAAATAGATAACTATATAATTAGAGGATCTTATTTTATCTAAAAGGCAATAAACCTAAAAAACGAAAAGTAGCTTATTATTGAAATATGAAGCTATTGCTCATCATGATTAAACGGCATGATCAATAGCTGAAATCAAAACTTAAATAACTGAGAAAATAGCAATTTAAGTTGCGTTGGCGTAAAAGTGGCGTGTAAATACTACGGAAGTTGATGAGGCGAGAGTGTGTTGCATGGAGTGGAGCGTTAAAATAAGTTACAAACAGATTTGTTATACATATATACGAACTTTATAATAAATAAAAGAATACTTACAAAAAATGTAAATTGAACTTATCATTAATGTATTGGTAGTTTTATAAAAATATTGATATGGGAGTTTAATTTTATCTCCAATTGCACCTTTTAATTGTAAAATCCAGAGTTAATCTGCATCAAGATAGTGGTGAGTAATTCGGTGCGCAGAGTACAGGCGTCTATTTAAGATATTGAAAGCTAAATGGTTACAGATAAGGTTTTATTCCCCTACGGGATTAAAGCCAACAATGTAAATATGAAATCCGCTGAAATTTTGAAAGCCAAATTCAATTTTTTATTGCAACGCATTTAGTGAGCAGGTTTTGATTTTGCCTTCTAAGGTTTTAACTTATAGGCGCTTATGGCTAGGTGTTCGAGCCCCGTCCATTCCGTAACAAAATAAATTAAGTAAAACTCTAAATCAAATGTTTACAGCTTTTTTGTAGTGCTTTGCCCAACCTCCGCTGGCTCCTTTTTCTGGAAATAAAAAAGGACCTTTTGCATACTGTTTTCACCCTTAGAGTTCCCCCATGGAAGATCCTTTTCTTCAGATCTCCCGTAAGAAATATTGAATGGGCTCAATCTTGAAATGCTACCATTATTATTTTACTCACAAATCCTTAACATAAATTTCAACTCAACACAGCTTCGTCTCAAGGTTCCAGGATACCCGGCTTCCGAGGAATGGATTATAAGAGGGGCTGTAAAAGATGTACCCAAAAACCTGAAGCTCATTGATGCCATTGCTTCCATATATTGGTTCTGTTGGAACCAGTAATTTGTTTAGATCAAATGCAATAATTAACTTACTATCATTACCTAAGAGGGTAGCGGCGGTTCCTATTTTTAGATTTCCTGGAAGGAAGTAAGAACGATCCCCAAGGTTATAAGACATTTGGTGCCGATGTTGGAAATATTTATACCAGCCGACCAAATGGCTCTGTTCCATATAATATGGTCTGCGTTTTATATAAACCAGAAACATCTGCGGCCAGCGCTTTTCCTGCAGAAGATTGCCCATCTAAGCCAATACGGCCAGCATACAAATTGCTATAAACGAAACGCACTGTACCACCAAGAGAAAATTCAGGCCCAAAGCTTCTGGCATAATTCACATCGAAAGCGACCTCATTAGGGCTATAAACTCCAAGATTCTGAAAATTATCATCTACGAAATTTACATCACCAATGGAAAAATACCTTAAAGAAGCACCAATAGTGTTTCTTTCATTTATTCTGTAATACGTACTTAGATAAGATAAGCTCATATCAGCTACCAGACTCTTTAACCATAGGCTATAGGTAACAGCAACACCATAACTACGTTCTGGTAAGTATGCCATTGCAGCAGTATTTAAACTTGGTGCATTTACATCTGCATCCACCGCGACCCCTGCATTACCCATAGCACCTGATCGTGATTGGGGCATGATCAATAAAAAGGGAACAGCCGTAGAGATATTGTTCCTTCTGCTGCCGTCAGTTGATATGCCGTTGATGGATTGCGCAGAGACTTTTCTATTCTCTAATGAGAATAGAAAAAGAAGTAGAAGAAATATATTTAATCTAGAAAATATAAAACTCTGTGCAGAGCTGCTCTTGCATTTCTCATAATTATATGACATATCGGATGCTTAGAATAATCGCTTTAGAATTTTTTCTCCTTGAATTTTGCTTAGTAAAACTGGATCCCCATTTTCAGATACAGACACTATGCAATAAGTTCTCTTCTTTAGACTCGGCGAATCAACTATATCATAATGAGGATTGCTTGCTTGATAAATATAATAGTATCCGTTTTCAAATTTAGTTTCCAATCTGTTTTCCTGATCTACGCCAGTACTTAGGGATTCTAATAGGTAATACCCTCCTTTATTCGGTTTTCTTATTATGATAAATCCCTTGGATTGGTTTACCGATACACCTGTAGAAGTTTCAATTAATAAGCAACTAGCATCAAAATTCGACGTATGTTGTATTGTGCCAGCATAATAAGCTATTCTTCCTGTTGAATTTGCTAGGTTAACATTCAACAAAGAATCGCTTTTGCAAAATTCAAAAATAGGCGTCTTATTCTTATACTGAATTGAATCTATATAAAAAACCTTATTATTTATTGGTTTACTACAAGAGTTGGATTGCCATTTGCATTGGAAAAGACTTATATCGTAAGTGCTAGATATGCGGCTATTATCTTTACACGAAGCAAGAAAAATAAATAAAATTAGAAAAATATATCTCATAATCTTAAGGTAGATAAGGTATCACTTTAAATCCGTGGCGGTTAAAGGCGTTAGTTGCGTGCGATCGCAATAATGTAAAGTAATTGAAAAGCTAATTACTTTACATTATTTGATAATAAAGAATCATTTTTTTATTGTTGATATCTATTAACAATATTTTGAAATTTCGTTTATCATCGTCGAGGTAATCAAATAAATAATAACCTTTTTCAGGTATTTCTAATTTATTAATTAAATCATTATCTGGTAAAGCTTTTTTTAGAGGTAGATGTTTAAATTTTTCTGTTCTAATAGGTATTCTATAGCCTTTTCCTCAGACGTTTGAAATGTGGCCAAATAGTGGCCATCACCATTATAATCCCATTTTTCCTCATTTAATGTATTTATCCAGCTAGTTTGTTCTGAATTTAGCACCAAATTGTTTTTTCTACCTTTCGAAACGAGTTACGTTTCCCTGAACATCCAATTAATAGTAGAAATATAGTGGGTAATAGTGCTGTTAATAAAACATTTATTTTTTTCATGTTTTTATTTATTATATCTGTAGTGAATATCAAAAGGTTTTCCTTTACCAAAAAGATTATATGATCTAATAATGATTTCATTCTTGTATGATCTGGTTCCCCAAGGTTTAGACATATCTATCCTAAAAGGTTTTAAAATATTTTATTCCATCCGTACCCGCTCTGTATGTAACTGTAGATCGGCCAAAGGACAATTTGAGGTCTCTATCAGAGGTGAAAAAATCGATACTTACTGAATATTTCCCATCCTCATGTAATGTTGCTCCATTATAATCTACATAAACATTTCCAGGGTTTTTTATTCAAGAATTGTTTTTTAAACCAATGGCATTTACCATAGTTCTCGAACTCTATCACTTATTCCTTTATTTTTACACTCAATGTTGAATTCATGTGAAGTAAGAGGCTTAGACAGCGTTTTGTTTCCTATGTCCAAAATATAATAGTTTGTTTCATTCTTTAGCATTACGCTGAGCCTATGGCTATTATTAATGAAATCATTCACAGTAGAGTCTATTTTAATGTTTTTAGGTAAATCCGTTAAATAAATTTCCTCACCTGCTATTTTCACCAAACTGTCTTTTTTTGTTTTTGTGAAATGCTGATTCCAAAAAGTAATGTCATCTTGAATAAGTTTCGCCAATAGTGTTTTATTTGGAGTTTGTTCTATCATTACGATTTCTCTAATCGATTTAATTCTTGTGATATTCGCAAATACGCTGATATCTTTATAAATGTATTTGTCATTAGATCGGTAGATTATAGAGCCATAGGGATACCCTATATCTGCGGCTTCTTGAGAAGAAAGATAGAAATAACCGGCTCCTAGGCCCTTATCTTTACAGCCCACCAAACTGATTATGGCGAGGAATAAAATTATTTTTTTCATGTGAATTTAATTGTGGGATTTAAGAAATGTATCTGAAAGCTTTTGCCGACCAGATCTGCATGACCAGATCTGTATAGGGCTTGCCCAGGCTTGCCAAACTCATTCATGAAATTTCTAAGTATATTTTAATATCAATCGCTGGCCATCCAGCGCAAATCGATCATTCTCATTTAAATTTACGCCATCAGTTCTGCCGTCGTGAAACATTGAAGTGGAAATCCTGGTAATGGATGACAAACCTGCTATATTCCATCCTAAACCAGCTATCCCTTTACCAGCCTGACTATTATACGAAAGTGCTATTTTGGGAATATTTTTACACAGGCCAGGGGGAATAGAAATCGGGATCGTATAGTTTGCTCCCCCTGTTGCAGAGACATCCAATGCTCCTGCGGTGCGACCGGCATCAATTGCCGTACTTATTATTGATGCACTTGCTGATGTGCTTCTGCTCAATGAGGAAGATTTCCTTTCGCTATTGCCACTGCTTTTACTTCTATCTTTTTCCAAAATTAAAGTATCGCGTTTATATTTATTTTTCTGACCTCAGTGCTCCCTAAGCCTTTTGTAAAAAGTAATAGTCTATGAAAGTTATAAAATAATTTACAAATGCGGGTTTTTTTTAAAAAATATAATTATGCCGCATTATGAAAAATCAATATCCCGCAATAAGCAGGTGCAAAAAGAAACAGTTATGGCGTATTATAAAACGTTATACCCCGTCACCGCTCCGATGTCATCCTTACTCAAACTTAAATAACATCTAAAGTTTGCTGTTCTCAATTAAAAGTACGGAGATTTAGTTTTTCTTTTTCGTTATCAGTCATTATGAGTATTATTACAATTATGACACAGACCAGGAATTACCGCTCACTGATGGTTTTTATGCTCACTTTGACTGTTTATTTACCTTTTGCGGCGGCTCAGGTAACCCAGAACTATCAGGTGTATAAACTCGAAAATAAGATGGGTACAGAAAAGGTTTCCATTGCCGGAAGGTCTGACAGCGCTGCTATTGATATCAATATTCGCGCCGTAGACCGTGGTCGCCCTTTAATGCTTACCGCTTCCATTAGGCCAAGTGCTGCTACTGTAAGATATACTTCCACCGGACAAACCTCTCGTTTCAAGCAAGAAAAAATAGATAAACGGTATTCCCCAAATGAGGGTTTCCCCTTGAGCCAGAATGGTTCGATAAAACTGAGAGAAATGCTAATTGAGTACTGGATTAAAGCAGCCCGCCCGGCTGTTGTAAAATCTGCATTAGATGGATCCGATATCCGAATCAGTGAAATAATAAACATCAAAGATGAATTTAGAGCAGATGGATGGAAAGCCTTTCTTATAAATAACGGCCTGGATGAGGTTTTCTGGACAGATGCGCAGGGTAAAGCTGTTTTTTTAACCACAACAGATAGTGAAGGTGACAAGAAGGAAGTGATTAATGATCAATATTTATCGGCATTCAGCAAACTGAATCAACAATCAACACGCTATTTGCTACAAGCTTATCAAGAGAATAGCGGCCTACAGGTCAAAAAAAATCCTGCAATTGCCATTTTAGGGGGAACAGTCATTGATATTACCCGCACGGGTGAGCTCCATACGAATACAATGGTGCTAATCATCAAAGGAAAAATAGACTATGTGGGAGCCATCAACAAATCATTGATTCCGCCGGGAGCACGCCTGATTGACGCAAGTAACAAATTCCTGCTTCCAGGATTATGGGACATGCATGCACATATTTTCCACCCGGGATATCTTCAGCGGAAGTTGCGCTCATGGGTAACTTCAGTGAGAGAAACATGTTGAAGTACAGTAAGTTGTGGAGGTTTTTTCTTTTTAACTCATTTTATGGGTTACTCAACGAATCACTCACCTCAACTATGCATTTTAATGCATGTTTTTGAGCAAGTGAAAATGAAAAAAGCCCTTTATCATGCGATAAAAGGGCTTTTGAAGGGCTTTAAAACTGTCTTGGCGGAGAAGTAAGGACAGCCACCTGTTTGCAATTGTCTTTAATTTTAGAGGATTGCTGATTAATAAAATATAGAGTAATAACAGTGATCCAAAGATTAGCGTTTCAATAAACATCATTCTATATTTATTAATGTGCTGTTGATTTTACCGAAAATAGTAATTTCTCTCATAGTTTGGAGTTTTTGCATACCTGATCGTTGTATTCTTGAAAATTAAGCACCTGAATTTTGCATTGTTTGCTATAGTTGCTAATATTGGTAAAAGGAGAAAGCTATCCCAGAAATCGTATAATGAAAATATATTTGTTGTTTTAGTTAAAATGTGTATTTTGTGTTCGCAATCAATTAGGTATCAAGTCTCTATGATTGTTATAAAAAATTAATCAACCTTTAAAACATAAAATCATGAAAAAAACCATTTACCACTTAGTGTTATTGTTTAGCATAGTCTTAATCTTTTTTAGTTCATGTTCTAAAAGCGAATTTGAAAAGGATGGCGATGGCATGACTGCTGACTTAAGCATTAGAGAGAAAGTAGCTCGTTTAGGTTTCGACACTACCGGCATAGTAATAAAAGGCGAAAATATCATAGTTGAAGGTGATATTGTTTTAACTAAAAGTAATATAAACAAAACCAGTCCTCGCCAAGCTTCCACTATAGATATCACTAATCCGGGTATATACCCAATAACCTATTCAAGACATAGGAATTTGAAGTATTTTATCCCATCAACACTTTCTTCCTGGGAATCAGCTATTGAGACCGCCTTCTTTATATACTCGGGGTTGCCAAACTTTAATCTTCGCTTTGACAGAACTACGAATCAAAATGAGGCCGACTTGGTTATGCAAGCAGGTACTTACACATTTCAAAATCAAAATGGTGTTGTAGGTGAAGCCTATTTTCCCTCAAATGGACAAATTGGTATTGGCATAGGTATAAATTTATATTATTCATACTTCTCCGAAACTCAAAAAATTTACACGCTTGTTCATGAAATAGGACATACTATTGGATTTAGACATACTGGTGAGTATGGAAGTGGTGTGAATAAAGGTGTTGCATTTGGAGGATATACTATACCTGGAACGCCTGACGATGACACAAATTCAGTATTTAATTCAGGAACCGGTGGCGCGAGTTGGACTAACTTCAGTTTGTTTGATAGGGAGGCCTTATTGACTATGTATCCACGTTTTGGACCTGCAGAACTTGCCACTGAACCAAATGGATCTTTCCCTCTTGGTACAGGCAGTCAAATATATGCAAATGTCAGTGTTCCTTACTGGCGTGAAGGCGGACTAACCTATCAATGGAACGTTCAGGGAGCAACTATAACAAGTAACAATGGATCTAGCATAGTTGCAACAGTAACAGACCCTAACTCGGCTGGTGTATATTGCACAATTACCAATGCGCATGGAGAAAGTACCACAGTATCCAGGTCATTTGGATCCATTGCCATTGACTAACTTTACAACAACGAGCGCATACGACTGGAAGCCAAGACGATCTATCAGTCCGCTGCTTATCAGCTTATTTTTAATCACGGCGTTGCTTTTCAACTCAAAAGTTTATGCACAAAGTATTGTGCGCTTGGAGGCAACTACAGGTGCCGAATGGAGTAATTTAAAATGGGCTGTTGCCGGCAATAGTAACGGTAGTAGCCCTAATATATTCTCTGAGTTGAAGTGGCGAGAGTTATCGGGAATTAATTACAATCTTTCGGCAGCTTTTAAAAACAGGCGGATGACCTACTTTTTCCGTACATCGTTCAGCCCAAACCTCGAAGGAAATGTTGAGGATACCGACTATGGGGGCGATAACCGAACGAATGTGCAGTATCAGGAGGTGTTTTCCAGTAACGGCGGAAGAATGTTAAGGGCTGAAACGGGTGTAAAAGTCGATCTGCAACGGTCTAATTCAATGTCTGTACTGCAAATTAAAGCAGGTATCCGTTACAGAAACCAACGATTGTTTCTTGACCAGGAATTGAACACCGTTCATAGTTATTACAATAGTCGTTGGGGTGGTATATTTTTAGGAATAGAAAAAAGTGTTCTTATAACTGATCGTATAGAAATGTACTTATCAGCAGCCGCCGATTTATCGGATTATGATGGATATGGAAACTGGGAACTAAGGACCGACCTGGCTCATCCCAAAAGCTTTATTCATAATGCAAAAGGATATGGTGTGAACGCAGGCTTTAAAACAGATTTTCAAATTAACCGTACTATGGCTATAACAACAAATATTGAAGGATGGTACACCGACACCTTTATAGGTAAAGATATTCTTTATTTTAATGACGGAAGTTCCATCCCGACGCAGTTGAACGGAGTAAGCTCCTTAGCATTAAATGCAAGTTTGGGTTTCACACTCACTTTTTAACAGCCGATCCCTATCGTTGATTCGATACGCTTTTCTCCATAAATAACTATGCGTGCAGTAATACTGGGCATTTCGGCAAAAATGGCCAGCCGTTCTGCATTTAAACTTATATGTGCACCATCCGGCAATCAAATTGGTGGCCAATTTGGCCCGAAACAGAGGGTCACATTCACCGAAATACACATTTGACAATACTCTCCTTTAAGAATAACAATATATTGTTTAAAATACTAATTGGAAATTATTTTACCCTCAAATTTAAGAATGAAAGTCTAGGCTTGTTTTTGGTAATGACTAAAGTTCAAATTTAATATGAAATCCAGAATCCAGATATATAGCGAGGAAAAGCATCAGGCTATTATGGAAGAGCTTTTTGATAAAGCGCAAAGCAATAAGGCATTGTCTGCTATGGAGACTGAGATTTTTTGCACTAGATTAACTAGGGAATCAAGAGCAACTTTTTCCACATGCGATGAGTATCGGTTTAGGGATTATTATTTCGCTAGTTTTTCTAATAGGCCAATACCTGAGCAGTATAGATTGTCAGATTCTCAAAAATATGAGCTGAACCGCTTTGCAGATGATTGGCATGAAAAGGTAGTACTTGTTCAAAATCATAAATCCGCTGTTAATTCATATTATGCGATGCCTCAAAATCATTCATTGAGGCATCGCATAATAATTTAAAAAAAGAATGCGATTCTATTAAAGTACATTGCAGTAATTTCAACTTTACTGCTTGACAGGCGTTAAATACAATAAAATCTTATTTGTGTTGTCGAGCACAAGTACAATTAAATATCGTTCTTTATCAAGATCATACTTATTGAATGCTAGCCTTAGTTTTCTTGGATGAGGTTCTTGGTCTTCACTTAATGCCTATCGGAGTAAGAAATATTGAATGGACTCAATTTGAAATGCTACCATTATTATCTTACTCACAAAATCCTTAACATCCTTGAGATAAATTGCAACTCAACACAGCTTCGTCTTCAAGGTTCCAGGATACCCGGCTTCCGAGGAATGGATTATAACAGGGGCTATAAAAGATGTACCCAAAAACCTGAAGCTCATTGATACATTTGTGATAGGTTGATGTTGAATAGATCTTGGATGAGCGCATGAGTTTGCTCCGGCTCACCTGGAAAGGGTGAGTCAAGCCAGAATTTTCTGAGGCAAAAATAAGCGCAGTTAAAAGACTGACATGAAATGCCGAAAGCCTTTGATCTGAGCAAATCCAGTCTTTTAGAAAATTAAGGTTTTTATTTATGTTTTCCATGTGCCTCCCCCCGAAATAATCTTTTCACAACCCCATTTTCATGCGTACCATTACCCAGAATCCGCCTGATGTCCTCTAATTTAAAATATACAATGCGGCCAATCTTGGTAAATGGCAGTTTGCCGCTAACCCGTAAGTGGAGTAGGGTACCTGCAGAAATTTTCATTAGTTTTCTTACCTCAGAACTTTTGAGGTATTCATCAGGAAAGGCAGTTTGGAGCGGAACAATTTTTTTGATCTCTTCGATCAGATCGCTTTTTAGTTCAAGCAGATCACTTTTGGTAACCAGGTCTAAATTCATGCTTCTTAAAATTTAATGATCAATACGCTCCGGGTAGCTACAGATAAATGATTTCACATCAAAAGTGAGGACAGAAACAGGTAATGAGATGCCCAATGAGGGTGTTTGGGCATAGCTGCACTAAACTAGACATATGTTATTTATCAGGCACATGAGAAACAATATCAAATGCTTTATCTTGATCTGATATAAAAATATGCTTGGAGGAGTCTTCGGGAGAAAAATAATTTTGAGCGGTTGCCAGCGGTATCGGCTTATCTCCGTGAACAAAATTTTTGGCAATCATTTTATACCATGGACTGTGGCCTTGTGTAACTACGAGCCTTTTACCGTTGGGTAAAACCTGTTTTCGAAGCTGGCGCATCAAATCCATAAATGCTGCTATACTTCCGCTGTTGATTACGATTTTTTCACTTGCCTCATATTGCAGGACTTTATCGAAACGCTCCTGCAAGTCTGCCAGCTTATTTTTGAGCAGCGCAATTTCCGCATCTTTCTCTCTCAGTATTTTTTCAGTCGAGGTATTTACATTCCACTCATCAATGCGATTTAAGAATTTTTGGAAGGATTCTAATTTGTCAAGGTTGGCCGAATGAATCTCATATACTTTTTTGAATGGATCTTTGACTGAATAAAAAGCAATTCGTCTTTGAATGCTGCTGTTTACCTTACGGAAGAAAGCTTCCTTTCCTCCTGGATTTCGTTGCAGATAATGATCCAGGTGAAAATTGTAAAAAGCATTGTATTCACCATCGGGCAGACTGTAAAGTTTAAGGGCAAAAAAATTATCCGCTAATTTTTTGTTAGGAAATATTGGGTTACCAATCTCATATGGATGGGGAGAAAAGTCAAATCTCCTTCGAAATTTAAAAAAACGTTCTCTCATGATAAATTAAGGAGTGAGGTTCCCTTCAGTAACCAGATAGGGAACTGTTAACAACTAATAGCAATATACATCTATTAGAAATAACGAGCAATTTCTTTGCTGGTTTGTTTTTACTTGCCTCCACGAATTTGTATCTCTGGAAATACCTCTTTCTGGTTTCTTGTTCCAAGGGATCAAATCTATTTTAAAGCCCAAGGTCGCCAGATCAAAATATCTACCGTTTTCCTATAACTCGAAGAACAACTCACTTTTTGTACTTGTATTACCAGTCAAAGTCTCATTTTAGATTTATTGATTGCTGAAATAGCGAACGTTTAAACTATTAGGAGCGCGATATCATACATGAACCTTAAAATCAATATTATGTTTCTTCCCGCCAATAATAAATAGTTTCTTGTTTAAATTAAGAAATGCTTGTGGCAGTGCTTTTAAAAAAGCTATACCCATAGGATCTATTCCGTTCGTAGATATAAAAAAAAAGTCATACTTAAACGAATTCATTATAATTGAATAGATCAATTGCAAAGAATTGTTGCCGTTAATTATGGATTTAAATTCATGAAGTTTTGCTTTTGATATGTTATCTATTTTTTCATTCAGACCAAAGAAACCTAGAAATAGCATTCGTTTCTGTTTTTCTTGATCAATATTGATAAATTGGATATCAACTTCAAAATCTAGCTGATCGTGATCAGCTATTTCAAAATAGCTTTGATTTAAATCTATTAAGATTTCAATATCGTTCATCTTTACAGTTTCCATTTTGTAGGGAATTTTCCAAAGGGTAAATTGTTCGAAGGAGTCCGAGGTCTGAAATTGCCATTTCTAATCATTCGCTGTAAATAAGAAAATTCGCCTGTTTGCATTCCTCTTATAGCAGCTGCAATTACTTTGTGATGGTCATCGTCTATTAAAAATAGATTTCCTTTTGTATAGCCTGCGGCTCCATGTCTTAAATCGAGTGTACCGTAATTCATTTGCTTCAAATAATCATCAACGACTCCCGTATAAATGGGATTGCCTGTTCTTGCCTTCTTTAGATAGCCTTCTTTGCCCCCTACATGGAGGATCCAGGGTGATTTTTGCTGAATGTTTGATACCACGTTAATTTAGTTTTTTTTTTATGTTTTTATATGAAAGAGTTATGGAACTTGTTCATCTCTCCACATAATTACTAGTCTAAGCTTATTTAGGTCTGTAAAAGGAGTTTTGTCATCGTAAATGCATTCAGTCTGAATATCTTTAAAGTCATCAATGTCACATTCGAATTCAGTTAGTATAATTGATTGTAAATCAATTTCCTTTACATCTGGCTCTTTATCAATGTAAAATAGTAATTTGAACCACCGATAATTATCATCCCAATTGCAACAAATACCTCTAACATTTTTGCTTAAATTTCCTATCAAGGCTTTTTGTAATGATAGCCTTATTTTAATTGTCATTTCCATATTATCAAGGTTTTGGTAGCCAAGGTACTATATGTATCTTTCCTGCGGTATTGATGTGAACAATCCATATGGAGTTGGGCCTAATTTTGACCGTATAAATTAAGTACATTTCCAATATCTTGATTGAATTTGAATCTATTCATGCCTCTATGATTGGCGCCCATCGGGCTTTCGAAACTCGTAATAGCCCACTGAAGTTAATTGCGAACATTTGAATCCTTCTCATAAAAAACCTTGGAACCATCAGGATATAATACTTCGAAATATTCAGGTCCGTTGCTGTTTCCATTTGGAATGCTTCCATGCGAGATTATTATGATATTAGAATAATTTTCTGTTTGGTATTCAACTCCGTCTGTACCATAAGCTCCGCTTTTTAATATCAATCGCTGGCCATCCAGCGCAAATCGATCATTCTCATTTAAATTTACGCCATCAGTTCTGCCGTCGTGAAACATTGAAGTGGAAATCCTGGTAATGGATGACAAACCTGCTATATTCCATCCTAAACCAGCTATCCCTTTACCAGCCTGACTATTATACGAAAGTGCTATTTTGGGAATATTTTTACACAGGCCAGGGGGAATAGAAATCGGGATCGTATAGTTTGCTCCCCCTGTTGCAGAGACATCCAATGCTCCTGCGGTGCGACCGGCATCAATTGCCGTACTTATTATTGATGCACTTGCTGATGTGCTTCTGCTCAATGAGGAAGATTTCCTTTCGCTATTGCCACTGCTTTTACTTCTATCTTTTTCCAAAATTAAAGTATCGCGTTTATATTTATTTTTCTGACCTCAGTGCTCCCTAAGCCTTTTGTAAAAAGTAATAGTCTATGAAAGTTATAAAATAATTTACAAATGCGGGTTTTTTTTAAAAAATATAATTATGCCGCATTATGAAAAATCAATATCCCGCAATAAGCAGGTGCAAAAAGAAACAGTTATGGCGTATTATAAAACGTTATACCCCGTCACCGCTCCGATGTCATCCTTACTCAAACTTAAATAACATCTCAAGTTTGCTGCTCTCAATTAAAAGTACGGAGATTTAGTTTTTCTTTTCCGTTGTCAGTCATTATGAGTATTATTACAATTATGACGCAGACCAGGAATTACCGCTCACTGATAGTTTTTATGCTCACTTTGACTGTTTATTTACCTTTTGCGGCTGCTCAAGTAACCCAGAACTATCAGGTGTATAAACTCGAAAATAAGATGGGTACAGAAAAGGTTTCCATTGCCGGAAGGTCTGACAGCGCTGCTATTGATATCAACATTCGCACCGTAGACCGTGGCCGGCCTTTAATGCTTACCGCTTCCATTAGGCCAAGTGCTGCTACTATAAGATATACTTCCACCGGACAAACCTCTCGTTTCAAGCAAGAAAAAATAGATAAACGTTATTCCCCAAATGAGGGTTTCCCCTTGAGCCAGAATGGCTCGATAAAACTGAGAGAAATGCTAATTGAGTACTGGATTAAAGCAGCCCGTCCTGCTGTTGTAAAGTCTGCATTAGATGGATCCGATATCCGAATCAGTGAAATAATAAACATCAAAGATGAATTTAGAGCAGATGGATGGAAAGCCTTTCTGATAAATAACGGCCTGGATGAGGTTTTCTGGACAGATGCGCAGGGTAAAGCTGTTTTTTTAACCACAACAGATAGTGAAGGTGACAAGAGGGAAGTGATTAATGATCAATATTTATCGGCATTCAGCAAACTGAATCAACAATCAACACGCTACTTGCTACAAGCTTATCAAGAGAATAGCGGCCTAGAGGTCAAAAAAAATCCTGCAATTGCCATTTTAGGGGGAACAGTTATTGATATTACCCACAAGGGTGAGCTCCAAAAGAATACAATGGTGCTAATCATCAAAGGAAAAATAGACTATGTGGGAGCCATCAACAAATCACTGATTCCGCCGGGAGCACGCCTGATTGACGCAAGTAACAAATTCCTGCTTCCAGGATTATGGGACATGCATGCACATATTTTCCACCCGGATTATCTTCAGCGGGAGTTGCGCTCAGGGGTAACTTCAGTTAGAGACATGGGTAATGAGTTTGATTTTGTAAAGCAGCTGATGGATATGGTGAGAAAGGAATCTGCACCGGCTCCAAATTTCTATGCCGCCGGGCTTCTGGATGGAAAATCACCAGCCACACTAGGGGCCATGCTGGCCACTAATGAAAACGAAATCAAAAAAAATGTACGTGCTTACCATGATGCTGGTTTTAAGCAGATAAAAGTATACGGTAGCGTTAAAAAGAAAGATTTTAATCGTATCGTGGAAGAGGCCAAACGGTATCATATGGATGTTGTAGGGCATTTGCCAACAGGTTATACGATAAGCTACTTTATTAACAACGGAATGCGAAGTATCAGTCACATCAATTTTTTCATGAATAATATAAACTGGTCTTCTACTGATCTGAAAACGGGTAATCAAAATCTGCTGGACAGCATGAGATCTCATCATACTTTTTTAGATCCCACACTAAATGTTTACCAGCTGAAGGGAGATAAAAAAGTTGCCTTTTATCAGAAGCTAGTTAAGCTATTTGCAGATAACTATATCCCAATCGTGGCCGGAACGGACAATGAGGGAACTATTGCTGATGAGATCCAGAATTATATACAATGTGGCATGAGTCCGCTTGATGCGATCAGGTCTGCAACCATTATACCCGCTGAAGTAATGGGCGAAGGGCAAAGAAGTGGTAGCATCAGCCAGGGTAAAGATGGCGACCTTTTGATTCTCGATGAGAATCCGTTGCTCCATGTCAATACCTTGCAACACGTGCCTACCATCATCAGGGATCAATTTGTGATCACCAATTAATTGTGTTCATATGTTGCTGGCATTGCGAAGTATCTCAGTCATGATGCTTAGTTTAGCCATCTCATCTTTATCTCCGCTGCTTTTTCTGTTATGCGGAAAGATATTTAATATCACCGTATGGTCTATTTAGCAACCGTGTGCTAATTGGAGTATATCTATTTTTAGACTCCAATTTTACCTTTTGTGATATCCGATACAAAGTGTGATGATTCTCTCTGCTAAATTTGGCATGGGAAGTAATAAACGCTAAGCTGATAGCTTTTTTATAATAGCGCTTTGTTGATGATCTAATCACCTTTTTAATTAGATCATCACTTACATCGGTGATTCATTCACTAATCATGTTCTAAGATTTGGTTTCTGGATATTTTGGGTGTGAAATTGATTGGTTCATAATGACTGTTTGCTCTCAATTTAGCCATATCAGCACCTACTTTAATGTCCAGTATTTTAGCATAGTGCTGAGTAGTTCGGATATTGGTATGCCCAAGCATTTTTGAGACGCTTTCAATTGGTACTCCTTTTAACATGGTGACAGTGGTGGCGAATGTGTGTCTGGCGATATGAAAGGTTATCTGTTTATGTATTCCACAGATATCTGATATTTCTTTGAGATAGCTGTTCATCTTTTGATTGCTCGAGACAGGAAATATCATACCCTTAACTTTTCGAACTGCATGGTCTTTGTAACGTTCAATTAATGATTTGGCCATCGGTAATAACGGAATATGTGATGGAACATTGGTCTTCTGTCTCTTGATCGAAATCCATTCTTCTCCATCGACACCAAGAATAATATCCTCTGTCCTCAACTGCTTAACATCGATATATGCCAAACCTGTGAAACAACAAAAAAGAAAAATATCTCTAACTTGTTCCAATCTCTCAGTAACCATTGACTTTCCAGCTATACGGCTTATTTCGTCCTCATTAAGGCATTCTCTTTCAACAGCTTTAACTTTCGGTTTGTAGTTTAAAAAAGGATTTGTTGATAACCATTCGTTCGCCAGGCATATTCTTATGATCTTACCAAAGTTTTTTATGTATTTAACGGTGGTGTTATTGTTGCATTTTCGAACAGATCTTAAGTAAAAATCGTATTCGGTTATAAATTGCAGATTTACTTTTTTTAGCGGTACATCTTTAACTCCATATTTCCATTGCAGAAAATCTACGGTGTGCTTCAGGGATGTCCTGTATCTCTCGGCTGTACCTTTTGTAAATTCCGCGCCTACTAAAATTTCAACCTTGCGGTTGTGCTCTTCGAATACGCTGATTAATGAGTGTTGTTTTTCTTCTTTGCCTAAAAACTTATCTCTTAAGGAGTCAGCGGTAATTGTATCTTCACGAAGGGTCGACTGACGATGAATCTCGAAAATCTTTGTTTGAAGATCTGTCAGGTAGGCATTTAACGACTTTGCATCTTCTTTTCTTCCGTTTGCTCGACCAGCAGAAATGATCCATTTTTCAGGTTCACATGATCGGCCAGTCGTGATTTCGGATCGTTTTCCATCAACAGTAATCCGTATGTAGATGGGTACAGGTCCATGCTGATAGTTTTTTTGCTTTTTCAAATAGAATAGCAAGCTAAAATTAGTTTTCATAATTACTCACCTTAATGGTTAACAAATTTAGCTTTGCAGGAATCAAATTTCAAGATGTTTACTTTTCGAACATGTTGAAAAACAGTGAGTTGTGGAGGTTTTTTCTTTTTTAACTCATTTTATGGGTGACTCACCGAATCACTCACCTCAACTATGCATTTTAATGCATGTTTTTGAGCTAGTGAAAATGAAAAAAAGCCCTTTATCATGCGATAAAAGGGCTTTTGAATGGCTTTAAAACTGTCTTGGCGGAGAAGGCGGGATTCGAACCCGCGGTACCTTGCAGTACACACGCTTTCCAAGCGTGCTCGATCGACCACTCTGACACTTCTCCGTTCGTTGAGTGCAAAAATATAGTTTTTATTGACATTTACATCAATATTTTCAATAATAGAGACGACTTTTATCAGCAATCATTAATCCCGGAAACCCTTTAAACTTGAATAAATATTGGGTGTTACTTTTGTAAAATAAGATAAAAAAAAACGCCTTGCTGAAAACAAGGCGTTTAATATAAATTGCAAGTGATTAATCAACCACTGTGATTTTTAACATGTTGGTTTTTCCTTTCGCTTCCATCGGGATGGCTGCAGTGTTGATCAGGATATCGCCTTGTTTAACTAATTTTTTGCTTTTTAAAATTTCATTAACTTCAATGATCGTATTGTCCGTACTTTCCCAGTTATCATAGTAGAAACCTCTAACACCCCAAAGTAAGCTTACAGCGTTTAATAAGGCCCTATTGCTAGTGAAAATGAACGTTAACGCTTCTGGTCTGTGGCTTGATATTTCAAATGCAGTATAACCGCTTAAAGTCATCGAAACAATACCAACAGCATTCGTTTGTTTAGCTAGAAAACAAGCCGAATCGCAAATTGCATCACTTAAAAATGAAGGAGATTTTGGTTTTAAAAACTTATCCGGATTGAAAGGATAGTTGTTTTGCTCAATGTTCTGGATAATTTTCTGCATCGTTTCAATTACGATTAACGGAAATTCTCCAACCGAAGTTTCGCCGCTTAACATCACCGCATCAGCACCATCTAAAACAGAGTTAGCCACATCATTTACTTCTGCACGGGTAGGGCGTGGTGTAGTAATCATGCTTTCTAACATCTGCGTAGCTACAATTACTGGCTTAGAAGCTGCTCTACATTTAGCAACAATCATTTTCTGTAATAATGGAACTTCTTCCATCGGACATTCAACACCCAAATCGCCACGGGCAACCATAATACCATCAGTAACTGCAATAATCTCATCGATATTCGCAATCGCTTCCGGCTTCTCTATTTTAGCAATTACACGTGCAGTTTTGCCTCGCTCAGCAATTATTTTTTTAAGCTCAATAATATCTTCCGCCTTACGCACAAAAGATAAACCGATCCATTCTACATCATTTTCAAGAACAAACTCTAAGTTTTCTCTATCCTCAGGTGTTAAAGATGGGATAGAAACCTTTGTGTTTGGAAGGTTTACACCTTTTCTGGAAGTTAAAATACCACCGTGAACGATCTCGCAAACCACTTCATCTTTTAAGTTGGTAGAAATAACTTTCATCTGAAGCTTTCCATCATCTAACAGAATAATTTCACCAGCCTGAACATCTTGAGGGAAGTTTTGGTAAGTGATATAAATTCTTTCTTCATTACCAATACACTCATTAGTGGTAATAACAGTCGTTTTTCCATTAATCAGGTTAATACCACCTTCTTTCACTAAACCGATACGAATTTTCGGACCTTGCAAATCGGCAAGGATACCAACATTATAGTCGTATTTTTTGTTTAAGTCTTTGATAGTATTTAAAACCGCCTGATGATCTGCCTGAGATCCGTGTGAGAAGTTTAGACGGCAAACATCTAAACCAGCGTTAAACATACTATATAATACTTCTGGTTTTGCTGATGCAGGCCCAAGTGTGGCAACAATTTTAGTTCTCGAATGAAAAGGTTTCATTTAATTAAGTGATTTTAACAATGCAGTTAATTGAAGCGCTAATTATTATCAAAAATAATTAAACTGCATTAAGTTTTATATATTTTGTTCTTTGTTTCGTCGTTTATAACCATCAAATATAGTGTATTTAATACACCAAGTATATAATTTTTATATTACCAAATTCTCTTTGCTTTTTAGTTTGGTCGGATCTATCTTTGCAGCTACTTGAATATCAGGGAGTTTGTTTAATCCGTTTACCAAATAATTCAAATCTTCCTGGTCAATAAATTCTTTTATAATGATGAAAAAATCGACGTTTCCCATCTCAGGAATGAGCAGTCCGTCGCTGCTTCTGTTGCTAATTAAATAGTATTCTATCTCACCTTGCTCAACAAAAAAGTAATATTTGGAGAAACTCCAGGCGGGTTCATCGATGTTAAAAAATATTTCATGATCTTCAATTTTTTCAAATTGTGTGTTCAAACGCGTATTAATTTTGTGGCATAGTACGTAGTCTTTTAGGGGAGCTGTGATCGCAATGAGTATAAAATCAAGGTCTAAGGTTAATTTCAGGTAAGTTCTGTTCAAATCGAAATAAATTATTTACAGAACGAAATTAAAAAACTAATTCTATATTCGCTTGTTATTTCAGAGCCAAA
>Ga0308159_1001975_pt1 | contig 25591 bp, 22 predicted proteins | sample PhyCR1_FD_201040 | JGI IMG/M metagenome (GOLD analysis project Ga0308159, IMG submission 201040) | Phyllosphere microbial communities from UC Gill Tract Community Farm, Albany, California, United States - DLSLC.R1 | ecosystem: Host-associated > Plants > Phyllosphere > Unclassified | place: USA...
TTGTTGGGTAGAAAGCATCCTGATGTCTGTTAAAGACTAATTTAAGATACGAAAAAAGGAGCAGAAAACTGTTATTTCCCACTCCTTTTTTTTGCCCAATCTAAAACGGGACTTTTTCAGTGCCCTCACCCAATGCTGTCCCTTTTCCAAAAAATTCAATTTATATTAATCTTCGAGTGCCTTTACGCCGGGAAGCACCTTTCCTTCCATGTATTCCAAAAGAGCACCACCGCCAGTACTGACATAACTTACATCTTCAGTCATACCGAATTTACTTACAGCAGCAGCGGAATCACCACCACCTATCAAAGAAAAAGCTCCGTTCTTCGTTGCTTCCACAACTGCATCAGCCACCGCTTTAGTACCTTTTGCGAAAGTATCAAATTCAAACACACCCATTGGACCATTCCAAAGAACTGTTTTAGAATTTTTGATGATCGACGCAAAGTTTGCTGCAGAATCCTGACCAATATCCAAGCCTTGCAAATCTGCAGGAATTTGATCATTTGGTCCATCATATACATTGGCATCATTCGAGAATGCATCTGCTATCTGCGCATCAGTAGGAATAACTAAGTTTACACCTTTTTCTTTCGCCTTTTGAACAAGCTCATTCGCTAAATCAAGTTTGTCCATCTCAACCAATGACTTACCGATTTCTCCACCTCTGGCTTTAATAAATGTATAGGCCATACCTCCTCCTATAAGAAGATTATCAACTTTATCCAATAGCGCCTCGATCAATTGAATTTTATCTGAAACTTTCGCTCCTCCCATAATTGCAGTAAAAGGTCTAACCGGATTATTCAATACTTTCTCTGCATTTCCAACCTCGGCTGCCATCAGATAACCACTATACTTAGCTGCGGGAAAAAATTGGGCAACAATTGCTGTCGAAGCATGCGCTCTATGTGCCGTACCGAAAGCGTCATTTACATAGACATCACCTAATTTTGACAACTTTTCCGCAAATCCAACATCTCCTTTTTCCTCTTCTTTATAGAAACGAAGGTTTTCGAGCAACAACACCTGACCAGCCTGTAAAGCCGCAGCTTTTTCTACAGCCTCTGTACCGATACAATCATTGGCAAACTGAACATCAGTACCTAAAACCTGAGAAAGATGCGCAACAATATGTTTTAATGAATACTTATCAGTAGGACCGTCTTTTGGCCTTCCTAAATGGGACATCAATATCACGCTTCCACCATCATTCAAAATCTTCTTTATTGTTGGAGCAGCACCCTGGATACGATTATCATCCGTAATATTGAAATTTTCATCCAACGGTACGTTGAAATCAACACGTATCAAGGCCTTTTTACCTGCAAAATTTAAATCGTCTACTGTTTTCATTATGTAACTTTATTGATTTTAGATTAGTCATTTTGTCAAACGACCAGCTAAATATAAAAAAAAGCATTTGCTTTCATCAGAATTATTATTTATTAAGGGCAATTCTTACCTCGGATGGAATTTTCCGTGCCCCAAAGTAAGTATCGCCTGTATTGTTGTACCTCACTAAAAACTTTGGGCAAACGTAGCCTCGCTCATCCAATCTGAACCGCAATTAATGAATTTCAACCGTATAAGGAATTCTAGCCTGCACACCTGTCTGTGCAGTAGCTTTCTTCATCACGTCAAAATAACGGTAGTATTCACCCATTTGTTCTTTTGCTATCCAAATTTGGATTCTTTCTTTCGAATTATTTAATATTGAAGTAAAAGGATCATCTTTTTCCGGATACTGGGACACTCTATAGGTACTCAATTTTGCCTTTTTAGCAGCAGCCTGAATAGCGGCATCCAGATTCCCCAAACGGTCTACCAATTTATTCGTCACCCCCTGGGCTCCAGTCCAAACTCTTCCCTGACCAATACTATCAACATCTGCCACAGACAATTTACGCCCATCAGCGACAACCTTTGTAAAAGTTCCATAAACTTTATCAACTTGCCTCTGGATGATACTTCTTTCCTCTGCTGTCAGCGGCCGATCAAAAGAAGTCATCAAGTCGGCAAACCTGCCCGTTTTTACGCCATCGTAATGTACTCCGATTTTATTGTTCATCAGATTCTGAAAATTTGGAATCACACCAAATACGCCGATAGACCCAGTAATTGTGGTGGGTTCAGCAAATATTGAGTCCGCAGCTGCCGAGATGTAATATCCTCCTGAAGCAGCCAAATCGCCCATCGATACGATAACAGGCTTTACTTTCTTGGTCAAAATAACTTCTCGCCAAATAATATCTGAAGCTAAAGCAGACCCTCCCGGTGAATTGACACGCAAAACAACCGCCTTAACAGCATCATCTTCTCTTAGTTTCCGAAGTTCCCGGGAAAATTTGTCACCTCCGATTTCGCCGGCCGCGGCTCCCTCACCGTCCACAATTTCTCCAGCAGCATAGAGTACTGCAATTTCAGAACCGCTGGTATCTTCTTTCGTTTTCTTATTATAATCCAATAAAGAAACGAAAGATATATCATCTTTTTCCGAAATCTTCAAACGCTTTCTTAAGTCCGACAAAAGCTCATCTTTATACAGCTTAGCGTCTGCAAGCTTATATCTTACTGCATCATCCGCATCCCGAACCCGATAGTCATTTGCTATTGCCCGTAATGAATCTGAAGAAATTTTTCTGCTTGCCGCTATTTCATCAATAAAAGTAGTATATATACTACCTAAATAAGAGGTTACCTGCAAACGGTTGGGGTCACTCATTTTATTCAAAAAGTAAGGTTCAACAGCACTCTTAAAGGTGCCTACCTTAACAATTTGCATCTCTACACCAACCTTGTCCAGCAAGTCCTTATAAAACATCGTAGAACTTGCCAAACCTCTAAAATCGATCGACCCCTGTGGGTTAACATACACTTTGTCAGCCGTACTTGCTACATAATAAGCCTTTTGATCATACTCGGTATTGTACGCAACTACAAATTTTCCTGTTTTCTTAAAGGCTAAAAGCTCGTCTCTTATTTCCTTTAAACTTGCAAAACCTACGCCGATATGACTCGCATCTAAATAAATACCCTTAATGTTTCCATCTGTAGCCGCATATTTGATCCTTGCCAAAATATCATCTAGTCCAATATTTCTGGTCGAATAACCGGGAAGATTGAGACTTCCAAGCGGATTGGCTTCACTTCTTTCGGTAATATCATAATCAAAAGAAAGGTATAAAACCGAGTTACTCTTCACTACAATCTCCTGATCAGAGGATGCCGAGCTGATAATCGCTCCAATAATTCCCATCAAAACAATAAACAAAACAACAAAAGAGATCACAATCCCTGTAATTGTTGCCAGTACATACTTAAAAAATGATTTCATATTTTGTAATTATATCCGATTAAGAACAATTCTACCAATCGAACGCGCTATTTTCCATTAAAGGTAATGCAATATTTTTTATTCACACAGTCTTTTATTTCATCTACATCATATTTTCTTCGCAAAGTGAGCTGACTCGCTAACAAAAATTTGCATAAACAGATGGAATTAATAGGTAAACTTCATCATTAAATCCCTCAAAAGCTTATTTTAGCAGTATGAATAAGATATATATCCTATTGGGCACCAATCTAGGGGATCGCTTTCAGCAGCTTAATTTAGCGAGAAAGCAGCTCGAGAAACATGCTGGAGAGATAATTGAAGCGTCGTCAATTTATGAAACTGCTGCCTGGGGAGTGAAAGACCAACCAGCTTTTTTAAATCAGGTTATCTTGGTAGCATCCAAATTACCGCCCTTAGCTTGCTTAAAACTAACACAGCATATCGAACAGGAACTAGGACGCGTGCGTAAAGAAAAGTGGGGCGAAAGAGTTATTGACATCGACCTACTCTACTTCAACCAAGAAATCATCGACCTACCATCCCTTCAGATTCCACACCCCTACATTGCCCAACGTAGGTTCACACTCGAACCGTTGGCGGAAATAGCCCCAGACTATGTTCACCCTGTTTACAAAAAAAATAATGTATATTTATTGGATAAATGCAAAGACGATTTACCTGTAAAGAAAACAAGCAACGATGAACCATCTCGACATTGAACTGATCAGCCTAAACATGTTCGACAATCAAGAATTAATTAAACAATTTGTATCAATGTACCTTATTCAAACACCTGTCGATCTCGATAAACTCCGCCAGGCACTAGCTGAAGGTAACCTGCAGAAAATTGGCGATGCCGCCCATCATATCAAACCGACAATGGACTATATAGGTGCTTTTCATCTGAAAGAAAAATTTGAAGAATTGGAGAGCCACGCAAAAAACAAGGAATCTTTAGAGATACTGCGGGCAACTTTCTGTATCATCGATATCGAGATGAAGGAACTCCTTTTTGAATTGGAACAATATGAAAAAACGATCTAAGCCAGATCGTTTTTTTTATTGAAATGCAATGCAGATAAGATGAAATACAAAATAAGAATAATGGGAAGAGCCATAAATTGACCAATCATAAAAAAGATCAAAGTCAAGATCAGAAATATAAAACGGTATTTATTTGCTTTCCATTCAATCGAACTAAATTTCATCGAAAACAACCTAATTTCACTCACCAACAGATAACTTGTTAAAAGAACACTACTGATTAAAATCAACGGATTTAAAACAAATTGGGGATAGGTGTCAGCAATATAAGGAAGTGAGAGAACATAAAATGTATTCATTGGTGTATTGAGACCGATGAAATCAGAGGTTTGGCGCTCATCTAGATTGAACTTGGCTAAACGCAAAGCCGAGAAAACTGTAATAATAAATCCCAAATAAGGATATAAAGAGCCATCAGGAAATACCTTTGACAACAAAGTAAACATGATTGTTCCAGGTAAAAAGCCAAAACTAACCATATCGGCCAACGAGTCAAGTTCCTTCCCAATCGGCGATTTAACATGAAGAAGACGCGCCACCATTCCGTCAAAAAAATCAAATACCCCCGACGCGAACACACAGATGGTAACAATTTTAATATTACCTTGTAATGCCATTAATACAGCGATACACCCGCTAAATAAATTTAGACAAGTTAGCAAATTAGGAATATGTTTTTTCATGTACAGGATCTACTTTATAAAAAAAAGCCATCATTTTTAATCAAATGATGGCTAAAATATCAAAATTTGATGGAATTATCCATTCATACTGATCAAAAATTCTTCATTCGATTTAGTTCCACGCAATTGTCCTTGTAAAAATTCCATGGCCTCAGTAGAATTCATATCGGATAAATGGTTACGAAGTACCCAAATACGTTGCAATGTTTCTTTGTCGGTCAACAAATCATCGCGACGCGTACTGGATGCTGTAATATCGATTGCCGGGAAGATACGTTTGTTTGCCAATTTACGATCCAGCTGTAATTCCATATTACCCGTACCTTTGAATTCCTCAAAAATAACTTCATCCATTTTAGATCCTGTATCTGTCAATGCAGTAGCTAAAATAGTCAATGAACCACCGTTTTCGATATTTCTAGCAGCACCAAAGAAACGTTTTGGCTTATGTAGCGCATTGGCATCCACACCCCCTGACAAAATCTTACCTGATGCAGGAGCAACCGTATTGTAGGCCCGCGCTAATCTTGTTATAGAGTCTAGTAAAATCACAACATCGTGTCCGCACTCTACCATACGTTTTGCTTTTTCAAGCACGATATTCGCAATTTTTACATGGCGGTCAGCCGGTTCATCAAATGTTGAAGAAACAACTTCAGCACGGACGCTTCTTGCCATATCGGTAACCTCCTCGGGGCGTTCATCGATTAGTAAAATAATCAGATAAACTTCCGGATGATTTTTTGCTATAGCATTCGCAACCTCTTTCAACAAGTTCGTTTTACCAGTTTTTGGCTGCGCAACGATTAATCCACGTTGCCCCTTACCGATAGGCGTAAATAAATCCATTATACGCGTAGAATAATTTCCAACGCCCATATCCAAATTTAAACGCTCATCTGGGAATAATGGTGTCAAATAATCAAATGGTACACGATCACGTACCTCTGCAGGATTTTGTCCATTGATAGCCTCTACTCTGACCAAAGGAAAATATTTTTCCCCCTCTTTAGGAGGACGGATACAACCACGAACAGTATCACCCGTTTTCAGACCAAATAATTTGATTTGAGATTGTGATACATAAATATCATCAGGAGATGTCAAATAATTATAGTCTGAAGAACGTAAGAAGCCATAACCATCAGGCATGATTTCCAATACCCCCTCATTAACAATTACATTGTCGAAATCTGTACTTGAAGAAGTGCTTTCTGCTTTAGGAGTTTGAATGGTTTTTTCAGGTTGGGCACCTTTATCTGCTGCTGCTGTATCCTCGGCTGCAACGGGGGTTTCTTCATGCTCAGAAACTTCACGTTTCCTCACCGTAACAGGTTCCGCAGTTTTAATGGTCCGCACACGTTTACGTGTACGTTCAGCATGTTCCTGACTATCTTCCTCTACTTTTGATAATTTATCAGCTGAAGCTGGAGCGGCTTCCTCTTCTGCGCCAGTATTACTAATTCTTTCGATTAATTCTTGCTTACGCAATTTATCAGCATCTGCGATACCGATCAACTTAGCAATCTCGCGCAATTCTGATACGAGTTTAGCGTTTAATTCGTTAATATCCATTAATGTGTTGTGTATGATTTTTGGATTTTCTTTTTGAGCTTTATTCTGAATTCTGATTACACTTAATCGAGTTTCCAAGATTAAGTGAGATGAAGAACTTAATGATTTCTTTTAAATCCGAAGCGGATTAAATATTGAGAACCTTGACAAAGAAAAAAACAAATTTTGTTATTTCAAAATATTTCAAAAAAAATATTTACTATTGTAGCTAGTAAAACGATTTAACAACATTTTTAGATTGAATTTATATTTTTTTTCATAAGTTCGTACCTTTCAAAATTTAAGTTTTTAGATCCCTTATATGGAACAGCAACAAACTAAAACCAATTACCCCGCGCTTTACACACTAATTATTGTGTTTTTCTTCTGGGGGTTCATTGCGGCAGGGAACAGTGTTTTTATACCGTTCTGCAAAAATTACTTTCATTTAGATCAGTTTCAATCCCAGCTGATTGACTTTGCTTTTTATACAGCCTATTACATCGGTGCATTGCTACTATTTATTTTCAGTTCAATCGGTGGAAAAGATCTGGTTGGCAAATGGGGATATAAAAAGAGTATCGTTTATGGCTTACTTTTCTCAGCTTTAGGTGCTGCAGCCATGATCGTCGCTGTCGAAGTGAACCTATATGTTGGTATGTTGTTGGGTCTCTTCGTCGTTGCCCTCGGTTTTTCATTACAACAGACCGCGGCAAATCCATTTGCAGTTTTACTGGGTGATCCAAAGACCGGAGCTTCGCGCGTCAACCTCGGTGGAGGTATTAACTCTTTCGGTACAACAATAGGCCCACTTGTTATCGGATTTTCATTATTCGGAACTTTTGAACCTATTTCTGACTCCGAAATTGCCAACCTTCCGTTAAATAAAGTAGTCTATCTTTATATAGGCGTTGGCCTGCTGTTTATTTTAGCTGCAGCGCTATTTAATTTCAGTAAAAAAGTTCCTGCTGGGATTAGCGACGAGCCAATGGAAAAAGCAAACAAAGCTTTACGTACATTGATTATTATGACCATTTTGCTCTTCGGTATGTTCACACCCGTTTTTTTAAGCTATAAAAGTGATCTAGCCTTAGAAGTAGAGCAATTGCACAAGCAAGTTTCGAGTTTAACGGATCCCGTTCAGATCGATCAACTCAAATCACAGATTAAAGAAATCGCCAAACCTCTTGAAACACAACGTATGCTCTGGCTAGCAGGCGCTTTGGTTGTTGTCATTGGCGGTTTGTTATTCTCTAATAAAAGTGCCCAAAAGAATCCAGAAGGTTGGGGTGCGATGAAATACCCTCAATTGGCTTTAGGTATGCTTGCCTTGTTTATCTATGTCGGTATCGAAGTAGCCATTGGTAGTAACCTAGGCGAATTATTAACCCTGAAAGAATTTGGACATTTGCAATCATCACAAATTACACCTTATGTATCCATGTACTGGGGGAGTATGATGATCGGCCGATGGGCAGGCGCAATAACTGCGTTTAACTTAACTAAAACCACCAAAAACGGTTTGTTAATTATCGTTCCACTCATTGCCTTCTCTATTATTATTGGAGTTAATACACTCGCTGGATTTGAAATGTCACACCTCTATTATTATGTCGTTTGTATTATTCTTCAAATTGTAGCATTCTACCTAAGTAAAGAGAAACCTGCTCGTACATTGATTATCTTCGGATTATTCGGAATTATTGCGATGTTGGTTGGCTTGTTCTCATCGGGTACAATCGCTATCTATGCCTTTTTATCAGGAGGTCTTGCTTGTTCAATTATGTGGTCTTCCATTTTCAGTTTATCCATTGTTGGTTTGGGTAAATACACCGCACAAGGCTCAGCGTTCCTTGTTATGATGATTCTTGGGGGCGGTGTTCTTCCTCCGATCCAAGGAAAACTAGCAGATATTATCGGTATCCACAATTCGTATATTCTACCATTGATCGGATTCTGCTATGTTGTTTTCTTTGCAATATTTGTGAAGGGAATATTAACAAAACAAGGAATCAACATTGACGAAATAGAGGCTGAAGGAGGACATTAACAGCCCTCACTAATTGTAAATAGTACACTATTTAAACAATTTTATTACACAGTACAAAAACAGGCTTAGCGATATTGCTAAGCCTGTTTTTTTATATACTGGCTAAATCACAAAAATTTATTTTTTGAAAAATCAATGGATAAATTATGATATTTAAAATTAAAAAATGTATTTTCGGGGAATTGATTAATGATTGATTACTCATTTTATAACGATAAACACAATTAAAACTACTCAATAATGATAATCATTGCTGACGGGGGATCAACAAAAACAAACTGGTGTTTGTTAGACGATTCGAATAAAAAAATCTACTTCAATACAGAAGGGTATAATCCTTATTTTGTTGATAGTGAATACATTGTAAACTCCCTAAAAAAAGGACTACCGCAAGATTTGCCTTTTGAAAAAATCTCGGAAGTAAACTATTATGGTGCCGGAGTCCACAACAAGGAAAAAGCACAAATCGTAGTTGACGCCTTGAAAGAAGTATTTACAACAGCTGAAGTTGAAGTAGGACATGATCTTCTTGCGGCAGCAAGGGCATTATTAGGAACTCAAGCCGGGTTTGCTGCGATACTAGGAACAGGAACAAACTCCTGCCTTTACGATGGCAAAGAAATCACATTGAACATCGACTCCGGTGCTTATATTTTAGGTGATGAAGGTTCTGGTAGTTATATCGGTAAAAAATTACTAGCGGATTATGTTCGTAATTTAATGCCCAAAGATGTTAAGGAAGTATTCTATAACACGTATAAAATGACAAAAGACGAAATTATGGATGCGGTTTATACCAAGCCTATGCCTAATCGTTTCTGTGCTAGTTTTAGCAAATTCGTTTATGACAATAATGTCAATATCGAATACACGCGCAATATCGTCGATGAAGCTTTTGAAGCTTTTTTCAGAAACCTTGTCAGCAAATACCCGAATTATCAGAGCTATACTTTCAACTGTATAGGTTCAGTAGGCTATAATTTCAGAAATGTATTGGCTGAAAAAGCTGAACAATATGGAATGAAAGTAGGTAAAATCTTACGCTCCCCGATCGACGACTTGGTACAATTTCACATTGATAGAGCGGCAGCTACTGCCAAATAAAAGAATAATAATCTTTAACATAGTTAAAAGGTATCCAATTTGTATTGGATACCTTTTTTAGTATAGCATACCACTGTCTCCAACTCCCTTAACTACCCCAATAGCTCATACTTGTGGCTAGTATTAATTTCCAATTAACTATTTAAACCTTTTTACAAGATATTTTAACGATTTAATAACGGGAATTTCATCGGTACAAAATAAATGTATCTTTCTTTTGTAATAGAAGATAATAGATTTATCGAATGAAATTATTGTGGTTCAACTCAGGTTGAGTCATCTTTCTAAACAGAGATAAATAAAATAATTTATTGCAAATGAAAAGAAGCCTTGACATACTTGTAATCTCAGATTTACACCTAGGTACCTACGGCAGTAGAGCAAAAGAACTTTTACTTTACTTGGAGTCAGTATCTCCTAAAATATTGATATTGAACGGCGATATCGTAGACATTTGGCAATTTAAAAAAAGCTACTTTCCACAAGAACATCTCAAAGTCATCAAAAAAATTATTGACATGAGCTCTTCAGGTACAGAAGTACATTACATCACGGGCAACCATGATGAAATGTTGCGCAAGTTTACAGACCTAAAATTAGGTAATATCAAGCTGAGCAATAAACTACTTCTCTCCCTCAATAACCAAAAAGTGTGGATCTTTCATGGGGATGTTTTTGACGCTTCCATTCATCATTCTAAATGGTTGGCAAAACTGGGTGGATGGGGTTATGATAAACTTATACAGCTCAATAACATTATTAATTACTGTCTGGACAAAATGGGTAAGGAGAAATTCTCCCTATCAAAAAAAATTAAAAACTCTGTTAAAAAGGCGGTCAAATATATATCGGATTTTGAACATACAGCAACCGAGTTAGCCATAGAAAAAAACTACGATTTCGTCATCTGTGGACACATACATCAACCTCAAATCAAAGAAGTCATTACCCGAAAAGGAACCTGTACGTATATGAATTCCGGTGATTGGATTGAAAACCTCAGTAGTTTAGAATATAAAAATGGTGAATGGAAATTGTTCTATTTTGAAGAAAACAAAGAACAAATCCTTAAAAACAAAATCATCGACATTCCCCTATTCAGTTTGGAAGATCTTAAAAAAATTGTCATATCCTCATAGATACAAAGACATTAAATCTGAAAAGGCAGCATAATAAAACAAAAAGCCGAGTTAGCCCGGCTTTTTTGACTTTAAAGCTCAACTGTCGTACCGATTTCAGGTAATGACAGTGATATATCCGCATTTTGGAATTTATCCAACGCTTGTTGTTTATCGATAGTGATTGGCGGAAACGAATCGTAATGGATTCCGATTACCCGGGCGCAGTTTACAAATTCAGCCGCTTTGACTGCATCATCCACGTCCATAGTGTAATGGCCTCCTATCGGTAAAAAGGCCCAATCGAGATTCATTTCAGCCAATAATTTCATTTCCATGGTTAAAGCCGTATCCCCTGCAAAATAAATTCGTTTGCCTTTTATATTGAAAACAAAACCTACTGGAAACCCTCCGTATCGACCGTCAGGTGTACTATTGGTATGCGCAGCATAGACCATCTTTACCGAACCAAATGGCAGCTGAACAGTTCCACCCAAGTTAAACTCGATGACTTTATCATCGGGGACTCCCTGTCTGCGGACCCAGTCTGCGGTTTCAACAATCGCTAGAACAGTAGCATTACTATTTTTTTGAACCGTAGCCATATCGGCTACGTGATCCTGGTGTCCGTGGCTTAAAAAGATATAATCTGGTTTAATCGCATTGACGTCGATTTCTTTTGCCAGTGGATTGTAGGTGACAAATGGATCCATAAGTACCTTTATCCCGTCAAAATCAAATTCCACGCAAGACTGTCCGTAATATGTCGCTTTCATGATGATCACCTTATTGATTAAATAATCCGCCCAGTCCTCCCAACATATCCTTACTCGCTGCCTGCATTTCAGCCTGGCTGATATTCTCAGCTTGAACAATAGCCTTATTCAAAGCAACCACAAGTAATTCTTCCAGTTCTTCCTTATCCGCGTTTGATAAAAATACAGGATCGATGATCACCTCTTTTATCTCTTTATTTGCTGTCGCCACCACACGGATTAATCCACCTTCCGCCTCACCGGAAACAGAAATTGAATCCAGTCTTTTCTTGATCTCCTCTGCCTTTTGTTGGGCCTCAAATAATTTGTCAAACATATTTTATAGCATTTATTTTATGCCAATTTACAAAAATATGTGTATACCTACTATGGCTAATTTACTTTCTTCAATACTCCCCCTTTTTTCTGAAATTGGCTTTTTTCAGAAATTGGCTGTTCTTATTGGTTAGAAAGAACCTTCTGTTCGCTTTCATCGCTCTCGATGTCTACGAAGTCGTGAAGGTTTTGTATTTTTGCAGTATGCAAAGCAATCAAGAAAAACTTGTCGCCCATATTTTGGACCAGCTGAACCTAAATTCAGCAGCTATTCCAGCGGAAACTTATAACAAATTACTTTCAGTTCAGCCTCAAATCGTGGATATCGATGATATGATAACTTATGTCAAAGGCATCGGCAATGATCTCAATGCTAGTGATAAAACCGCTGAATTCATTGAAAAAATTGAAGATGAAGCGAATATCCTCATCCATAAACTTAAGTTTATCTCAGCTACTGACAGGCCTAAAGTCTTGGTGGTAGATCAGATCGAACCTCTTGAAATTAACCGTTCTGCTTATCTACATGAAGCCATAAAAATTGCAGGCGGTATGCCAGTGACGACTGAAAATGAAGCCGACAAAATCATTGTCATTGGCCATGGCGAACAAACATTTATCCAGCTACCTAAATTGTTGAATACGCCAGCTATCACTTCATCCAAAGCTATCGAGCTCGATCAGATCTTTATTATGACCGACAAGCAATTTGCACAGATTCCGGGATACAATTATTTAAAGGAACTCGAATCATTAGCCGAAATTCTCCAGCCCAAATACTTTGTATATGGTCATGAAGGAAATGATTGGTTACAATTTCAACTAAGCTAATGAACCTGAAATATAGACACAAAAAAACAGCTCCGATAATGTGAGAGCTGTTTTTCTAATGTTTTGATATTTTAGTTATATCTTCTGCAATATTTTAGTTATATCTTCTGCGCAGGACATCGTATAATTTTTCAACAGTATTTGGTTTATCCGCCCACTTATTTTTAATCGCATAATTTGTTTGTAAAAACGCGTCGGCTTCCGCATAGCTTGTAAATCTATTTAATAATTCAATTGCCTCGCTATAAGCCAAGCTATAGCCATTAAACAAATCCTTAATAAACAAAAGTTTATCATTTAAGCTTATACCTGTTTTAATATCCGTGAGTTTATCATTACTTCCAGATTGATTTACCTGATAGACGCGGTTTTGCACTCCCGCTTGTTTCTGCTGAGAGATGATTTCATTTAACGTTAATGGTCGAGCAGGAACTTCCTCAGCTACAGTGTTGATTTCTTCCTGAATAAAAACTTCCTTGGGCTGCTCAATAATGACTTCTTTGGGTTCTTCAACCACTTCCTTAACAAAGACATTTGCTTCTTCTATGTGTGAGTTTGCTTCCTTTTCGACCTGATAAGGCGGCTCATCCACCTGAGATCCTGTAACACGAGAATCTACAGATTCAACGGCAACAGGATTAGATACCTCCGGTTTCAATGGTTCTCTTTCGTAAGTTACTGGTCTCTCTCTCTCTTCCACCACATTATCTTCTTTCACGGATTTAAGATCTTCAACCTCCTGGATCTCCTGAACTACTTTTGCGGGCTGCTCAGCGACAAATTGCTGCGCCGTTGTTCTAAGGGTAGAAGGCGGTGTGAAATAATCGTTGAATGCAATCTTCTTACTTTCCAATGCAACTGAATTTAATGGAGGCTGCGATTGATTTTCACGAAGGACAGTCTTTGTCTTGAGTAGCGTTATATAGGCTGTCACAGTTTGTGCCTTAGCCTCCAATAGGACTAATTCATTAATTTCGGACAAATCATCTTGTTCTGACAAGGTCAAATACTGTCCATTTAAATCCTGTAATAAATCACCTATCTTATTAAAAATTTCTTCCTGAGTACCCATAATTATATTTGAAATTACCAATTAATCATTTATCATACCTATACCCTCAACTAACCTAAAAGTGGAAAACTCAAACCTTTGATTTATAAATATTTGGATTTACATTCACTTTTTTGCTACCCAAATTTAATATTTAATTCTGATATTAGCAGCGTCAAAAACAGAATATAGTAGCAGGTTATTATACGAATATCACCTTATTTGTAGACCTCACGACAAAATTAAATTAATCAAATGCTTTTTTCCGAACATAATTTGGCTTTGCGCCCCGCTCAATATGGTAGCATTGAAATTATCTGCGGTTCCATGTTTTCAGGCAAAACAGAAGAATTGATTCGCAGACTAAAACGAGCGCAGTATGCACGTCTGAATGTTGAAATATTTAAACCATCCGTTGACAAGCGATACGACGAGAAATTAGTCGTTTCACACGATAGTAACAGCATACCATCAACCCCTGTCGATCATTCTTCCGCCATCCTACTCTTAAGTTCATCCACTAAAGTGGTCGGAATCGATGAGGCGCAATTCTTCGATGACGGTTTGACAGAGGTATGTGTCAAATTGGCAAACAGTGGTGTTAGAGTAATTGTGGCAGGACTGGATATGGATTATCAAGGAAAGCCGTTTGGGCCAATTCCACATCTTATGGCGGTAGCCGAACATGTGACAAAAGTGCACGCGGTGTGCATGCAATGCGGGGCTCCGGCAAATTATTCTTATCGCCTGACCAATGAGACAGCAACAGTACTTTTAGGTGAAAAAGAGGCCTACGAACCTCGGTGCAGACATTGTTATTTTAATTTGACTAAGTGATTTTGAGAAGCATTCAATAAAAATCTGCCAAAAAATATACAAATACAGTTTGGCATAAAATTTGAAATATACTTTACAAATAGAAGATTAACGCTTTAAATAGCGACAAAATACTTTTCATAATTTAGGTTTATAATTGGTTAGTTAGCAGCTCCTTGCCCATCAAGGAGCTGCTCTTTTTTATCGCCTACACAAATAGTTAGGGCTGAACGCTATAGTTTATTACCTTCCGTCCAATATTCCCAGTTTGGTCCATCCCTTCAACAATTACTTTATAATTTCCATTTCCGTCGGCATTATAAAATTGAATCGCAGCCTCTCCTGTTTCTGTTATGGAGACTTTCGGATTCCAGTAAATAGTGGTTCTCAAATCATTTACAGCCTTTCTTTCTGGAGTATCATACTTGGGAACGTAGAATTTTCTTTCTTTGATATAGCCCAAAGGATACATATCGATAACGTTTGATTTAGGTAACATACTTTCAATCTCACTCAACGACATCCGTGGCTTTTTAGCTTCAACTTTCTTCGTATAGATGGAAACAACACCATTATTCTGATACATTCTGGAGACTGTGCCCAATTCATCGCGCAAGAAAATTTCGATACCTTCGATATCTGCCACATTGATACTATTCAGGCCCGGTTCATCAATAGCCATACCATTTAGAAAGAATTGGACAGGTGTACGCCCACCTGCATTGTAATCGCGAGAAACATAATACTTCAAAGTCTGCGGATCATAGGTAATACCTGTTAACACCGTTTGGAGGCACATCGTTAATACATTACACCCTGTCAAACGCTCAGGTTCAATACGATGCTCAGGCATCGATAATCCCGAAATAGAAGGAAAATCTTTATTTGTGATTACCTTTTTCACTACGGCTGTCACTTCAACTTCATCCAGCAAGATGGATTTTCGGTATTCTTTTCGGCTATTGGCGAAATAAGGCGCAAAAGCCTGATCTATATTAGGTATGAAATAGCTCTTATACCCATTGTTCTTATCGATCTCAGGATAAAAGCTCTGATCCATATTGATAACCAAACTCCTGTAATTGTCATTGGATCGGGCATTTACCGTTACTTTGGATGAATCTGGAAAGACCAGATCCTTAAATGTGAATCGTCCATTTTGATCCGTGTACACATCCTTTTTAATGTTACGGGAAGGAACCGATAAAAGCAAGCCTCCATTTGGATAAGGACGCCCTGTGTTCATCCGAAGAGTGCCTGACAATTCTATACCTTGCTCAGGGAGAAAACTAATCTGCGGTAACTTCTCCGAAATAAGCGATGGATAATCAAATCGACGATAACCCTGTGTCATTAATAACGCATCCAGCGCTTTGTCACGATTGGGATTTTTTTCATCGAAATAGGCGTTTGGATTCTCCACATTCCCTTTCAGGTCGGAAGTTAGTAAAAAGTTACTCACGATAGAAAGATCCGCCTGATCATTATAGGGAACTTTAGACTCATCGATTACAGATACCGAGTAGCTTCCTGGAAATTTCTGTCCATTGTTGTCCACCGCAAGTTTAAGATTTACGAAGTCTTTGGCCTTATAACTTTGCTTATCGCTTGTGACTTGGATATTTAAAAGCTTTTCGCTCTGAACAAATGCCAGACGCTCGCTGATAGGATTTCCCTCTGGGCTCAATAAAGTTACTTGGACAATACCATTTGGTAAACGTTCTTTCGGAATATTAACTAACGCTGAGGAAGATTTTAAATTCACTTGCGCACCAAAACAAAGGTGTCCATTGGACTGAACCAAAACATAATAAGATTGACTTTGGTTTTTTGAGAAATTTTCTTCACTGGTCACCACGGCGAACTCAGCATTCGTGGCATCCTGCTTCACAAAAACGACATTTGCTTTATCAGTAACGACGGCGGGCAATTTATATGTGCGTTCTTGTCCATTGTCAAACTTTATCACTGCCTGATACTTTTCTCCAGCAAGAGGTAACAGCGAGAAATAACCCATTCCGGTTCCAAAGTCCTCAATCTCAGCAACGGACTTGCCCTTTGAATCCAGAATATTGCCTTTAACCTTTAGCCCTTTGCCATCCGATCCAACTGCTTTAAATGCGACCTTTTTAGCCAGGCCTGCGATCAGATCTCCTCCTTCAGGAAAGAACTGTACGTCGGCATCCCATAAGGCATTTTTGAGTAAGAAAGAACTAGACAGCGGCTTTTCATTTTTATTTTCCTGAATACTAATTTTCAATTGTCCCTTTTCCAAATTCGACTTTTCCTTAGCAGACAGATTTATAGTTACTTTCCCCAATCCGTCAGTCTCACCTTTACCCTTGTCATACGTTTCCCAGCCCGATACAAACTCCCAATTAATTTTTGAATTGATCATCGGTTTTCCCGTTCGATCGCGAAACTGGATGACAGCCTGCGTCTTATTGCCACCAATGTTATTTTGAAATTCAATATTCGTAATCAATTTCTTATTAATTACGTCACCAATGGGAATTACTTTATTAAAGAAGTAAGCATTATCAAAATTAGCCATCCATTTCGTATAGCCTCTAAACCGATAATTGTCCTGAACCATAAATTGAGGATCAAGCACAATCTGCCCATTTCCTACCCCTTTATCCAATGGAATCCGAAGAGTCTGGATAAGGGAATCACGGCTATTCAGCACCTCCACGTAGGCTATTTTACTCGGCTCATATTCAGGCAAATTGCGAGATAAATAGGTGGAAAACCAAAGGGTATCCCCTACAGCATAATATGGCTTATCGAAATGTAAATGTACCTTTTCAACGGGGTACACTTGAAAATATTTTTGAACTCGTTCTACGATCGTATTAATAGGTAGTGTAGGTGCGGTCTGCGCATACGCCGTCCCTATTCCTAATAGTCCTATCGATAAAGTCAATAGTTTTATGTGCTTCATGGAAAGTCTTAGAATAAAAAATGAATAGCTAAATATATTCAATTTTAGGCAAAGACCAACCCCAATAGGTCATTTTTAACATTTATTATATCTGGTATTGGAACCATGAGCCCCTTTCAAACGTCATTAAAGCAAAGGAGCCAATAGTCTGCAGATAGAATCGACCCCCCTTTTCCAACGGCTTCGTTGCATCCAACTTCGAATTGTAATCAGATCTGAAAATTCAATATCAGCCAAAAACTGTGCATTCAGACGATCACAGAGTGCTTTATCCGAGATAATTCCTGAAATCTCAAAATTGATATAAAAACTCCTGATATCCAGGTTTGTCGTACCAATATAGGCCAGCTTCCCATCAATACAGATCGTTTTAGCATGGAGAAACCCTTTTTTATAAAGGTAAACATTCACTCCCCTTTCCAGTAGCGGTTTGATAAATGAAAAAGAAGCATGTTGTACGAAATACGAATCAGACTGAGCCGGCAACATCAAATCCACACGAACACCCGACGAAACCGCCAACATTAAAGCAGTGGTCAATTGATCGCTTGGAATAAAATAAGGAGTACACAACTGTACATACTCTTTAGCTTCATTTATACCTGCGATAATAGCTTCCATATTGAATGGTGCTGGCGATCCAGGATCACTCGCCGTAAACCCTACTCCACTGGCATCTTCATGATTTAATGGAAATCGATTTAAATAACCCCGCCCGAGTTCAAAAGACTCCGCTTCCGTCTGATTCCAGCTATTCCAAAACTGGATCTGTAATGTATTTACTGCTGCGCCGATCACCATCATCGCCGTATCCCGCCAGTAAACCTCATTCTTTCCGTTATTGATATATCGGTCCGAAATATTGATCCCACCGACAAAGCCGATTTTACCATCAATAACCACGATCTTACGGTGATTTCTGTAGTTACTGTTTGCCAAGGAACTAAAAGTAACGGGAAGAAAGGCTTGAAATTCAAAATCAGGTTTATTTCGTCGCAAATATTTTATTACATCCGGCGCACCAAAACTGTCTAATATCAGACGCACAGTGACACCAGCTTTTGCTTTCTCTTCTAAAATATGTAAAATTTCACGGCCTATTTCGTCCATTTCCCAGATGTAATATTCCATATGGATAGAATGCTCGGCTGCTTTAAGCCGGTCGATAAGTACAGGAAATTTTTCTTCGCCATTGATAAAGAGCGTCACCTCGTTATTCAGGGAAAAGGTAGATATTTTTTGGTTTTTGAGGTATAGATACACCATAGCCAAACTTCCAATGCGTTCATTTAACGTATCGATATGTTCCTCCATAATTTCAGACTCCTTACGCCAAGCGTCCAATAGTTTTTTGGACTGCTCACGGTATACCCGTTTCATTCTTTTGACCTTTTTAAATTTTTGTCCAAAGAAATAGTAACTGAGTAAACCAATGCCGGGCAAGAACACAATGACCATAATCCAGGCAATCGTTTTGGATGGATTACGGTTTTCGATCAAGATGGTCCCGATTACACCAATGTAAAGAATCAGTAAAGGGATCCAGTAATATTGTAATACTATTTGTAAGATATGATGAAGTACCTCCATTTTGTATGCTAAGGGTTTGACCAAATATAATATTTAGTACCGACATATTGTTGTCGTCAAACACAGTTTATTGCACCCTCAACATGAATAAATGGACTTAAATAGGGAATATCTAAATTGGCACCACGAAGTACAAACCATATTCCCAACAAGAAATATAGAAAAGGTACCCATTTTGAAAATCCAATTTTGAAGGATCGGGAAAAATTGCCAAGAAAAGAAAAGAGAAACAACAACGGTATAGTTCCCAAACCAAAACATACCATAAAGAAAAAACTTTGGAGTGGACTATCCGCGTTGATGGAAGACATGAGTGCCATATAGACCATGCCACAGGGTAATAATCCATTCAACACACCGGCTATAAAGCTTCCCCCTGGCTTATACAACCACTTCGACAACAACCGTACAATAGGTTGCACAGCTTTGGTCTGCCAGCTCGCGATCGTTTTGTTGTGCTTACCGACTAGCTGAAATAAAGCAATTCCTATCAGTATAATTCCTGTAACCCAGCTCAAGGTACGCTGCCAGCCTTGAATTTGTGCAAATGTCCCTATCGTACCGAGTAAAAGCCCCAAACAACCATAGGTCAGTACCCTACCGGATTGATATAATATCTTATTTAGGAAAACTTTCCACCCCAAACCCTGCCTCCCTTCTATGGCGAAAATCAATGGGCCACACATTACCGCACAATGTATACTGCCAAACAATCCCATGAAAAAAGCAAAATAAGTATAGCTCATTTCCTTATACTAAAATAAAATATGCTCTTCAAATAGAAAATCTTTACCCACACTTTTCCAATCAATATAAAGGTTCCACATTCCTTTATCGAACGTGGAGATCGGAATGGTATATAGATTACCTGTCGTCTGAAACGGTAATTCTTTATCCAATCGATTATCAGAAGGCTTTCGAAAAACCAATTTCCCTTTATTTTCTTTAGAGACAAAATGAATGTACAAGGTGTCTTTCCTGATTTCGACAGTCGGAGATTCCTTCATAGTCAATACATTCTGCTTTTTATCGTACGCTTGGTCATAATTCAGCCCCTGTTCGTAGTAATCATCTTCCTCCAGACTATCTGAGTCATGGCTTACCATATAGACACCCGCTCCGACTATGCACAACATAAATACCGCCAAGGTTAAAAAAATTTTTGTACCCCAATTCATTTTTCTTCATTTTAATTCATACCCGGAGGCGCTATAAAAGTAGTTTTTAAACTTTCCACTTTCTTATCACCCGAATAGATCGCTAATTTTACATTACTTTTATAAGTCTCCACATCTTTATTCGCGATAATGAGAAAAAAACTCATTGTCGCATGCCCATCTTTATCCAATTTTTGGATAGGGTTAACCAGCTGAATCTTTAAAAGCGGATCATCGCAGACGAGTTTGAAAGGCATTTCTTTGCCAGACTTATTGATCAATTCCAAAGAATACAAGTTGCTTATTGTCTTATCGTCACGAAGCTGGTAGGTACTGCCCTTTGCGCGGAGTAACCTTCCATCCACCTGAGAACGGTTGAACAATAGAAAACAAAAGACAGTCATTAGGGCGACCAGCACGATAGAATAAGCTATTGTTCTCGTATTGTTTTTTTTCTTGAGCGTACCCTCGATCTCCCCCATTGGATAAAAGCCAATTAACTTTTTAGGCTTTCCTATTTTGTCCATGACAGCATCACAGGCGTCAATACATGCCGTACAACTTACGCATTCCAATTGCAAGCCTTTTCGAATATCAATTCCTGTAGGACATACATGGACGCAGAGCTTGCAGTCCACACAATCGCCCTGAGGTGCCATGACATCCTTTTGATGTTTTCCTCTAGGTTCTCCACGTCTATGATCATAAGCTACGGTAATACTCTGATCGTCCAAGAGTACCCCTTGCAATCGACCGTATGGGCAGATTGCTATACATACAATTTCTCTAACATAGGCAAATACGCCATAGAAAACCAATGTAAATATAGTAATCGAGATGAGACCACCGATATGTTGATCCAGCGGATCAGTAATAATCTTCAACAAGGCATCGACACCGATAATGTAAGATAAAAAGATATTGGAGATGAAAAAGGATATGATCAGAAAAATGCTATGTTTCAAAAATTTCTTAAACTGCTTTTGATCCGTATTCGGACCTGCATCCAATTTTTTTTGTTGTTGCCAATCACCTTCAATCCAATACTCGATCCTTCTAAATATCAATTCCATAAAAATAGTCTGGGGGCAAGTCCACCCACACCATACCCGTCCAAAGACAACAGTAAACAAAACCACACATACCATCACGATCAACATGCCAAATACGAATATGTATAGGTCTTGCGGATAGAAAAGATTTCCTAAGATGGAGAATTTCCGGTCAATAATGTTAAACATTAAAAACGGTTCACCATTTATTTTGATAAAAGGAGCGACAAATAAGAACAGTAGCAGTGAATATCCAACCCACTGTCTCTTTTTGTAAAGTTCTCCCTGCGGTTTCTTGGCATAAATCCATTGTCTTTTTTTTGACTTAGATCCACCATTATTGGCATTATTCAATACTACTGTACTCATTGTTATTTCGATTTATTACTCTGCTTTTTTTTCTGTTTCAGCTTGATCTGTTTTACCTTCCTCCGCTGATTTCTCTCCACTTGCTGCCTGCCCACCACCATAGCTTACCTCTTCACCTTGCGGCGCTTTTGGATTAGCAGGGTTAGTATCCCTTAATGTGACAATATAACTGGCCACCTGGGCAATTTGAGCAGGACTTAGAGTTTGTTCCCAAGGCACCATTCCTTTATCAGGAACACCATATTTAATGGTTTTGAAGATGTCCTTAATTTCGCCACCATGTAACCAAAACTTATCGGTCAAGTTCGGTCCGATACCACCTTCACCACTACCGCCGTGACAGGCGACGCAGTTTGCGGTAAAGATAGCTTTCCCGTCGGCGGCCAACTCCGGTTGAAACTCCACGCTACTTTCATCTACGTTACTCGCTGAAGCAGTGAGATAAGCCTGGCGTTCTTTCTCAGCAATGACCATCTCATGTTCATATTCCTGATCTTGGTTCATTCCTATACCAGAGACCTGATAAACGAATAAGTAAACAAGACCAAAAAAGATTGTTCCGTAAAAGAGGAAATTAAACCAGATTGGAATCGGATTATCCAATTCGCGAATACCGTCATATTCATGGTCTATAACAATATCCTTCTCTTCTGAAATCGGTCTGATCCCCATGATCTTGTTCCATGACCTTTTCATCCAGCCTTTGTTTGCTGCCTTTTTGAGTTTTTCCTCGTTGGCCAATTCAGGCATGGTAATCTTAATAATGGATTTCATCGCACGATTGACCATCAGTGCCGAAGCGAGGAGAGCCAACATCACAACGATCAATACGATAATTAAGATATCTGTGTATAAATTATCTGTACCAAATCCTATCGTAGATTGAACAACTTCTGCGGTAGCTGGTGCAGTATCCAATAATAAACTCATATATTATAGACTTTCAGGTGAATGATTCAGTTCCTTTTCTGTTTCGTCTTCTTCCAAAGGCAATTCCTTCATATAAGTAACATAGTCTTTTTTCATCCGGAACAACATTATTGCTACTGAAATGAAGAAAATCAAGAAGATCCAAAGTGATGCGATTAAATAAAGCTCACTACCGTTTAGATTTGTTATTTGCTTAAACATCGCTTTATTGATTTGCGTTAATAGTATTATCAGCTACCTTCGGCGCTGCTTTTATATCTGTTCCAAGTCGCTGCAAGTATGCAATTACGGCTACAATCTCACGATCAGCTAACACATTCACTTGATTTTGTTTCAGATCATCAGCAATTTTTTGCGCTTGCTTAGTAAGATCCTGTTCAGCATGTTCAATTTCAGCATCGGTATATGGAATACCCAATTTGCGCAATGCTTTCATTTTATCCTGCAGAATAGAATTGTCCAATTTCTGATCGATCAGCCATGGATAAGTTGGCATGATACTTCCAGGAGAGGTAATTGTTGGATCCATCAAGTGGTCAAAGTGCCATTTGTTCGGATATTTCCCTCCGATCCGGTGCAGATCGGGTCCAGTCCGCTTCGAGCCCCATAAAAACGGTGTATCGTAAACAAATTCACCAGCTTTACTATATTCACCATATCGCGCTGTTTCTGACCTAAACGGACGGATCGTCTGTGTATGACAATTAACACAGCCTTCCCTAACATACAAATCCCGTCCTTGCAATTCCAATGCTGTGTAAGGTTTCACACTAGCAATTGTGGGAACGTTCTTAGAAATCGTAAACGTCGGTACCATCTCGACCATACCTCCGATAAGGATGGCAATTAGCGCTAGCACCATAAATAAAATTGGTTTACGTTCGAGGCGACGGTGTTGCGACTGTTCGTTTACCTGAACTGGCAATAATGCAGGTGCTTCCGCTGGTTCATTGGCCAGAAGCTTTCCGCTTTTCATCGTTTTGATCAAGTTGAAAGTCATCAAGAACACACCAGACAGATAAAGAGCCCCACCTAATGCACGCATCATGTGCATCGGCAAAATTTCTAATGTCGTCGCAAGGAAATTCGGATATTTCAAAACACCCTCTGGTGTAAATTCTTTCCACATCAAACCTTGTACTACAGCTGCCCAGTACATTGGGATTGCATAGAACAAAATACCCAGTGTACCAATCCAGAAGTGAGTTGATGCCAGTTTTTTAGAGTAGAGTTCTGTTTTATAAATACGAGGTATCAACCAGTACAAAATTCCGAATGTCATAAATCCGTTCCATCCCAATGCCCCCACGTGTACGTGTGCTACAATCCAATCGGTAAAGTGAGCAATTGCATTAACTTGTTTCAAGGATAACATAGGCCCCTCGAAAGTTGCCATCCCATAACAGGTAAGTGCCACCACCATGAATTTTAACATCGGTTCTGTCCGCACCTTATCCCATGCACCCCGTAAGGTGAGCAGACCATTGATCATACCACCCCAACTCGGAGCAATCAACATAATTGAAAATACGACTCCTAAAGACTGTACCCAACCCGGTAGTGCCGTATATAATAAATGGTGAGGACCTGCCCAGATATAAATAAAGATTAAAGACCAAAAGTGAAGAATACTTAATTTATACGAGTAAACCGGACGGTTGGCCATTTTAGGAAGAAAATAATACATCATTCCCAGATAAGGAGTCGTCAAGAAAAAGGCTACTGCATTGTGTCCATACCACCATTGTACAAGGGCATCCTGTACACCTTTATACACATAGTAACTTTTCCAGCCCGCTACGGGCAATTGAATGGAGTTAACAATGTGCAAAACAGCGACTGTAACAAACGTGGCAATATAGAACCAAACTGCGACATACATATGGCGTTCGCGTCGTTTGATAATAGTGCCGAACATATTGATACCAAATACAACCCAAATAAGGGTAATGGCGATATCAATTGGCCATTCCATTTCGGCATACTCATGGCTTGAAGTAAGACCCAGTGGAAGTGTAATAGCCGAGGCAACAATAATTAATTGCCAACCCCAAAAATGGAGCTTACTCAAAGCATCACTGAACATTCTTGCTTTAAGCACCCGCTGCAAGGAGTAGTATACTCCCATAAAAATACCATTACCTACGAAAGCAAAAATAACCGCATTGGTATGTACAGGGCGTACACGGCCAAATGTTGTAAATTGCAATCCAAAGTTCATATGAGGCCAAACAAGTTGAGTCGCCACAAGCAATCCTATGGTCATACCAACTATCCCCCAAATAATGGTAGCGATTCCGAAATTTCTGACAATCTTATTGTCGTAATTAAATTGCTCTAACTGCATTACTTAAATTGTTGATTCTGCTTCAAAAGTAAGCAGCATTTTATGACAATCTAATGATGCACAATGCGTACAAAAGTGATGTGCATCACTTTTAGCTTAATCTCGGCTTTCGCTTCGTTTCTACAATTTGCAACTGAATGTAAGTAAGTTATCAAAAATAAAAATGGTGAACCGGCGTTCCTATAATTAATCGTGAAGTCAAAAGTGATGCTAATCACTTTTCTAACCTTGCAGCTAGATCTTTTAATATAAGTCAACCTATTATTACGGCCAAAAAAGGTTGTTGTTTCCTCAAGACACACCTTTGCCTCAGTTATGAAATAGCCACTATCGATACAATTGCAAGTTTGGACTAAGATTGATCGGCAGACTTCTATGAAGATGCACTGTGCGACTGAGGACAGTGCCGGTTGCGGAGCATGGCCGATGGACCAGCCCCGTCGACGGCCACGGAGGTAGTTAAACGAAAGAAGCCCTTGACTGTTTCCAGCAAGGGCTTCCGTGTAAAAAAAGGCACCGA
>Ga0308159_1001978_pt1 | contig 25549 bp, 24 predicted proteins | sample PhyCR1_FD_201040 | JGI IMG/M metagenome (GOLD analysis project Ga0308159, IMG submission 201040) | Phyllosphere microbial communities from UC Gill Tract Community Farm, Albany, California, United States - DLSLC.R1 | ecosystem: Host-associated > Plants > Phyllosphere > Unclassified | place: USA...
TTCCCATCCCGAACAGAGAAGTTAAGCCCAGAACCGCCGATGATACTTGGGTCAAACCTGGTAAAGTAGGTAGTCGCCACAATACCATTAATACTAATCCCATCTTCACAAGAGATGGGATTTTTTTGTTGTCTGAATCAACTTTATTTTATTCAACTATTGCAACACTCATTACCTTTTTAATATATTTGTATAGACTTAATTCTGTCCAGATCAAAACATGATACTTACTTCAAATATTACCTGGTGGTGGCGCGCACGTCTTAATAAGATGGACGAGTAAGCTCTATTGTGTAGTATAAGATATTAATATACTTTCCAAGCGGCTAGCTGTTCATCTGACAGCTAGCCGCTTTTTTGTTATATCTATTCCAAATGAAAATATGTCCCCTTTGACCAAAACCTTTTCGATCAACACCCGGCATAAAAAACTGCTGGCAGATACGTTAACACCCGTTTCCATCTACCTTAAACTCCGGGATCGTTTTGTTAATACGATTTTACTTGAAAGTTCCGACTACCATGGTAACGAGAACTCCTTTACCTATATCTGTTGCGATCCTGTATCTTCTTTTAAACTAAACCAAGATATCGTAACGCAGAAATACCCTGATGGTTCAGTTGAGAGTTTCACTCTGGCAAAACGTAAAGATGCTGTACAAGCCCTATATGGATATGCACAGAGCTTCATTTCAGAGAAAAGCGGATTTCCATTTATTACCAATGGACTCTTCGGACATATGACCTATGACGCAGTTACTTATTTCGAGGATATCGACATACAGCCTACGAATGCGGAAACTGAAATTGATCAGATTTTTTACCAGGTATACCGTTATGTAATTGCCATTAATCACTTCAAAAACGAACTATACATTTTTGAACATCAATACGGCGAAACCAGTAACGAAAGCGGCTTGGATATGATCGAAGGCTTGATCAAAAACAGAAATTTTCCAAAGTACGATTTCCATATTACCTCAGACGAAACGTCTAATGTCACCGATGACGAAATGAGAGGCGTAATTCAGAAGGGGATTGATCATTGTTTACGGGGAGATGTCTTTCAGATCGTTCCATCCCGTCGTTTCAGCAGAGATTTCCAGGGTGATGAGTTCAATGTTTACAGGGCCTTACGCTCTATTAATCCTTCTCCTTACCTGTTTTATTTCGATTACGGCAACTATAAAATTTTTGGTTCCTCTCCTGAAAAGCAAATATTCATTAAAAACGGACAAGCAGAAATACACCCGATCGCAGGTACTTTCAGAAGAACAGGGGACGATCAGGCCGACGCAGAAGCTGCACAGCAATTACTTAATGATCCAAAAGAAACAGCTGAACACGTAATGCTTGTCGACCTGGCCAGAAATGACCTGAGCCGCAGCTGCGATGCCGTCAAGGTAACCAATTATAAAGAAGTCCAGTATTATTCCCATGTCATCCATCTGGTTTCAAAAGTGGTCGGCAAGATGAATGAAGGTGTAAACCCACTACAATTGGTCGCTGACACATTTCCTGCAGGAACCCTCTCAGGTGCTCCAAAACACAATGCGATGAAACTTATCGACCAAATGGAAACGAGTAACCGAAGCATTTACGGAGGGGCCATCGGGTTTATGGATTTTAATGGTGACTTCAACCATGCCATAGCCATCCGTACATTTCTGAGTAAAGACAATACGCTGTTTTACCGTGCAGGAATGGGCGTTGTCGCCAAGTCTAATGTGGAAAGTGAATTGCAGGAAATTAATAGCAAGCTGGCCGCGTTACGTAAAGCAATTGATGTAGCTGAAACGATCTGATACTACAGCGTTATGGGACAAGTGAAGATTTATGGCGTACGGGAACATTTACTACCGATCCGAAACAAATTATCCGATGTTTTGCATGGATGTTTTGTTAAAGCTTTCAAATATCCCCAAGACAAGCGCATACACCGGTTCTTCTATCTGGATCAGGAAGACTTTATTTATTCCAGAGAACGAAGTAACCGGTATACAATTGTAGAAATTTCGCTTTTTGAAGGACGTACTGCTGAAGCCAAAAAGAACTTCTATCAATTAATTTTTGATCAGTTTGAGGATGAATTAGGCATCAGTGCAAATGATGTAGAAATCACCTTAACCGAAACGCCGCTCCACAACTGGTGCATCCGTGGAAAGGCTGGTGATGAGCAGACATTTAACTATAACGTTTCCGTATAACATACTTGGCGATCCCAAAACTTTACCCAAATCATATCTCTGAAAATGAAAATTCTAGTTTTAGATAATTACGATTCTTTCACGTACAACCTTGTTTACATCCTTCGTGAACTGCATGGTGAGGTAGACATATACCGCAACGATAAAATTACGCTGGAAGACGTAGATCAATATGACAAGATCCTTCTTTCCCCCGGCCCGGGAATTCCTTCGGAAGCCGGGATCATGCAGGATCTTATCCGCCGGTATGGCCCCACAAAGAGTATCCTGGGGATATGTCTTGGCCATCAGGCGATCGGCGAAGTCTACGGCGCGAGTCTGGAAAATATGACAGACGTCCTTCATGGTATCAGTGACAAAGCGATCGTTACAGATTCTACAGATCGGATTTTTCAGGGCCTTCCTTCCGAAATCCAGGTAGGGCGTTATCATTCCTGGACTGTTGTTCCTGAAACTTTTACCGAAGATCTGACCATTACTGCACTGGACGAAGCAGGCCGGGTAATGGCACTTTCTCATAAAACATACGATGTGAAAGGTGTTCAGTTTCATCCGGAATCTGTCCTGACCGATCACGGAAAAGCAATGTTACAAAACTGGTTAAACCTGTAATCCTTTTTATATCATATTAATAAAGGCGGCCTGCCATCTATGGTTTTAAGCGCATGAAAAATATTCTCGGACATTTATTCGAATACAAAGTATTAAGTAAGGAACAAGCTAAAGAAATTTTAATCGGTATCAGCTCCGGTCAGTATTCCAATTCAGAAATTGCCTCATTCCTTACCATCTATGCCATGAGAAGCATTACGGTCGAAGAGCTGGAAGGCTTTCGTGATGCAATGCTGGAAATGTGCCTGAGGATAGATCTATCGGCTTATGATCCCATAGATGTTTGCGGAACAGGCGGTGACGGGAAGGATACTTTCAACATATCAACCCTGTCCTGTTTTGTCGTTGCAGGTGCAGGGCAGAGGGTCGCCAAACACGGAAACCACGGCGTGTCATCGATGTGCGGCTCTTCTACTGTCCTGGAATTTCTGGGTGCTAAATTTACCAACGAAAAACCGATTCTCGAGCGGCAAATTGAAGAAGCTGGAGTCTGCTTCTTACACGCACCGCTGTTCCACCCAGCAATGAAAAACGTAGCACCTGTCCGTAAAGAATTGGGAATAAAAACGTTCTTTAACATGCTCGGACCTATGGTAAATCCTGCGTCGCCGGGGAAGCAGCTGGTTGGTGTTTTCAGTCTTGAATTAGCGCGGCTTTTTGCTTATCTTTACCAACAGACTGATAAACAGTTTCTGGTTGTTCATGCCTTAGACGGTTACGATGAAGTGTCATTAACAGGTGCATTTAAAATCATAACAGCTCAAACAGAGCAAGTCCTGACTCCTTCCCATTTAGGGTTGGATACATTGCGTGCCTCCGAACTTTCGGGAGGAGAAACCGTCGAAGCCTCTGCAAAAATTTTCATGAATGTATTGAACAATGAAGCTACTTCGGCGCAAAAACAGGCCGTCCTGGCCAATTCCGCATTGGCTTTACATTGCGCAAATCCACGATTATCGATATTGGACGCCGTTGAGGTTGCGCGCGAATCATTAGAAAGTAAAAAAGCTTTACAAAGCTTTAAAAAACTGACCACATGATAACAGGCCTTGGTCGACTCGATTTAAACAGTAGATACAGCTGTAAAGACTCCCTTAAATGGCAGGCTAAGGAACACTTGTCTTTGAACATGAGAAAAATATTTAAAAGGTTGCCGGCACGTGCTGAGCTGACTTTAGGTATCCGGGACAACGCCGTTACGGATCGTTGCAAAATACGTCATATACCAGCCTGAATATTTTATGGCAGACAAGATCAGGTAATAATTGAAAGCACTGGAAACAATGGACATGGTATCCGGTGTTTTTATCAAAAATAAATACATTATACATCTTTGACTGGATATTGAAGACGAAAGGAGAGCTAAATGAATATATTGGAAAAAATAATTGCGCGTAAAAAAGTAGAAGTTGAACTTTCAAAAACCATAAGGAGCATTGCCGATCTTGAAAACGGCGAATTCTTTGGCCGTACTACAACTTCACTGGCAGATATATTACGGAACTCTTCGGCTCCCCGGATTATTTCTGAATTTAAGAGAAAATCTCCCTCGAAAGGCATTATCAACGGTAGTGTCTTACCGGAGGTTGTCACAGCCGATTATGTTTCGGCAGGTGCATCTGCGCTATCGGTTTTAACCGACATTGATTTCTTTGGCGGATCTTTTGATGATTTTTTGAGTGCCCGGAAAGCAAATCCCCAAATTCCGATGCTGCGCAAGGATTTTATAGTGAACGAATATCAGCTTTTTGAAGCAAAGTCGATAGGCGCGGATTTAATTCTTTTAATCGCAGCTTGTCTTGAACCTTCTGAGGTTAAGTCGCTTAGTAAAAAAGCGCACGACCTTGGTATGGAAGTTCTGCTGGAAGTCCATAATTCTGAGGAACTGGCACAAAGTTTATGCGATACAGTTGATATTGTGGGTGTAAATAACCGAAATCTGAAGACCTTTGAAACCTCGATCCAGACTTCAATAGAGTTAAGCGCCCAAATTCCTGATTCTTTTGTTAAGATATCAGAAAGCGGGCTAAGTGATGCAGAAACAATATTTGAGCTATTCGCTCATGGTTATAAAGGATTTCTGATCGGTGAAACATTTATGAAAACAGAAAATCCGGGCGCAGCGCTTACTTCGCTACAAAATAAATTATTACAAATTGGCAACAGTAACCCTCACGTTATATGAAAGTTAAAGTTTGCGGAATGCGCCAGCAAGGCAACATTGAAGAATTAATAGAGTTACAGCCTAATTTTATCGGATTCATATTTTCTGAGAAATCGCCCCGTTTCGTTGGCAACGATCTTGATGTAAGTTTTGTTAAGAATATACCCAACTCCATTAAAAAAGTAGGGGTGTTTGTAAATGCAAGTCCTGGATATATTCTGGATACTGTCAAAAAGTACGATCTGCAATATGCACAGCTTCATGGTAACGAGTTGCCTGATATGTGCCGCAGCATCCGTCAGAAAGGAGTAAATATTATCAAGGCATTTTCAATTCACGATCAGTTCAACTTTGCCATGCTGAACAATTACAAGTCGTACTGCGATATGTTTTTGTTCGATACGAAAGGGGATAATCCTGGCGGAAACGGTAAGGCATTCGACTGGAGCCTTTTGAAAAAATATGATAACGAAAAACCGTTCTTCCTTAGCGGAGGTATTGGATTGGAAAACATAGACGAAGTGATTTCTTTATCGAAAACATTACCGATATACGGCATCGATGTCAACAGTATGTTTGAGACTGAACCTGGAGTGAAAGATATTGTAAAGTTGAAAGTACTTTTTGATAAGGTAAGGGTTAAAAAAGAGGAGCAGGCAGAAGCATAAACCTATGGAAGCAGTACAAGAAAAAACATCTTACCAGGCCAGCAGCCAGGGATATTACGGAACATTCGGCGGAGCATTTATTCCTGAAATGTTATACCCGAACGTGGAAGAACTGCGCGAAAATTATCTGCAGATTATTTCAGAGCCTTCGTTTAAAAAAGAATACGACGACCTGCTTAAAAACTATGTAGGCCGCCCGACACCTTTGTACCGTGCAAACCGTCTTTCAGAAAAGTACGGGACGAATATATTTCTTAAAAGAGAAGATCTGTGCCATACTGGTGCACACAAGGTTAACAACACGATCGGACAGATTTTGTTGGCTCAAAAGCTTGGAAAAAAACGCGTGGTTGCCGAAACAGGAGCAGGACAACACGGCGTGGCCACGGCTACTGTTTGTGCATTGATGAACATTGAATGCATCGTCTACATGGGCGAGCTCGATATTGAACGACAGGCTCCCAACGTAGCCCGGATGAAAATGCTTGGAGCGGAAGTTAGGCCGGCAACATGCGGATCCAGAACTTTGAAAGACGCTACCAATGAGGCGATGCGGCACTGGATCAATAACCCTGTTGACACGCATTACATCATCGGTTCGGTGGTAGGGCCGCATCCTTATCCGGATATGGTCGCCCGTTTTCAATCGATCATATCAGAAGAAATAAAATGGCAGTTAAAGGAGCAGACCGGCAAAGAAAACCCTGATTATGTGGTTGCCTGCGTAGGTGGCGGAAGCAACGCAGCCGGAGCATTTTATCATTATCTTGATGATCTTGAAACAAAACTTGTTGCTGTCGAAGCGGCAGGCCAGGGTATCAGTTCCGGACATTCTGCGGCGACAACGGCCTTAGGTACGCCGGGCGTTCTGCACGGAAGCCGTACGATACTGATGCAAACGGAAGACGGTCAGGTTGTAGAGCCTTTTTCAATTTCAGCAGGTCTGGATTATCCCGGAATCGGTCCTCAGCACGCACACCTTTATGCCAGCGGGAGAGGTACTTTCTTATCCGCTACGGATGAAGAGGCTGTGCAGGCCGCTTTTGAACTTACAAGGATGGAAGGAATTATCCCTGCGCTGGAATCTTCGCACGCACTGGCAGTTCTGAACAGGCTGGGTGCTACGGCTAATGAGACCGTGGTAATTAACCTTTCCGGTCGCGGCGATAAGGATATGTCGACTTATATGAAATATATTGATTAGAAACTCTTGACAATCAATTGCTTTTTATCAACTAAACAAAACTTGCAATGGCTGCACTAGCACTACCGGAAGTATTTGAAATGCGTCTTAAAGTACAGGAACTTGAAAATAAAGTGAATTCAGGTGAGTTATCTTTATTTGAAAGATGCGAAATTGAAGATGAAATTCTTGAATTAAAAGAACAGCTGGGTGAATTCGATCGTCTGAAGTTTAGCGACGAAGGCGAATGTCTGAATTGCTCTGCTTAATATCATGTGATACTCAACGCAATCATGATCGTATTGTAACCATTACTTTTTGATTGTAGAAATGAACACACGCACACTTTTTACCATCGGCCATTCCAGTCATCCGCCGGATTACTTTTTGGAATTGCTACAGCATTATAAAATCACTTGCCTCATCGACGTAAGAACCGTTGCGGCAAGTGCTTATAATCCACAGTTCAACAAAGAGCCGATCGCGGCTTTTTTGAAAAAGAACGGGATTTTTTACCTGCATCTTCCAGACGAATTCGGGGCCAGGCACACCGATCCGCATTTACTTGATCATGACGGCAAGGTAGATTTTGAAAAGGTCCGGCATTCAAATCCATTCAAAGACGGAATCGTGCGTTTGCAACAGGGTTTAGAGAAAGGTTTTACGATCTCGCTGATGTGTTCAGAAGCTGAGCCATTGGACTGCCATCGCTTCTCAATGATTTCTCCTGCTTTGAAACAGCATGGATTTGAAATAAAACACATCCTGAAAGACAAATCTCTCGCTACAAACACACAGCTTGAGAAAGTTATTTTAAAGAAATTTTTTAAAAAATTACCGGTCCCAACGGTATTTGATCCTGATGTTACCTTCCAGGATCAAATCGATACCGCCTATCGTTTAAAAAATCAGGAGATCGCTTTTTCTCCATACACACACAATCAAGAAGAAAATCTATGATCAATTTATTCACCATTGGTTTTACCAAAAAACCAGCGGAAACATTCTTTCAACTGCTGAATGACTCGGGCATAAAACAAATCGTCGATACCCGGATCAATAATGTTTCCCAGCTTTCCGGATTTGCAAAAGGACCTGATCTTCAATTTTTCGCCAGGCAAATCAGTAATGTTTCCTACGTGCATAACACCGATCTGGCACCCACAAAAGCATTATTATCCTTATACCGCTCCAAGAAATTGACCTGGAATGAGTATGAAACAGAGTACCTGAACTTGCTCGATATTCGTAAAATTGCCCAGAAAATCAACGTCGAAAATCTTCATCAGACTTGCCTGTTGTGCAGCGAGCACAAACCTGACAATTGCCACCGCAGGTTGCTTGCAGAGTACTTTAAACAGGTAAGAAATGATATTCAAATCACGCATCTGATCTGACCAGGATCCGTGACAATTCGTTTTGTCTGTTTAGCCAATTCTGTTAAAGAAGGGGGGAGGTGCCTGGCAGGCATCGAGCTAAACAATAACAATGAGCCGCTCATTGAAAAAAATGGCCCGAAATGGATACGTCCTGTTTGTAAAACCCAGCATGGTAAAATTTATACGCACTGGGTGATGCATATTAAGTTATTGGATATTGTCGAGATAGAATCAACCGGTACTCCTGTTAAACCATCTTATCAGTCGGAAAATATCTATTTTAAGGACGAAGATTTAAAAGTGGTTGGACGATTTGAGCGCGGGGAGCTGAGCCGCTTATGCGATAACCGTTATTACATTTTTGGAAACTGGGGAAAGGCACTTTCGACGGATGAAATTGTCTTCCTGGATCATTCTCTTGTGCTTTTACACATCGACGAGTTTCAGGTAACAGAAAAGATCAACTTAGATGATCCCGGTAAGAAGAAAGTACGCTTACAATTTTCATATAACGGAACAGCTTACGATTTCCCTGTAACAGATCCAGTATTTTTACAGCTGTATGCCAACAATGCATCCATTTTAAAGGTTATTGGCAGTTTATATTTATGCGTTTCAATAGGTATAAATTTCAATGGCTGGTATTATAAGCTTGTCGCCGGAATTATTCCTGCCTCATCTTAATTCGGATTATTAATGATAAATTGCTTTACTTTTAATTAAACCTAAATAACAAACCTATTCAAAATGAAATACATTTCTTTATTTTTGGCCGGTTTTCTACTTTTTGGAACAATCGCTTACGCAAATTCAGACAAAAAACCTGCCGCAAAAAAAATGCTACGTCACGCCGTATTGTTCAAATTTAAAGACTCTGCCACACCGGCACAGGTAAAAGAAGTTGAAGATGCTTTTCGCAAACTTCCTTCAAAAGTGAAAGAAGTGAAAGGTTTTGAATGGGGAACAAACAACAGCCCGGAAGGACTTAACCAAGGTTTTACGCATATGTTTTTCGTGTCGTTTGACAGTGAAGAGGGCCGTGCCGTATACTTGCCTCATCCGGATCACAAAGCTTTTGTAAAAGTTTTGGAACCGCATTTAGACAAAGTTTTAGTGATCGATTACTGGACACAGGAATGAATAGAATAGTTAATCTTTTTAATACAAAACCAACGGGTCAGCCGGGAGAAGGACTTTTAAATGTTTATTTCACCGCAGGTTTTCCTGAACTGAATGATACCAGAAAAGTTTTGACAGCTTTGCAGGAAGGCGGCGCTGATCTGGTTGAAATCGGAATGCCCTATTCAGATCCGGTTGCTGATGGCGAAACCATCCAAAAAAGCAACGAACGCGCGCTGGACAATGGCATGACCGTGAAGCTGCTTTTTGATCAGTTAGAAGGCATGCGTGAAACGCTTACCATTCCGGTATTGCTGATGGGTTATATCAATCCTGTAATGCAGTTTGGTATTGAAGCATTTTGCAGAAGATGTGCAGAAGTGGGGGTTGACGGGCTCATCCTGCCCGATATGCCGATGGATGTTTATTTGAATGAATACAAATCCATTTTCGATTCTTACGGGATATTGAATATTTTTCTGGTGACCCCACAGACCTCTGAATCGCGCATCAGGCAGATTGACCAGGCAAGTGAAGGATTTATCTATACGGTTTCCTCTGCCAGCGTTACGGGTTCAAAAAGTGGCGTCAGCACGGACATGGAATCGTATTTCAACCGCATCAATGCAATGGACCTGAAAAATCCAAGATTGATCGGTTTTGGTATCAAAGATCACGCGACGTATGTAAAGGCCTGCACCTATGCTCAGGGCGCTATTATCGGCAGCGCGTTTATCCGCGTTTTGGAAGAAGCCAAAGACCTGGAAAATGAAATCCGCCATTTTGTTCGGGAGATTAAAAATCCTGAGCCGGTCACAATGAACGGCTGAAAGAAATAAAACATTGGCATCAATTTTTTAACAAGCAATCCGGCAAGCGGGTTGTTTGTTTTTTTATGGAGCCTATGAAAACTTATCTAAAATTTGTAACGCTGGTGGTGCTCATCTGCGTTGCTACTGTCTCAAAAGCACAGTTGAATCTTGATGTTGAAGGCGGAGTAATTCCAGGAACACGTTACAACAAAGTCAGAATTCCAAGTAACAGCGGCTCGCAGGTCAATTTATCGGAAGATCTTAACAGCAGTGCCAAAGCGTTTTACAGGATCAGGCTGGGGTATACGTTTGGTAAACGACACAGTGTCTCTGTTCTTTATGCTCCTTTAACACTTAAGTACAATGGAAGCTTTGACCGCCCGATAAATTTTAACGGCCGGAATTTTATGGCTAACGCCCCCGTTGATGTTTATTATAAGTTCAATTCATACCGTCTTACCTACCGTTACAATTTTATCCAGCAGGGACGCTGGCAGGTCGGGGCAGGGCTGACGGCCAAAATACGTGATGCAGATATCCGCTTTAAAAACGAGCTTTCAGATACCCATTACGATAACGTGGGGTTTGTGCCACTCATCAACTTTTACGCCCGGTACAAGCCAAATTACCATTGGGCATTTTTGGTTGAAGGCGACGCACTGGCGGCAAAACAAGGCCGTGCCGAGGATATTTTCGCTGGAGTTAATTACCAGATCAATTCTTCGCTGGGCCTCAAGCTCGGGTACAGGTTTCTTGAAGGCGGGGCTGATAATGACAAAATATATAATTTTAACTGGGTAAATTATATCAGTGCGGGGATCCTGGTTTCGCTTTAAAACCTTTCAAAATAGCATAATAAATATTATATTAGTCCTCTCTATGGTCAGCGGAGGAAATCGTACTTTTTGCTTTGTAAAATCGTTACCATAGTATTCAATACAATCCCAGATCCTATGGCGGCTTTTACACCAGTAATGGAAGGACTACTCCTTCGTATTCAGGAATACCGGCAAAAATATTATCAAAATCAGCTTTTGAAAGGTATTATTTTTTCAGCTGCACTGCTTCTAAGCGTGTATCTGATTTTTAATACCCTTGAATACTTCGGGCGGTTCAGTTCAGGAGTTCGTGGAACGCTGTTCTTCGGTTTTCTGGCGGTTCTGATGTTTTCATTTTTTCAATGGGTGATTCAGCCACTGATTCATTTATTCGGCCTCAGCAGGCCACTTTCAGACGAGGATGCAGCCTTGCAGATCGGACAATACTTTCCTGAAGTCGGTGATAAGCTCTTAAATACCTTGCAACTAAGGAATCTGTCAGGAACCCAATCAGATCTTATCGAAGCAAGTATCCGTCAGAAATCCGGGCAGCTTCTGATCGTCCGATTTTCAGACGCTATACGTTTCAATGAAAATAGAAAATGGATCAAGTATGCCATTTACCCCTTGGCCGCTATTACGGTGATCCTGCTTTTCAACCCATCGTTTTTTTCTTCCAGCTCCGACAGGATCATTCATTTTCGTAAGAATTACACCTATGCTCCGTTTTCTTTTCTTTTGGAAAATAAAAATTTAAAGGCATTTCGTAACGAAGACTTTACGCTGAAACTGGCATTAAAAGGCGATGCATTGCCGAAAGATGTTTATCTCGTGCAAAACGGTACCCGTTTTAAATTGACCACGGAAGGTGATCAGCGATATTCCTATGTTTTTAAAAATATTCAGCGTGAAGTTGCATTTTCGTTTGAGGCTGCCGGATTTCTTTCCGATGAGTATAAGCTAACGGTTATGGAACGGCCATCGCTGCTTTCATTTGATGTAAACCTCCATTATCCTGCTTACCTGAATAAACCATCCGAAGGCTTGAACAACGTGGGAAACCTGTCAATTCCTGAGGGCACAACAGTTGAATGGAATTTTAACACATCGTCGACCAAATCCCTCGCAATACGTTTTGAGAACGACTCATTGTTATACAAAGCATCAGAGAATGAAGATGAAGGGTTTCGGGTTACCAGGCGGTCCGTACGCCGTTCCGCTCAATATCAGATTCAGCTAAAGAATGATGAGGCAGCCAATTCAGATAAAATTGGTTATTATATCAACGTAATCCCTGACAAGTTTCCGGTGATGTCTCTGGAGAATTTTCAGGACACCACGATGTATAATTATCTGGTTCTGGGAGGTTCGATCAGTGATGATTATGGTTTCTCTCAGCTAAAGTTATTCTATTCTGTACAGAGGGAAAATGAGAAAAAAGGCTCTGCCCCGAAATCGATCTCCATTCCGTTTAACAAAACAGTCAATACCCAAAGTTTCTACTTTCAATGGTATGTAGACAGTCTTCAGCTGGCGCCGGGAGATAAGATTGAATACTTTGCTCAGGTGTGGGACAATGATGGTGTTAATGGTGCCAAAAGCGCACGATCCCGGTCAGTTCAGTTTACGGTACCTTCGAAAGATCAGCTCGAAGCGGAAATTCGGAAATCGGAACAGAATACTGAAAACCAGATTGAATCAGCGATGAAAAAAGCGCAAAGTCTTGAAAAAGATCTTACCGCGCTCGATGATCGTTTAAAAAGCAACAAGGAGCTCGATTTCAAAGAGAAAAAACAGATCGAGGAGGTTTTGAAAAAGCGTGAAGAGCTAATGAAGGAACTTGAGTCTCTACAAGAGAAAAATCAGTCGATGAATGAGAAATCCAGGCAGTTTAGCCAGCAAAGCCCGGAGCTTAGGGAAAAAATGGATCAGCTTCAGAAGCTGATGAAGGAGCTGATGGATAATGATACAGACAAGCTGTATAAAGAGCTGCAAAAACTCTTGGATCAAAAGAAAAGTGAACGCATGTCTAATACGCTCGATAAATTAAAAAATAAAGAGCATAATCTGGAAAAAGAACTGGAACGTACCATGAAGCTTTTCAAGCAGATGCAGATGGAGCAGAAAATGGAAAATCTGGTTGAGAAGCTGGACAAGCTGGCCGATAAGGAAGAGGAGCTTGCTGATAAATCGCAGCAAAATGATAAGAATAAAAACGCAGAAGATAAAAAAGGGAAAAACGAGGAGCTGAAGAAAGAGCAGGAAAAAATTCAGTCAGAGTTCGACAAAGCAAAAGAAAACGCAAAGGAGATTGAGGAGATGAGCAAAGAGCTGGAACAGCCCGTTGATCCTAAGGAAGAAGAGCAAAAAAATGCATCTGAGCAAATGAAAGAGGGCAAAGAGCAGCTAGACAAGCAGCAAAATTCCAAGGCCTCCCAGGCACAGAAAAAGGCAGCTAAATCAATGCGTGACATGTCCAAGTCCATGGCCGAAGCCATGGAAGCGCAGGAAATGGAACAGGCCCAGGAAGATATGGATGCGCTGAGGGATATTCTGGAAAACCTGATCACATTATCCTTTGACCAGGAAAAACTGATGAAAGATTTCAAAGGTGTTAATCTCCAGGATCCTCGTTTTGTAAAACTGGGACAACAACAGCTTAAACTAAAGGATGATGCAAAGGTGGTTGAAGACAGCCTTTATGCACTTGCAAGTCGTGTTGTACAGATTCAGTCGTTCATCACACGCGAATTGAACGATATGAAGCAATATATGGATGAGAGTGTTAAAAGCATAAAGGACCGCAATATTAACGTCGCTACATCCAGGCAACAGTTTGCCATGACATCGATGAATAATCTGGCGCTAATGCTAAGTGACGTTTTCAAACAGATGCAACAACAGATGGCAATGGCCATGCCGGGTCAGGGCAAGGGTAAAAAAGGTAAACAAAAAGGTGAGCAGCCTGGAATGGGTGAAATGCAGGAGAAACTAAACGGGAAGATCAAGCAGCTTGGATCCGGGAAAGAGGGACAGGGCAATTCTTCTGAACAGTTAGCCAGAATGGCGGCGGAGCAGGCCATGATCCGTAAAATGGTTGAGGCAATGAAAGACGGTCAGAAGGGAACCGAAGCTGGAAAAATGTTCGGGCAGGAATTACAGGATATCATTGACAAGATGGATGAGAATGAAACAGACCTTGTTAATAAGCGCATCACCCCCGAATTAATGAAACGTAATCAGGAGATTACGACAAGGCTTCTTGAGTCGGAAAAGGCAATGAAAGAGCAGGATGAGGATGAGCAGCGTAAAGCACAAACAGCTAAACAGACGCCCCGTCAGCCACCTGCTGCATTTGAAAAATACATTCAGGAAAAGGAAAAGCAAACCGAGCTCTTACGCACGATACCACCTACATTTTCACCTTTTTACAAACGCGAGGTTGATACTTACTTCCGCAAATACCAGGCAAAGAACTGATTGACCTTTCCGTTTGTTGTGATTTAATCTATTATAAGATCTTCAGGAGTCTTAAAATAGGTTAAATCAGGTCTGATATGAGCTCTTAATTAAATCGTAATTAGATACTTACTACCTTTATACTGAATTTTCCAGTCGGTTTTTCAAAAAATCGTCACAATTTTATTTATAACTCATTATAATACAGTCATTTCTGAATTAAAGTATGCTTAAATTCTTCTCGGAAGAAATCGATTTCAAGCTTCCGTTTCCACAAAAAACATCAAAGTGGATCAAAACTATCTCTGAGTCAGAAGGTTATGATTTAGGTGATTTAAATTATATTTTTTGTTCCGATGAATATCTTCTGGAAATTAATAAACAGTATCTCGACCATGACTATTACACGGATATTATAACGTTTGATAACAGTGAAGAAGAGGGAAGAATCGAGGGAGACATTTATATAAGTGTCGACCGTGTGAAGGAAAATGCTGTTGATTTCGGGACGGATTCTGATACAGAAATGAGACGGGTTTTAATACATGGGCTCTTACACTTAATGAGTTACACGGACACGAGTGAAGAACTCAAGATACAAATGAGGGCTAAAGAAGACGAATGTCTTCAACTTTTTTAAATATTTCCACGTGGAACATTTTTGAAAATTTAAAAAATTTCACGTTTCACAATAATTGAGCAAATCTAAAATTATGTTTCAAGAATATGATGTAATCGTGGTAGGAGCCGGCCATGCCGGATGCGAGGCAGCTGCCGCAGCTGCAACAATGGGCTCCTCCGTTTTACTCATTACAATGAATATGCACACCATAGCGCAGATGTCCTGCAACCCGGCCATGGGTGGTGTTGCCAAAGGCCAAATTGTGAGAGAGATTGATGCATTAGGCGGACAGTCTGGTATAGTCAGTGACAAAACCATGATTCAGTTTCGAATGTTGAATCTGTCGAAGGGGCCTGCCATGTGGAGCCCCCGTTGCCAGAGCGACCGGATGATGTTCGCACTGGAATGGAGATCGATTCTGGAAAATAATCCTAACGTAGATTTCTGGCAGGATACTGTTAAGGAAATTTTATTAGAGGGCGACCAGGTTAGCGGAGTAAGAACGAGTCTTGGAATTGAAATAAAGTCAAAGTCAGTTGTCCTAACCAATGGGACCTTCTTAAACGGACTTATTCATATTGGAGAGAAAAATTTTGGAGGTGGAAGAACGGGCGAAAAAGCAGCGACCGGAATCACGGAACAACTAATCTCACTTGGATTTGAAGCCGGGCGTATGAAAACCGGCACGCCGCCACGGGTGGATGGAAGATCATTAGACTACTCAAAAATGGAAGAACAGCCAGGCGATGACAACCCGGCGAAATTTTCATATACAGACACGAAAAAATTAACCAAGCAACGCAGCTGTTGGATTACTTATACAAACAATGAGGTGCACGAAGTTCTAAGAACGGGCTTTGAAAAATCTCCTATGTTTTCCGGCAGAATAAAAGGACTTGGCCCAAGGTACTGTCCATCTGTTGAGGACAAAATAAATCGCTTCGCAGACAAAGACCGCCACCAGATTTTCGTAGAACCCGAAGGATGGGATACTGTTGAAGTTTATGTAAATGGCTTCTCAACATCATTACCTGAAGACGTTCAGTACGCTGCATTGAAAAAAATTCCTGGTTTTGAAAACGTGAAAATGTTTAGGCCGGGGTATGCGATCGAATATGACTATTTTCCACCGACACAGTTAAAATCGACTCTTGAAACGCACAAAATAAAGAATCTCTTTTTTGCCGGACAGATCAATGGGACAACCGGATACGAAGAGGCCGCTTGTCAGGGGCTCATGGCCGGGATAAATGCACACCGGAATGTACATGGACTTGACCCGTTTATTCTTAAGAGGTCCGAAGCATACATTGGAGTTCTTATAGACGACCTGATCAACAAAGGCACAGAAGAACCATACCGGATGTTTACATCCCGTGCTGAATACCGAACGTTGCTACGTCAGGACAATGCCGACATTCGCCTTACTGAAAAAGGAAACGCTATCGGCCTTGCTGATAAGGACCGGCTGAACAATGTCCGGAAAAAAGTGAAGCAGGTGGAAGAAATTATTACTGAATTCAGTAAATACAAACTTCCTCCAGAGGAGATCAATGATGCGCTCGAAGCTCTTGGTTCGGCACCAATCCGGGAAAAGACTTCTGTAACGCAGCTTTTGAGACGCCCACAGGTGACCATCGAAAAAATTGCGGATGCGAGTTCTGTCATTTCTACATTACTTCAACAGTATGGTGAAGACACAATAAAGCAAGCAGAAATTCATGTCAAATATGATAGTTATATCGAAAAGGAGAAACTACTGGTAGAAAAAATGAACCGGCTTGAAGATCTGAATATCATAGATAATTTCAATTATGATGTTGTAACATCTCTGTCTTTTGAAGGCCGCGAGAAGCTAAAAAGAACCAGACCATCTACGATCGGACAGGCCTCAAGAATCAGTGGAGTTAGTCCGTCCGATATTTCCGTGCTCATGTTATTTATAGGAAGATAAATGTCTTTAGAAACTTTAAACCACTGCCCGATCTGCAATAGTACCAGCTTCAGCAACCATCTGAATGTTGACGATTATACGGTTTCAAAAAAGGAATTTACAATCCAACAGTGTAACACCTGTTACTTTCTTTTCACAAACCCACGCCCGGATATACAGTCTATCGGAGCCTATTATCAATCCGAAGAATACATATCTCATCATGACGATTCAAAAGGACTGATGAGCAGAGTATATACCTCAGTACGAAATTATACGATAGGGAAAAAAATTGAGCTGATTACAGCGTTGTTTCCAAACCGGGGAAAACTTCTGGATATCGGCTGCGGAACAGGCAATTTTCTTCAGGCAGCCAAGCAGGCAGGATGGGAGGCCTTTGGTACCGAACCCGATGGAGAAGCCAGGAAAGTAGCATCGAAACGTGCAGGACTTACAGTATTTGAAAACATCAATGTCGGGGAACTGGAAGGAAAAAAGTTCGATATAATCTCGATGTGGCATGTTCTGGAACATGTTCATCTGCTTAATGAAACCGTCGACTGGCTAGCAAGCCATCTCAACGAAAATGGGCGGATAATCATCGCCGTCCCTAATCCCCAATCGGCAGACGCAGCTGCATATGGAAGATTTTGGGCAGCCTATGACGTGCCCAGGCACCTGTATCATTTCACAAAATCGGCTATGGGAAATCTGACAAAGAAACATCACTTAAAGATCGATACGATACATCCCATGTGGTTTGATTCTTTCTATGTGAGCATGCTCAGTACAAAATATAAACGAAAAAAAATCGACCTGTTCGATAGCGTAAAGACTGGGATAATATCCAATTTAAAGGGCCATTCAAACGTTTCTGAGACCCTGAATACATCCAGCCTAATTTATGTCATATCTAAAATTTAACTGACTCTAACAACCTGAAAGCCCTCAATACATATTAGCGTATTGAGGGCTTTTATTTAACACTTATTATTATGCTTAAGAAGTATTTTTTGCCAATAGCCTGCTTGCTTTTGCTGGCAAAGTGTGCGCAGCAGGTCGCACCAACCGGCGGTAAAAAAGATATCATTCCACCGAATCTGATTGAAAGCGATCCACCAAACCGAACCTTAAACTTCAAGGGAAATAAGATATCTCTGTTTTTCGACGAGTATGTGATCATCGATAACATCACGCAAAAACTGATCATTACTCCTGAAGCAGACAATCCTTACAGCTTCAAGCAAAAGGGTACATCCATTGAGCTGAACTTTAAAAAACAATTTAAGGATAGCACTACCTACACTCTAAATTTCGGGGATGCAATAAAAGATTATGCCGAGAAAAATCCGGCAAAAAATTTAAAACTCGTATTCAGCACCGGTGCTTCTCTAGATTCCGGAAGAGTGTATGGATCTGTAAAGGATCTTCGTTCGAATAAACCAATTTTTGACGCATTGGTCGGACTTTATCCCATCAGCGATACTTTAAACATTGTAAAGCAAAAACCATTTTACTTTTCAAGAACTGATAGTAGCGGCCGCTTTACCATTGAAAATGCGCAGATAAAAGATTACAGGTTATTTGCGATAGATGATAAAAATCGCAACCTGTTGTATAATGCAAAGGATGAACGGATCGGATTCTTACCAAAACCCGTTAATGCAGGCTCCGATTCCCTGAACTACGAGGTGGCTGTATTTCAATCGGACAACACACCATTCAAAGTTCAGCGAACGATTCCTAAAGTCAATAATTATACCGTGGTTTTTAACAAGGGCATCGAGAAAGTAGATGTCAGTTTTATGAATAAGGACACATTGCCGTACGTCGTCGAAAACAATCAGCAGTTAAAATTATTTAACATTCAACCCCATCCGGATACAACCTTCATTCGTATGACTGTGACCGACTCTCTCGGTATTACCGCCCAGGATACGATTAAAGTTACCTTTCAGCAACAGCGTGGTAAAGACAGGCAGAAAGATGCATTTACTATGACTTCGCTCCCGGCTCAAAACAAGCCGATTCCTGTAATCTTTGAGTATGAACTCCTGTTTAGTAAACCCGTAAGCATCATCGACGACAAAAAAATCCAGCTAATCAGTGATAGCCTGACAAAAGAGCCACTAAGTAGCTTCAAATGGACCTGGAACAAATATCACAATCAGATAAAGATAAGTGCAAAATCGAGTGCAAAAGACTCCATAAAATGGGATTTGCCTAAAGGAAGTCTTATCAGTATCGAAGGCGATACACTTGCAAAAATGCAGATTAAACACAAGGTTCTAAATGAAGAAGATTACGGACTCTTACGGGGTGCGGTAATGGGTGGAGATTCGTCAACTCATTTTATTGTAGAGTTAGTAGACCAGGAATATAAAATTCTTCAGTCCGCCTACACGACACCATTCACCTTTCGCCGAATTCCTCAAGGAAATTATTTTCTGAGACTGATCCTTGACGTAAATAATAACAGGAGATGGGACACTGGCTTGCCAAGTGTCAACAGAGAACCTGAGAAAATATTCTATTTCCCAGGGAAGCTGCTGATCAAGGCAAATTTTGAGATCAACGACACCAACTTTGACTTGTCAACATTGAAACAATAAAAATTTCTTATACACGTACTGTGGATAACTATGTGGATATGTCGAAAATTCTGTGGGTAAATACCTAAATTTTGTTAACAATTATGTGGATAACCAGACATTTGTGTGGATAAAAAGCTGGTTTCAGATCTAAAGTGCATAATCCACATCTAAATCGAAGTTAACAGTACGTTAATACACTGTAGGGAATGTGTATAACTTTAGTTGGCCTGGAAGTTGAGTTACCAACAATCAGATGTCTATAAATAATTTCTTACCTTGTGGTTCAACAACTTAAATGTGGACAAATTTAAAAACTCCAGTGGATAAACCCTAACAGTTATCCACATTTTGTGGATAACTGTGTTAATCTACAGTGGAAAAGATAGTTATATACATATCCACAGTGCTAGAGAATGATAATAATTAAAAAAGAAATTTTTTTATCTATTATGAAAAAGGGGTTTAGTGGGTTAATGATTTATATATTCCTTTCGGGGGCGGGGTCCGCGGCGTGGGCGCAGACCGAAAAAGAAATGGCTGAGGAATACTTTAAAAAAGATGACTGCCCGAAAGCGCTGACCTATTATACTGCACTCTTAAAAACGGGTTATGAAAAAGCATATCTTAAAAATTATACAAGCTGTATTATAAAAACCAAGAGTTGGAATGAGGGCGAACAATTCTTTAAAAAACAAATAAAGAACGATGCGCAAAATTCGGTCTGGTACTATATGTCCTGGGCAACTATGCTGAATGGCCAGGGAAAGGCCCAGGAGGCAGAGAAAAAGAATGAACAGGCGTTGAGTGCTTCAGGGCTAAGGATTGATCTGAAGCGGGATATGGCAGATGAGTTCAGGACTACAGGTCAGCCGGAGTGGGCTAAAAAGGCTTTGATGAATGGACGTGAAGTCTCAAAAAGAAACGATCTGTTCCAACTGGAACTTGCCAGCGTATACAGAGACCTGAACGATCCTGAAAAAATGATCGACGAGCTCTTATCATACGGGACACGTTACCAGAACATCGAGGTCGTCCAGAATATGCTTCAGGATTTTACCAAGGATGAAAAAGAACAGGTATTGTTAGAGAAAGTGCTTTATGATAAGATCCAGAAATTTCCAAATGAGGGTTTCTATAATGAGATGCTGATATGGTATCAGGTTCAAAAAAAGGATTTTTACAAAGCCTTTATCCAGGAAAGAGCGTTGGATAAGAGGTTCAAGCATAACGGAGCCCGGCTTTATAACCTTGCGATGCTCGCACTTCAAAATGAAGATTACGTCAATGCAGGTGCCATTTTTGATCATCTCGTTAAAGAGTATCCTAAAGGACAGCTTTATCCGGTCGCACGGCGGATGGCGATCTTTTCACGGGAAGAGCAGGTTAAGAATACCTACCCTGTCCGGAGAGAGGAAGTACAGAAGTTGTTGGGGCAATATCAGCAGCTTGTCGATGAACTGGGTATCAATGTCAGAACGGTTGAAGCACTCAGAAATATGGCGACCCTTAACGCTTTTTATCTGGATGACTTTAAAAAGGCTATAGAGATAATGCAGACGGCAATTGATGCTGGTAAACAGGAAAAAATGTTTGTAGATAAATGTAAGCTTGATCTGGGTGACATTTATCTTTTGCAAGGTGAGCCCTGGGAAGCTTCGTTACTGTATTCACAAGTTGAGAAGTCTCAAAAGGATGATTTGCTGGGATATGAAGCAAAGCTGCGTAATGCAAAACTTCATTATTTTAAAGGAGACTTCGCATTAGCCAAGGAAGTACTGGACATTTTGAAAAAGGCAACTTCACGCGAAATAGCAAATGATGCAAATGAGCTTAGCCTACTGATCATGGATAACACCGGGTTGGATAGCAGCGAGACGGCTATGAAAGAATACTCCGCAGTTGAGCTTTTACTTTTTCAAAACAAAAAGTATGATGCGATCGACACGTTGAAACAGTTATATGAAAAATACGAGAATCATAGTTTGTCTGACGAGATTCTCTGGCTGACTGCCAGGACGTACATGAAACTCGACAGCAACCAACAGGCAATGGCGGCGTTGAAACAACTGTATTCAAAATATAGTGTTGACATTCTTGGAGACGATGCTTTGTTTGCCATGGCAAGACTTGATCAGGAGAAGCTTAACAACAAAGAGGAGGCAATGAAATTGTATCAAGAGCTGATGGAAAAATTTCCGGGAAGTATTTATGTTGCCGAATCACGCAAACGATTTCGTCTGTTACGAGGTGATGTTGTCAATTGATGATAGAATGTGAAATGTAAAAACGAAGAGCGAGACAAATTTTGCCTCGCTCTTCGTTTTTACAATCAAAAATTCATGTACTTCTATCAGCTTTAAGTCGTATAGCAAAATCTAAGGGCCATCAATTATAATATTTATTGACCTAAGTTACTCAACAAGAATGCTTTGAACTCTGAATAAGACGAATTCATTTTTATGGACTCTTTTTTAATTGAAAGTAACAATTTCAATCTTTCGGGGATTTCTACCGGTTTGCCCAGGGTTTCTTCAACAAGATCAATAAATTTGGCTGGATGAGCAGTAGATAGGAAAACACCTGTAAAATCTCCATCTGAATTTTTTCTGTATTCTTCCAGGCCTTTATATGCAACGGCTGTATGCGGGCAAAGTACATAGTTAGTATTGCCATAAACTTCACGCATTGATTTTTGCGTTTGTTCATCGTTAAAATAATATCCGGAAATTTTTTCTTTCACAGAATTCCAGTCATCCTCAAAAAATCTGGTCAACCTCACGAAGTTACTTGGGTTGCCTACATCCATAGCATTAGAAATTGTCTCAATCGATGGGTGAGGCTCAAAAATTCCTTTTTCCAAATATCTGGGCACTGCATTGTTTAGGTTTGTTGAAGCAACGAAACGTTCAACCGGTAACCCCATTCGATATGCCAAAAGTCCTGCACTTAAATTTCCGAAGTTTCCACTCGGCACTGAAAAGACAAGTGGTTTACCGATTTTTTTCAATTGAGCATAGGCTGCGAAGAAATAGAATGACTGCGGGATTAGTCTGGCAATATTAATAGAATTGGCAGACGCAAGATTAAATTTCTGGTTCAATTCCGCATCCAGAAATGCTTCTTTTACTAATTTTTGGCAATCGTCAAAAGTTCCGTCAATTTCCAGCGCTGTAATGTTGTGCCCAAGCGTAGTAAGCTGCTTTTCCTGGATATCACTTACTTTGCCGCTTGGATAGAGAATTGTAACGGAAATTCCAGGTACTTTAAAAAATCCCTGAGCTACTGCGCCGCCTGTATCGCCGGAGGTAGCTACCAGAATTTGTATTTCTTTTTGTGATTTAACTAAAAAGTAAGACATCAGAGCAGCCATAAAGCGCGCGCCAAAGTCTTTGAATGCCATAGAAGGACCATGAAATAATTCCAGAACATAGTCATTTGGCGTTATTTTTAAAACAGGAGCGTCAAAGTCATATGTGCTGTTTATTAATTTTTCAATGTCTTTACGCGGGATATCTTCACCTAAAAGTGTATCAGTAATCTCGATCGCAATTTCCTTGAAAGATTTATTCTCAATCGTATCCAAAAAATCCTGAGATACTTTTGGAATACTTTCCGGCATATACAAACCGTTGTCTGATGGAAGACTTTTAAATATGGCTTCTTCAAGCGAAGCCTTCAATGAGGCTGTTTTGGTACTATAAAATATCATTAGTAATAAAATAAATTCCCGCTGAAAAAGTACAAATTTAGTCAAAATACCTGCGTATCAGATATTTTGAAAGCGTAAATTTGAGAAAAGTATATAACTTGCCTTGTCAAAACAAGTATTATTCAAACAACATACTTTTCCATTTTTGAACCCTGAGGAGCGAAAAACTATTATGATATAGAAAGACAACTTGTCAAAACTTTTTTTCTTTTCATTAACGGTATAAAAAGAAAACTAATTGATTCATTTTCAAATTAATATATAGATGTCACAAGGACTTTTTAATGTTCCGGCTTTAAGGAATGAGCCTGTTAAAAGTTATGCTCCGGGGAGTCCGGAGAGAAGCGAATTGAAAAAGGCATTGGAAAAAGCCAGGTCGATACAGATTGAGATTCCTCAATATATTGGGGGTGAAGAGGTATTTTCTCAAAACAAAAAGCGTGTTTCTCCGCCACATGATCATCAGCATACACTGGGATATTTTCATGAAGGAAATGCTGATGATGTTAAGAGGGCAATTGATTCGGTTTTGGAGGCGCGGAAAACCTGGGCACTTATGCATTGGGAACAACGTGCTGCTGTTTTTTTGAAAGCAGCAGATTTAATTGCCGGACCATACCGTGCAGAATTGAACGCTGCGACCATGTTGGGACAGTCGAAGAACGCTTATCAGGCGGAAATAGACTCAGCTTGCGAGATCATTGATTTTCTTCGTCTGAATGTAAATTTCCTTACCGATATATATAAACAACAGCCAATATCTTCGGATGGCGTTTGGAATCGCATGGAATATCGTCCTTTGGAAGGATTTATTTTTGCTATTACGCCTTTTAACTTTACGGCCATTGCAGGTAATCTTCCAGCGGCTCCTGCACTTATGGGTAATGTGGTATTATGGAAACCTGCATTTACACAGGTTTATGCTGCGAATGTGATCATGAAGGTATTTAAGGCGGCTGGCCTTCCGGATGGTGTAATTAACATGATTCTGGCCGACGGCCCTGTGGCAGGTGATATTGTCTTCAAACACCCAGATTTTTCTGGAATTCATTTTACAGGCAGCACAAAAGTTTTCCAGACAATCTGGAAAGAGATAGGTGAAAATATTGGTAATTATAAAACGTTTCCGAGAATTGTTGGAGAAACAGGTGGAAAGGATTTTGTATTAGCGCATAAATCAGCAAATGCAAAGGCGCTGGCTACGGGATTGATTCGCGGTGCGTTTGAATACCAGGGACAGAAATGTTCAGCTGCTTCCCGTGCTTACATTCCTTCTAATTTGTGGGAAGAGGTGAAAGGATATATGCTAGCGGATCTGGCGGAAATAAAAATGGGAGGTGTTGAGGACTTTTCAAATTTCATCAATGCTGTGATCGACGCGAAATCCTTTGATAAAATTGCTTCCTATATAGAAGCCGTAAAAAATAATCCTGGAGACGCTGAAATCGTAGCAGGAGGAGCTGTTGATAAGAGCAAAGGGTATTTTATTCAGCCGACGATTATTAAGGCTTCGAAGCCAGATTATGTTACGATGTGCGATGAGATATTCGGGCCGGTACTTACTGTCTACATATATGATACTGATAAATTCGAAGAAATTATCCCGATTGTAGATTCAACTTCTCCTTATGCGTTAACCGGTGCTGTGTTTGCACAGGACCGGTATGCGATTCAGTATGCCACAGAACACTTAGTCAATGCTGCAGGTAATTTTTATATCAATGACAAGCCAACAGGGGCAGTAGTAGGCCAGCAGCCATTTGGCGGGGCGCGTGCTTCCGGTACAAATGATAAGGCAGGATCGGTATTAAACCTGCTGCGCTGGGTTTCTCCACGGGTGATTAAAGAAACGCTGGTTTCTCCGGAAAACTATAAATATCCGTTCCTTTCAGAGGAATAATTGGATTTTTTTTTTGAATAGTTTTAATGCTTTAAGAACTTTCAAAAAAAGTAAAATATTTCTTGCTTTGCATTTGCACGCAGAAATTTTTTTTCTACCTTTGCAATCCCAATCGCAGACAGCGGAAACGAAAAGTGAGAGTGAAAGTTTGATTGGTACTGTTCTTTGACATGATGAGATAAACTAAAAGAGTAAGAAAAACTCGTTTAAGAAGATAACGTGGGATCTTTCGGGATTACCACAAAACAAAAATTTACAATGGAGAGTTTGATCCTGGCTCAGGATGAACGCTAGCGGCAGGCTTAATACATGCAAGGCGAGGGGGCAGCAATGTCACCGTCGTACGGGTGCGTAACGCGTATGCAACCTA
>Ga0308159_1001979_pt1 | contig 25548 bp, 23 predicted proteins | sample PhyCR1_FD_201040 | JGI IMG/M metagenome (GOLD analysis project Ga0308159, IMG submission 201040) | Phyllosphere microbial communities from UC Gill Tract Community Farm, Albany, California, United States - DLSLC.R1 | ecosystem: Host-associated > Plants > Phyllosphere > Unclassified | place: USA...
GCCTGCGCGCCAGCGCCGCGGAGGAATAATTCATGTCGATCGAAGTGCGTAACGTCAGCAAGAATTTCAACGCGTTCAAGGCGCTGGACAACATCAGCCTGGACATCCAGAGCGGCGAGCTGGTCGCGCTGCTGGGGCCGTCGGGCTGTGGCAAAACCACCCTGCTGCGAATTATTGCCGGTCTGGAAACCCCGGATCAGGGCAACATCGTCTTCCACGGTGAAGACGTCTCCGGCCACGACGTGCGTGATCGCAACGTCGGTTTCGTGTTTCAGCACTACGCCTTGTTCCGACACATGACGGTGTTCGACAACGTCGCATTCGGCCTGCGCATGAAGCCGAAAAACCAGCGCCCGAGCGAAACTCAGATTGCTGCCAAGGTTCATGAACTGCTGAACATGGTGCAGCTCGACTGGCTGTCGGATCGTTACCCGGAGCAGTTGTCCGGTGGTCAGCGCCAGCGCATTGCCCTGGCCCGTGCCTTGGCGGTGGAGCCGAAAGTGCTGCTGCTCGACGAGCCGTTCGGCGCCCTCGATGCCAAGGTGCGCAAAGAGTTACGCCGCTGGCTGGCGCGCCTGCATGAGGACATCAACCTGACCTCGGTATTCGTGACCCACGACCAGGAAGAAGCGATGGAAGTCGCCGACCGTATCGTGGTGATGAACAAGGGCGTGATCGAGCAGATCGGCTCACCGGGCGACGTCTACGAAAACCCGGCCAGCGATTTTGTTTATCACTTCCTCGGCGATTCGAATCGTTTGCTGCTCAGCGACGATAACCACGTGCTGTTCCGCCCGCACGAAGTGTCGTTGTCCAGACATGAGCTGGAGGATCACCATGCTGCTGAAGTGCGCGACATTCGGCCGTTGGGCGCGACCACGCGGGTGACGTTGAAGGTTGAGGGCCAAAGCGATCTGATCGAGGCTGAAGTGGTCAAGGATCACGACAGCCTGATCGGCCTGGCCAAGGGCGAAACGCTGTTCTTCAAACCCAAGGTCTGGCAGAAGGTCGCCAACCTCTAAAGCCGAAAGCTTCGCGAGCAGGCTCGCTCCCACACTGGATTTGTGATCGCCACAAGTCCTTTGTGGGAGCGAGCCTGCTCGCGAAAGCGATTTAGACCGCTGCACGATTCGGATTGACCCGCACCCCTCCCGCCCGCGCCTCGATCTGCGCTTTAAGTTCATGCCGCAGCCCGAGCAAAAACGCCAGCTCGGCGACGACAAACAGCGGCCCGACAATCAGCCCGCTGATGTCATCGACAAACGCCGGTTTGCGCCCTTCGTAGTGATGCCCGACAAACTGGATCACCCAGCCAATCACGAACATCCCCAAACCGCTGCTCAGCCAGACCATGGTGCTCTGCTGCGCCAGCGCATGTCCGGCCCAGACCGACAGCCCCATCAGTACCGTCATCAACACACCGAGCTTTAATTCCAGGCGCAGATAAAACCACGCCGAGGCCAACGCCAGCAGAACGGCCGGAGAAATCCACAGACCGCCCAGCGACCATTGCGGGCGTGACAACAACACTGCCACCGCCACAACGATCAGCGGGATGCCGATAAAGTGGCTGGCGATGTTGCGCGGGTCGCGGTGGTAGGCGGCGTACTGACTGAGATGGTCGACGAGGCTTTTCATTGTTGTTCCTCCAGTGGGATTGGTTGCATCATCCCCCGGCAGCCGGGTTCGCTCTGTCGGGCAGGCGACAATCCAGGAGGGTTTATGCACATACGTTCACGGCTGCTGACCGGGCACTGGTTCAGTCATCTGCCGGCATCCTTTCAGGATAGTCTGCTGGCGGCGGGCCGCGAGCGGCGGCTGACGGCGGGACAGCGCCTGTTTCAGCGCGGTGACGCACCGTGCGGCTTGTACGCGGTGCTCGATGGTGCCGTGCGCATCGGCGCGGTGAGCGAGCAGGGCAAAGAGGCGTTGTTGAGTCTGGTCGAGGCGCCGCACTGGTTTGGCGAAATCTGCCTGTTCGATGGCCAGCCGCGCACGCACGATGCCTACGCCGTCGGGGCCTGCACTTTGCTGAATATTCCGCAGGCGGCATTGTTGAAATTGCTCGACGAGCAACCCGTGCATTGGCGGCATCTGGCGCTGCTGATGAGCCACAAGTTACGCCTGGCATTCATCAGTCTGGAACAGCTCAGCCTGCTGCCGGCCCCGGCGCGGCTGGCCCATCGTTTGTTGATGATTGCCGAGGGCTACGGCGAACTCGACGCGCCCCGCCGAGTGCTGCAACTGCCGCAGGAGCAATTGGCCGCGATGCTGTCGCTGTCGCGGCAGACCACCAACCAGATTCTCAAGGATTTGCAGGGGCAGGGGATTATTGGCCTGGCGTACGGCGAGATCGAAATCCTCGATGCCGCGCGATTGCGGGCGCTGACCACACTCTAACGGGCGCCTGAAATTCCATGTGGGAGCGAGCCTGCTCGCGAAAGCGGTGGGTCATTCAACGATGATGTTGACTGATCCAATACCTTCGCGAGCAGGCTCGCTCCCACAGGGTTCAGTGCTGTTTTCAGGAACCGCGATAAGTCGAGAAACCATACGGGCTGAGCAGCAGCGGGATGTGGTAGTGCTGGTCGGTCTCCTTCACTTCAAAGATCACCGGGATTTCCGGGAAGAATGTGTCGTGCTTGATCTTCTTGTAGTACTCGCCGGTCTTGAACACCACGCGGTATTCACCCGCTTCAAAGGGCTGCTTGGCCGGGAACAGTTCGGCGATTCGCCCTTGTTCGTTGGTGGTGCCTTGCGCCAGCGGCTGCCAGTCCGTGCCGACATGCTTTTCCAGCGAGACGTTGATGCCCGGTGAGGGCAGGCCGTTTTCCAGGTTGAGCACGTGCACGCTCAACGGGTTGCCGGCGGCCAGCGCCAGGCTCGAAACAGCGCTCAGGCCAAGGGCGGCGAGGGTCATGCGCAGGGTGGTCATGGTGGTTCTCCTTAGTGGGAAGAGGTGATGGTCAAGCCGGCCTTGTCGGCGGCTGCGAGGGCACAGTTTTCGTCCTGCTCGCCGCCGCCAGAACCGGCCACGCCCATGGCACCGACCAGTTCGCTGCCGGCGAACAATGGAATGCCGCCGCCCAGCAACAGCAATTCATCAAGGGTGTTGAGGTTGGCGGTTTCCGGGTTGCTGCGGGCGCGCTCGGCGAACAGTCGTGTCGGCGTCTTGGTCGACAGTGCGGTGTAGGCCTTGCGCTGGCTGGCGGCGGTGTTGTGCGGGCCGATGCCATCGCCGCGCAGGGTCACCAGCAGGTTGCCGCCACGGTCGAGCACCGAGACTGTGCCGGTGCAGGTGCTCATCGCCTTGTCGGCGAGCCAGCGTGCGGTTTTCAGATCGAGGTCGGCGTGGCGTGGCAATTCCGGGCTGGCGACAGCGGCGCCACTGAGGCCGATCATCAGGCTTGCAACGAGGTATTTGACGGTCATGGACAAGCTCCAGAAGCGAAGGTCGTCACCTTAACGGCCGGTCCTCGTCAGAACCTCGTCAGTTGGATTACAAGTTTGTAATGGGCAACGCCGCCGAAGGCGCCTAGCCTGTGTGCCTTAATGAACGAGGTGTGCCATGCGTTTGCTGGTTGTAGAAGACGAAGCCAAAACTGCGAATTTCCTCGCCAAGGGTCTGGGCGAGTCGGGTTTCGCTGTGGACGTGGCGATCAATGGCCTCGATGGCCGCTATTTTATCGAGCAGCAGGAATACGACCTGATCATCCTCGACGTGATGCTGCCCGGTCTCAACGGCTGGCAATTGCTGCAACTGATCCGCCAGCGCGGCGCCACTCCCGTGTTGTTTCTCACGGCCAAGGACGCCATTGAAGATCGCGTGCGCGGTCTCGAACTGGGTGCCGACGATTACCTGCTCAAACCCTTCGCTTTCGCCGAACTGCTCGCGCGGGTGCGTACCTTGCTGCGCCGCGGGCCGATGCGCGAAGCCGAGTCTTACCAGATCGCCGATCTGGAAATCGATGTGCTGCGCCGCCGCGTCAGTCGTGGCGGCCAGCGCATCGCCCTGACCAACAAGGAATTCGCCCTGCTGCAATTGCTCGCCAGCCGCCAGGGCGAAGTGTTGTCGCGCACGCTGATCGCCTCGCAGGTGTGGAACCTGAATTTCGACAGCGACACCAACATGGTCGAAGTGGCGGTGCGCCGTCTGCGCTCGAAGGTCGATGATCCGTATATGCCAAAACTGATCCACACCGTGCGCGGCGTCGGTTATCAACTGGAAGCGCCGGACGATGTGGAGTAAGTCGATCGCCTGGCGTCTGGCCCTGGCCTTCGCCATTGTTTGTGCATTGGTGCTGAGCGCGATTGGCGTGTTTCTTTACCGCTCGCTGGCCTCGGAGCTGGCCTTCCGTGACGACATGGCCCTGCTCGGTCGCCTCGAACAGGTGCGCGCCTTGCTCGCCGACAGCGACAGCCTCGACGCCTTGCAGGCACGGCCGCGGCTGTATCAGAACATGCTCGGCAACCTCGACAGCCTGCTGCTGGTGCGCCGCGCGGACGGCTCCAGCGTGATCACCATCAACCCGCGTCAGCGCGAATTGCCGAACCTGAAGGCGATTGCCCGCGAGCAGATGCCACAACGCCGCGACGTGCTGACGTGGCAGGCAGGCGACGGTGCCGAAGTGGCGTTGTTGTCCGGTCAGGCGCAGGGCCCGAACGGTGAATCTCTGACCGTGATTGCGGGCAAGGTGCTGAGCGAGCGTGAACAGATGCTGAGCAGTTATCGCCTGCGCCTGTATCTCTCCGTCGGCGTCGGCGCGTTGCTCGCTTTTGCGCTTGGCCTGCTGCTGTTGCGCCGCGGCTTGCGACCGTTGCGCCAGTTGAGCGCAGCGGTGCGCGGCATCGATCTGCGCAGCCTTGATCAACGCCTGCCCGCCGAGGGCACACCGACAGAACTGCGCGAGCCGGTACAAGCACTCAACGGCATGCTCGCGCGGCTGGATGACAGCGTGCAGCGCCTGTCGCAATTCTCCGCCGACCTCGCCCATGAAATCCGCACGCCGCTGCACACCTTGCTGGCGAGCAACGGCCAGGCGTTGAATCACCCGCGCAGTACAGCCGAATATCAGGAAGTGCTGGCCTCCAACATGGAAGAGTTCGAACGCCTCAAACGCATGGCCGAGAACCTGATGTTCCTCGCCCGCGCCGAACAGGCCGAGCGCGCACTGAATCTGCAAACGCTGGATCTGCACAGCGTCGGCGATGAACTGTGTGATTACTTCGAAGCCCTGGCGGACGATCGCGACCTGCGCCTGGACAATCAGTTACACGGCGAACTGCTCGCCGATCAGCAATTGCTGCAACGGGCGCTTGGCAACCTGCTGGCCAATGCCGTGCGCCATGCCGACCCTGGCACCGTTATCAGCCTGCGCCGCCGCGACGAGCCGGGCCGGGTCTGGCTGCAAGTGCACAACCACGGCCCCGCCATCGCGCCCGAGCATCTGGGCAAACTGTTCGACCGCTTCTACCGCGTCGATCCCTCACGGGCGGAACCTGGGGATTCGGGTGGGTTGGGGCTGGCGATCGTGCAGTCGATCATGCAGTTGCATGGCGGGCAGGTGGGGGTGAGGAGTGATGCGGCGGGTACTGTGTTTGAGTTGGGGTTTGAGGTGGTGCTGAGACATTAGCGGTGGCTGGCCATCTACGCTAAGCTCATTGAATTGCATTGTTTATGATGCAATTTGATGATTTAGGCGGGTTTGCATTGTTAATGATGCATTTGAGGTGGTGATGGAAACAATTGGCGAGTTGATCAAAAGCTTGCGAAAGGCCCAAAAAATGTCTCAACAAGATTTGGCGCAGCAATACGGCATGAGCCGCGCAACGATCTCGGGGATTGAAAACAACACAATCTCGGAAATCGGCCTGCGCAAAGTCGAAGCGATTCTTAACGGATTCGGCTACGAACTGGCCGCAATTCCCCGTGCCGCTCGACGTCCGACGCTCGACACGCTGCGAAAGGTGAACTTCCATGACTGAGGCTTTGGACCGCTTGCAGGTCTGCGTAAGCGGCCGTGAGATTGGAAAACTGGGGCGCGGGCAAACACATGTCGACAGCGTGTTCAGCTACCGGGACGATGCGATTGATGAAAATGCCGTTTCGCTGACCATGCCGACGCGCCTGGAAAGTTATGGCTGTGAACGCGGCATCCATCCGATATTCGAGATGAACCTGCCCGAGGGGGCGTTACGCGATGAGTTGATGCGGCGGTTCAGCAAAGCCGTGCGCGGTTTCGATGACTTCGCTTTACTAGGCATCGTCGGCCCGCATCAACTCGGGCGGCTTTCGATAGCGAGCGCTTTGACAACCGATCGCCCACCTGAGACCTCGCTGGCTCAATTGTTGGTTCATGATGGTGCACAAGGTTTGTTCGAGGATCTTTTGCAGACTTACGGGCAGTATTCCGGGGTTTCCGGCGTGCAGCCCAAAGTCTTAGTGCGTGATAGTGCCGCCGCAATAGACCGACTGACGCACCGAGGCTCGACTCATCTGGTCAAAGCCTTCCGCGCCGAAGAGTATCCTGAGCTGGCAACCAACGAATACTTCTGCATGCGCGCCGCGCAACTTTGTGGCCTCGACGTGCCGCATTTCGAACTCAGCGAGCATGGCAAATTTCTCGTCATCGAGCGTTTTGATTTGAGCGACACCGGATATCTCGGTTTCGAAGATTTTTGCGTGCTCAACGGCTGGCCGTCGAAGGCCAAATACGATGGCTCTTACGAAGGAGTCGCACGGCAGATCAAAGCGTTTGTCTCACCCTCATTACTCAAGCACGCACTGGAAGCTTTCTTCAAGATTGTCGCTTTATCAGCAGCATTGAAAAACGGCGATGCCCACCTGAAAAACTTTGGTGTGCTCTACGAGGATTGTGGGGAAAACTCATTGGTCAGGCTGGCTCCGGCATACGACATCATCACTACGTCGGTGTACATCAAGAGCGATAGCATGGCACTGCTTTTGGGCGGTTCGAAGGCGTGGCCCAAGCATAAAATGCTAACGAAATTTGGTCGTACGGCCTGCAATCTGACTGAAGCGCGTTGCAACCAGTTACTGCAAGTTGTCGCGCAGGGTTTACAGGAAGCGATGGGCGAAATGGCCGAGTTCAGCGCAAATCATCCGGCCTTCGCTGAGGTGGGCGCTGCGATGAGCGAACAGTGGTCTGCCGGGCTGACGCGTAGCCTGCTCAACGGTTAAAACTCAGCGCAACTGATCACGAAACTGCCCCGGCGTCATCCCGGTCCAGCGCTTGAAGGCGCGGCTGAAGCTGCTGGTGTCGGCGAAGCCGAGCAGATAACTCACTTCGCTCAATGAACACTGCGGATCGCGCAGGTGCAGCAGCGCGAGGTTTTCGCGGCTTTCGTTGAGCAGGGTGTCGAAGCGGCAGCCTTCATCGGCCAGATGCCGTTGCAGGCTGCGCAAACTCAGGTGCAAGGCCTGGGCGATGCGCTCGGCGCTGGGTTCGCCTTCGGGCAGTTGTTCTTCGATGGCGTCGCGCACTTTGCGCTCCCAGGTCAGCGGTTGCAGCTGCGCCAGGGTGCGCTTGAGCACCGCTTCGTTGTGTTCGGCCAGTTCCGGGTTGGCGTCGTCGAGGTGGCTGTCGAAGTCGGCGAGGGCAAACTCCAGGCGATCCTCCGCACAGCCGAAATGTACCGGCGCGCGGAAGACTTTGTGCCATTGATGGGCATCGGCCGGTTCAGGGCGGCGCAGATAAACCGCCAGCGGTGCGTAATCACGGCCGAGTCGATTACGGCAGGTGCGCACATAGATCGCCGCGAACGCATCGATGGCTTCGAAGGCCGGCGCCGGGTTGCCCACAGGGACTTTCAAACGGAATAGATAGCGGTCGGCGCTGCGGCTCAGCTCCAGTTCCAGCGCATCACTGACTACCGGGTGATAGCGCACGATGCGCTCGAACACTTCGCGCAAGCTGCCGCTGGCGACCAGCGCATAGCCGAGCGCGTGGAACGTGGTCGGGCTGACAAACCGCGACACGCGCAAGCCCAGCGCCGGGTCGCCGCTGGCCTCAACAGCGAGCGCCCACAAACGCGTGGTGCCGGACAATGCATAGCGCGCGTTGGGATCGTCCATCAGGCTCGGTTCGAGCCCGGCCTGTTGGCACAGGGCGATACTGTCCAGCCCCAGCGCATCGAGTTGCTTGCGCAGGGCACGGGTCCAGCTGGCGAGGGAGGTTGGTTCCTTCATGCTGATTGGCGCGTCCGGTCAACAGGTTGGCGTTCTTGGCTAGCGCGATTGGCGCCCCGGCAAGGCACGATTCACACATCTTAGACCCGAGGATGGAAGCATGGACGGTACTTCTGCAAGCCCCCAGCGGCTCAATGCGGCGCAGCGCTCAGCGCATATTCGCGAGGTGGTGCTGGGCAAAGGCGTGGAACTGCGCAAGCGCTATCCGATTCTTCAGCATCAAGACGCGCTGGGCGCAGGGATATTGGCGTTTGCCCTGGCCGGCATGGTCGGCTCGGCCGCGTTGTATATCAGTGGTCACATGGCGTGGTGGGTGTGCCTGTTGCTCAACGCGTTTTTTGCCTCGCTGACCCATGAGCTCGAGCACGACCTGATCCACAGCATGTATTTCCGCAAGCAGCGCGTGCCGCACAATCTGATGATGGGCCTGGTGTGGCTGGCGCGGCCGAGCACGATCAATCCATGGATTCGTCGCCAGTTGCACCTCAATCACCACAAGGTTTCCGGTACCGAAGCCGACATGGAAGAACGTGCGATCACCAACGGCGAGCCGTGGGGTTTGGCACGGCTGCTGATGGTGGGCGACAACATGATGTCAGCTTTCATCCGCTTGCTGCGGGCCAAAACCTGGGCGCACAAGCTCGGCATTCTCAAGCGTGTGTTCAAGGTCTACGCGCCGCTGGCGCTGCTGCACTGGGGCGCGTGGTATGTGTTTTTAGGTTTTCACGCAGCGAACGGCGTTGCCGCTCTGCTGGGCGCGCCGATCGACTGGTCAGTCGATACACTGGCGGTGATGCGGGTGATTGATATCGCCGTCGTGGTGATCATCGGCCCGAATGTGCTGCGCACGTTTTGCCTGCACTTCATCAGCTCGAACATGCATTACTACGGCGACGTCGAGCCAGGCAATGTGCTGCAGCAATGCCAAGTGCTGAACCCGTGGTGGCTGTGGCCGTTGCAGGCGTTCTGCTTCAACTTCGGCAGCAGCCACGGGATTCATCATTTTGTGGTCAAGGAGCCGTTTTACATTCGCCAGATGACCGTGCCAGTGGCGCACAAAGTGATGCGCGAGATGGGGGTGCGGTTCAATGATTTCGGTACGTTTGGGCGGGCGAACCGGTTTGTGCGCCGGGATGCCGTTGCGCAGAAAGAGGTGTGTACGGCTCAAGCTTAACGCTCGACTGCCAAGGCCTCACCGCGAGCAGGCTCGCTCCCACAGGGAAACGCATTTCGATGTGGGAGCGAGCCTGCTCGCGATGGCAATAGTGCAGGTAACTTCAATCCGGCTGAAACGGCGAAGCGCTCAGGATTACCCCGGTCTCCTCCACATACCGCTGCCAATGCCCGATCAAGTCAGCGAGTTTGCCCAGCTGGCTCAGCGCCAGATCATGAATCTCCCCCGGATCACTGCGCAAATCATAAAGCTGCCACGTCGCCGGCCCCACCGGCCCGGGAATCCATACCGCTTTCCATGAGCCCTGGCGAATCGCCCGACGCCCGAACAGTTCCCACCCCGTCACCGTGTGCTCGTCGTGCACCTGCGCGGTCTCACCGGACAAAAAGCCCAGCCACGATTTACCGCGCAACGGCGCTACCGCTTTGCCTTTCCACTGTTTGCCCGGATGCCTCACGCCTGCCAGATCCAGAATCGTCGGAGTGATGTCCATCACCGTGCCGAAGCCGTGGCTGATCTGGCCTTTGAGCGCCAGTTGCGGATAGTGCAAAAGCGCCGGCACACGAATGCCGCCCTCGGTGGTGAAGGCCTTGAACAGTCGCGACGGCGCGGTTGCCACCTGCGCCCAGTTCGGCCCGTACCAGACGTAGGAATTGGCGCGGCCGATGTTGTCGAGGCTGTTGTCGTAATGCTGGTTCAGATAGGTCATCAGTTCCGGGCCGAACTTGGGGAACGCTTCCAGCAGCGCGCCTTCGGCACCGTTGTCGGACATGAACAGGATGAATGTATTGTCGAGTTGGCCCTGCTGGCGCAGGTAATCGACGACGCGGCCGATGTTCCAGTCCATGCGCTCGACCATCGCTGCGTAAACCTCCATGGCCCGCGCGGAAATCTGCTTTTGCTCGTCACTCAACGCGTCCCACTGCGCGCTGAGCTGGATCAGCGGATGCGGCTCGATATCCGCTTCGATCAGGCCGAGGGCTTTGAGTTTTTCCAGGCGTTCGAGGCGCAGCACTTCGGGGCCGGCGTCGTAGCGACCGCGGTATTTCGCGACGATTTCGGCAGGCGCCTGCAGCGGCCAGTGCGGTGCGGAGAAGGGTAGATAAGCGAAGAACGGTCGGCTCTGGTCGCGCTCCTTGAGGTACTGCAGCAGCTTGTCGCCGAAGGCATCGGAGGAATAGAAATCCTTGGGCAGTTCGTCGATGAATTGATCGTCTTCGATGTACAGCGCCGGGGTGGATTTCAACAAGCCTGGTGTTTGCTCATCGTAGGTCGGCTCGAAACCATAGTGGTTGGCCGCACCCGGCAATAGTGAAAACGAACGCTCGAAGCCCCGCGCATGTGGCGCCAGTTCGGCCGTCAGACCCAGGTGCCACTTGCCGCTCATCAGGGTTTGATAACCAGCCTCGCGCAGTAACTCCGGCAACGCCACCACGCGGTCGTTGAGATAGCCTTCGTAACCCGGTTTGCCGATCAGTTCGGGCGTCAGCGCTTCGGCCATGGTGCCGATGCCGGCGATGTGGTGATCGGTGCCGGTGAGCAGCATCGAGCGGGTCGGCGAGCAGGTCGGTGCGGTGTGAAAGTCGGTCAGACGCAGACCATTGTTCGCCAGCGCATCAAGGTTCGGCGTGGCGATTTCGCCACCGAACGCACCGATGTCGGAGAAGCCTAGATCGTCGGCCAGAATCACCAGAAAGTTGGGACGTTGCGGCATTGCGAAACTCCTGTTCAGCAGGCAATGAACGTCAGCGGCAGATCGCGTATCTGCACCGGCACGCTCGGTTGGTAATGGTCATCACTGGTCAGTTCGTGCAGCAGTTCTTCACGCAACTGATGGAAGTCGAAACTGCTGCGCTGGCGCGGGTGCGCCAGGGCAATGTCGACCACTTGCTTGATCCGACCGGGACGCGGCTCCATCACCACCACACGATCAGCGAGGAAAATCGCTTCCTCGACGTCATGGGTGACCAGAATGGTGGTGATCTTTGCGCGTTCGCGGATCGCCAGCAGCTCGTCCTGCATCTGCTGGCGGGTCAGTGCGTCGAGGGCGCCAAAGGGTTCGTCGAGCAGCAGAATCCGTGGGCTGGCAACCAGTCCGCGGGCGATCGCCACACGCTGGGCCATGCCGCCGGAGAGCTGGTGCGGATAGGCGCGAGTGAAGTCGCGCAGGCCGACCAGATCGATGAAATCGTTGATCCGCTGTTGCTTCTGCGCGGCGCTCAGCGGCTCGTTGACCAGACCCAGACCGATGTTGTCGGCGACGCTCAGCCAGGGAAACAAACGGTGCTCCTGAAAGACGATGCCGCGTTCGCTGCCGATGCCGGTCACGGGCTGGCCGTCCACGCTGATTTGTCCGCGAAACTGCGTGTCGAGTCCGACCAGTAAGCGCAGCAAGGTCGATTTGCCGCAGCCGCTGGAACCGACGATGGCGACAAATTCGCCCTCGGCGATGTCCAGATTGAATTCGTGAATCGCCTCCAGTTCGAAGCCGTTGACGGCGAAGGATTTGCCGACGTGGGTGAAGCTGACAATCGGTGCGTTCATGCGTGTCTCCAGCGGGTCGCGCGAATTTCCAGGCGTTGGCCGATCAGGTTGAGCAGGGCGCCGGTGAGACCGACCAGGAGCATGCCGGCCATGATCAGGTCCATGCGCAGCAGTTGCTGTGCGCCGATCATCTGGCTGCCGATGCCGCCGTTGGACGGCATGAAGTATTCGGCGCCGATGGTGCCGAGCCAGGCATAGATCAGGCTCAGCCTGAGGCCGGCGAAAATGCCCGGCGCGGCACCGGGCAACACCAGGCGGCGCAGGCGTTGGCCGAGGCTCAGGCGCAGCACCTGCGCGGCTTCGTTGAGTTGCGGCGAGAGGTTGGCGACGCTGCGTTGCGTGGCGATGAACAACGGAAAGAACGCGGCGAGGGCAACGAATACCCACTTGGCCAACTCACCGAGGCCGAACCACGCGGTGAGCAGCGGCACCCAGGCGAAAATCGCAATTTGCCGGATCGCCGCCAGCGTCGGGCCGAGCAAGCGTTCGCTGGTGCGCGACAGACCCAGCAGCAAACCAAGGGCGAAACCGAGCCCGCCGCCGAGCAGCAAGCCGCCGACTGTGCGTCCGAGGCTCAGGGCCAGGCCGCTGCTCAATGTTCCGTCGCGCAGACCTTCCCACGCGGTTAACAGAACGGCCAGCGGGCTGACCAGAATGTTGACATCGACCCACTGCTGATCGACCGCCAATTGCCACAGCACCAGCAAGCTCAGCGGCAGCAGCCACGGTTGCAGTCGCTGCCAGCCTTCGTAACGCGGGCCACGACGAATTTCGGCAGTCGCCGGATGCGGCCAATGCACCAGTTTGTGATCGAGCAGACCGATGCCGCGGTCCATGGCTACGCCAATCAAACCGATGACCACGATGCACACGAACACGATGTCGAGCATGAACAACTGCCGCGCCCAGACCATCAGGTAGCCGATGCCTTCGCTGGACGCCAGCAGTTCGACGGCCAGCAGCGAGGTCCACCCGGCGGCCAGTGCCAGGCGTACACCCGCCATGAACGCGGGCAGGGCAGCGGGCATGACCAGGCGACGGATCAACAGGTGGGGCGGCAGGCGCAGGACCGCTGCCGCTTCACGCAGTTTCGGTTGCGCATCACGCACCCCGACCAGCGTGTGCAAGGTCACCGGCACCACGATCGCTTTAATCAGCACCACCAGTTTCAGCACTTCGCCAATGCCGAAAAACACCATGAACAAGGGAATCCAGGCCAGTGTCGGTACCTGCGCCAGCCCGGCGAATGTCGGCAGAATCAACCGCTCCAGCCGTTGGCTGAAACCCAGCGCAGCGCCCAGTATGGCGCCCGCGGAAATTCCTGCGAGCAGACCCCAGAACAAGCGTTGCAGGCTGATCCATAAATGGCTCCAGAGTTCGCCTTGCGCCAGCTCCGCGGCGCTGTTCCAGACCAGCGAGGGCGCCGGCAAAATCTGCTCGCTCATCCAGGCGTTGCGTGCGGCCAGCCACCACAGCGCGAACAGAGCGAGCGGCAACAGCCATGGCAAAACTCGCTGGTTGAGGCTTGGCCAGATCGATTGGCGCTTGAGCGGTGGCGCCGGTAGCGGCAGGCTGAGTTGGGAGTGTCGGGCCATGGTTGACCTCCGTTGTCGGATGCAGACGGACCGTATGCAAAATTGATCTAACAAATAGCGAATCAATGCTATCGAGAGATAAGCCAGCCCATTTAAGGCCTGCAGCTCAGGCGCATCCAATGCATTCGAAGAATATTTTCGATGCCGCCAATGCATATGCCGCTGCAAGCCTTAGCCGTGCTCGCTTAGCTCGTAAAGCTATAAAAATGTGCATTTATAGTATTTAAGCGCAGGTCCTGCTTCGGCCTACTTTCGGCTCCTCAACGCCCAGTGGTGATCAAGGAGCTGTACCCATGAACCTTCCCTTCAAACGAGTTTTCAGTCTGTTTGCCGTTCCCGCGCTGGCTGGCCTGCTGGCGTTCAGCGCCCACGCGGATGAGCTGAAGGAAATCCGCATTGCCGTGCCTGACCTGAGCGCCGGTACTCAGCACAGTGGTGGCGGCGTGGTCGATGTGCTGCGCGATCAGCAGATCTTCGAAAAGGCCTTTGCCGAGCAGGGCATCAAGATTCAATGGAGCTTTTTCAAAGGCGCAGGGCCGGTGATCAATGAAGCGTTCGCCAACGGTCAGGTCGATCTGGCGTATCTGGGTGATCTGGCGGCAATCATTGGCAAGTCCAACGGGCTGGACACCCGCCTGCTCAGCGCCACGGCACGCGGGGTCAAGCAGTATCTTGGCGTGGTGCCGGGCTCGGGGATCAAGACCCTGCAGGATCTCAGGGGCAAGCGCGTAGCGATCTTCCGTGGCACCGCGACACAGCTTTCCTTTGACGCGGCGCTGGCCAGTCATGGCTTGAGCGAAAAGGATTTGAAGGTCATCAACCTGGACTTCAACGCGGCGGTCGCCGCACTGGCGGCCAGGCAGATCGATGCTTCATGGGGTAGCTCCGCGCTATCAGCGCTACAAGCCAAAGGCCTGGCGGAGTTGCCGCTCAATACCAAGGATCTGGGCGGGGCCGGCAGTGTGCAGGCCGTACTGTTGGGCACGGCAAAGTTTGTCGACGCGCACCCCGAGGTGGTGGCGAAACTGCTCAAGGCACAGCAGCAAGCTTTTGACTGGCTGAGCGAAGACGACAACAAGGGCGCTTACGTGCAACTGGTGTCGGGGCTGGCCAGTTATCCACCAGTGATTCTGACTCAGGATTTGCAGGATCAGGATTTGCGTGAAGTGTTCCAGTCGACGCTCGACCCGGTGTTCCTCGGCAAACTGCAGGATTCGGTGGACCTGGCGGCTCAGCAGAAGCTGATTCGCAAGCCGTTCAAGGTCAGTGATTGGGTGGCGCCTGAACTGGCTGCGGCCAAGCTGTAGGGTAACGGATCGTTCCCACGCTCCGCGTGGGAATGCAGCCCGGGACACTCCGCGTCGCAAAAGCGGACGCAGAGCGTCCATTGATGCATTCCCACGCGGAGCATGGGAACGATCGGCGTCTGCCGTTAAGGGTTTTCATACAGCGACGCTGATGTGCTGTTTATCCACCGCCACTAACGTCTCGATCAGCGCCCTTGCCGCCGGGGACAGGCGAAACCCGGTGCGACTGACGATGCCGCAGCGCGCGTTCATGCTCTCCACGTTCTGCGGCAAATTCCGCCAGTGCAGCAGCACCAGCGAACCCTTGGCGATGTCCTCGACAAACGCCTCTTCGGTGCCCACGCCGATCGCATTCGATTGCAGCACCACTTTGACCAGCGCCGGAAAATGCTCGGTCTCGATGCTCGGGGAAAAATCGGTGCGGCCGCTGAGGTTCGCCAGCAGTTTGCGAATCCCTGGCGGGATCAGCGTGGTCGCCAGCGGATAGTCGAACATGTCATTGGTCGACAGGCTTTCCTTGGCCAGCAACGGATGCCCCGGACGGCAAAAAAACACCCCGCGTTTAGGCGTCAGCGCCTGGGTCTGAAAATTCGGATCGGACTCGAAATGACGAATGTCGGCGATGAAGAATTCGATCTCCTCGCGGCTCAGCGCCCGGCTGAGCTTTTCCCAGTTATCCACCTGGAAACAGGTGCGCACTTTCGGGTGGGCATTGATGAATTGCGCCACCGCATCCGGCACCAGTTTCACCGCCGGTGCCGGGCCGCAACCGAAGTGCACTTCACCGGCATCAAGCTTGGTCATTTGCGTCACTTCGGCGCTGAGCAGTGCCGCCCCGTGCACCAGGCTCAGGGCGTGCTGCAGCACCACCTGGCCTTCGGGGGTGGGGCGCAAATCCTTGTTGCCGCGGTCCACCAGCACACAGCCGAACTCCTGCTCCAGCCCCTGAATGCTGCGGCTGAACGCCGGTTGAGTGATGCCCATCGCGTCCGCCGCACGGACAAAACTGCGGTGTTCGTTGAGGGCGATGAAGTAACGCAACTGGCGAAGATCCATATGCTTTTCCGGCATCCTAAAAATAGCTCGAAGGCATTTGCGACGAGGGTTGCCTGAGGTTTTAAATGCAAGCTCTTATTCCGTCAACGAAGCACGCAACTATCTATTAGATGTAAATGGCATATGGATAGAGCGTTGTTTCGCTGCCGCCAATCGCAAGCAGTCGATGAGGGTCTACCCATGAGCAATGCCGTACTCGCTGTAAAACCCGCTGTCCATGCGCTGGAAATTCACCCGGTGGCCGGTCGTATCGGCGCCGAGATTCGTGGCGTGCACCTGTCCGGTGAGCTGGACGCCGCCACGGTCGAAGCCATTCAGCAGGCACTGATCGAATACAAGGTGGTGTTCTTCCGCGAACAGACCCAGCTTGATGATCAGCGTCAGGAAGCCTTCGCGCATTTGCTCGGCGAACCGGTAGCGCACCCGACCGTGCCTTCACGCGAAGGTACCCGTTATCTGCTCGAACTGGACGGCGCCGAAGGCCAGCGCGCCAACTCCTGGCACACCGATGTGACCTTCGTCGACGCTTACCCGAAAGCCTCGATCCTGCGCTCGGTGGTGGCCCCGGCATTTGGTGGCGACACGCTGTGGGCCAACACCGCCACGGCGTACAACGGCTTGCCAACCGAACTGCGTGAACTGGCCGACAAACTGGTCGCCGTGCACAGCAACGAATACGACTACGCCAGCGCCAAGCCGGACGTTTCGGCGGAGAAGCTTGAGCGCTACCGCAAGGTTTTCACTTCGACGGTGTACGAAACTGAGCACCCGGTCGTCCGGGTGCATCCGATCAGCGGAGAAAAGAGCTTGCTGCTGGGGCATTTCGTCAAACGCATCAAGGGTTACTCGCAGGCAGACTCGGCACACCTGTTCGGGCTGTTGCAGAGCCATGTGATCCGCCAGGAAAACACCGTGCGCTGGCGCTGGAAGGCCGGTGATGTGGCGATCTGGGACAACCGCTCGACGCAGCATTATGCGATCGATGATTACGGCACGCAGGATCGGGTGGTGCGTCGTGTCACGCTGAAAGGCGAGGTGGCGGTGGGGGTGAATGGGCAGCGCAGTCAAACCATCAAAGGTCGTGACTAAGATCAACAACCCCTCACCCCAGCCCTCTCCCAGAGGGAGAGGGAGCCGATTGGGGGATTTTCGAGCCTGAGTTCAACCTTGATATTTCACGTCGGCGTACAGCAGAAGAACAACTCGGTCAGTCCCCTCTCCCTCCGGGAGAGGGCTAGGGTGAGGGGCTTTTCCGCTACCAAACCCCAATCTGCACCGCTTTTTCCTCCCCAGGCTCTCCATAACGAAACCGCTGCCCACGCAAATCGATCTCCTCATGGCTGATCGTCGTGCGCCGCTTTAACCCCCGCAGCCACTCAAACAAATACCCCGCATGCTCCTCGCGCACCGCCGCATACGCCGGGTCATCCCCCAGATCGCGCAGCTCGTGCGGGTCATTCTGCAGATCAAACAACTGTGGCCGGAAGCCGTCGTAAGCCAGGTATTTCCAGCGCTCGCTGCGCACCATGGTCATGCGGCAGCGGTCGATCGGCTGGCCCAACCGCTCGCGGGCCGGTGCCTGGAAGGCGTAGTCGTATTCGCTGATTGCATAGCGGCGCCAATCGGGACTCTCGCCGTGCAGAAGGGGAATCAAGGAGCGCCCTTCAAGACGATGCTCGGCGCCTGGCAATCCCAGCGCTGCAAGAAATGTCGGCAGTGCATCGATGGTTTCCACCAGTCGCTCATCAACCGTGCCGCGGGTGACGTCCGCTGCCGCACGCGGGTCGTGCACGATCAGCGGCACGCCAACCGCTTGTTCAAGTAAAAACTCCTTCTCGCCCAGCCAGTGATCGCCGAGAAAGTCGCCGTGGTCGCTGGTAAACACGATTAACGTGTCGTCCCAGCGGCCATTGCTCTGCAGAAAATCGAACAGCCGCCCGAGTTGATCATCCACCTGTTTAATCAGGCCCATGTAGGTAGGGATTACAGTCAATCGTACTGAGTCGCGGGAGAAGTTGAGACTTTCCTCATGTTGACGAAAGGCCTTGTACACGGGGTGTTTGCTGGCTTCGGAGGGCGTCGCGCGGATCGGTTGTAGAATCGATTTCGTACTGTACAAAGCGTGGTATGGCTCAGGTACGATGTAGGGCCAGTGCGGTTTGATGTACGAGAGGTGTAAACACCACGATTCCTCACCTTGCTCGGTGATGAAGTCGATGGCTCGATTGGTAGTGTAGACAGTCTCTGAGTGTTGCTCGGGAATTCGTGCTGGCAAATTCGCATGACGCATTTTCCAGCCGCTGAGGATTTCACCGTTTTTGCCTTCGGCAGCATTGGCCCAGTCGTGCCAAGGGTTTTTGCCGTCGAAACCGTGCTGGCGCAGGTAATGGGTGTAGGGCGCGGATTCGCGTTTGTCGTCGAACATCGGGTCGTCGGGGTAGATGCCGTCGTGGCGCATGTAGGGTTCGAAGCCTACTTCGTTGAGGATTTCGGCTTGCTCGCTTTGCGGATTGATCGCCAGGCGTTGCAAGGCATCGACATTCGCGGTGGCGTGGGTCTTGCCGACCAGAGCGGTACGAATGCCGTGCGGGCGCAGGTAGTCGCCGATGGTCAGTTCTTCCAGCGGCAACGGCACGGCGTTCCACGCGACTTGATGGCTGCTCACATAACGCCCGGTATAAGCCGACATCCGCGACGGTCCGCAGATCGTGCCTTGTGTGTAGGCGCGGCTGAAACGCACACCGGCCGTAGCGAGTCGATCGATGTTGGGTGTATGCAGATGCGGATGGCCGTAGCAGGACAGGTAATCGCGGCGCAGTTGATCGCACATGATGTACAGCACGTTGCGCACGGGGTTTGGCGGGGTGGGCATTTGATTCACCGGTCAGAAGGACAGGCGAGGTATTTCGCTAGGCGTGGAGGTGTTCGGCAAGTGCATTTGGGGAATGGGTTATATGCAGAGATTGCATAAAAAACTCTCTACCGATTTACCTTCCTGTCACCTGTAACTTCTGACAGTAGACACTTCTTTATCAATGACCCGAGTATCAAAGCACCTCACCGCTATGGAAGCTCTGGAAATGAATAAGCCTAGAGAGACAAATACGCCCACTTTACCCCCACCGACAATTCGTACGCCTCAGACTGGCGACCAGTTCCTCACAAAAAAAATCTCTGTATCAGGCTCCAGCACTTTGAAACCACCGACGAAAGTATGGGTGTATTTTCACGAAGGATGGTGGGAGCCCAACAGTCAGTTCGAGGTTAGGGAGGACGGAACATGGGAAGGCATCCTGGACTGGAAATTTGCCATGCCTTATGGCAGCAACAGCATCGTTGCCAGGCATGAACAGGGTATGGAGTATTCTGAAGATACCGCCCCTGTCACCTTTACCATCAAGTTGCCGGTTGTTCAGTTCACTCATCCCCCTGAGGAAGGGTACGTAGGTCAAGGGACCTCTTTCGCTGGGACAGGTCAGCCTGGGGCGGACGTTACCGTGGTTATGTCCGACGACGAAAGCAAGGTGCTCGGTACCGGGCCTGTGTATTCGACATCCGAGTGGCACGTTGGCGGGAGCGGTGACGTCGTTCTTAGGCCCGGTAAGACGTGCGTCAAGGCCCAGTCATGCATGAACGGGGAATCTGCATGGACCGAACCTCACTGTTTTTTTGTCAGGCCGTCGCAGCCCACCATTCGTTTGCCATACCCAGGAGAAGTTGACTCGCATGTTGAAGTCAGCGGACTCGGTGACCCTGGCGCCTCGATGGAGGTCTGGTTGATCGGTAACCCTTCGATGAGCTTGGGCAAGGGCGTGGTGGATGATGAGAGTTGGACGTGGAGCATTCCTGTCCAACTTCCAGCCGGGGATTGCGTGATTGAGGCTGTGCAGACCGTTAGCGAAGTTGCATCCATTCCTAGCGAATCTCGCACTTATCAAGTGAAGTGAGTAGCAACCTGAATTTGTTGTTCCGCATGGGGCAAGCAGTGCCTTCTGCCCTAAGGCGGATCTTGGAATTGGTGCTTAGACCGCGAGCCGATCCAGTGAGCAAACCTCCTCATCCTGCTGATCAATCGCTTTGATCTGCTCAATCATCGCCTCGGCCAACGGCGACAATCGATACCCCGCCCGGCTGACAATCCCATAGCGGGTGTACAACTCCTCAAGATCATCGGCCAACCCTTCAATGCGCAAACACACCAGCTCACCTTTGGCCTGATGCAGCGCATCGGAATACACCCCGACAATTCCGATCGCATCCGAGCGCAGCACCACGCTGAGCAGACTCGAGCTGTTTTCACATTCGACATTCGGGGTGAAATCCGGCCGCCCACTAAGGTCAACGATGACCTTGCGCAAGTTTGGCGGACGAATGCTCACAGCCAGCGGATAGCTCATCAATTGCTCGGCATTGACCTTATCGAAACCCGCCAGCGGATGCCCTGCGCGGCAACAGAAATGCCATTTACGCGGTCGCAACCGGTGCGTCAGATAATCCGGATCCGCCTCGAAGTAGCGTGTGTCGGCGACAAAGAATTCGAATTCCTCGCTCATCAGTCGCTTGCTCAGGCTCTGCCAGTCATCGACCTGAAACTGCACCCGCGCTTTCGGATAGCGCCCGATGAAGCTGCCAATCGCCCGAGGAATCAAACCCGCCGCCGGCGCCGGCCCGCAACCGAAACGTAACTCTCCGGCTTCGAGCCCGTTGAACTGGCTGATCTCGTTGGCCATCTGCTGCGCGCCACTGACCAGTCGCCGCGCATGTTCTAGCAGTACCTGGCCCTGTTTGGTCGGCGGCAATTCCTTGCGCCCGCGATCGACCAACTGACAGCCGACGCTGTGTTCCAGCGCTTGAATGCTGCGGCTGAACGCCGACTGCGACAGGTTCACCACCTGCGCGCCGGCAACGAAGCTGCGTTGTTCAGCCAGGGCGATGAAGTGACGAAGTTGGCGCAAGTCGATATGCATTTTTCACATAAAAAATATCCGGGAAATGCATTGGATATGCATTAGGTCGACTCCTTATAAAGGCAATCTTTTATGCAGTAAATATTTGTAAATCCATAAATAAATAACTTAAAGGAATATACAGCGCTGATGAAGCCTGTGTATTTTTTGACCAGGAGCCGCGCCATGAGTCCGTTAAAACATGCGTCAAACCCATCACCACGACGGCTCAAGCGGCTGCCTCTGGCCTTGTTTCTCGCCGGCAGCGCGAGCTGGACTCACGGCTACGCCGCCGAAGCCGAAACCCCGGCGCCGGTTTTCGCAGGCAAAGCGGCGGCGAGCAGTTCGCAGCTGGAAACCGTGACCGTGACTACCCGTCGTCGCGAGGAAAGCTCGCAGGATGTACCGACGCCAATGAGTGTGGTCAGCGGACAGAGTCTGGAGACGCAACGGGTCTATCGGATTCAGGATCTGCAGCAACTGGTGCCCAGCGTCAACGTCGCCTATATGCACGCGCGGCAGTCCAGCGTGTCGATTCGCGGTCTCGGTAACAATCCGGCCAGTGATGGTCTGGAAGGCAGCGTCGGCCTGTACATCGACAACGTTTATCTGGGCCGCCCGGGAATGGCGGTATTCGACATGATGGACATCGAACAGCTCGAAGTCCTGCGCGGGCCGCAGGGCACGCTGTTCGGTAAAAACACCACCGCCGGGGTGATCAACATCAGCACCCGTGCGCCGACCTTTACCCCTGAGCGCAGCATCGAAACCTCGGTTGGCGAGGACGGTTATTTCCAGACCAAGGGCACGATTTCCGGGCCGCTGAATGAGCAACTGGCCGGGCGTTTTTCCGCGTATCGCACGCGCAGCGACGGCGACATCAAGAACGAATACGACGGCCATGATCTGAATGGCGGCTCGCGCGAAGGCTTTCGCGCGCAACTGCTGTTCAAGCCCAACGAAAATTTCAACCTGCGCTGGATCGGCGATTACAACGAAGAGGACTCCAGCGCCGGCACCCGCGTGTTGTACAACACCGGGCCGACCATCAACGGCGTCAACCTCTATCAATCGCGCGCCAACGCGGCCGGCGCGACGCTGGTCAACGGCACGCACCGCAAGGTCAATCTCGACAACGATCAGCACGTCACCGTGCATCAGGGCGGCACTTCGGTGGAAGCAAACTGGACGTTGCCAAGCGATTTCACCCTGACGTCGGTCAGCTCGTATCGCTTCTGGAATTTCACCCCGCGCAACGACGACGGCCTCAACGTGCCGGCCAGTTACAACGCCGGGGTGTCGGTGGAAGACAAACAGTATTCACAGGAATTTCGCCTCGCCTCGCCCAAGGGGGAATTCTTCGACTACGTGGTCGGGGCCTACTATTTCGGTTCTGATCTGGACAACAAATCCTTCGCCTATTACGGCCCGCAGGCGGACATCTGGAACGGCACGCCGGCGGGTGCGCTGGCCAATGTCACCAGCGTCGGCAAGGGCCACATCAAGACCGACAGCTTTGCCCTGTTTGCCCAAGGCACCTGGCACCTGACCGAGCGGCTGGATTTCACCGCCGGGGTGCGTGGCACCTACGAAGAGAAAAATGCCTGGGTCAACCGCAATGCCCCGCTTGGCGGTGCGGCCGTGGCCGGCGCGGCGGCCAATGCGCGCCGAGGCCGCGCCGGCGCCTACGATTCCGGTGACTTGAATCAGTACAGCTCCAGCCCTTCGGGGTTGCTCAATCTCAGCTATCGCATCACCGATGACGTGCTGGGCTACGCGACGTTGTCCCACGGCGAAAAGTCCGGCGGGGTCAACCTTGCAGTCGGCTCCGCGCCAACCGCGGGTGCCGACTCGTTGCTGATCGGCACCGAACGGGCGAACAACGCCGAGCTTGGTTTCAAAAGCACTTTGTGGGATCACCGTTTGCAGCTCAACGCCAACGTGTTCTGGACCCAGGTCAACGCCTACCAGACCAACGCCTATGACGCCGACAACCGTGTGCAATACCTGACGAATGCCGGTTCCGTGCGCTCGCGCGGCATCGAATTTGAAAGCACCGTGATGCCGCTGCGTGGCCTGACGCTGAACTTCAACGGCTCGTACAACGACGTCAGCTATCTCTCCTACAAGGATGCGCCGTGCCCGCCGGAAGTCAGCCAGGCACCGAGTGCGCCGGCCTCTTGCGACCTCAGCGGCCATCAAGTGGTCGGCGCATCGAAATGGATCGGCAATGCCAACGGCGAATACAGATGGAATCTGAATAACGGCTTCGAACCCTACGTCACCGGCAGCTATGCGTTCCGCTCCAAAGCCGTGGGCACGGTGGAGGATTCCGATTACGGGCAGATCCCCAGTTATGCCGTGGTCAACTTTTCCACAGGCTTGCGTGGCGACTTCAATCAAGGTCAGTGGGATGTTTCGTTGTGGCTGAAAAACGCCTTCGACAAAACCTATTACACGACCCTGTGGACGGGCGGCAATGGCGGTTATGAAGGACTGCTCGGCACGCCGCGTACGCTTGGCGTTACCGGGCGTTATGACTTTTGATCAATAAAAATTTTATCTGCTCAATCCAGTACAAGTCTGTGGTCGATCTGAATCAGTGACGAACGAATAGAACAGGCGTTTTTTACGATTCTGCTTGTTCTTGAAGTTTGTAGGTTGGCCCTCCGAATAACTTCAACGGGATGTTTGCAAGTTAAGCTGGGCAGTTTCAACCGAATTATTGAACCGGTAGGAAGAAGCCGCTGCGCCTCGGTAAGGCGCGGCGTCTCTTTTATGCGCGTCGAAAAAGTACTTGCTGCGCAATCTGTGTTGCGATCAATTACCGGTAATCAATACACAGGCTTGCGCTTTACAGCTCTTTGAGTGGCTTAGCGTCACAAACCTGATGGCTGCCTCCGGCGTTGATGTGGCGACGGTCACTGCTGATGCCTTGTAGTCAGCGGTTTGTACATGCTCATTTGGCAATACAACTTTACGCGATGCATTCTGAAATACATAAAGCGGAAAGCTGGTCTTGTTACTGATCTGCATTTGTCCGGGCGGCGTACTCTCCGTCGCGGCCGATGCCATCGATAAGGGCGCCAGAACAAGCGCCATGTACATTAATGTCCATTTAGTTAATTGCATCATTACTCTTCCTGAGTTGATTTGAAATGCGTTGCTCATCTAATGCGCCTGCGGTATGTCATGCAACGTGATTGTTGTAAGCAGGAATGTAGGTATGCCCATACCTCAAGCGAATATTTTTAATGCTTGAAAAGCATCGTAACCATGGCGCAGAGCTGCAGGCCTTGATGGGCGTGGCTTTGCGGAAGATGCGTGTTTCGATTATGTCTTTAAGATCTATGCATAACGTCAAAGATTACTTTCGGAGATAAGCGGCAAGTCCAATGATTCACCCAGCGCTCAACCGTGGGGGATTCAACAAACGGTTGTTCAGCTGTTGTGCAAGAACCGTAAAAAGACCGCAGGGAGTCAAACAATGGGCAATGTCCAGACCGCCGCCAGCGCAGGGGAATGGCTGTGGCGGCAAACGCCGGGTGGCGAACTGATCGACCTCGGCCGGCCACATCGTGTGCCGTTGGGGCAGCTGCGTTTGCAGCGTGCGCCCAAGGGCATTCTGAGTCGCCGCGAAACCGTTTTGCTCGCGGTGCTGGCGTTGGTGGTGCATGGCGCGGTGATCTACTGGATCAATCAGCACCCGACCCCCGCGCTGCCAGTCGTGCCGCCGGAAATTCCGCCGATGACCATCGAGTTTTCCCGTCCGGCCCCGCCCGCGCCGCCGGTTGTGGTACCGCCGCCTCCTGCGCCGGTGGTTGAACCACTGCCACCGGTGGAAGACGAGTTGGCGGTGAAGCCACCACCGCCCAAACCCGTGCCGAAGCCCAAGCCGGTGGTCAAGCAGCCACCCAAACCGGCGCCCAAAGCCGTCGAGCAAGCGCCAGCGCCGCCCAAACCTGCAGCCCCGGTCGCTGCGCCAGCGCCACCCGCTCCACCGGTGCCGGCTCCGGTCACCCCGGCCTCGGCCAGCGCCGCTTACCTGAAAAACCCGGCGCCGGAATATCCGTCGCTGGCTCAGCGTCGCGGTTGGGAGGGCACGGTGTTGCTGCGCGTGCAGGTGTTGGCCAGTGGCAAACCGGGCGAGATTCAGATTCAGAAAAGCAGCGGCCGCCAGCAGCTCGACGATGCGGCACTCAACGCCGTGAAACGCTGGAGTTTCGTCCCGGCCAAGCAGGGCGATGTCGCCCAGGAAGGTTGGGTCAGCGTACCCATCGATTTCAAGATTCACTAAACCGCAATCAAATTCGCGCGAAACGTTTACACGAGGGAACACATCATGACGTTACTGGCTTCTCCACTGGAATCCATCGAAAGCGCGGTGATCTGGCTGCTGGTGGTTTTTTCCGTCGCCACCTGGGGACTGGCACTGCTCAAGGCTTTGCAGTTCGGCCGTTTAAAGGCGCAGGACCGGCGTTTTCATAAACGCTTCTGGGCGGCGTCGAGTCTCGATGCCGCCGCCGAGTTGAGCGAAACCCAGCCCGGGGCTGCGGCGCGTGTCGCGCAGGCCGGTTACGCAGCGATTCAGGTGGGCGAGACGCCACAGGCCAATGACCTGAGCCAGGCGATCAACCATCAGGATCGTCTAGAGCGTGCCTTGCGCCAGCAGATCGTCCGCGAGCGACGTTCGCTGGAAACCGGTCTGGCAGTGGTC
>Ga0308159_1001980_pt1 | contig 25532 bp, 23 predicted proteins | sample PhyCR1_FD_201040 | JGI IMG/M metagenome (GOLD analysis project Ga0308159, IMG submission 201040) | Phyllosphere microbial communities from UC Gill Tract Community Farm, Albany, California, United States - DLSLC.R1 | ecosystem: Host-associated > Plants > Phyllosphere > Unclassified | place: USA...
GCCTTCGATGAAGAAAAATAGCGCTATAAGCCCTGATTCCTTCATTATCCTTTGAAGCACAAAAATGAATTTGTATTCATAAAAATGCTTAACTGACTGGCATTAGCCCCTCGTGGCCGGTTTTTTTTGCTTTTTTACTTACCCGCCACAATTTTACTGTCATCCGACCAGTCTTCTCTGCGCAAAGCGTCAGCCCCATCACAAATTCATCTTTAACTTCATACTTTTCTGTATAAACACATTATTTTTAAACAGTAATTTAACAAAGTCGCAACCGTATTCGGCCACGCGACCCTTACCTCTCCACATCACACTCTCGACATAAAAAGTGGCTGGCGATCACCGGACCACTTATAAGGAGTTGTACATCATGAAAAGCGTCAAGTCCGGGATAACCTGGCTGGTGGTGGCGTTAATCGGGGCTTTTGCCTTTGGAATGCTGGCCCTGAGCCGGGGCGAACATGTTAACGCCCTGTGGCTGGTGGTCGCTGCCGTTGCCTGTTACAGCATTGCCTACCGTTTCTACAGCCTGTTTATCGCAGAAAAAGTCTTCGAACTCGATGACAAACGCATGACACCTGCCGAGCGTCGTAACGACGGGCTGGATTATGTGCCGACCAATAAATGGGTTTTGTTCGGCCACCACTTTGCCGCCATCGCAGGCGCGGGTCCGCTGGTCGGCCCGATACTGGCTGCGCAAATGGGTTTCCTGCCGGGCACGATCTGGATCCTGGTCGGCGTGATGCTCGCCGGTGCGGTGCAAGACTTCCTGATCCTGTTCATCTCCACCCGTCGTGACGGCCGTTCACTGGGCGAAATGGCAAAGCAGGAACTGGGCAGTTTCGCGGGCGTGATCACCATGCTCGGCGCGCTGGGCGTGATGATTATCATTCTTTCCGCGCTGGCGTTAGTGGTCGTCAAAGCGCTGGCCGATAGCCCGTGGGGTCTGTTCACCATTGCCGCGACCATTCCCATTGCCCTGTTTATGGGCATCTATATGCGTTTTCTGCGTCCGGGGAAAATTGCAGAAGTGTCGGTGATTGGCTTCGTGCTGATGATGCTCGCCATCGTTTACGGCGGCAACGTCGCGGCGGATCCTTACTGGGGACCGTTCTTTACCCTGCACGGCACCACGCTGACCTGGGTGCTGGTGATCTATGGGTTTATTGCCTCGGTATTGCCGGTCTGGCTGCTGCTGGCACCGCGCGATTATCTCTCAACGTTCCTGAAAATAGGCGTCATTGTCGGGCTGGCGGTCGGTATCGTCTTTGCTATGCCAGAGATGAAAATGCCAGCGGTTTCGCGCTTTATTGACGGCAGCGGCCCGGTATTCTCTGGCAGCCTGTTCCCGTTCCTGTTTATCACTATCGCCTGCGGGTCGATTTCCGGTTTCCATGCGCTGGTCTCGAGCGGCACAACGCCGAAGCTGATTGAGCGCGAAAGCCATATCCGCTTTATCGGCTACGGCGCGATGCTGATGGAGTCGTTCGTGGCAATCATGGCGCTGATTTGTGCGTCGGTTATCGACCCGGGGGTGTATTTTGCGATGAACTCTCCGGCGGCGCTGATCGGCACCACGGCAGAGAGCGCTTCACAGGTGATTAACGGCTGGGGCTTTGTCATCACGCCAGACATTCTTACGCAAATAGCCAAAGATGTCGGCGAGCAGTCAATCCTTTCCCGCGCCGGTGGCGCACCAACCTTCGCTGTCGGGATGGCACACATCATCACCGATGTGTTTAACAGCCGCGCGATGATGGCCTTCTGGTATCACTTCGCGATCCTGTTCGAAGCCTTATTTATTCTGACCGCAGTGGATGCCGGTACCCGCGCCTGCCGCTTTATGGTGCAGGATCTGGTGGGGGTCGCCGTCCCTTCGCTGGCGAATAACCGTTCGTGGATCGGCACTTTCGCCGGTACCACCGTCGCGGTTGCGGGCTGGGGCTTCTTCGTTTATCAGGGTGTCGTCGATCCGCTGGGCGGCATAAATACTCTGTGGCCACTGTTTGGTATTGGTAATCAGATGCTGGCCTCGATGGCGTTGATTCTGGGCACCGTGGTGCTGTTCAAAATGAAGAAACAGCGCTACGCCTGGGTCACGATTTTGCCGACTATCTGGCTGTTTATCACCTCGATGACTGCGGGCTGGCAGAAGATTTTCCACGAAAAACCGTCGATTGGATTCCTGGCGCAGGCGAAGAAATTCTCTGCCGGGATCGACAGCGGCGAAATCATTAAACCGGCCAAAACGCTGGCGGACATGCAAACCATCGTGCTGAACAATCAGATCAACGCCATCCTGTGTGGATTCTTTATGCTGGTGGCGGTCACCATGCTGATTTCAGCGTTCTTCGTTATCCGTCGCGCGCTGCAATCGAGCACACCGACAGTGCATGAAACGGCTGTTGTACAACGTCGCGAGGCCCGCCATGTCTGATTCAAGAGCATTATTTAAAACCGCGCGCCCTGCGGCGTTACACATCATCCGCTGTCAGCCGTTGTTCACCGTGCAGCCCAAACCACACAATGTGACCGGCTGGCTGAAACTGGCGATAAAACGCACTGCTCAGAGTTTTCGCCTGATGGTCGGCGTGCAGGATTATCAGAATTATGTCCGGCACATGAAGGTCAGACACCCGGAAATGACGCCGATGACCGAACGCGAATTCCACCGGCGATGCCTTGAAGCGAGGTTCCCGAGCGAAGGCGGGAAAATGGGAAAATGTCCGTGCTGACATCAGAGTGACCTCTCCGGCTCAGTCACGATGTCGTGTTTTACACCTTCCTCTTCACACAGGGGAAGGTGTCGTCACACCACCTGAAATGCAAAGCCTTTTATATTTTTTAATTGCCCGGTGATGTCAGCCTGAAAACCTCACACTGAAATGTGTTGTCTTGTGATTTTAGCCCCCTCGTATCTGGTGATAATTTAGCCGCATTAGTTTTATTGAGAATTCATTTTTACTTCTGAGGGCATCACTATGATCGAGGCAACACATATCCGGGACATCCTCCTGATGGATCACCGTATTGTACTTTGCGTCATTGGAATGGCGGCGTGGGGCGGGATTGTTCGCTATATCATGCTCAGGCAGCAGAAACCCATCCTGGATGAAATCAGGGCATGCCTGTTGCAGATTGTTGTTTCCTGCTTCAGCGGAATGCTGTTGAGTATTTTCGTTCTGTCACGCAACGCCAACGATGACCGGTTACTGGTCATTGCCGGTTTGGGCGGGGTATTTGCCGGGCCACTTCTCACCCTTATCGGTAAGAGAATCGCTGGCTTTGTTGACAACTACAGTCCGGCGTCTAAATAAGCGCATTCACCTCTTCCCCGGCAAAATCTATGCGCCGGGGATTTTTTTGCCTTGCTCTGGTTAGCTGAATGTTAACGCCCCGCTTAACTCGCCACTAACATCGGCTCTGCCACCGGAGCCGTCTGTTCGAAAACCAGAGACAGCAGGATCTTCTTCACCGCCATGGCTTCCTGCGATAACGCCAGCGTTTCACAAACACACAGCGAAAGCGGAACCTGAATCGCCGGACTGCTGATGCATGACATCCAGGCTTTAGCCGGACCCGTCATGGTGCGGGCAGCGGATTCAGGCAAAATAGTCGCCCCCAGACCGCTGGCAACGGCGGCAGTCAGCGTGGCGGAAGATTCAATTTCACCAATGATATTGGCACTTAAACGGCGCAACGCCATCGCATCATCCACCAGACGGCGGGTGACATTGTGGGAACGCGGCATGAACAGGTTTAGTTTTGCCACCTCAGCCAGTTCGACATATTTACCCGGATTCGGCACAGAATGCGCGCCGACCAGATACAAATCTTCTTTCATCAGCGGCTGACTGCTCAACCCTGAGGCCACGCTGGTGCCATAAAAGACCGCCATATCCATGCGCCCGTTGAGCACTAAATCGCCCAGCGCAGTGCCGAAATTCTCGTTGAGATACAGCAGAATGCCCGGGTGCTGCTTGCGGACAGCCTGTAGCAACGGCAACGCCAGCCCGGAGGCGGCAGTGCCCGGCGCAAGGCCGACAGAAACCTGTCCGCTAAGCGATTGTCCGGCGTTATTCACGGCACTGTGGATTTGGTCGCACTGGCGCAAAATGGCCTGGGCGTGGGAATAAAGAATATTACCTGCTTCGGTAGGAGTGACGCCGCGCTTGGTGCGAATCAGCAATTGTTGCTGCAATTCCCCTTCCAGTGTCGCCAGTTGCTGGCTTAATGCCGGTTGGGCGATATGCAGAACATCAGCGGCCTGTGTCAGGCTGCCAATATCGACGATTTTCACAAAGTATTTCAGACGTCTGAGATTCATCTCTGTCTCCATTTTGCGCGAAAAGGGATAACCCTGGACTGTTGTTATGAAGGTAAGTTATCTACGCAAACGATTAGCGTGACTGATAAAAGCAAGATTTACGCCAATCTCCGGCACGCAGATTAAAAACGCCTGCTTCAGAGGCTAATACCGCAAAATATAAGAGAAAACTATTACGCGTGATGTATGGGAAACAGAGGGCGCGGGGAATCTCAGAGGGAATTCACTGCGCTGATAAAGAAGGATGCACCAATATCATGCATTCTTATAGGTCACCCTTATAAATTAGCAGGGTTAATAACAGCGATGCCACGAAACAGATTCGCAGCATCACGTCCTGACGTCGCGTTTATATTGACGGGATCATGCCGCCATCGACGCGGATCACCGAACCGGTTATATATGACGCCTGCTGGCTGGCAAGAAACGCCGCCACAGCGCCATACTCTTCCGGTTTACCGTAGCGTTTTGCCGGAATGCTGGCGGCACTTTTTGCTGCTACCTCTTCGACCGATGTCCCTTCCCGCCCGGCGCGTGCGGCATCGAGCTGACCCAGACGCTGCGTGGAAATACGCCCCGGCACCATCACGTTAACCGTGATGCCGTCACCCGCCACTTCGGAGGCCAGCGTTTTCGACCAGCCGGCCAGCGCCATGCGTAAAGTATTCGACATGCCGAGGTTGGCAATTGGCGCGATCACGCCCGACGACGTGCTGGTAATAATCCGCCCCCAGCCCGCATTGTGCATATCCGGCAGCACTTTATCGGTCAGTTGAATAAGCGAACTCACCATCGTGGAGAACTGAGATTGCCACGCATCCGGCGCGACGCCAGCCGCCTTCGTCGGCGGTGGCCCGCCTGAGTTGTTTATCAGAATACCCACCGGTCCGAATGTGCGGCGGATTTGCATCAGCACATCATCAAAGCTTTCCGGTGCTGTCAGATCCAGCACCCACGCCTGCGCGGTACCGCCCTGTTTTTCAATCAGGCTGACAGTTTCCTGCAACGCACTGAGCGTTCGCCCGCAAACCGCCACCTGAACGCCTTCGCCTGCCAGGGCAATGGCCATCGCACGGCCTAAACCGCCGCCTGCGCCACTGACCAGCGCCACGTGGCCCTGAATACCAAAATCCATCACTTTTTCCTCTGGTTTATGTAAGACAAAAATAGCGGATCACCCCACTTTGCTGACTTTGTTAAGCACCATCTGATAAGCCGATTGCAGGTGGCTGCGCATCATGTCCGCCGCCGCTTCCATCCGCCCTTCCAGCACGGCGTCGATGATGGCGACATGTTCCTCGCACCATTCGCGCACACGCTGTTTATTGGTGTAACTGCCGAACTCCAGCAGGCGGCGCAGCCGGTTTTGCTGCTGAATTGCCTGTAAAACAAAAATATTGCCGCTGAACTCCGCCAGCATTTCATGAAAGGTGGCGTCCGTTTCGAAAATCTGACGGCCATCAACCGCCAGAATATCCGGATGCGTAATCAGATAAATATGCTGCATCCGCAGGCGGCGCAGCGCGCTTTTATCGGCGTGAAAACCTGCCGCCATTAGCGCGCCCGGCTCAATCATCAGACGGAATCCGTAGCCGTTACTCAGCGCTACATCGGTATTCAGGGTCGGTAAGAATGACCAGCCATGCCCTTTGTTGCGAGCGATCAACCCGTCTTCCGCCAGACGCAGCAACGTGCGCGCCAGCACGCCACGATCGACGTCATAGCGCTGGGCGATTTCCGTCTGCGTCAGGGAATCCGGCAACTTTCCGGCGATACGGTCTTTCACCAGTTGCTCGTATAAATCCTGATCATTACTGGCGGGGATATCAATGCTGATGCGCTGAAGTTCATCGAAGGCTTTCAGCAGGAAAAAACCCTGATTGCGCCGCGCTTCGATAATGCCTAATTCACACAGTAATTTCAGGGCAGTACGCACCGGCGTACGCGACACACCGAGCATATCAGCCAGTTGTTGCTCCCTGAGATGATGACCTGGCTCAAATTTTGCTTCACGTATCAGGTCAAGGATTTGGTTTGCCAGACGCCTTCCGCTGGCTGTCGTAGTTTGGGTCATGGAATAGCAGCACCTGAAAGTATTTGTTGTTTAGGTTTGTACAATATCACAAGCCTTGAGGATGGTGAAGTCTGGTTACAAAGCCCCCAAATCGTGCAATTAATGCACCAAAAAAGAGCCTTGACTCACAAATTTAATTGTATTTAATGAGACACAAAGAGCAATCCTGCTCATGGGAAACTGGAGTCTGTCATGTCAAAAAAAGCTTTTTTGCGTCGATATGCCGCCGTCTCTCTGGCCGCTATTTGCCTGAGTGCCCCGTTGTTCAGCCAGGCTGCTGCGCCAGTTCTGGTCAGTAAAGGTCATCTGACGTATGGCACCGCCGCCACGTTCATGCCGTTTGAATTTACTAAAGATGGCAAGCTGACCGGTTTCGATATCGATCTCATCACCGCCCTGTCGAAAAAACTGGCGCTGACACCGGAACCGATGTCGATGGAGTTCAAAGGACTGATCCCCGCGTTGCAGGGCAAACGTCTCGATATCATCAACTCAGCGATGTACATCAACCCGACCCGTTCTGAGCAGGTGGATTTTGTGCCGTACCTGAAAATCGGCAGCCGCGTCATTGTGGCGAAAGGCAATCCGGAAAAAATCACCGGTCGAGATTTGTCCCTGTGCGGCAAAAACATCGCCGTGACGCTGGGCGGCATTGAAGAAAGTCAGGCGCGTGCAGACAACCAAAAATGTCTGGATGCGAAAAAACCGGCGCTGACCGTGCTGACCTTCCCGGCTGCCACGGATTCCGCCGTCGCAGTGGCACAAAAACGTGCTGATGCAGAATTCCTGTCAACGCCGGGTGCTGTGGCGCTGCTGAGTGAAAAAGGCGATACCTTCGAAGCCGTCGGCGCTGAGTTTGAAGCAGACACGCACATCGGTTTTGCCGTGCGTAAAGGCGATACCGAAATGAAATCGCTGCTGGAAAAAGGCCTTCAGGACGTGGTGAAAGACGGAACTTATCAAAAAATCATCAGCAAATGGCAGTTCCCGGCTTCGGTGTCCATTTTCTGAAACCGTGATGTTAAGTAAAGCGTTGCCCTGACGTTGAGGAAAGTTCATGTCACTTGATCTTGTTTGGCAATACCTGTTCTCACCGGCGTTCTTTCAGGGCGCATTAATGACCTTGTTGTTAACGGTGTGCTCGTTGTTCTTTGGCATTATTGCGGGGCTGGTGCTGGCCCTGCTGCAGGAATCCCGCTTCCGGGCGGGATCCGTTCTGGCCTTCTTCTATCTCTGGTTATTTCGCGGCACACCGGTGCTGTTCCAGATTATTTTCGTTTACAACGTCCTGCCGACCTTCGGCCTGCGCTTCTCCGCTTTCACCTGTGCGGTGATGGCGTTGTCCTTAAATGAAGGGGCGTATATGGCGGAGATTTTACGCTCCGGCTTACAGGCCGTACGCAGCGGGCAGCGAACGGCGGGGATGGCGCTCGGCATGACTCAGAGCCAGATCATGCGCAAGATTGTGTTGCCACAGGCCGCGCGCATCGTGTTGCCGCCGATGGGCAATCAGATGATCAGCATGCTGAAGTCGAGCGCACTGGTGTCGGTGATTGCCGTGCAGGAACTGCTGCTTATCGCCAATCAGACCGCCAGCGCCAGCTTCCGATATTTCGAAGCACTGTGCGCCGCAGGTATTTACTACCTGGTGCTGACTTCCGTATTCATGGTCGGACAGGCCTGGCTGGAACGTTCGCTTGATCCGAAAAAGCGCAAGAAACCCGCGCTGTCACTGACTGAACGCCTGCTGCGCAGCAGCACGCCAAACTGAGGAGAAGTCCGTGAGTCAATCCAAACCGGTTCTGGAAATCATCGGCGTCGATAAACATTTTGGCGCACAACACGTGCTTAAAAACTGTTCCCTGAATGTGGTTCAGGGCGAAACCGTGGTGCTGATTGGTCCGTCAGGCTCAGGCAAATCTACCCTGCTGCGCTGCATCAATTTGCTGGAGCCGATCCAGGGGGGGTCGATCTTCTTTCGCAATCAGGACATCACCCACGCCAGTATCGAGCCGCATAAATTACGCCGTGACATCGGCATGGTGTTCCAGAACTACGAACTGTTTTCCCATCTGACGGCGGCCGAAAACATCATGCTCGCGCCGATGACCGTGCTGGGCGTCAGCCGCAGTGAAGCCGAGGCGCAGGCACTGGAACTGCTCGGCAAAGTACGAATTCCTGATAAAGCCGATTCGTTCCCGGATGAACTTTCCGGCGGCCAGCAGCAACGTGTCGCCATTGCCCGTGCACTGGCGATGAAACCCAAACTGATGCTGTTTGACGAGCCGACTTCGGCGCTCGACCCGGAAATGATCCGCGAAGTGCTCGACGTGATGGCCGATCTCAGCGCCGAAGGCATGACCAGCATTGTGGTCACGCATGAAATGGGCTTCGCGAAACGTGCAGCCAATCACATCGTCTTTATGGAAAACGGCGAAATCATCGAAAACGCGACCGGCGAAAAATTCTTCGGCGGCGATGTCAGCCTGCGGGCACAACGTTTCTTAGATCAAATCTTACATTGATCCTTTTCAGCACTCTCAAAACACCTATTGCGCCCTCACCAGGGGCCTGACTTTTGCCACAAAACTGTTTTTCAGGAGACACCGATGAGTCTTTCATCGCCCGATATCAGCAGAATGAAACGCGATCTTGCCGCACTGGTGGCGATCAATACCGAAAACCCGCCGGGACGTGAACGCGAGGCCGCAGAGCTTATCAGCGCCATGCTCAGCGACATCGGCTTCGACCTGACGCTCAGCGAGTACGCACCGGGACGCACCAACGTGATTGGCAGGCTGGAAAACGGCAGCGGCCCGTGCTTTGCCTTTAATACCCACATCGACGTCGTACCGGCCGGTGAAGGCTGGCAGCAGGATCCGTTCACCCTCACCGAACGCGACGGGCGGTTGTATGGCCGCGGAGCCTGCGACGCTAAAGGCCCGCTGATCGCCATGATCGAAGCCATGCGCTGGCTCGCGGCCAACCGCAATGACTGGCGCGGCACGCTGATGGCGATTTTTGTCGCCGACGAAGAAGTCGCCAGCGAAGGCGCGAAGTTTTATGTGCGCGAAGCCCCGGCGCATATCGATTACGTGGTGATCGGCGAACCGACGTCCAACACCACATACTCGGCGCACAAAGGCAGTTTACGTCCGCTGGTTCGCGTTCATGGCGTCACCGCGCATTCCGGCACACCGGAGCTGGGCGAGAACGCTATTTTCCGTGCCGCGCAACTGCTCGGTCTGGTGGAAGAAACGCATGAACATACCGTGCGTTGTCGCTGCCATCCGCTGGTCGGTAACGCCAGCCTGACGGTCACGCGCATTAGCGGCGGACATGCCGATAACGTGCTGCCGGGCGCCTGCGAATTATTGCTCGACCGGCGTATGGTGCCGGGCGAAGACGAAAACGCCGTGAAACACGAAATTCAGGATTTACTGCAACTGGCGCAGGAAAAATTCGGTGTGCGCAGCGAAATCATCACCTACAAACCCACCACCGGCGGTGCGACCGAAACCGATTCGGACGATCCGATTGTGCGGGCGGGCGTTGAAGCCTGCGCCGCCCAGGGCAATCCAGAACCCGGCCCGTTCGGTTTTCAGGGGGGATGCGATCTGGTGCATTTTCGCAGTCTGGGCACTAAAGGCATCATCATCGGCCCCGGTTCGCTGGCCGTCGCGCATAAACCTGATGAATTTATCCCCATCGATGAATTCGTGGCAGGCAGCAAAATTTACTGCGATGTTGCCTTAAAAATGCTCAAACGCTGAGGGGAAAACGGTGAAAGCGACATTATATCGCGCCGACCTGCGGTATCCGCATCTGCAACTTTATACCGCCTCGTCGGGCAGTGTGCCGGGGCTGGACACCTTGTATCTGCTGCTTGAAGACAAAAACTTCAACGGGCTGGGCGAAGTGCGCATCAACATGGCGTATCTCAATGGTTACAGCGCCGAACGGGTGTTGAGTGATGTGATCCGTGCGTTGCAGCAACTGGATCTCAGTCAGCCTGCCAGCACAATTTTGCTCAATCTGCCGCAACGGCTGGCGGATTTTCTGGCACCGACACGCATGCTGCTGGATATCGCGCTGCATGATCTGATCGCGCGTCAGGAAGGCATCAGCGTGGCGCAACTGGCGGGCGCAGATAATAGCGAAACGGTGAGTTATCACACCAACCAGACGCTGTTCTGGACGCCGATGGCGCAGATGCTGCAACAGGCGACGGCGTATGTGGATCGCGGTTTTACACAGCTTAAACTGCGCGTCGGCGTGGCTTCGTTCGAAGAAGATGAAGCACGGCTCAGTGCGCTGCGCCGACGTTTCGGGCACGAAATCAGTTTGTCCGCAGATGCCAACGGCCAATGGCAGCCGGAAGCCGCGCGCAGCCATTTAATCTCGCTGGCGAAGTTTGACATGAGTTATCTCGAACAGCCGGTTTCTGACGCTAATGCGCACTATTATCCGACGCTGGCCGAAGCCAGTCCGGTGCCGCTGATGCTCGATGAAAGCATGAGCAGCGAGGCGGATTTAGAACGCATTTTGGCGCTGAACGGCAAGATTATGGCGCATCTCAAACTGGTCAAAATGGGCGGCATTGCGCCGACAATGGCTGCCGCACGACGTCTTACGGCAGCGGGCGTGCCCTTCATGATTGGTCAGATGAACGAAGGCGGTGCCGCTACCGCCGCCGCCCTGCACGTCGCCCGCGCCTGCCAGCCCGCTTACGCCGAACTTTACGGTGCCGACGGGCTGGGTAACGACCCGGTTCACGGCCTTTCCTATCATCAGGGGTTACTCAGCAGCCCGCCGGGCGCGGGGCTGGGTATCCGCTTCACCCCTTCCCAGGCAGAATTTATTCAGGAGTTTGAACAATGACAGCAACATCATTACCCGATACGGGCCGCGTCGTGCCAGGCGCAGAATCTGCATTTCACGAAGAAGAATATCGGCAGCGCATGGCGAAGGCGCGTCAGTTACTGGTGAAAGCCGGTCTGGACGTGATGGTGATCACCGGGCCGGAAAACATCTTTTACCTGACAGGTCAGCAAACACCGGGCTATTACACTTTCCAGACGCTGGTACTGCCGGTGGAAGGCGATCCGGTGTTTGTTATCCGCCAGCTTGAGTATTTCAACTTCATCTCCAACACCTTTATCCGCGACGCGGCGATTTATACCGATGGCGATAATCCGGTGAATTTCCTGCTCGATGTGCTGAAAACGCGTGGCTGGATGAAGAGCCGGATCGGGATCGATAAACGCGGCTGGTTTCTGCCGATCGCAATATACGAAGCCTTACAGGCTGAAATCGGCACGATCCACGATGCGGCTGGTGTTATCGAGCAACTGCGCGCCGTGAAATCAGCCGCAGAACTGGAAAAAATGGCGCACGCCGCCCGTTACGTTGACGCTGGCATGCTGGCAGGCCGCGCGGCGATTGCCGCAGGTGCGACAGAAAACGACCTGGTTTCCGCCATGATGGGGGCAGCGATTGCCGCCGGTTCCGAATATATGGGCATGGAACCGCTGGTCTCCAGCGGCCCGCGCACCGGTGTGCCGCACGGTACATGGCGACGCCGTAAAATTCTCGGGGGCGACCCGATTTTCCTTGAAATGGCCGCCACTCACGACCGTTATCACGCGGCCCTGATGCGCTCCGCCTGGCTCGGCAAACCGCCAGCCGTGGCGCTGGAAATGGAAAAAGTCTGTCAGGAAGCGTTGCAGGCTGCACTCGATGCCATCCGTCCGGGCGCGACATGCGAAGCGCCGCATCTGGCCTGTCAGGCCGTTATCGACCGCGCTGGCTATACCGATAACTTCAAAAAACGCACCGGTTATTCGATTGGTATTTCGTTCGCACCGGACTGGGGCGAAGGCGCGATCCTCAGCCTTTACAGCGGCATCACCACCGAATTACAGCCGGGAATGACCTTCCACATTCCGCCTGCATTGCGCATTTACGGCGAATTCACCGTCGGTGTCAGTGAAACCATTGTGGTGACCGAAACCGGCTATCGCGCCCTCGGCACAGTGGATCGTCCGCTGACCTTACTTTGATTTTGCTTTTAACCAGATGATGGGAATTGAATAAATGAAAGACATCAGTGAAAGTCAGGCGCGCCTGAAAGGTATTTTTAATATTACCGTGACGCCTTTTACGGCGGGCGGCGAGTTTGATTTTGCCGGGTTATCCCGCAACATTGAGCGGGTCATCGGCCTCGGTTATGACGGCATTTTGATTGGCGGCACGTACGGTGAATTCCCGGCGATGACCGCCGACGAACGCGCCACGCTGTTCCGCCATGTGATGGAAGTGGTGGGTGACCGCGTGCCGGTGATGTTGTGCAGCGCAGGTTCAGATGTCCGTGTCGTGCGTGATTTAACGCAACTGGCGGGCGATCTGGGTGGCCTGCCGATGGTCACGCCGCCGTTTGTTTCTGAAGTGACCGACGCGCAAATTATCAGCTTCTTCAAACAGATGGCACCGTTATCACGCACCGGTATTTTGGTGTATAACGCACCGGGTATCGGCATTACGTTGCCGCCGGTAGTGCTGGAGCAACTGGCCGACATCGACGGCGTGGTGGGTATCAAACAAGGTGACCTGAACCCGACCGCCATCGATCAGATTGCCAACCGTCTTGGCGGGCGTCTGCGTCTGTTCTGCGCCTCCGATCTGGCATTTTTAGGGCCGATGATGTGTGGTTTTGACGGCATCAGCACCACCAACAGCGGCGCTCTGCCGGAAATTATTCTGGCAACCTATCGTGCGCTGGAAAGCGGCGATGCCAGCACCGCACGCGAACTGCACCGTCTGTGGTATCCGTACCGGGCGCTGGCCCGCCGTTTCGGTCAGCCGCAACTGGTAAAAGCGGCCATGAACCTGCGCGGTTTTGACGGCCACCATGTCCGCGCCCCGCTGATTGATCTGCAAGCTGATGTGATCGGGCTGGTGGAGCAGGAACTGCGCCGTCTGGCCGCCGATCCGCGCTCCGGCGTCACCCTGAAGTAACCCGCTTTAAGCAAAAATCCCCGTCTTTGCAGGCGGGGATTTTTCATGGTGCCGTCAATTTATCCGTGCTGAGCTGACGCCGCTTTCAGAAAAGCTATCAGCAACGGGTGAGGTTTCACCGGCAGTGATGACAACTCCGGGTGGCCCTGCACGCCGAGGTAAAACGGATGGCGTATGAATTCGATTCCGTCAGCAATCTTGCCGGTGGCATCGGTCCCGCTGATCAGCAATCCGTGATTTTCCAGATCCGGTTTCAGTTCAGGTGCAAGGTGAAAACGGTGGTTGTAGCGCACGATAAATTCATCGCCAAGAATCTCATGCAACCGGCTGCCGGGGCGGGAATGCATCCGATGATCCCCGAGGCGGTGAACCGGCAATGTGGGCGTATTCGTCAGCGGCACAAAAGTTTTAATATCAGCATCAGGATCCGCTTCCGCCAGATTGGCTTTCGCAGAACCCATCATGTTCTGCACGATGGCCGTAGTCATGGTTTGCATGCCCAGGCACAAGCCGAGAATGGGAATATGGCGATTCAGGGCGTAATGTGCGGCACAAATCTGTCCGGTAACATTACACATCGCGGATCCGCCCGGCAGTAAAATGCCATCGACGTTTTCCATCACTTCATGCAGATGATCTTCCAGCACCTGGGGCGCGGCATACACCATATCAAGCGACACTGATAAAGCATCCGCGGCATCACCCAGCGCAGCGAGCGTGGCCGGATAGGTCGTGCACTGCTCGGACTGCGCACCGACCAGCGCGATACGCAGCGAAGTGGTGGTTTGTGGCGGCGTATCGTGATTTATCCAGCGCCCATAACGATCACGCCACCAGCATCCGGCGGCTTCATCCGTCAGTCCGTGCCGCCTGAACATATACCCCTGATTTTCGCGCTCAACCGTAATCAATTCATAGTCAAACGCGTTTTCGCGAACCTGCCGTGCAATTTGAGTGAACTGAATGATCTGTATTGGCCCGAGGGGGATCACCACATCCCCGGTGCCATACGTCTTCAGCAATTCTTCCAGCTTCATCACTTTACCGGCACTTTGCAAAATCAGCCGTTCTGCCCAAAGCAACCCGCTGGTTACCCGTTGCCCTTCACCAACGACGTGCTGGCAGGCATCAGGGTAGCGTGCGGTATCCCAGCTCACCGGCAGATGCGCCAGCGGTAAATCCTTTTGTGCCGCCAGTATTGCCGCCATCGCACCGTACAGCGACGGCTCAGGTGTGTCATGTGCAACAAAAATAAAAGCCATAAGACAACCTTGAATTATAAATGAAAAGTTCAGACAGCCCGCAGGCTCACCGCCAGCCATACCCGCTGCCCTGCCGTTTCCGTCAGTAAAATACCGCTCAGCACGAAGAAATTATGAGCAAAGCAAAAAGAAGAATGGTAAGTTTAAATTGGTTTTAATGATTCACATAATACAATTTTGTTATTGTTCATACAGGGGAAACAATGTCTGCTGAATTTCTTGCACCTCGTTTGCGTCGCGTGCGCCCTTCGCCGACAGCGGCGATCTCCGACCAGGTTCGTGCGCTCAGCGCGGCAGGTACTGATGTCATCAACCTGGGCGAAGGTGAGCTGGATTTCGATACTCCCGCACATATTAAGCAGGCTGGCATCGACGCGATTGTACAAGGTGACACAAAATACACTGCCGTTGCCGGTACCGCCGCGCTTAAACACGCCATCATGACTAAGTTTAATCGTGAAAATAGGATCAGCTACCGCCCGGATGAAGTCATCGCGGGCAGTGGCGCCAAGCAACTCATTTTCAACGCACTTTTGGCCACCGTTTCGTCTGGCGATCAGGTGATTATCCCGGCCCCTTACTGGGTGTCTTATCCGGATATGGTGGCACTGGCGGAAGGTGAACCGCGGATTGTTCATTGTCTGGAAAGTGATGACTGGAAATTGCAGCCGGAAGTTTTAGCCGCCGCAATCACCCCGAAAACACGTTGGGTCATCCTCAACTCCCCGAACAATCCGACCGGGGCAGTCTATTCAGCTGACGAACTCCACGCACTGGCCGCCGTTCTGCTGCAGCATCCGCATGTGCTGGTGATGGCAGACGACATCTACGAACAAATTTGTTTTGTGCCCGGTATTTTCGCCACACTCGCCGAAGTCGAACCTAGTCTGAAAGAGCGTATCCTGACCGTAAACGGTGTTTCTAAAGGCTATTCAATGACCGGCTGGCGTTTGGGTTATGCGGGCGGCCCCGCGTGGCTGATTTCTGCCATGCAAATTTTGCAGTCGCAAAGCACTTCCAACCCCAGCTCCATTTCTCAGGCCGCGACTGTTGCCGCTCTGGAACAGGGCAATGCATTCATCGCGGACTGGATCGACATCCTGACGCACCGTCGCACCCTGATCATGAACTGCGTGAATGCCATTGACGGCCTGAGTGCCGAAACGCCGCCGGGCGCATTTTACGTTTTCGCTAATTGTCAGGGGATGTCAGGTAAAACGACACCTTCAGGCGATATTCTCAGAACAGATGAAGATTTTGCAGCTTATCTGCTGAAATCAGGCCATGTCGCCACGCTTCAGGGTTCTGCTTTTGGTGCGCCGGGTTATTTGCGTATTGCTTATGCCATCGATGACAACCGGTTGCAGGAAGCCTGCGAGCGAATCACCCGCGCTTGTCGTGAATTGCGTTAAGACCGAAAAAGGCCTGCTTCAATATGAAAACGGGCCTTTTTGACTCTATTCTCAACAACTTGGCTAAAGTATCAGCAAACGCACACATTTATTCAGTTTCCCCTTTGACATGCCACGGGGCAGTCGCTATTATTCGCCCCGTTCCAACGATTCCTCTGTAGTTCAGTCGGTAGAACGGCGGACTGTTAATCCGTATGTCACTGGTTCGAGTCCAGTCAGAGGAGCCAAATTCTTATTTTCATGCCACTTTGCGAATCCCTATATGATTCGAATTCAATGAGTTAGCGTGAAAAGTCTTCCCGATGCATTTTCAGTTTTCCCTCCGCATCGGGAGAATTTGGTGGTCAGATTTGGGGTCATGTTGGTTCGATGACGGAGTGACCCCCAAATGTCTCTTAACGACTCAAAAATCCGCAACTTAAAACCATCCCCAAAACCCTTTAAAGTTTCCGATTCTCACGGCCTATACCTTTTAGTCAATCCAGGCGGTTCACGTCTCTGGTATCTCAAATATCGTATCAATAGAAAAGAATCCCGTCTCGGCTTGGGTGCCTATCCCGACGTATCTTTGGCTGATGCTCGTCAACAGCGTGATGGTATCCGTAAATTGCTGGCGCATAATATCAATCCAGCACAACAGCGCTCTACTGAAAGAGCCACTTCCTCGCCAGAAAAAACTTTCAAGTATGTGGCACTGGAGTGGCATAAAAGCAACCGTACATGGTCAGAGAACCACGCAACCCGTCTGCTTGCCAGCATGAACAATCATATATTTCCTGTGATTGGACACCTGCCGGTAACTGAACTGAAACCTCGTCACTTTATTGACCTGCTGAAGGGCATCGAGACAAAAGGTTTGCTGGAAGTCGCAGCACGTACCCGGCAGCATATGTGCAACATCATGCGTCATGCCGTACATCAGGAGTTGATAGAACACAATCCGGCAGCAAATCTGGACGGTATCATCGCCCCTCCCGTTAAACGCCACTACCCTGCCCTTCCACTGGAGCGACTGCCGGAACTGTTGGCTCGCATTGAGGACTACAAGCAAGGACGAGAGTTAACCCGCCTGGCCGTATTACTCACCCTTCACCTATTCATCCGTTCCAGCGAACTGCGTTTCGCCCGTTGGTCTGAGATCGATTTCAAAAATAGAATCTGGACCATTCCTGCCACTCGCGAGTCCATCCCAGGTGTCCGCTACTCTGGGCGTGGTGCAAAAATGCGTACTCCACATATCGTTCCACTCTCCTGTCAGTCTATTGCTATTCTGAAACAGATACGGGAAATATCCGGTCATCAGGTGCTGGTATTCCCCGGCGATCACAATCCTTATAAACCGATGTGTGAAAACACGGTCAACAAGGCGCTACGCCTGATGGGCTATGACACAAAAGATGAAATCTGCGGCCATGGGTTTCGGGCAATGGCCTGTAGTGCCCTTATGGAATCAGGTCTATGGTCACAGGATGCCGTTGAGCGTCAAATGAGCCATCAGGAACGTAATAGCGTTCGAGCGGCATACATCCATAAAGCAGAATATCTCGATGCCCGTAAAGCGATGATGCAGTGGTGGTCGGATTATCTGGATATGTGCCGGAAAGCGTATGCCCCACCTTATATTTGTGGGAAGGAAATCAGTTACACAATGTGATAACCCTTCTGACAAAATAAACCACAGAGATAGCCGTATCAGTCTGTACTGGTACGGCATTTTTCTGGCTTCAACTCGAAGAAATTGTTAAACCGTTTATGAGCATCTTCAACCGAATTGACCTGCGTGAATCGAAAGTGTGAGTTCCGCTTATCATTTAGAACTATCTACGGAAACGGATTAGGTCAGTTATGAGCGAACAGCAGTCGTTCGCAGTTACTCTATAGCAAATGGAGGACCCTTGGTCGGGTAGCCGCCCATTTTTTGTAAGTCAAGTAAGATGCCCGCATAGCGGGCCAGGCTAAACTAGCATTCATTAAGTTTGTGGAGAGGAAAGCTCAATGAACATGTTTACAATTCTTCTATTATCAGGCCAAGGTCCTGTCGAAGAGTTGTCGAGACTATTTTTTCTCATTTTTGAGAACACTATTTAAAAAATAGGTTCTATTGGAGCTTCCTGCTAATGTCAGTACACGCGAAGGTTTTCGGGCACGGGAAATGCCAATACGGCTTTTATTAGAACCAATTCGATTAGGCGCGTGGGTTTCTTGTCTGCGAATCGCTCTTCTTCTCGGTTGTTCATAAAACAGAGCATCAATCGATGACATTGACTCTGAATTTTCCTTATGATCAGTCAACATTACTCTCTCCCTGGACATTGGCGAACCGGGTTTAAAACCGTGGTACCCAAAGCTCAGCCCAGTTGACGTAGAGGGGATGAGCAGTCTGTTGAACATGGTACGCAAATCTGGATCCAGTGGAATTGATGCCTTCTTCGACAGCACAAGCAAATCACCGATAATGTGCTTGGCCTCTTCAAATAGCGGCATGCCAACGTGTGAAAGTTCTGTAAGCGTATTTACCGCGAGTGTGGCGGCATCACCCATAGCCATACCTTTTTCAATCTTAAAGGATGCAAGGATTAAGAGCCCGTCTGTGATCTCATTATGCCACTGGGTAAGGTTGCGAAGCCACGAAAGAGGTAATCTTTCCCAGTCACGCATTCTGAGCAGGTAGTAGGCTGCTGCTGTCGCAGTAACCGGGTCAAATTTTTTTTGTTTCAACAATGTCCTAGCGAGCTCGCCACCCGGGTCGAGAAGTGTATCAATTGCTCCTAATCGTCCGCGTCTGAGGAACTCCATTATGGTCTCTGCCACAGGATTAAATCCCTCGACCATAATTTCAGGAGTGAACACATCTGAAGAATTTTTTTTAAGTGTGATTAAAACTTTTTTTGTATGAGGTGGTAATGAGATTGCCTGAGGACTGCGTTTGCTGAGTCGAATTATCAGCATGCGGGGATGCGGGAAATCACGCATCGACAGAACAAATGCATTTTTCAAAATATCAAAATCATTTAGGTAGTTATCTGCATCTAACTGCTGCCACTTAAAAGAATAGGGTTGCTTGACCCATAGCTGGAACCAGGCCCCTTTAATCCCGGGCAACTGATCGGGGCTAATACTCTGTGGTTGATGGTCCAGCCGTGCTGATGCCCACCGCAAATTTTCAGGAAATAATGTACCTTCATCAAGAGTGAAACTGACATGCGTGACGCGATTGTCATTGTCAGGTGTCAGTTGCTGGGTTTTTATCGTGCCGTTGGGTAATGCAAGCCTGGCAAAGACGGGAACGTCACCGTACTCATATTCAAGGTCAGTACTAATTTTACTCGATACTACACCCTGTTTAAGAACATTGCCTTTGACATCCACAAGGCTGACGGGGAGAACGGTGTCCGCCCCTGTGACGTTCTGGAGTCGACTAAACTGTATGCGCGTAATTTTATTTTTCACAGGAGAATCTCCACCGGCAGGTAATAGTGTGGTGGGTCTAAATATTGCTTTTTACGTTCAATGGGTGGGGTAGAATCAATATGGATAGAATACACCCCTTTGGGCGCTTCAGTTCGCCATATATCCGAAACCAAGCCGCCAATTATTTTGGGTTCGTCACTTTCTGATAAATTGCATATTTCAAAACCGCGAATTGCGCGCTGTGATTCTGGAGTCAATTCTATTTCTACTTTGACTTTGGGAGTTTGAGAGGTCTGATGTAAGGATATATCGACTTTACCTGACGGATGTGAAGAGCAGCTCTGCATCGGATATCCGCTTTCCTTACTGATTAATTCCAGCAATTTCGGTACGGAATGTACTAACGCTGAGCTATTGATTTGCCAAGCTTCTTGCTCCGCGTGCCAGGTACCACAAAAACCCTCAAGCGCCTGCAGAAGGGCTTTAGTAAAGAGGGATATCCCCTCGACTTGTCCAAAAGCCTGAGTATTCTCATCTGCAGATTCGAACACAAGGGTGCCGAGATTAATGTTGGCTGAGGAAGCGCCGTCACCTAATAATGGATGAGGCAGTGAGCCTATTTTACTGCCGAGTGTATGCTCGTAAGTTCTGCATGCATCAATAAAGATAAAAAGCGGGCATTCTACCGTACGTGATAATGCTCGTAACGTGCTTGTAATATCGAAACTTCCTGTGTTGAAAGGACGCTTCGTATCTGAACCATGGTCATCAAGCAACAATATGTGTTCAGGACCGCTGCCCATAATGCCATGGCCACAAAAATAAATAACGCCCACATTTTCAGGATGCTTTTCTACCTCCGCGAGCCAGCTGTCAAACGCTCTGGTGACATTTTCATGGGTTGGTCGTTCAATTTCCTGACTTACCCCATTATGCTCAAAGCGGGCTGGCTCACGCGCTGCAATGAGGATGTTCATTGTTTTCAAGGGCGCTTTCGGATTATACATTCCTGCACCTGATGGTGTTTGCCCTGCAAACCACCGCGCTATCTGAAGTGCTGACTCTGGAGGCGATTCAAGAACACTCAAACCTAAATGATGGCGAGGAGCAGCCCCACCCCGCAGGTGTTGATAATAACCCACTCCAATAATTAATACGTGTGTACCAGGTGTTGCATCCGAAGGTGCGTATCGCAACTGTGTCATGGGTTAATACCTTCGCGTAGTCTTTTAGCCATTCGCTTGTAAAAACTGGGCCATTTAAAATATCCAGAATGCGCGCCATAAATGGGGAAGGCCGTATTATAGAGATAATCTTTGACCGTACCTGTGGAATGGGGAGTGAAAATCGGCTCAATAAGGAATCCTAAAACATCGTTTGAATCAATAATGTTGATCCAGCGCTTAACATTTTTTGGTGACGTGACAGATTGATTCGTCGCTGCATTTTTGTCAATTCTGCCTGCGCTGGTCCAAAGCAAAGACATCTCTTCGAACAGCCCTACCTGAGATCCCACCGTTATCCAGACATCAACTTCAATTTCAGGGGCATAATGCGTAAGAATATCGTAGACAATCTCGCCGCCAAAGCTGTGACTTATAACCACGAGAGGCTCCTCCTTTGAACGAGCAAGTTTTTTCGCCTCACGTAAGTCTGTAATCACTTTTGATGCGATTAAACCGGGTTCATTTCCATCCCCACGCTCACTTAGATAAGCAAAAACGTCACCAGTAAAAGTTGCAAACGCATGCGTTCCCGGTTTTCTGAGTGGAGCAGAAACTGCAAAAGCCAGAGCTTCGGGCACTGCAAGCACTGTGCGTGATATTGCTTCAACCAGCATGCGGTAGATAGCCTGAGCACCGTATGTTTCTGCTCCTAAAGCATTTGAAGGCGGGCTCAGCACATCAAGGACGTCATCCTCAAAAGATTTTAGATTGCTGGCCTTAAGCCATTGAGAGTCTTGAACGGATAAGGCTGACTGAGCCCTTTGAAAGGCTTTTGCCACACTGGCAATATCATCATTGGTGTGGGCTTGCTGAATAATGTTATCAAAGAGTATATCCACGGCTACACTTGGGTTCTTCTTTGCCAGTGCATCCAGAGAATCATCTTTGTTTACCTGCCCGTCTGCAATACCAATCCCCAGAGAAGGCGAGAGAGTCAGTATCTGTGAACCAAAAGATTCAACACTCGTCTCACCAGGAACAACACTCAGGTTGCGTCGGAAGCTTACTCCATCGCCACCCCAATAGGGTGAAAATACCGGCGAGTCTGGATCTATTTTAATTTCCGCAGCGACTATCTGGCTCAAAAAAGCAGCCCTGATTTGCTCCTCTCGCAAATACTCTTCATCTCTGCGATTGTTTACTCCATGAACGAAAACAAATGGCACTTCCCTCTCCCTGTTTTTTATGGTTTTCATAGCGCCTGCACAACAAGACTTCCTGTGCATTCTCAAAGTAAAAAGTTGTCGGTTACTAATCGCTCTTTTTTATACAAAAAGGGTTAAAAGATAACAACTGTTGTGATCAAGTATAACGGTAAGATTTTAAACAAGGTTGCTGCCTGACGAAGAGAGTTTTATTAGAATTGCCGTGACCTGCTCCCCGTTGATCCACACAAACGGTTATTAGCTACTTCCGCTTTTGGCTGTGAGTTCAACCGGTGCATTGCAACCCTACAGGCAGCGGTCACTTTTACTTAACGATAGCCCGATGTGTGGGTTAGGCATTAACTGAAGAATAGGTTTACAGAGGAGATCATCTTCCTCAGACGTACCGTCAGCACATGAATCGTGCCTGAAAATCGGCGCATTCATGTTGTTACCGTAATCCTGAGCTACAACCATCCGTTATTAAAGCCTACTTTTAACGGCGAAGATAGTTGTCTCTAACGGACATGCTCTGTGTCTCAGCTGTTCTCTTATTGCTGCTGTAGTTCTGTACCGCAGAGGTTTTGCGAATGAACCTGCAGGTCTCACTCCCGTGAAATGCCCCCGGTCAAATAGTAATCATGAGTAAATATATGTGTAGCCAGTTCTGAACTGCCTAAATAGCCTACCAGATTAAATACGCATTCTTCAGCCAAGGCGCTTGGCGAATACCGTGAAGAATTCATGTGTCCCTGATCAATGTAGCCTCCATAGATGAATGCCTCGATGACGAATTCTGAACAAAAAAAAGTGCGTCCTGCACGTTTTTTTACCGGAATTGATGAGGGGGGCTTAGTCCAGTAACGCGGGTTTCGAAGCTCTCTTAGCTCAAGCAAAGGAGCTTTGAATGCACCCCATGCGCTGTATGGGGTCATTATTTCAGCGTGTTGTTTACAAAACCCGATTACCTTATTGCTAAGATCAGGCACGCCGTTGATTTTGGTGCCGGGGCATCTGCAAACAGCTATATATGGGTAGCGGGTGACAAAGTTTTCCAGTGTCTCTTCAACAACCCCTTGCTGCACTGCCTCTGTTACTTTTCCGGCACCGGTATAAATCGCAACGTGCACATAGTCCCCGGAGGACCCATGGGAGATTATCCTGTGAACTAATCCCTTTTCACTAAAGGCACAGAAAAGCACATCAGCGGGTTCGAGCTCGGCGGCTGTGAGAAAACGTGGCTGAGAGAGGTCCATCAGAATTCCAGCATAGCGCTTATCTGTTATGACCTTTGCGTAATGAAGGGGTCTAAAGATTGAGTCAAACCGGGAAATAATGCGCGTCCTGCTACGTCTCATCGACGTTAGTTTATTGAACCATCTGATCATCTGACTGCACCTGTAGATGTGGAAAACGACTTCTATCCGGATAGACATCGGCCTGTTTATCAATTTTAAAATGCATCTGTCCCATGAGTAAATCCACGAATAACCCAAAATGCAGGGAAGTATTCAATACCTGGGCGGTTGATTTTCCTGAATCATCAGGACGAATAAAGTGGCCAGAAACTGCCCTCCGGACGTTCGCCCCGGTGACTTTAGCTGCTGTACAGTAACCATGTGCTCATATGATGGTGCTTGCATCCTGGTGTCGTAGATAAACCATAATGCCCAGTAATAACCTGTGGGGCTCACCGTAAAAGCAATTGAGAATTGTGAGTGCCTGAGTTTCAATGACGGGGATATTATAAAGCAAGTGTGTTGCCCGAAAAACGTGTGAAATGACATAACACTTCTGTTTGCGTTTTCACAATTGGCAGCAATAAAAAATAATGGGACTCGGTCATGGCAAATAAGAAAAGAGATGATTTCAGCGCCAGAACTATCAGAACCCTACAGGACCGGGCCGGTTGCCGGTGCTCAATGCCTGGTTGCGGAGCTTTGACAATTGGCCCAAGTGAAGAGTCACCAGAAAAATCAATTAACCTCGGCGTCGCTTCTCACATTTGTGCAGCAGCGCCTGATGGACCACGTTACGACCCCAGTATGACTGCCGCAGAGAGAGCGCATATCTTCAACGGTATCTGGTTATGTGTCTTTCACAGCGTGTTAATAGACAGGGACAAGCACAGTTTCCCTGTTAGTGCCCTGCATGCCATGAAAAAAGCCCATGAGGAAGCTATTAAGCTTGAACACAGGTCAGGAAACGGATTTCTTCAGCATGCTGATTTCATTGCTGTAGGTCCCGGCATTGTCGGGCTCGGTGAACTGGTGGGTACCACCGGTAACAACTGGTCTGTCAGGATTGACCACTTCGTTGTCGGAGAATTATCAAAACTTATAATTCTGATAGAAAGTTTTGAAAAGCAGAAGCATGAAGACCGTTACATTATCATTAATGCGCTCGGTGATGGTCGGCAGCTCGCGACTGCACCCTCATGGAAAAAAAATGGCACGTCAATTGAGCTGACATTCGCTGTAGAAAACCGATATCCACGTAAAAATGCACATCATCTGGGTTCGACCCTGGCGACAAACAGTCTTAATGATATTTTCGTGGATAACGGTGATTTGGCCGTTGTGAGCGGAATTAACGCCCTTCCTCAGAAAATCAGAACGGTACTGTCTTTTATTCGGGGAGAGTCTCCCTTTTACCCGAGTGCGGGTACGCGTTTGAAAGAGTATTTCGACGAATTTGAAAACTCACCTTGGCTAGTGCGCTGGCTAAAACTTGAGGTCATAAGGCAGTCATGCATTCCTTATCATGACAGGGTGTTGAAAAATACATCAACACCGCTTGAATGTGTCAATAAGGTGTATGACGTGAGACCGGGAACTCATAATTCCGAAAACTGGCGCGAGTTTTACTTTGAATTAGACGTTGAAGGGATCGGTGTCTGGAAAGAAACGCTCTCAATATTTGTACCACAGGGTGATATGCCTCCAAAACCTAAAGGCTGGGGAAACCTGTGTATTGAATGAGCAAAGTGTGGTGGCATTAACATTATCCGAGTAGTATTGGTGAGTAACTAATAAAAACCGCGTTCATCTTAGACTGCAATTCGTCATCGTTTTAAAACCACGGGTGTCTGTTGAGCTAAAATGCTCTGGCAGGAAGAAAGATGCATGTACAACTGCAAATGCTCAATCTTCAACCGGCATGTTACTGCTATGATTTGTCGCGGACATGCCCGCCACAATCTGTGTTAATCAGGAAATGCATAAACAGCCTACCGCTTCTGGCACGGAGCAGACAGTCAAACCTCTATGGACACATTTTATCTTAGAACAGACTCTTCAATGTTCGCTCTAGCTACGCTTCCTTTTCAAGGAACACGATAGAAACGATCAACACATGCCAGGGATTGCTCAACCCAGATTTATGTTACCCGCAACAATTCGTGGTCTTAACAGAAAGGAAACTCAGTTTTAGCTTACTTATTAGCCAGTTACTGTCAAAGATGATCCCGATCAGTGAGGCCAAATTTCAGAAGCACGTGTAGTAAACGGGCTTCTTGCTTTTCATGCTCCGGTGACCTGCTCCCCGTTGATTAATACACCACGATGTTAGTAATGTCTTCATAAGCCACATGAGGACATCCCCATGAAGAAGCGTTTTTCCGACGAACAGATCATCAGTATCCTCCGCGAGGCTGAAG
>Ga0308159_1001982_pt1 | contig 25520 bp, 24 predicted proteins | sample PhyCR1_FD_201040 | JGI IMG/M metagenome (GOLD analysis project Ga0308159, IMG submission 201040) | Phyllosphere microbial communities from UC Gill Tract Community Farm, Albany, California, United States - DLSLC.R1 | ecosystem: Host-associated > Plants > Phyllosphere > Unclassified | place: USA...
CCAGCTTGGCCGGATCGACCTGGATGCGCACGGCCGGCTTCTGCTGGCCGTTGACGTTGACCAGGCCGACGCCGGAAATCTGCGAAATCTGCTGGGCCAGGATGTTGTCGGCGTAGTCGTTGACCACTGTCAGCGGCAGCGCATCGGACTGCACCGACATGATCATGATGGGCGAGTCGGCCGGGTTGATCTTGCGGAAGGTCGGCGGGTTGGGCAGGTTGGACGGCAACTGCCCGGTGGAGGCGTTGATGGCCGCCTGCACATCCAGCGCGGCGGCGTCGATGTTGCGGTTCAGGTCGAACTGCAGGGTGATCTGGGTCGTACCCAGCGTGCTCTGCGAGGTCATCTGCGAGAGCCCGGCGATGAGCGAGAACTGGCGCTCCAGCGGCTGCGCCACGTTGGAGGCCATGGTCTCGGGACTGCCCCCGGGCAGTTGCGCGGTGACCTGGATGGTCGGGAAGTCAACCTGCGGCAGCGGCGCCACCGGCAGCAGCGGCCAGACTGCGATGCCCACCAGCAGGATGGCGATGGCCAGCAGCGTGGTACCGATGGGGCGCTTGATGAAGGCGGCGGAAACGCTCACTTGGTGTTTCCTTTCGCATCGGTGCCAGCGGCGGAACTGCTCTGGGCCTTGGCAGGCTGCGGCTTGCTCTCGACGATGCGGCTGCCCGGCTTGAGTTTGTACTGGCCGTCGATGACCACGCGCTGGCCAGCGGTGACGCCGCTATCGGCGGCCAGCACGGCCACGCCGTCCTGGATGCGATCGACCTTGACCGGCTGCATGTTGGCCTTGTCGTCCTGGTCGATGGCATAGACGTAGGTACCCTGCTGGTTGCGCTGGATGGCGGCAGCCGGCACGGTCAGGGCATTGCCGTGGGAATTCATCTGCAGGCGGGCATTGACGTACTGGCCCGGCCACAACTTGTGCTCGGCATTGTCGAAGCGCGCCTTGAGCTGCACCGTGCCGCTGGTGGTGTTGATCTGGTTATCCAGCAGCACCAGCTTGCCGGTAGCCAGTACCTCCTGCGAGTCGCGGGCATAGGCGCTGACCTTGAGCGGCTGCTGGCTGCTGCGCTGGGCGCGGTTGATGGCCACCACCGCCTCCTCGGGCAGGGTGAAGACCAGGGTGATCGGATCGATCTGGTTGATCACCACCAGGCCATTGGCATCACTCGCATGCACGATGTTGCCGGGGTCCACCAGACGTGCGCCCACGCGCCCGGAGAGCGGGGCGTTGATGGTGGTATAGCTCAATTGCACCTTGGCATAGGCCACCTGGGCCTCGTCGGTCTTGACCGCCGCTTCCAGCTGCGCCACCAATGCCTTTTGTGTATCCAGCTGCTGCTGGGTGGCCGCGTCCTGGCCGCGCAGGGTGGTGTAGCGCTGCAGGTCCAGCCGTGCATTGGTCAGGGTGGCGGCGTCCTTGGCGCGTTGTGCCTCGGCCTGCGCCAGTTGCGCCTGCAGGGCGCGCGGGTCGATTTGGGCCAGCAACTGGCCTTTCTTGACCTCTTCACCTTCCTTGAATCCGACCTTGTCCAGCTGGCCGTCGATGCGGGTCTTGACCACCACGCTGGCATTGGCCGTGACCGTACCCACGCCGGCCAGGTAGAGCGGAAGGTCGCGTTCCTGCACGCTCACCAGCGAGACGGCCACCGGCGGCGGCGCCTTGGCGGCCGGCTGGTCGGCCGCCCGGGCGTGTTCGACATAGGACCAGGCGCCGATGCCGGCAGCCAGGATCAGGGCCGTGGCAACGAACACGGCGAGGGGAGAGCGCTGGGGAGATTGGGGTGAGGTGGTCATGCCTGAAACTCGTCCTGAAATGATCGCTGTTGATTCGGAAATGGGTGCGTGGCCGCGCTCAGCGGGCAGCCATCGGCGGGGCAGAAGGTGTCGACGTTGCAGCATCAGCGGCCCCGGCCGCTGCAGCCGCTGCAGCCGCTTCTGCCTGCCAGCCACCACCGGTGGCCTTGATCAGGGCGACGCTGGCCACCAGTTGCCGGCCCAGCAGGGTCACGGCATTGCGCTGATTGGTCAGCGACGTGGCCTGGGTGGTCACCACCGACAGATAGGTGACGGTGCCGGCCTGGTACTGGCGCATCGCCAGTCGTTCGGCCAGCTGTGCCGATTGCACCGCCTGTGCCTGGACCGCGCTTTCCTGGTCCAGCACGCGCAGGGTGGAGAGGTTGTCTTCCACTTCCTGCAGGCCACCCAGCACGGTCTGCTTGTATTGCGCCACGGCGGCATCGAAGGCGGCCGTGGCCGCATCGTTGCGGGCGCTGCGGGCGCCGCCGTCGAACAGGGTCTCGGCCAGCGCCGCACCCAGCGACCAGACCCGGCCGGGGGTGTTGAACAGTTGCGCAAAGGCCGGGCTGTTGTAGCCGCCGCTGGTGGAGAGCGTGAGGGTCGGGAAATACGCTGCCCGTGCCACACCGATGTTGGCATTGGCGGCCGCGGCCAGGCGCTCGGCATTGGCGATGTCGGGACGACGTTCCAGCAGGTCCGAGGGCAGGCCGGCAGGAATCTGCGGCAGGCTGGCCTGCAGGCGCTGGGCATTGGCGTCCATGGCATCGTCGCTGGCGGTGGCGGCGGCCACCGGTGCCAGCGAGAAGGCGGCCGGCGCCTTGCCGATCAGCATGGCGATGGCGTGTTCCAGCTGGTTGCGGGTAGCGTCGAGGTCGATCAGCTGCGCCTGGGCGGCACGCAACTGGGTTTCGGCCTGGGCCACATCGGAGCGCAGGGCGGTGCCGGCTTCGTATTGATGGGTGGTCAGCTGCAGCGAGCGGCGATAGGCCTCCACCGTGCGGCGGTACAGGTCCTTCTGCAGGTCGGTCACGCGCAGTTGCAGGTAATCCTGGGCCAGTGTGGCCTGGATCGCCAGGCGCGCCGCCGCCAGGCTGGCCGCACTGGCCTGGGCGCTGGCATCACCGGCTTCGGCGCCGCGTCGGATGCGGCCCCAGACATCGGCCTCCCACGAGGCATTGAGGCCCACCGTATAGGTGTCGGCCAGCCGTTGCACGCCGTTGCTGTTGGTCTGCCCGCGCGCGGCGCCGGCCTGCAGGCCGACGGTCGGCCACAGGCTGGCGCGGGCCAGTGCGGCGGTGGCCTGGGCCTGGCGATACTGGGCGGCGGCCTGCTGGATGGTCTGGTTGGCGGCGTTGGCCTGGGTGATCAGGTCATTGAGGATAGGATCGCCATAGGCTTGCCACCAGGGCTGGTGGTCGTCGACCTGGCGCGGCGTGGCCTGCTTCCAGGGGCCGGCTTCCTTGTAGGCCTGCGGCAGCTCCATGGCCGGGCGCACGTAGTCCGGGCCGACTGCACAACCGCCCAGCAGCGCGGCCAGCAACAGCACCGTCATTCCCTTCTTGGCGCGGAAGGGGGTTCGATTATTGGGATGAGTGAAATGACGGGTACTGACGCTGGCTGCGACGCGGCGAAACGGGACGACCATAGGGCTCACGGAGATGGCTTGCGGATGACGGACAGACCGACCCCGGCGCCCCTCAGCGCCCGTAACCGGCCCCTGCTTAGGACACTAATGTAAGCCTTGCCCCTCGACGTCAGGCTGACATCAAGATGACAATTCTGTCAGCCAGGGCGGGGACCGGTGTAGGCGGCGCGGGGACGGATCAGGCTGCCGTCGCGCCCCTGTTCCAGCGCGTGGGCGATCCAGCCCAGCGAGCGGCCCAGCGCAAACAGGCCGAAGGCGCTGCCCGCAGGCAGACCCAGATGACGGCGCAGCGCCGCCAGGGCGAAATCGACCGAGGGGGCATGGCCGGTCAGTTCGCGCACGGTGGTGATGGCGACCTGCCAGCGGGGATGGGCGTCGAGGAAGCCCTCCAGCAGGGCCTGAGCCCGTACATCGCCCTGCGGATAGAGATGGTGGCCGAAGCCAGGCAGGTCATCACCCCGTGCCAGCCGTTCGCGCAGGGCCTGGGCTGGATCGGCCGCTATCTCCAGCATGTCCAGCAGCGCCTCGACACGGGCCGTGGTGCCGCCGTGCAGCGGGCCGCTCAGCGCCGCCAGCCCGCCCACGATGGACGCCTGCAGATTGGCGCCGGTGGAGGCAATGCAGCGGGCGGTGAAGCCGGAGGCATTCAGTTCGTGGTCGGCGCACAGCACCAGCGATCGCCGGACCAGATCGGCACCGGCCGCATCCAGCTGCCAGGCCCGGGCGCACTGCAGGTGCATGGGTTGAGTAGAGGGCCTGCTACCCAGCAGGCAGGCTGCCAGGCGGCGCACCAGCAGGCCGGCGCTGGCCAGTCGGCGGGCCGACGGCAATTGCCATTGCGCGCCGATGTCCTCGGCACAGGCCAGGGAGAACAAGGGCAGCAGTGTCTGTTCGGCGCGGCGTTCACGCCACTGCGCCGCCAGTGCATCAAATCCTGTGGGCAAGCAGGGCGCGGCCTGGTCGAAGGCCTCATCCACGGTGCAGTCCCAGAGCAGGGCGGCGGCTTCTTCGACGCTGGCCTGCGTGCTGAACTCCACCGCATCCTGGCCGCGATAGAACAGGCGCCCATCTTCGATCAGCGTCAGCGCCGACTCCAATACCGGCAAGCCCCAGTCCAGCGCAGCCCGCGCCACTTCGCGGGGCTTGCGGCCACGGGTGCGGTTGACCGCCAGGCGCTCCACTTCGGCGACCAGGTAACGGCTTTCCCGCGCTTCTTCCCCCGGATGGGCGTGCAGCAGGCCACGGCTGACGTAGGCATATAGGGTCTGGCGCGACACGCCCAGCAGGGCGGCGGCATCGGCGGAAGAAAGATAGGTGCTCACGGCGGGTCCAGATCGGTCGATAAGTTGATTAAATTAATCAATATTGACGATTAATTCAAGCGGAGTAAGCTGCAGGCATTCACCCTTGCCCGACACCGGCCCTACTTGAGGAGCCCACCATGACCCAGCCCGACACCACGCCCGCCTACGCCATGCTGACCGAGATCTGGAACGCCCTGGGCGGGCCGGCGGCCGCGCTGGAGACCGTCACCCTCAGTGGTAAGGGTGCCTTGCCCTCGGTCTTTGCCACCAGCGACCTGGCCCAGGCCTCGGTGGCAGCGGCCGGGATGGCGGTGGCGCAGTGGATCCACAGCAGTGGCGCGCCGCTGCCACAGGTGCAATGCGACCGGCGTCTGGCCTCGATGTGGTTTGCGTCTTCGCTGAGGCCCCAGGGCTGGCAGGGGCCTTCATTGTGGGATGCGGTAGCCGGCGATTATCGCGGACGCGATGGCTGGATACGCCTGCATACCAACGCTGCTCACCACCGTGCGGCGGCGCTGGCAGTGCTGGGGCTGGATCCACTGCAGGCGAATCGCGAGGAGGTGGCCCGCGAGGTGGCGCGCTGGCACTGCGCCGAGCTGGAGGCGGCGGTGGTCGGTAACGGCGGTTGTGCCGCCGAGATGCGCAGCCAGGCCCAGTGGGCCGCGCATCCGCAGGGCATGGCGGTGGCCGGCGAACCGCTGGTGGCCAGCCATCTGGTCGACGCCGGCCCGGCCACGCCGCACCGCATTGACCCGTCCCGGCCCCTGGCGGGCGTGCGCGTGCTGGACCTGACGCGGGTTCTGGCCGGACCGACCGCCACACGCTGCCTGGCCGGCTTCGGTGCCGAGGTCCTGCGCATCGACCCGGCCCGCTGGAATGAACCCGGCGTGGTGCCGGAAATGACCCTCGGCAAGCGCTGCGCCCATCTGGAGCTGGACCAGCCCCAGGACCGCGCCACCCTGGAAACCCTGCTGACCCAGGCCGATGTGCTGGTGCACGGTTATCGCGCCGATGCCCTGGAGCACCTGGGCCTGGGAGCGGCCCGGCGCCGCGCCCTGAACCCGGCCCTGGTGGATGTGGCGCTGGACGCCTACGGCTGGAGCGGCCCCTGGGCCGGCCGGCGTGGCTTCGACAGCCTGGTGCAGATGAGTTGCGGCATTGCCGATGCCGGCATGCGCCAGCACGGTAGCGACAAACCAGTCCCGCTGCCGGTCCAGGCGCTCGATCACGCCACCGGCTACCTGCTGGCCGCGGCTGCCGTGCGCGGACTCACGCTGCGCCAGGCCAGCGGGCAGGGCAGCCAGTACCGCCTGTCGCTGGCCCGCACGGCCCATCTGCTGGCCGCCTATCCGGTGACGCAGGCGCATTCCGGCTTCGCTACCGAAAGCACGGAGGATCTGGATGCGCACCTGGAACTGACCTTCTGGGGGCCGGCGCAACGGCTGCGTGCGCCCATGCAGGTGGCCGGTGCGCCCATGCACTGGAGCCTGCCGGCCGGGCCTTTGCGCTCGGCGCCGGCACGCTGGGGCTGAGCACGGCGGCTTGAGGTAGGATGTGCATCCTTGTCACAGGAGACCCACCATGCCCTCGACCGCCCGCAAGCTGCTGACCCAGAACAAGGGACTGCTGGCCTTCATCGCCCTGATGGTGGTGTTTCGCAGTGCCATTGCCGACTACAACGTCGTTCCCAGCGGCTCCATGCTGCCCACCGTGATGGTGGGCGACCGCATCCTGGTGGACAAGCTGGCCTACGACCTGCGCCTGCCGCTGACCCATATCAGCCTGCTGCGCCTGGGCGAGCCGCAGCGCGGCGACATCGTTACCGTTGATTCGCACCAGGCCGGGGAGCTGCTGCTCAAGCGCATCGTCGGCCTGCCCGGTGACGTGGTGGAACTGCGCGACAACGTGCTCACCATCAATGGCCAGGCAGCCAGCTACGGCCAGGCGCAGGTCAGGCCGGTGGCTGGCGACGGCGCGGATGATGCCGTCTACCGCGACGAGCGCATCGACGGCATGAACCATCTGGTACGCCTGTCGGAATCGCATCCCAGCCTGCACAGCAGCTTTGGCCCGGTAGTGGTGCCGGCGGATCATTACATGATGCTGGGCGACAATCGCGACAACAGCATGGATTCGCGCTATTTCGGCTTCTTCGCCCGCAGCGAACTGATGGGGCGCACCAGCCGCATCGCTTTTTCGCTGGACGCGGACAAGGGCTACCGACCCCGGCTGGACCGCTTCGGCCGCCTGCTGGATCCGGTCGACATCCATCATCAAGAGCAATAACAGGCGCTGCTCCATTGTTGTCGTAAAAATCTGCGTTTTTTTGCTGTCAATTGCTCAAGTTGTCCAAAAGCATGCCGTTACCAGAAGCGGAAAACATGCAATTGCCATCTGGAGCACATCATTTCTCTCACCTTCATCTCCGATCCGGCCACCGGTCGCCGCAGGAATGCCGTCAGTCATGACGCCATCCTCGATGCCACGTATGTGATGCTCGAGGAGATCGGCTTCGACAAGCTCTCCCTGGAGGGCGTGGCGGCACGCGCTGGCGTGGGCAAGGCCACCATCTATCGCTGGTGGCCCAACAAGAGCGCCCTGGCCATGGAAGCGCTGCTGCGCGCGGTGGAACCGATGCCGGCCATCGGCGACAGCGGTTCGGCGCGGGAAGATATCGGCTTGCATATGTTGCAACTGTCCCAACTGTTGCGTGGCAAGTCCGGTCGTGTGGTGCGCGAGATGATTGCGCTGGCCCAGTTCGATGAAGAGAGCAAGCGCATCTTCAATGACAACTATCTTGAGCCGCGCCGCCTGGCGCTGGTCAATGTCCTGCGCCGCGGCGCCCAACGCGGTGAGTTCAGGGATGATGCCGACCTGAACCTGGTCTTCGATCTGCTGTATGCCCCCTTGCTGCAGCGCCTCCTGACCGGCAGTGCCGACATCGATGAACGCCAGATCCAGTCCCAACTGAAGCTGGTCCTGGGCAGCATCGCGCTGTCCCAACCCTTTTTAGCGACCAGTAAAATTTCGAGCCAACAAGCGTAAATTTTGTTGAGCAGTAGATAATTTGCACCTAGAATCCGAGACGAAACGTATCGTATTGGTTCTGGGAAACTGACTTTTTGTCTTTTGAAACAGGAGTGCTGGCTGTTTTAAGGGGCGTTTTTTGTAAAGAAAACGGCTCCAGCCTCCTTCCTCTCCGCCGCCGTGCGCAAGGGGAATTCTCACGGAAAATGCGAGCCGCCATCCTTTCCGGTGGCTCGCTGCTTCCCCCGTGCCTGCCTTGGCAGGCGCTTCCCTGACCTTTACGTTGATCCGGACTTATATCACCGGCGCTCCCTGCGGGCTGCCGGATAACGGTTGCCGTTCCGCATTTGGGCGCCTTCGGGCGGCGGTGCGGCGACCCAGGGGCAGACAATACATGCAAGTGCAAGGGGGAAATATGCACGGCGAGTCGATGCAGCAATGCGCGGGCGCAGGCGGGGCCTGGCAGCGCGAGGGACACTGCCGACGACAACGCCAGCTGCGGCGCTGTTGCCTGGCAGGCGTGGTAGCCATTCCGGTGTTATTGGGTTTTCTCTGGCTGCAGTTCGCCGCAGCGCGCAGTGGCGGTGAACTGTTCTACGCCGATCAGGTGTGCGGTTGCCGTGACGTGCTGGCGCTGTGGGTGAGCGACTACGTGTGGACGCAGATGATCTGGTTGCCGGGCAACATGCTGTTCCTGCTGATCTGGATTGCGCTGGCGGTCAAGCTGTGGAGCGGCAAGCGGCGCATGTGCTGAAGGCAGCCCTTCCGGCTGCCTTTTTCACCCTTTTGACGCTTTTCATCCATCGATATGCGCGACCAGCGGCAGGTGGTCCGAGGCCACACGTGCCAGCGGCGTGCGATGTACGTTTACCTGCAGCAGGCGCTGGCGCGGGCTGATCCAGATACGATCCAGCGCGAACAGCGGCCAGCGTGAGGGAAAGGTGCGTGGCGCCGGCGCCGCCTCGAAATGCGACACCAGCCAGCGCAGGGTCCGTCCCCACATGAACCATTCGTTGACATCGCCCATCAGGATCACCGGCGCCTGATCGGTATCGAAAGCCTGGAGCAGGCGCTTGATCTGGTCACGCCGTTCAGCCGGCTTCAAGCCCAGATGGGTGGCGACCACCCGCAGCATGTGGCCGTGGCAATCGATATCGGCATCCAGCGCGCCGCGCGGTTCCCGGCTGCCGAAGGAGAGGTCCAGGCTCTGCTTGGCCAGGATGGGATAGCGGCTCAACACTGCATTGCCATAGCGTCGTTGCGGGGTATCGATGGTCGCTCCTTCGACGGCGAAGAAACCGGTTTCCTCGCGCAGCAGCGCCAGCACATCCACCTGCTCCGTGCCGCCCAGCGGCACTTCCTGCAGGGCCAGCACGTCGGCATCGATTTCGCGCAGGACCTGGGCGATGCGCTGCGGCGAAAACACGCCATCCGTGCCGACCGCACCATGGACGTTGTAGGTGGCCACTGTCAGGGGCCAAGGATTGAGATCGCGCAGTGGCACGTCGGCCGTGCGCACCAGTTCGGCGTCCGCTTGCCGCGTCGCTTCGTGCTGTCCCTGGCGGGGATGCACGGAGCCAGAGGTCCTCAAGGTGTCGATCCTCATCAAGCCTGGCGCGCCTCGATCGGATGTTCGGCCTGGACGCGTGGCAGCGGGTCTTCGCGGCGCACGGGCTGGTCGGTCGTGGTCACCGCACCGGTGGTCTTGCCCATTGCATTGCGTGACGGCTTGCCCGGCTTCGTCTTCTTGTCGCGCGGCTTGAGCAGCTTCTGCAGGCCGAAGGCCGTCAGCATCAGGGCAGCCGTCACGCCCGCCAGCACCAGTACCGTCTGCAGGCTGGGATGGCGGATCGCCTCGGCCAGGTTATGCGAGAACACCACCGTCAACACGATGCCCGGCACCATGCCGATCAGGGTGCCAAGCAGGTAATCGCGCAAGCCCAGATGGGAAGCACCGGCCACCACATTGACCACCGTGAAGGGTGCAATCGGCAGCAGGCGCACCACCGCCATGGCGGCGATGCCGCGCTGGGCAAAGCGTCGGCTCAGATTGTTGATGCGCGGGCCCAGCATGTCGCGCAGCGCGTCATGGCCCAGCCAGTGACCCAGGCCGAAGCCGAGCAGGGCGCTCAGACCCACCCCGGCCGTGGCGTACAGGCCACCATTGACCGGCCCGAAGACCACCCCCGCCACTGCGATCAGCACCGTGATCGGCACCATCAGCATCCCTGCGACCACGAAGGCAGCAATGACGATGGCGGGTGTGAAGGGCATCTTGTCCACGCTGCGCGCCAGGGCGATGAGCGAACTAAGATTGATCCAGTCGCGCAGCGGCGTGAAGCGCCAGGCCAGTGCGAATACCACCAGTGCCACGGCCAACATGCCCAGCCCGATCATGCGGCGCGGCACCGGCTTGCGGGCGCTGCGCGGCACATAGGCGTCGACGATCTCGTCGGGGCTGACCGGGCGCTCTGGATCGAAGACAGCGTTGTCCTGGGTCAGGGCGTCCAGTTCGGGAATCAGGCGCGGGTCCATCGGTCGCAGTTCGCGCTGCTCTGGTTGGCGCAATTGTTCGATGGCCGCATGCAGGCCGGCCTGCTGGTCCATGGCTTGTTGCACGGCGGCCGGGGTCACGCCCAGGTGCTCGGCCAACAGACGATTGCGCATGAGCGCGATGGCCTCGGCGATCTCGCGCTGGCGCTGCGCATCGCCCTGGACTTCGATCGTGAGATTGCATTCGGTATCGAAGCCCATGGAACGGTTGCTCATATTGGCCGAGCCGACCGAGAACAGGCGGTCATCCATGGCGAAGACCTTGCTGTGTACGTTCAGGCAGCAGCTTTCTTCCAGCCCTGGCAAGTGCGGGCAATACATCTGGTAGCGCGCTTCAGCGGGCGGCTGCTGGCCTTCCAGTGCATTCTTGAGGCGATGGTGGATGCGCGCGCGCAGGGCGCCCATGGTGGCCTGTTCCAGCCAGCCGCTCTGGGTCTGCGGGGAAATGACGGCCACTTCCGGGCCGTCCGTTTCGCGCAGGCGGGCACCGATGGCCTCGGCCAGCACGTTGGAAGTGAAATACTGGTTTTCGAAGAACAGATGCTGGCGGGCGGCAGCAATCGCATCCAGATAGAGCTCCCGCACCTCGAACACGCCCGGTCGGTCTTCATAGGCCGGTTCGGTACGGGAGATGCCGATGCGCAGGTCGCGCAGATCCGGCTCGAAGCCATCGGGCCAGAGCTCGTCGGCAGACGCCTGCGATGGCGCCAGCCGGGGCGAGCGATCTTCAGTGCGTTCGGCATAGCCTGCCAGCGTCCAGCGGCGACGCGCCAGATCGCCCAGGGCAAGCGCCACATCGCCATCGACCATGGCCTGGACATCGTGGAAGGGGGCGTAGGGCTTGTCATCCGGATCGCGCCGCAGCGGGTTGTCGGGCGCATGCTCGGGCGTATCCCAGCGGCAGCGCGTCAGGTCCAGACCGCCGACGAAGGCCAGCTGATCATCGATGACCACGATCTTCTGGTGATGCGAGGCGCCCACCGGGTGGCGCGCGTCGGTGCGGAAGTGCAGGCGCTTGTTGCGGGGGCGACCGGGCTTCCTCGCCATCATCCATTCGCGCTCCAGCGCATAGAGCATGGCGTAGTCCCAGTTGAGCACACGGATGTGCAGCGCGGGCTGCCGCTCCACCAGCGCATGCAGCAGGTCGCCCAGCTGCTCCGGCAAACCGTCGTCACTACCCTGCGGGACCAGCACCGTGCGGCTGTCCAGATCCCAACCCAGGATGTAGACGCTGTGGCGCGCCTTGACCAGCGCACGCCGCAAGGCGCTGAAATAGTCGGCCGCGTCGATCAGCAGCTTGAAGCGGTCGGCGTGCTCCAGCCGCCAGCAATTGCGGCCAGGCTGCAACAGGCCGGGAGTGGGATTGTCCTGCAGGGTGGGCGACGACATGGGGGCCTCCGGGTGCGCGGTCTTGTTCTTGTGATGGGTGTGGGTCTGGCTCGCCGCTCAGGGCTGGCCGACCGAGAGCGGATGCTCTTCGCCATCGGTCGAGGCTGGCCGCTTGCCGGCAGCCGCCTCATTCTGGTCCTGGCCATGGCCCACCTGCCGATGCGCAGGTTGCGGCTGCTGGGGCAGGGCGTGTGGTTTGCTCTTGTCCATGGCGCCTTCGCTGGCGCGGGTGGTGTCTTCGGGCAGGGGAATGGCTTGGCTCATGGCAGGCTCCTCATCATCGAATGCGATTGTTCATTTCACTGTGGTGGCTGGCCGTTGGAGGCGGTCAGGCCACCATCCACGGGCATGTTCACGCCGGTCACGAAGGCCGCATCGGGGCTGGCCAGGAAGGTGATCACGGCGGCGATCTCCTGCGCCTCGGCGCCGCGACCCAGGGGGATGCGCTCGGCAAACTTCTCCTGCAGGACCGTGTTGTCTTCCATATCGGCCGTCATCCCGGTGTGCGTGAAACTGGGGCAGACCGAATTGACGCGCACGCCCTTGCGCCCGAAGTCCATGGCCATGGCGCGGGTCAGATTCACCACGGCGCCCTTGGAGGTGTTGTAGGCCGACAGATTCCAGTCCGCCCCCAGGCCCGAGACCGAGGCCACGTTGACGATGCAGCCGCGCGTCTTCTGCAGGTGCGGCATGGCTTCACGCGCGCCGTAGAAGACGCCGTTCACATTGGTGGCCTGGACGCGGTGCCAGTCTTCAGGGCTGACTTCGGTGACGTTGCCTTCGGCAAAGATGCCGGCATCGCTGACCAGCACATCCAGACGGCCGAAGCGCTCGATGGCGAAGGCCACCATCTCGCGCACGTCTTCGTGGCGGGAAACGTCGGTTTCGCGGGCCGCCGTGCGCTCCGACGGCAGCGAATCGAAGACCTTGGTCAGGGCCGCGGCATTGCGGTCGGCCAGCAAGACCTGGGCACCTTCATCGGAAAACCGCCGGGCAGTGGCCTCGCCGATGCCGGAAGCCGCGCCCGTGACGATGACGACCTTGTCCTTGAAACGCTGCAGATGGGAAGGGTTCAGTGGATGCATGCGGACTCCTTTGCAAATCTGAGGAAATAGAAATGGTGGATGGCAGGCAGCCTGAACAACAGGAAGACCAGGGTAGAACCAGGATGCCAGTGCCTGACGATAGCCAACGATAGGCCATGGCCCGCCATCGGCACATCGGACAGCTCCCCAAGCTGATGTAGGAAGACGCTGTCTCAGCCCGTGTTGAGGGGGCGCGCGTCCTGCCGCCTGAGACCGGCGTTCTCATTGGCCGCCGCGGCCTGAATGCGAGCTCTTCCCTGCGCCGCATGTCACAAATGGATTGTCACGTAGCAGTAATACTTCAGTGCAACAATGCGCCCCGCATCCAGACCGGTCGCTCATTTGTTCATGTTTCAGGGACGAATGTGAAACAAATGACAACACCGGTTCACCGCCATCTCAAGGGGAATTCCATGACCATCCGCATGCGTATCACGCTCCTGGTGATACTTACCTTCGTCGCCATCGCCGGCATCGGTGGCTACGCGATGTACCAGTCGCGCAGCAGCGCCGTCGAGGTCCGTTCCGTCACCGAAGGCGTGATGCCCAGCGTGCTGGCCTCGTCCGACCTGATGGGGCAGTTGAAGGACGTACAGTTGGCGGCCATGGTGATGGTCACCGAGAGCGATACCCAGCTGGTCGCGCAGGAAAACGACAAGCTGGCCGAAAAGAAGGCCGTGCTGGAACAGGCCCTGGCGGCCCAGGCCAAGCAGGCTGAAGGCGTCGCCCAGCGTGGCCTGATCGAGCAGGCCAGGGAAAGCCTGGACAACTACTTCGGCGCCATCGACACCACCGCCAAGTTCAAGCTGGCCGGCAAGAACGAGATCGCCCAGGCGCAGTTCTTCGGCGGCGTGATGCAGTACCAGAGCGAACTGGAAGGCATCGTCAACACCCTGCGCATCGAAAAGAACCGCTTCAAGGACAATGCCATCGCCTCGCTCAACGGCAAGCTGGCCCAGACCACCACCACCATCAGCGTGGTCACGGTGATGGCCGTGCTGCTGCTGGGGGGCATCGGTTTCCTGCTGTATCGGCAGATCACCGGCCCCATCAGCCGCATGGCGGCGATGATGGGCGAGATCGCCACCAGCCAGGATTTCACCCGCCGTCTGCCGGTGCAGCGCATGGATGAGGTGGGTCATTCCATCGTCGCCTTCAACGGCATGGTGGAGAAGATCGAAGAAGCCTCGGCCCAGGTGCGCCAGAAGACCGCCGACATGCAGGCCATGCTGCAGAACATCCCGCAGGGCATCCTCACCGTCGTCGACGGCAATCGCATCCACCCGGAGTACTCGGCCTTCCTTGAAACCGTCTTCGAGACCACCGACATCGCCGGCCGCGACGTGATGGAGCTGGTCTTTGCCAATACCAACCTGGGCGCCGACACGCTGTCGCAGATCGAAGCCATCGGCGGCGCCTGCATCGGCGAAGACGTCATGAACTTCGAGTTCAACGAACACCTGATGGTAGGCGAGATCGAAAAGACCATGGCCGACGGCAGCAAGAAGATCCTGGACCTGTCCTGGTCGCCCATCACCGACGAGAGCGATACGGTCATCCGCCTGATGCTGTGCGTGCGTGACGTGACCGAGCTGCGCCAGCTGGCGGCGGAAGCCAACGAACAGAAGCGCGAACTGGAAATGATCGGCGAGATCCTGGCGGTGGCTGCACCCAAGTTCGCCGAGTTCATCGGCAGCGCGCGCCGCTTCCTGGACGAGAACGAGCAGATCGTGCACCAGAACCCGGAAGCGACCGCCTTCGCCATCGCCAAGCTGTTCCGCAACATGCACACCATCAAGGGCAATGGCCGCACCTATGGCCTGCTGCACCTGGCCAACGTGGTCCACCACGCCGAACAGCACTACGACGACCTGCGCCATCCGGCCAGCGGCGCCGTGTGGAACCAGCAGGAACTGCTGCAGCAGCTGGCCCAGGTGCGCGAGTTCATCGACCGCTATGCCCGCATCAATGAGGTGACCCTGGGTCGTGGCAGCAGCACCGCCAGCGCTGGCGAGCCGGTCCTGCCGGGTTACGAGCGCCAGGTCCTGACCATCGACCGCAAGCACATCCAGGAAAGCCTGCAGCGCCTGGAAAACGTCAACACCGCCAACCTCCACGAACTGGTGGCCGTGCGTAACGACGTGCGCCGTACCCTGCGCCTGTTGGGCACCGAGACAATCGCCGACGTGCTGGCCCCGATCACCGATTCGCTGCCGGCGCTGGCGGCCGATCTGGACAAGGCGGCCCCGGTCGTGGACATCGAGGACAACGGTTACGTGGTCCACAGCTTTGCCGCGCCGCTGCTGCAGAACGTGTTCATGCACCTGATCCGCAATGCCATGGATCACGGCCTGGAAGGGCGCCAGGAGCGGGCCGCCAAGGGCAAGCCCGAGACCGGCACCATCAAGCTGGAGACGGGCGTGATGGACGACATGTTCCAGCTGGCGCTATCCGACGACGGCCGTGGCCTGGCGCTGGAAAAGGTGCGCCAGATCGGCATCGAAAAGCAGCTCATCACCGTGGATCAGGCCCTGTCGGACGCCGAGATCGCCCGCCTGATCCTGCAACCGGGCTTCTCCACCCGCAGCGAGGTGACCGATGTCTCCGGTCGTGGCGTGGGCATGGATGCGGTGCTGGACTTCGTCACCCGCGAACATGGGCAGATCGAAATCCGCTTTGCCGATACCAATGAAGGCGCCGCCTTCCGTCCCTTCCAGATCATCGTGATGCTGCCCGAGAGCGTGGCGGTGGAAGTGGATGGCATCGATGTGCCTTACCCGGTGGCCGGCCAGGAGGCGACGGTGCCGGTCGCGCTGCCGCCGCAGGACGGCAATCCCCAGGTGGCCTGAGGGCCGACCGGCATCGGGCACCCAAGCAAGAGAAGCAAACGCGGAAGCAAAAAAACGGATGAGCATGTTCAATTCGATCCTCCTGGTGGCGCTGGGCGCCGCCCTGGCCGGCCTGCCGATGACGTGGTTGTGGCTGCGACAGAAGCGTCGCGCCGGGCAGCTGTTCGATGCCGGCCAGCTGGAGCAGGCCCGCGACCAGGCATTGGCGACGCTAGCGCAGCAGCGAGAGCAGTGGGCCGTCCATCAGCAGCAGCTGGAACAGCAGCAACTGGCCGCCGAGCGCCACATGGCCGAGATGCGTCACGAGAGCGAGGCCATGCTGGCCCGCCTCAACCACCAGCAAAGCGACAGCCTCTCGCGCGTGATGCAGAACTGCGACGCCTCCCAGGACACCATCGGCAAGCTGCTGGGCCTGGTGCGGACCTTCGAGCGCTGGCACGACGACATGAACGAACTCATCACCCACAACCGCGACATGCACCGCATGAACGACGAGTTCGCCCTGATCGTGAACCAGGTCATCATCGTGGCCCTGAACGCTTCCATCGAGGCCGCCCGTGCCGGCGTGCACGGGCGCGGCTTCGCCGTGGTGGCGCAGGAGGTGCGCGACCTGGCGCAACGGGCCGAGAAACTCTCCAAGAGCTACCGCGCCAACCTGTACCAGAACGACCTGATCACCACCACCACCTTCCAGGACCTGCAGGCTGGCGGCAAGATGATCATGGGCGCCGTCATCGGGCTGGACCTGATCAACAAAAAGACCAGGGAAACCCTGGCCGAGGCGGCATGAGCGCCCACGACATGGACGAGCTGCAGGCCGTAGCCCAGAGCATCGCTGACGAGCGCATCAGCGCCAGCGCCCGCGATGGCTTCGACACCCTGTTGCAGCAAGCCCTGCGCGGCAGCCTGGCCCCCTCCGGCACCGATGCGGTGATCACCGCCGTCGAGGTGGACGATCTGGCGGAAAAGAAGATGGTGGTGCTCACCATTTCCTCCTACCTGTTCCGCCTGATGGTGATGTTCCATTTCACGCCGGACGCCGCCACCAAGGGCCACTTTGCGCGGCTCGCGGGTGACGGTGCAACTGAGGTGGGGGCAGGGGGCGAGCAGGCCTTCATGGACGCGCTGGCCGAGTGCGGCAACCTGTGCTGCGGCATCTTCAACCGCGAGCTGGGGCGCTTCTTCCCGCACCTGGGCATGTCCACGCCCAATGTCATCGACACCCAGTGCCTGCACTACCTGCACAAGCTCAGGCACGCCCATGTGCGCCACTTCGCCATCGACATCGACCCGTCGCCCCGGCTGCATGTCTCGCTCTGCGTATCGGCCTATGACCGGCTGGACTTTGCCGTGTCGGCCGAAGAGCAGGCAGACACCACCGGCGAACTCGAACTGTTCTAGACCTCCATCAACGATCCGGGGAACCCACACCATCATGCAAGCCAGCGCCAGCCTCGACAACACCATCACCAGCAAGGTCCTGGTCCTGGACCGTGACGCCGACTGCTACGACACCATCAAGTCCTTTTGCGAACGGCATCAGCTGGTCGGCCTGAAGGCGCATGAAGAACACGTCATGGCGGTCTTGCGCAGCAACGTCGACCTGGGCGGCATCATGCTCTCGGAGAGCCTGGCCGGTCTGGGCGAGGGCGGTCGCGGCCTGGCCCGCCGCATCCGCGAGGTGCGCCCGGAGTTGCCCCTCTTCCTGCGCCGCCGCCGTGAAAGCGCTGACACGCCACTGGGCGAGCGCGATAGCGAACTCTTCAGCGCCGTCTACCGCATCGACGACATCGAAGCCCTGGCCCCCGCCGTGGCGGCCTCCATCTTCAGCCAGCGCTACCCCAATGCCCTGGTGCGGGGTATCGCCGAAATCAGCCGCATGGTGCTGGAGAGCCAGTTCCCCGGCATGCAGGTGGAGATCGACCAGCCCTATCTGGTGCGTGACCGCATCATCTTCGGTGAAGTCTTCACCCTGATCCCGCTGGAGAGCAGCTGGTGCCGTGGCTACATGATGCTGCAGGCCGAGCAGAAGACCCTGCAGGCGCTGGCACCGGAAGCGGCTGATGATTTTCGCCATCTCAACAATGCCCTGGGCGAACTGACCAACCTGATCTGGGGCTGGTTCAAGAACCGCTTCATCAACCAGAGTCAGCCCATCCAGCAGTTGAGCCAGGTGCCCATCATCATCAACCACCAGCATCGCTACATCTCCTTCGGCTCGGACGATGCGCAGCTGTGCTTCAAGTACGTGCTGCGCCGGGACGACGGCGTGCCGCTGGTGCTGCTGCAGCGCTTCATCTTCAACCTGTCCTGGTCGCCCGAGGATTTCCGCGAGAACCAGACCTCGGTGGAGGAACTGTTCGAATCGGGCGAGCTGGAACTGTTCTGACCTGGCTGCCCGCGGCGAAGATTGCGACCCTCATGCCCCTCATCCCCTCATTGACGCAACCCTAGTGAAAGAGAATTCAACATGGCACAAATCCTGGTAGTGGACGATTCGAGCACCGTGCGCGCCGAAGTCGGCGACTTCCTCAAGAAGAACGGCCTGGACGTGGCGCTGGCCGTGGACGGCCGCGACGGCCTGAACAAGCTCAAGGGCGACCCGGCCATCAAGCTGGTGGTGTCCGACGTGAACATGCCCAACATGGACGGCCTGACCATGGCCGAGAAGATCCGCAGCGAACTGGGCAATGCCAGCGTGAACATCATCATGCTCACCACCGAGAACTCGCCCATCATGAAGGAACGCGGCAAGGCCGCCGGCATCAAGGGCTGGATCGTCAAACCCTTCAAGGGGGAGGCGGTGCTGCCGACTTTCAAGAAGCTGGTGGGGGCATAAGTTTGTTCCTGCATCGCTGAAGTCCCCTGTGAGTCGCCACTGATAATTCGGCCTGCAATGCAGGCCGAATTGTTTTTGTCAGACCCGGTTCCAGTTAAATGTAGCTACAAATAATGCTTGTCGAAGGAGATTATATGTAGCTACAATAATTGATGGAAATCCTGTTCGATCCTCATAAAGACGCCATCAACAAACACAAACATGGCGTTTCGCTCGCAGAAGCCGCGGCTATCGAATGGGAGAGCGCCTTGATCACGCTTGATGACAGAATCGACTACGGCGAACAGCGGGAAATCGCGATCGCCTACATCGGTCTGCGACTTCACGTGGTGGTCTATGTGCAACGCGCGTTTGCCAGGAGGATCATCAGTCTGCGCAAAGCGAACAAAAGGGAGATTGATCGATATGCCGAAGCTTAAACAGGGAACCATCCTGCCCACCCCCGCGGAAGACGCGCAGATCACCGCTGCGGCGCTGTCCGATCCCGATGCACAGCCGTTGAGTCCGGCCCAACTGGCTGCGTTGCGGCCTGCACGGGGACGCGGCAGGCCGGCAGGCAGCGGCTCCAAGGTGCAGGTCACAATGCGTTTCGACGTCGATATCGTCGAAGCCTTCAAGCGCGGCGGCGATGGTTGGCAAAGCCGCATGAACGGTGCCCTGCGCGAATGGCTGACACAACACCAATGACCATGGACGGTGATTGATGGCGCGACCGCGTCTGTCTTCACTGCTCGTGTAGTTTCACTGCTCTTCCAGCACCAGCTCAAAGCAGATCAGCACCGGATTGCAGCCCCGCGCCAGCACCCCTTCACAGACCTGGCCTTGCGGATTGACGAGGCCGATATCCAGGCGGCCGATGCCATCCCGCACTTCCCCGGCACGGATCAGGATTTCCGTGGCGCGGTCATCCAGTACGCGGCCGTCCTCGAACTCGGCGCCGATGATGCTGCCCACGCTACCGCGCACGATGGCGTTGCGCATGTCGTGGGCGGCGCAGGCCTGCTCAACGGCCAGGGTCAGGTCCTGGTCGGGCCGGATGCGGGCTAGCACCACGCGCTTGCCGGTGGCGACGACGGCCTGGTCTGATAGGCGGGTGGGGTAGAAGAGAGTGAAATTGGTTTCCGGATCGTAGCGCGTGGCCATGGTGGCGTCGTGCAAACCCCAGGCCTGGGCCGGTGCGGCTTGGCCGACGATGGTCTTTTCCATCATCAGGTGGCCGCCCTGGCGCTGGCCATCGCGACCACGCCAGATGGCATGGCAATGCACGAAGGGCTCGCCGTCCTTGCGTCCATAGGTGGCGCAGGCGTATTCGATGACGGTGCCTTCTTCCATCGCATGCGGCGCGCTGTAGAAGGCGGCATGCTGGTCGTCCACTGCCAGCGCGGGCATGAGGAAGTGCAGCGCGGCGATCTTCAGATTGGAAAAGCGCACGGTACCGCCATCGAGCCCGGCGCGTGAGAGCGGGATGCTGATCGCGTCGCGCAGGCTCAGGCCCGCCTCCAGGGTGAAATCAAGCTGCATGGCCTGGCCTTCCAGGCTGACGATGCGTTCGGGTTCAGGCGGGCCGGGATGGCGGACGGTACGGGCGAAGGCTTGCGGGGTGGGCATGCGGTCTCCTGGGTGAGGTGTCAGGGCGCGGCTTTGGTGGGCCGTCGGATAGCCGGTTCGTAGGCGGCTGGTGTGGTGAATTATCCTGCGTTCTGGGTGGGATTGCTGGTGAATGTTTTTAACCGGAAGGTGTTTCACCGGGTGGGATGTTCAATTGCTCAGTAGTGCAACAATTGGACTTCTAATAGGCAATTGGCGATCCTGCCTTGACGCTAGCGCATCATGCTTGCTAGTCTCCGCCATCCCATCGCACATGGGATCGAGTTTGGCGACTCGAACACACCCACGACATTCAATAATCCTTCTTACCGGAGAAACCATGTCCGACAAGTGTTCGCACGTCCCTGACTCGTCCCCGATCTTTCGTTCGTTCTCCTGGCATCGCGCCGATACGCCCCCGTCGCATCAGAAAACCCTGGCTGACTATTCGCTGGATATAGGTGGCGGCGTCTCCACCTTGCTTTCCTTGATCGCATTCAGCGACGCGGAGGCTATCGATGGCAAGCCCTTGCTGTCAGTGGTTGACAGGGAAGTCTTGCTGCGTCTGACGATCACCGCCTGCAAGATGCTGGCCAAGGTGGCCGAAGACCACATCGACGTCGCTAATGCCGTAGAAGCGCAATAACGCCGCATCCAAGGGGGCAGCACTCCGTTGCCCCCTCGCCAATGCTTGCAACGCAGTCTCGCCGATCAGCCTTCATTGGTCGGCTCAGCCGATTTCTTCGCCTTGTAGGCCCTGACTTCTCCGATCTTCAATCCCCTGGGCAGCAGGCCATGCTTGGCCCAGCCCACCCGTTGCGCGTGGTAGATGCCTGTATGGCCGGAAAACAGGTAAGCGACCACGCAGGCCAGCGCTGCAAACGGGCCGATTTCCGGCCCGAACAATTCGATGGCCATGATGGTGGAGGCAATCGGCGTATTGGCCGCACCCGCGAAGACGGCCACGAAGCCGATGCCGGCCAGCATCGAGAAGGGCAGGTGCAGCAGCGGTGCCAGGGCATTGCCAAGGGTGGCGCCGATGTAGAACAGGGGCGTGACTTCGCCGCCCTTGAAGCCGCTGCCCAGCGAGGTGACGGTGAAGGCCATCTTGCCCAGGAAATCCCAGGGCGCCAGCGGCTGCTGGAAGGCTTCTACGATGACCGGAATGCCCAGGCCGATGTAGCGATCGGTGCCGATGGCCCATACCCCCAGCGCCACGACCAGCCCACCGACGAAGGGGCGCAGCGGCGCATAGGCGATGCGGCTTTTCATGAAGGCTGACAGGCGATGCGTGCTGTTGGCAAAGACCATACCGATCAGGCCGAACACCACGCCAGCAGCGATCACGGCGGCCACGCTCCATAAGGCGACGGGGGCGCTGCCGCTCATGAGGTAGTGGGTGTGATGCACGCCCCAGGCCAGCCCGACCTGGTCGGCGGCGATGGCGGCGATGAAGCAGGGCAGGATGGCGTCATAACGCATGCGGCCGATGGCCAGCACTTCCAGCCCGAAGATGGCGCCGGCCATCGGGGTGCCGAAGACGGACGCGAAGCCGGCGCTGATGCCGGCCATGAGCAGGATACGGCGATCTTCGGTGCGCAGGCGCAGCAGGTGGGTGAGCTGGTCGGCCAGCGCGCCACCCATCTGCACGGCGGTTCCTTCGCGCCCGACGGAGGCGCCGAAGAGGTGCGACATCACGGTGCCGAACAGCACCAGTGGCGCCATGCGCAGGGGGATCACCTTCTTGGGGTCGTGGATTTCATCGATGAGCAGGTTGTTGCCGGCTTCGACCGGCTTGCCGGTGTGCAGATAGAGCCAGCCCACGATAAAACCACCCAGGGGCAGCAGCCAGATGATCCACGGATGACCCTGGCGCCATTGCGTGGCGTACTCCAGCGAGAACAGGAAGAAGGCGGAGGCCGAGCCTGCCAGTACGGCGATCAGGCAGGCGATCAGGCACCATTTGACGATGTAGGGCAGCAGATAGAGCTGTTCGGGGTATTTGTAATGTTTCATGTTGCCAGGATTATAGTGAACCAGCCTGGAAACACGGAGCGCAGGAAGCGCATGAAAGATGAAGGTGCGCGCCTACAGCCCTGGGTCGCCAGGTCACTGTAGGCATCATCAGCCCCAACATGATGTTGGTGGCGGTTTGAGGAGGAATGCCATCTCCTTGACGCCGATGGTAACAAGTTTGCGTCAGATCGACAACATAATGTCTATCGGGGTTGATGTTTCGCGATCCTTATCGCTCAATCCGGGCCTTACAGTGGGTTCGGCACCAGTTCCGGGATGCCGACCACCACCGTCCACGGTTGCACCTGCCAGCGCGTGACCAGGCCCTGGGTGACATAGGGATCGGCGGCGGCGAATGTTTCGGCATGCCCGGCCGCACCCTGGAACAGCAACAGGCCGCTGGACGGGGGATTGCCGACAGCGCCGCCGGCCAGCATTTCGCCGCGGGCCACGGCTTGCCGGCATAGCTCCAGGTGGGCAGGGCGCAGGGCGGTGCGGCGTTCCAGGTAGTCGCCGACGAATTCATAGCTAAGCAGGTAAAGCATGATGGGGCTCCGGTCTGCGTGGAAAAGGTGGATAGCATCGCTGAAGAAGCCTCCACTTGGCAAACATTTGAGCTGCAGGAACGTATCGGCGAATTGCCCTTCAAACGCCTGACCACCGCGACCAGTGCGGTCGTGGCCATGACCAATAACAGGGGAGCACCGGTGAAAACCTTTCATTGCGACAATTGTGGAATGCAGGTCTTTTTTGAGAATACGGTCTGCGGGAATTGCGGCTGGATGCTGGGTTATCAGCCGCAATTGCAGGCCATTGCCAGCTTTTCGCCGCTGGAGCCGGTACAGCCGGTGGATGGCGAGGTGGCAGCGGAGGCAGCGGAAGCAGCGGAGGTGGTGGCCGAACCTGGCCCCGGGCGCTGGCGCAGCGTCAGGTCGGAGAACGAAGGACGGGTCTTCAAGCAGTGCCTGAACTACTGGCGTGAAAACATCTGCAACTGGATGCTGGACGAGCGCGAGCCCCATGAGCTATGCGCCTCATGCCGCCTGACGCGGGTGATCCCCAATCTGGAGGAGGGCAATAATCGCGTGCTCTGGAGCCGGCTGGAAACGGCCAAGCGGCGCCTGCTGCACTCGTTGTGGACCTTGCAGTTGCAGCCGGTGCCGAAGATGGAGGATGAAGAGGCGGGGCTGGCCTTCGAGTTCATGCAGGATCTGCCGCATGGTGAACGGGTGCTGACGGGGCATGCCGACGGTGTCATCACCATCAACATCGCCGAGGCCGATCCCGCCTATCGGGAGCAGGCGCGGGAGCAGATGGCCGAGCCTTACCGCACGCTGCTGGGACATTTCCGGCACGAGAGTGGTCACTATTATTTCGACCGGCTGGTTGCGCCTACGGAGTGGTTGGCGCCGTTCCGGGAGCTGTTCGGTGACGAGCGTCAGGACTATGGCGAGGCGTTGAAAACGCATTACGAGAACGGTCCGCGCGCGGACTGGGATCAACATTTCGTCAGCGCCTACGCCAGTAGCCATCCCTGGGAGGACTGGGCCGAGACCTGGGCGCATTATCTTCACATGTTCGATACCCTGGAGACGGCCTATGCCTGCGGCGTGCAGCTGAGGCCGCGTCATGAGGGCGAGCAGAAGCTGGTGATCAAGGCGCCGCCAGTGGCGGCGGGCTCGTTCGACGAACTGGCGCGGGAGTGGTTTGCGCTGACCTATGTGCTCAACAGTCTGAACCGCAGCATCGGGATGCCGGATTCCTATCCCTTCACCTTGACCACGCCAGTATTGGAAAAGCTGCGCTTCGTTCATGAGGTCGTCAATGGGAAGCGGAAGGTGGGCATGGCTGCGGCGCAGGAGCAGGCGGCATAGTGCATTGCCATGCGGCCTTCGGGCGCGCAGCCATAAAAAAACCCGGAAGCAGCTTCCGGGTTTTTCTTTGGGCGGGCCGCTGCTGCGGCCTGGTCCTAAGGTTCAGTCCTCCCTGGCTTCAAGTGCACGGTTCAGACTCAGCGCAGCCAGCGAGCCTACGGCGCCGGAGAGCAGGTAGAAGCTCACGTAGGCCATGCCGAAGTGGGCCGACAATCCCAACGCCACCAGCGGTGCGAAACCGGCGCCGACCAGCCAGGCGAGATCCGAAGTCAGGGCCGCGCCGGTATAGCGATAGCGGGTCTTGAAGTTGGCGGTCACCGCGCCGGCTGCCTGGCCGTAGGACAAGCCGAGCAGGGCAAAGCCGATCAGGATGAAGGTGTTCTGGCCCGATTCGCCGCCATTCATCAGGCTCGGGACGAAGGCGGAGAGGATGGCGATCAGCAGGGCCATGGAACCGAGCGTGTTGCGGCGGCCGAAGCGGTCCGCGACCAGGCCCGACACCACGATGCCCACCGCCATGATGAGGCCGCCCCAGATCTGGATGACCAGGAAATCGGCGGCTTCACGCAGCGAATACAGCTTGATCCACGACAGCGGGAACACCGTCACCAGGTGGAACAGGGCATAGCTGGCCAGGGCGGCCAGGGCGCCGATGATGATGTTGCGGCCCTGGGTGGTGGCCAGCTCAACCACGCCGGCCGGTTCCAGCTCGCGTTCATCAAGCAGCTTGGCGTATTCCGGCGTCGAGACCAGGCGCAGGCGCGAGAACAGGGCGACCACGTTGATGGCGAAGGCGACGTAGAACGGATAACGCCAGCCCCATTCGAGGAAATCGGCCGTGGTCAGGCTGGAGAGCATGTAGGCGAACAGGCTGGCTGCCACGACGAAGCCCAGCGGCGCGCCCAGCTGGCCCAGTGCGGCGTACCAGCCACGCTTGTGCTCCGGAGCGTTCATCGCCAGCAACGAAGGCAGGCCATCCCATGCGCCACCCAACGCCAGGCCTTGACCAACTCGTAAAAGCGAGAGCAAGATGATCGCCCAGACGCCAATGTGATCAAAAGTTGGTAACAAGGCAATGCCCGCAGTCGAAAAGCCGAGCATGAACAACGCCAGCGTCAGTTTCACCTCTCGGCCGTAGTGCTTTTGAATCGCCATGAAGATCGTGGTCCCGATGGGGCGGGCCAGGAAGGCGAAGGAGAAGATCACGAAGGAGTAGAGCGTGCCTTCCAGTTTCGGATCATTGGGGAAGAACAGGGTCGGGAACACCAGCACCGAAGCCAGCGCATAGACGAAGAAATCGAAGTATTCGGACGCTCGTCCGATGACCACGCCGACGGCGATTTCACCGGGTTCGATCCTGGCGTGGTCGTGGGAAGTGGAAGGTTGGTCCGATTGCGGTCTGAATTCACCCGAACCTTGACTGTTGTGGATGCTGGTGCTTGCCATGGCTTTGTCTCCCACTGTTAGAGGTTTAGTCGCAGTACGTACTACTAATCCCATCCTGGCAGGTGGCAGCTGACAGGGTGGGACAAAACGTCCAATCGCCAAC
>Ga0308159_1001983_pt1 | contig 25514 bp, 26 predicted proteins | sample PhyCR1_FD_201040 | JGI IMG/M metagenome (GOLD analysis project Ga0308159, IMG submission 201040) | Phyllosphere microbial communities from UC Gill Tract Community Farm, Albany, California, United States - DLSLC.R1 | ecosystem: Host-associated > Plants > Phyllosphere > Unclassified | place: USA...
GCTGCGTTCGCCGGAGCTCTCCCGCATCGATCATGGGGCCGGTGTGGACTTGTGGGGTCAGCCTAGCGGAGCTTCGGCGGGCGCCGTGAGATGTTCAGCCGTTGTCCTGCTTGCGGATCTCGGCGGCATCGCCGGGGACGCAGAGGGAGGTGCCGGCGATGTGGTAGTCCCCCGGACCCGTTGAGAAGGAGAGCCCTTCGACGGGCCCACCTGTGGCGTAGACCACTACCACCGGCTTCTCCACCGTCCGGACGTTCATCCCCAGCGAGCGCCAATGATCGGCACCCTTCTTCGCGTCGGCAGCTCGGTCTCCATCGGGCGGCGGGGCGCCATAGCCGTAGGTGTAGTTCACTCGCTCGCCGCGGCGCTGCCCGCAGTTTCCGACCTCCGGCGCCCCGTCCCAGGTCCAACCGTCATTGTCGAGGATCTGGGAGGTGTTCTCGACAGTCGATAGGAGCGCGTCACGGGCCTGAACAGGACTCAACGAGTCAGCCTGCCCGGCCGCGCAGCCGGACACGGACAGAGCGACGATGGGGAGAGCGACCCCCACAGAAAGGCGACCCGATACCGTCACAATCCTCACGAGATCACCCGCATTCCTCAGCCGTTGTCCGCATTCCGAAGCTCGGCGGCGTTGCCGGGGACGCAGAGGGAGGTGCCTGCGATGTAGTAATTCCCGGGAGCGGTCGAGAAGGACAAGCCCGCTACCGGGCCGCCTGACGCGTAGACGACGTATACAGGGGTGTCGACGACTCGCACCTGCATACCGAGGGACGTCCAATAGTCGGCGATGATCTTCGCGTCGGCTCCCCGATCGCTGTCGGGAGCCGGGGCACCGTAGCCGTACGTATAGTTGGCGCGCTCCCCTTGCTGCCCGTCGCAGTCGCCGACCTCAGGCGCGTGATCGCGGTTCCATCCCGTCGCATCGAGTTTTGCGGCGCTGTCTTCGACGGTTGAGACGAGTGCATCACGAGCATCCGCAGCGCGCGAAGGATTTGTGAGGGCGACTCCGCAGGACGACAGAGTCGATCCGACCAGAACCGCGGCTGCAGCGACCGCCATCCGACGACGCAATATCGCTGCGGTGGTCATTCCCGGTTCCGCTGCCACGTGACCCGGATGGATGCGTGAGACAACACGTCAGCCGTCGTCCTGCGTGCGCAACTCGGTGGCGTCGCCCGCGACGCAAAGCGACTCTCCGGCGATGAAGTAGTTGCCCGGGCCGGTAGAGAAAGTGAGTCCCTCGACGGGCCGCCGCTGCCGTACACCACGAAATCGGGGCTTTCCACGAGACGCACCTGCATACCCAACGATCGCCAGTAATCGGCAACCTTCCGCGCGTCCGCCGCGCGATCACTGCTCGGCGCGGGGGCACCGTAGGTGAAGGAGTAGTTCGCTCGTTCACCGCCCGTCGATCCGCAGTCCCCCACTTCCGGGGCGTGACTCTGAGACCAGCCCGCAACATCGAGTTGTGCGGCACTGTTCTCAACTGTCGCGACGAGGGAGTCACGTGCTGCTTTTACATCCGTGGCGGCCTGTGACGCGGCCACACATGACGTCAACTGGAGGCTCGCGACGAAGACGGTGACGGACAAGACCACGCAACGACTGGAGCCAGTGTTCCGAACCACGTCACCCACCCTCATTCTTCTGTGCTTCTAAGGGGCCGGTTGTGGTGCTCACTCGTTGTCTTGCTTGCGGAGTTGCGCGGCGTCACCAGCAACGCAACGAGAGGTACCAACGATGTAGTAGTTACCGGGCCCCGTCGAGAAGGACAAACCCTCGACGGGTCCGCCCGTTGCGTACACGACGACCGACGGGCTGTCTACAACGCGAACCTCCATGCCGAGTGACTTCCAGTGCTCTGCGACCTTCTGCGCGTCTGCCGCAAAGTCCCGGGACTGCGGTGGCGCGCTGTAACCGTAGTTGTAGTTCGCGCGTTCACCCCGCCGGTCTCCACAGTTGCCGACTTCGGGGGCCCCTGTCCACGCCCAGCCTGAAACATCGAGCACGGTCGAGGTCTCTTCCACGGTGGATACAAGCGTGTCGCGGGCTTGTTCAGGACTCATTGTGTCTCCCTCAGGAGTCGTACACGACGACAATATGATCACCATCGAGCTCGCCAGAACCGCGCAAACGGCACGGCCTGCATGTCCTCGCGTGCGCCTATCCACTGGTCAACCCTTCGATGATCGCTCGCTGAAACGGGGTGGGCCCGGGCGCCACATAAGAGGACACTTGATCGCCCTGCCCCGTGGTGGCCAGGGCCACATTTCTCAGTGACTCCGTACGGAGGTCAAGATAGCCGGTGCCTGCAGCCGTGCTCACACCATGATCAGTTACCGGTAGCTGAGTACCCTCGCCTGCGACGCTGAACGTATGTGCTCCGAAACTCGGATCGATCGGGTTGACAGGGTGCGCCCAGGACGCGCGTCCGGTCCAAGCCCATTGGTCGCCTCCCGCCGGATCGACCGCCCAAACATCTTGGGCCTGACCCGCGAATACGTGCTCAGCTTTGAGCTTTCCGGCCTGATCCACCTCCGGCGGAAGGCCAGCTGAACCAAGCGTGACGAACGAATCGACCTGGGCCTCGCCCTGACTCAGCGCGATCGATGCCGTCGTTGTGCCGTAGGAATGCGCGACAACATTGACCTCAGCACTAGGTCGAATGATGTCGAGCGCGGACAGATCCGCGGCGAGGGCACGTCCGCCCTTTTCAGCGAGCTCTGTGCCCAGGACGTCGAATCCTCCTTGCGCTACAGGCACCGGAGGCGTCTCGTATCCCACCCAGGCGACAACAGCATGCTGTCTTCCGCTGTCGACTTGGTCCTGGAGCGTTGCAATGTTCTGGGCGGTACGGACCCAGTCCCCCATCCCTTCCGTTGTCGTCCCCATGCCGGGCACCGCGTAGGTTATGTCGTCGGCAGTATCGAGATTTCCGATCGAGACGGCCGCGAGCGGCGGGGAATCCGCGGTGAGCGACATGAGAAATCTCGGCGCCTTCCCGTCGGGAGACGTGAGCGACGATTCGATGTCTTCCAAACCCTTCACCCGGGAACGTACCTGGTCAAGCCGCTCGGCATATGCCTGGGCCGCGGCCTAACCGCCGAGGATCTCGTCGTACGTCGGGGGCTTCTCCGCCTCCGCCAACGCTGCGCGAGCATCGGCCAGCTGGTCCTCGAGCCAGATGCGGTTCGCCTCGTCGCGAGCCGCATAGGCCACTCCGCCGAGGTTGCCGATGATCGAAGGAGCCGTGTGAATGAGAGCGTCCTTCTGAGAGTCGTCGAGTTCCGCCCACCACGGTGCGACGGCGGCGGGCTCCGCCTGGGCAAGGACTCCGGCGAGACTCGGTCGCGCCCGGAGGAGGGCCGCAAGGCTGGCGGCATCCGCACCCGCGAGTGCATCGAGCACGTGGCTGGGGTTCGCGCAGCCGGTCAAGATGGCCGCCCATTCATCCGCACCGAGCCCGGGGACGGCGATCGCGGCACGGAGTGCCGCCGCGGCCTTCTGCGTCGCAGCGCTCAGCGCGGTGCGCGCATCGGCGAGGACCGCCCGCGCTTCGGCCCGTGGAGCGGATCCGAGGAAAGCTCGCCGGTCCGGTCCGAGCCAGCCGGTCGATTCATCAGGCGCGTCCTGGAACGCTGCCGCATCGAGGGCTTCAGCCCGGTCCCAGAGATCGATCGCGTCTCCCGCCTTGGCGCGCGCGGCGTCAATCGCGGCCGCGACGTCCTCGAGCGCGGACTGGCCGGCGCGGAACGCTGTTGCCATGGCGGTCCACCCGGATGCCACCGTGCCCGCGCGGGTCTCGTACGCATCGGCCGCTTCACCGGCCCAGTCGGGAACCGTTCGCATCGAGTGAAGCGCCGAACCCACATCCTGCGCGCACTCAGCGCGCGCCCGCCACGCGGCTGCGGCGCGATGAAGCTCGCCGACGTCACCGGGGATCAACAGGGACGGGTCCCGAGTGCTTCCGAGTTCGGCGTTCATTCGACGGTCCAACCCTCGACGGCACCCAGCGCTCGCACGTCGGCCTGGGCGTCGGCATCCATGCTCTCGAACATGTCCGCCACCTCACGGAGTCCGGTCACGAGGGCGTCGATACCACGCTGACGCTCGGCGGTGCAGTCGTTCATGCACCCGACGAACTCCGCCAGAGCGAGGCTCAGGTCGGGCTGGTCGTCAACGGAGAAGCCCCGGAGTTGCGACAAGTCCGGCACGACATCGCTCATCTTCGTCGCCACCCGCCGCACCTCGTCCACGGAGATGGAAATGTCCCCCATGCGCAGCAGCATAGACATCGTGCGCACGAAATGACGCGCCCCCGACGAGAACTTCACCCTGCGCGGGGGCTGAGGCCTCTCACCCACGGCGCATCGAACCGGGGCGCAATCCCCGAAAGCCACGGCCTGCGCGAGAGCGCCGAGCTCCGCGCTCGTCTTCGTCTGCATACGTACGGCGAAGGCACTGGTTCCCTCTTCATTCGCTCACACATCGCTTGCGGACCGACGCCTGGGGACGGGACAACCTCGCCGCGGTATGTCGCAAGCTCTGCTGCTCAGCCCCGCGTGCAGTTCCCGGATGCCACGGGTGCCGACAACGCCCCCATCTGGGCCATTACGGGCTCGAGTTCGGCGGGGGTCATGGCGTAGCCGACGTTGTCGTCGGTGTCGGATCGGGCGAAGACGATCCCCGCGACCTGACCGGACGTCGTCAGCAGTGGCCCGCCCGAGTTGCCCGGTCGAACGATCCCGGCCAGGGCGTAGATGTCGCGCGGTGCGGAGGAATCGTCGTAGATGTCGGGCACAGGAACGGTCCCCTCCGACAGGATCTGCGCGCTCCCCGAAGTGAACGGTCCGCCACCCGGATACCCCTGCACGACGGCGGGGGAACCGACGGCCAGCGTCTGCGCGATCGACAGGGAGGCGGCATCCAACTGGTCCACCGAGATCACCGCGATGTCGTCCACCGGGTCGAAGTACACCACGCGTCCCTCGCGCGCCGGGCGACCCGGCAACTCGACGAGCGGGGTGTCCACTCCTGCGACGACGTGGGCGTTGGTGACGACGCGGCCGTCGGCGACGACGAAGCCCGACCCGCTCGATGTGATGCCGCAGGCGTAGGCGGTGCCCGAGATCCGCGCCACCGACTGAGCAGCCTGAGTCAGTGCGGGGTCGTCAAGGGCGATGCTCGGGGTCGTCGGGACCGGGCCGATCTGGATGAGCTCGCCCAGACGAGGGATGCCGCCGGCGAAGATCGTTCCGCGCAGATCGGCGAGCGCTCCGCGCACAGGCGCGGGGGTGAGGTCGTCGATCGTGCGCACCACGGTCGAGGAGCCGAGCGCGGCGGAGACGACGGGCACGCCGACCGGGGTCAGGGAGCCCGCGACGAACGAGATCGTGAGGGCGGCGGCGGCCACGTTCACCACCCCGCCCAGGAGGCGCTCGGGAACGCGCAGCTTGATGCGGTCGGCGCCGCGCCGGAAGAAGTTGCCGACGGCGCTGCCGAGACCCGAGCCGATCACGAGCAGGGCGATGCCCGCGCCGATCATCGCGGGTCCTCGCCACGCGAGGTCGGTGACCCACTGCCCCACGAACGGAAGCACCCAGTAGGCGGCGACCGCCCCGAGAGCGAGCCCCGCGAAGAAGCCGACGGTGGCGAGGAAGCCCCGGGAGAGCCCCACGGCGAGTGCGACCGCCAGAAGGGCGATCAGGGCGATGTCGACGATCGGCATCCGACCTCCTGTGTTCGCTTCGAGGCTAGAACGCCCGTCTGAGAGAACCCTTTCGACGCGCGGGGCCGGGCGGGCCTGTCCGGTCGTGGCCCCGGGGCATCGGAAGTGGCCCCGGAGCCACGCCGCGCACCCCACCCCGCCCGCGCGCGCCGCCAGAATTCGCCCTTCGAGTCGAACTGACACTAAGATCGATCCCGGAGATATGGTCACCATGACACGAACCCCTCAGCCCGCGTCCCGCGACGCCGACGTGCGCGTCGCGGTGTCGACCGTGATCTTCAGCGTGCGCCGCGACGCCGACGACGAACCCGTCCTCTCGCTTCCGTTGGTGCGACGCACGCGCGACCCCTTCGACGGGCGATGGGCACTGCCCGGCGGTTGGCTCGACGCGAGCGAGGGCCTCGATGCCGCGGCATCCCGAACCCTCGCCGAAACCACCGGCCTCACCCCCAGCTACCTCGAGCAGCTGTACGCGTTCGGGGCGGTCGACCGCTCCCCCACCCGCGTGGTGTCGATCGTGTACTGGGCGCTGCTGCGCTCCGACGAGGTCGACGCGCAGGTGGCCGCGCACGCCCGCGAGGGCGACGCCCCCGAGAACGTCGAGTGGTTCGACGCGACCGACCTCCCCGCCCTCGCCTTCGACCACAACGACATCGTCGAGTACACGCTCTGGCGCCTGCGCAACAAGGTCGGCTACAGCCGCATCGCGCACGGCCTGCTGCCCGACGAGTTCACGCTCGCCGACCTGCGCGAAGTGACCGAGTCGATCCTCGGCAAACGCCTCGACCCGGCGAACTTCCGCCGCCAGGTCGACACGTCCGAAACCCTCATCCCGACCGAGCGCTTCCGCACCGGAAGCCATCGACCCGCCCGCCTCTACCGCTACAACCGCGACGTGGAGCTCGCCGACCGCGGCCCGCTCCCGTCCCGTCACTGATCGGAAACACCCATGTCCGCGACGCCTCTCACCCTGCAGCCCCGCCCCGCGATCGACCCCAGCGTCGACCACGCGATCCAGGCGATCGTCTCGGGTGCCTCGACCGATGCAACCTGCACGACCGACCTCGCCGTCGGTCCCTGGGACTTCGACACGCGCCCCGGGTACGGCCCGGGCTCGTCGATGGGCGACGTCATCCCCACGGGCGCACCGCGCCAGGGCGAGCTGCCGCAGGAGTATCGCGACGCGTCCGACGACGAGCTCGACGGCCGCATCCGTGCGGCGAAGGAGACGCTCGGCGACCGGGTGGTCGTGCTGGGGCACTTCTACCAGCGCGAAGAGGTCGTGCGTCACGCCGACTACGTGGGCGACTCGTTCCAGCTCGCGAACGCCGCCAAAGAGCGCCCCGAGGCCGAGGCGATCGTGTTCTGCGGCGTGCACTTCATGGCCGAGACCGCCGACCTGCTGTCGCGCCCCGACCAGGCCGTGATCCTGCCGAACCTGGCCGCGGGCTGCTCGATGGCCGACATGGCCGACATCGACCAGGTCGAGGAGTGCTGGGAGCAGCTCGAAGACGTGCTCGGAGACCTCGAGACCCCGGATGCCGAGGGCCTGGTCCCCGTGATCCCGGTGACGTACATGAACTCCTCCGCCGCCATCAAGGGCTTCGTCGGTCGTCACGGCGGCATCGTCTGCACCTCGTCGAACGCGCGGACGGTGCTCGAGTGGGCGTTCGCGCGCGGCCGCCGCGTGCTGTTCTTCCCCGACCAGCACCTGGGCCGCAACACGGCGAAGGCGATGGGCGTGCCCCTCGAGCAGATGCCGATGTGGAACCCGCGCAAGCCACTCGGCGGCTCGACGGCGGAACAGCTCGAAGGCAGCCGCGTGATCCTCTGGCACGGCTTCTGCTCGGTGCACCGCCGCTTCACCGTCGACCAGATCGACAAAGCCCGCGCCGAGCACCCGGGCGTGCGCGTGATCGTGCACCCCGAATGCCCGATGGACGTGGTCGACGCCGCCGACGAGGCGGGCTCCACAGACATCATCCGCAAGGCCATCGCCGCCGCGACCGAGCCCACGACCTTCGCGATCGGCACCGAGATCAACCTCGTGCAGCGCCTGGCCGCCCAACACCCGCAGCACGAGATCTTCTGCCTCGACCCGGTCGTCTGTCCCTGTTCGACGATGTACCGCATCCACCCCGGCTACCTCGCCTGGGTGCTCGAGTCGCTCGTCGCGGGCGAGGTTGTCAACCGCATCACGGTCCCGGCCGACGTCGCAGCGCCCGCGACCGTCGCGCTCGAGCGCATGCTCGCGGCCAAGCCGAACGGCGCGGTGAAATGACCACGGTCGTCGTGGTGGGCAGCGGCATCGCCGGTCTCACGGCGGCGCTGCACGCGGTCGAGTCCGGATGCCGCGTCACCGTCGTGACCAAGGGTGCGCTGCCCGACACCAACACGCGGTGGGCGCAGGGCGGGATCGCGGCGGTCACCTCTCCCGCCGACACCGTGGCCTCACACGCCGCCGACACGCTGACCGCCGGCGCGGGTCTGAATGATCCGGATGCCGTGGACGTGCTCGTCGGCGAGGGCCCTGCCCGCATCGCCGAGCTCGTCGAGCGGGGCGTGGAATTCGATCGTGCCGCCGGCGGCGACTTCTCGCGCGGGCTGGAGGCGGCCCATGCAGTCGCCCGCGTGCTGCACGCCGGTGGCGACGCGACGGGGGCGGCGATCCAGGCCGCGCTCGGCGACGCGGTTCGGGCGTCACGCGTCGAGCTGCGCGAGCACGCGCTGCTGCGCGACCTGGTGCTCGCGAACGGCCACGTCGTCGGGATCGAGCTCGACGGCGGCGAGCGCCTCCCCGCCGATGCGGTGATCCTCGCCACCGGCGGGGCGGGTCAGCTGTACGCGCATACGACCAACCCGCGCGGGGCGACCGCAGACGGCATCGCCGCGGCGATCCGCGCGGGCGCCGCCGTGGCCGATCTGGAGTTCGTGCAGTTCCACCCGACTGCGCTCGCGATCGGGACGTCGTTCCTCGTGTCGGAGGCCGTGCGCGGAGAGGGGGCGACCCTCATCGATGACACCGGCCGCCGCTTCGCCTTCGACGCCCACCCCGACGGCGAGCTCGCCCCGCGCGACGTCGTGGCCCGCGCCAACGCGCGCGCGATGGCCGCGCAGGGCGGTCGCCCGGTGCGGCTCGATGCCACCGCGATCGGCGGCGAGCGCCTCGCCCAGCGCTTCCCCACGATCGACGCCGCCGTGCGCGAGCGCGGTCTCGACTGGGGCCGCGAGCCGATCCCGGTGACCCCCGCGGCGCACTACCTGATGGGCGGGGTCGTGACCGACCTCGACGGACGCACGACGGTGCCCGGGCTCTACGCGGTCGGCGAGACCGCCCGCACGGGCGTGCACGGTGCTAACCGCTTGGCCTCGAACTCTCTGCTCGAGGGTGCGGTGTTCGGCGCGCGCGCCGGCGAGGCGGTGGCCCGAGACACGGTCTGGCCGGTGGCCGCGGTGACACCCGCAGCCCTCCGGCACGTTCCGGATGCCGCGGCTCCACCCTTCACGCGCGCAGCGCTGCAGCAGCTGATGTGGACCGATGCGGGGCTCATGCGCGACGCCGCGGGACTCACCCGGGCCGCCGGGATCCTCGCCGCGTGGCGTGCAGCCGCCACTGCCCCCGGGGTCGAAGACGCCAACCTCCTTCTCGTCGCCTCGCACATGGTCGACGCGGCGCTCCGGCGCACGGGATCCGTCGGCGCGCACTTCCGCTCCGACGCGGTCGACGTCATCGCCCCCGCGACCGACGCCGACCCGCGCGACGCCTCACCCGCCCGTGTGACCGCCGACTCGGCATCCACCCCCTCCTCCTCGAAGGTGCTCGCATGCTGACCCGTTCCGCCATCGACCGTGTCGTCACCGCCGCCCTTGAAGAAGACGCCCCGTGGGGCGACCTCACGAGCGAGACCCTCATCCCCGAGAACGCCGTCGCCCGTGCCGAGCTCGTCGCGCGGGTCGAGGGCGTCTACAGCGGAGCGGAGGTGTTCGCCGCCGCCTTCACCCTCACCGACCCCTCGACCTCCGTCCTGCAGCTCGTCGCCAATGGCGAGCGCTTCTCCCCGGGTGACACGCTCGCCGTGGTCACGGGTCCCGCGCGTGCTGTGCTGACCGCCGAGCGCATCGGGCTCAATTTCGTGCAGCGCATGTCGGGCATCGCGACCCTCACCGCCCGCTACGTCGCCGAGGTCGCCCACACCGGCGCGCGGATCGTCGACACGCGCAAGACCACCCCCGGCCTGCGAGCGATCGAGCGGCAGGCCGTGCGCGACGGCGGCGGTCACAACCACCGGTTCTCGCTGTCGGATGCCGTGATGGCCAAAGACAACCACCTCGCCGTGCTGACCGCTCAGGGGCTGTCGGTGACCCAGGCTCTCGAAAGCGCGATCGCGCGTCTTCCCCACACCACGCACGTCGAGGTCGAGGTCGACCGACTCGATCAGATCGACGCGGTGCTCGCGGCCGGGGTCGGCACGATCATGCTCGACAACTTCTCGCTCGAAGACCTCCGCACCGGCGTCGCGCGCATCGCCGGAGCGGCCCAGGTCGAGGCCTCGGGAGGCGTGACGCTCGAGACCGTCCGCGCGATCGCCGAGACCGGCGTCGACGTCATCTCGGTCGGAGCCCTCACCCACTCGGCATCCGCCCTCGACCTCGCGCTCGACATCCGCATCGAGACGGCGTGAGCCTCTACCTCGACAACGCCGCCACCACCCCCGTGCGCCCCGAGGTGCTCGAGGCCATGACCCCGTACCTCACCCGCTACTTCGGCAACCCGTCGAGCCATCACGAGGTGGGTGAGGCCGCGGCATCCGCCCTCGACGACGCCCGCCGCCGCGTCGCCTCGGTGCTGGGCATGCGTCCCGGAGACGTGCTGTTCACCTCGGGCGGCACCGAGTCGAACAATGCCGCGATCAAGGGGATCGTGCTCGGGTCGGGGCGGCAGCACCTCGTCACCACCGCGATCGAGCACGAGTCGGTGCTCGCCTCGACCGACTACCTGCACCGTCTCCACGGCGTCGAGGTCACCCACGCACCCATCGACGACACCGGCATGTTGACCCCCGACGCGCTCGCCGCAGCGCTGCGCGACGATACGGCCCTCGTGTCGGTGGGCTACGCGAACAACGAGATCGGCACCGTCCAAGACGTCGTCGCGCTCGCCGCGGTCGCGCACGCCCGCGGCGTGCCCCTGCACCTCGACGCCGTGCAGGCCGCGGGGTGGCTGCCGCTGTCGGGAACAGGGGCGGATGCCGTGACCATCGCCGGACACAAGATCGGTGCCCCCAAGGGCACGGGCATCCTGGCCGTGCGCGGACGCCTGCCCTTCGAGCCCCTGCTGCACGGCGGCGGGCAGGAACGCGGCCGTCGCTCGGGCACTCCCGACGTCGCCGGGGCCGTGGGGATCGCCGCCGCCCTCACCCTCGCCGAGACCGAGAGGACCGGCGAGGCCGCCCGGGTCGGCGCCGTGCGCGACGCGTTCATCGCCCGCGTGCTCTCCCTCGTCCCCGGCGCGCGTCTGACCGGTCACCCCACGCATCGCCTGCCGGGCACCGCGAGCTTCGTCTTCCCCGGCACCAACGGCGAGACCGTGCTGCTCGAGCTGGAGCGGCGCGGCATCGTGTCGTCCAGCGGATCCGCGTGCGCGGCGGGCAGCGACGAGGCCTCGCACGTGCTGCTCGCGATCGGCCTCGCGCACGACGACGCCCGCACCGCCGTGCGCTTCACGCTGCCGCACGGTCTCACCGCATCTCTCGACGGCGTAGCGGATGCCGTGGCCGCCGCCGTCACCGCCGTAGGATCGCGCGGGTGAGCTCCACCCCCGTCACCGTCATCGTCCCCGGGTTCGACGTCGCCGCCTTCGCCGAGGAAGCTCTCGATTCCCTCCGCGGGCAGACGCACCCGCACTGGCGCGCGATCCTCGTCGACGACGCCTCGAACGATGACACGGCGCGCATCTTCGCCGACGCCGCGTCCGCCGACCCCCGGTTCCGCCTCGAGCGGCACACCGCTCAGCGGGGGCTCGGAGCCGCCCGCAACACCGGCCTCGCACGGGTCGACACCCCGTACACCGCTTTCCTCGACGCCGACGACGTCATGCGCCCCCACGCCCTCTCGCGCCTGGCCGACACGCTCGACCGCACCGGCAGCGACTTCGCGGTGGGCGCCTACGTGCGTCTGCGACCGGATGCCGACACCCCCGCCTACGTCGCCGGAGAGGTGCAGCCCTGGGTCTCGGCATCCACCGATCCCGCCCGTGAGCGCACGACGCTCGCGGAGCACCCCGCGGCCTCAGGGAACATCGTGGCGTGGTCGAAGATGAGCCGCACCGCTTTCTGGCGGGAGCACGACCTGCGGTTCCCCGAGGGCCGCTACTACGAAGACCAGGTGCTCACGCAGCGCATGTACACGCTGGCGACGGCGTTCGACGTCATCCCCGACGTCGTCGTCGACTGGCGCCAGCGCCGCGAGGGCGGGTCGATCACCCAGCGGCTCAGCGAGCTCGACGTCCTGCGCGACTACCTCGACGCTCTCGGCGAGGGCATCGCGGTCCTGCGGGCCGCCGGAGCCGACGCGGCCGTGCGGGAACGCGGGGTGCTGATCCGCACCCTGGACCTGCCGCCGCTCGAGCGCATCGCCGAATCGCACCCCGACCCCGCGTACCGCATCGCGCTCGAGGCGTTCGTCGAGACCCTGCCCGGCTGACGCCCGCCGGGGCACAACCGCGGAGCCCCCGCCCGACACGCCGACGGCGGATGCCGACTTCCGGCGCCGTCGAAAAGCTCCGCCGTTGTGCACGCGGCGGACCCGCGACAGCCCGGCCTGACCGCGACTGCCTCAGGCGGGTGCCTCGTCGGCGCGTCGCGCCGGAAGGGCGGCACGGGCGAGGCCCGCTTCGTCGAGCTGCTCCTCGGCGAGGACGAACGACGCGGCGAGCTGTTCGGCCGCGAGGCTCGCGTAGAGCCCGCCCTGGGCCAGCAGCTCGCTGTGCGTTCCCGACTCGACGATGCGGCCGGCATCCACCACGTGGATCCGGTCGGCGCCGATGACGGTCGACAGGCGATGCGCGATCGACAGGGTCGTGCGTCCGTGCGAGGCCGTCTCGAGGGCCTCTTGCACGATGCGCTCCGACACCGTGTCGAGCGCGCTCGTGGCCTCGTCGAGCAGGAGGACCGGTGGATCCTTCAACAGTACGCGCGCGATCGCGATCCGTTGCTTCTCTCCGCCCGACAGTCGGTAGCCGCGCTCGCCCACGATGGTGTCGTAGCCCGCCTCGAACGAGGCGATGACGTGGTGGATGTTCGCCGCGCGGCACGCGGCCTCGATCTCGTCGTCGGTGGCGTCGGGGCGGGCGTAGCGCAGGTTCTCGCGCACGGTCGCGTGGAACAGGTAGGTCTCTTGCGAGACGATGCCGATCTCGTCGATGATCGAGGCCCGGTCGAGGGTGCGCACGTCGGCGCCCGAGAACATCACCGCTCCCCCGGTCGCCTCGTACATGCGTGGCGTGAGGTACAGGATCGTCGTCTTGCCCGCACCCGACGGGCCGACGAACGCGACATGCTGGCCGGGCTCCACCGTGAACGAGACGCCGTCGAGGGTGGGCCGCGCCTGCGCGGGGGCGTCGGGGTAGCGGAACTCGACGTCGCGGAACTCGATGCGCCCGACCGGTCCCGGAGCGGCCGCGACGGGCCGCGCGTCGGGCTCGTCGACGATCGCCGGACGCAGGTCGAGGTACTCGAAGATGCGGGCGAACAGCGCCGACGAGGTCTGTACGTCGAGCGCGACGCGCATGAGCCCCATCAACGGCATGAGCAGCCGAGCCTGCACGGTGGTGAACGCCACGATCGTTCCGGCGGTGATCGCTCCCGCGCCGCCCCCGATGAGGTACCCCGCGACGAGGTAGATGACCGCGGGAACACTCGACATGATCACTTGCACCACGGCGAAGAAGCCTTGGCCGCTCATGGCCCGGCGCACCTGCAGGCGGACCTGGTTGTCGTTCTCGGCATCGAAGCGGGCGGATTCCGTGCGCTGGCGGTTGAACGATTTCGACAGCAGGATGCCGGAGACGCTCAGGGTCTCTTGCGTGATCGCCGACAATTCCGACAGCGACTCCTGCGTCTCGCCCGCGATCCGCGCGCGCACCTGGCCCACACGGCGTTGCACGAACAGGAGGAAGGGCATGAGCGCGACCGCGATCAGGGTCAGACGCCAGTCGATGAGGATCATCGCCACCAGCGACGCGATCACCGTCACGGCGTTGCCGAGGATGCTCGTGACCGTGTTCGTCAGCACGCCCGAGACACCGCCGACGTCGTTCTGCAGACGCGACTGGATGACGCCCGTCTTCGTGCGGGTGAAGAAGCCGAGCTCCATGTCTTGGAGGTGATCGAACAGGCGCGTGCGCAGATCACCGGTGACCCGGTTGCCGACCGTGGCGGTGAGCCAGGTCTGGCCCACGTTGAGGGCCGCCGAGACCAGGAAGAGTCCGATCATGATGCTGACCAGGAACGCGAGCAGTGAGAGATCCGGGCTCGACCCGTCGACGGGGAACAACGCGTCGTCGAAGATCCGCTGCACCAGCAGCGGCGGGATGACGGCGACGGCCGCGCCCACCACGACGAGAAGCGCGGTGACGACGATGCGACCGCGATACGGCCGGAACAGGTCGACGACGCGGCGACCGAGGTGGGCCACGCGGGGGGCCTGCGCGTTGCGTCGGCGCTGCACCTCGGCATCTACGCCGCGGAACATACTCCCGCCCATCCCCATGCTCATGCTCGTCAGCCTACGTCCGACCACCGACACCGGCTCTGGCCCCGGCGATGTCGGGGGCACCCGATAGGGTCGCGAGCGGGTCTCCTTCGATCCGTGGACCCGACATCGGAATAACCCGGGCCGCACCTCCGTTGTGACCCACGCAGTCGCCCTCTGTGGCGCCACGAAGCCCCCCGCACGTAAAGGACCTCGTCATGGCCGCCACCGGCACCGTTCCCGTCTCCCGACCGCACGCCGCCGCACCCGCGGCGCCCGCGCCCCGCACCGGCCCCGTCATCGCTCTGCTCGTCGTCGCCGCGTTCGTCGTCATCCTCAACGAGACCACGATGTCCGTCGCTCTACCCGCGATCATGGCCGACTTCGGCGTGAGCGCCGCCACCGGACAGTGGCTCACCTCGGCGTTCCTGTTGACGATGGCCGTCGTCATCCCCCTGACCGGTTTCCTGCTCGAGCGCTTCCCCATCCGCGTCGTCTTCTTCAGCGCGATGGGCATCTTCGCTCTCGGCACCCTCGTCGCCGCGCTCGCTCCGGCCTTCGGGGTCCTGCTCGTGGGCCGCATCGTCCAGGCGATGGGCACGGGCGTCATGATGCCGCTGCTGTTCACCACCGTCCTGAACCTTGTTCCCGCGAACAAGCGCGGTCGGGTCATGGGCGTCGTCACGATCGTCATCGCCGTCGCTCCCGCGGTCGGCCCGACCGTTTCCGGTCTCATCCTGTCCGCTCTCACCTGGCACGCGATCTTCTGGCTCATCCTCCCGATCGCCCTCGTGGCCATCGCGCTCGGGGCGCGCTGGGTGCGCAACGTCACCCAGACCCGTCCCGACGCACGGTTCGACGTGCTCTCCGTGGTCCTGTCGGCGATCGGCTTCGGTGGTCTCGTCTACGGCCTCAGCGCCATCGGCGAGTCGGCATCCGGACATTCGTCCGTTCCCGTCTGGATCCCCCTGGCCGTCGGCGCGGTCTTCGTCACCGTCTTCGTGGTCCGTCAGCTCCGCCTGCAGCGCTCCGACTCCGCTCTCCTCGACCTGCGCGTGTTCCAGAGTTCGTCGTTCCGACTCGCAGTTCCCCTGGTCGCGATCGTGATGGCCGCGCTCTTCGGCTCGCTCATCCTGCTGCCGATCTTCCTGCAGCAGGCGCTCGGCCTCAGCAGCCTCACGGTGGGTCTCATGCTGCTTCCGGGTGGCGTGCTCATGGGCGTGATGGCACCGATCGTCGGCCGTCTCTTCGACCGCTTCGGGCCGACCCCGCTCGTTATCCCCGGCATGCTGATCGCGGCCGCGGTGCTGTGGACGATGGCGCTGACCTTCGGCCAGGACACGCCCATCTGGTGGATCGTGACGGTCTACCTCGCCCTCAACCTCGGGCTGGGCCTCGTCTTCACGCCACTAATGACCTCCGCGCTCGGCTCGCTCCCCCGCCGGTTGTACTCGCACGGCAGTGCCGTGGTGGGCACCGCGCAGCAGGTGGCCGGCGCGGCGGGTACGGCCGGTTTCGTGGCCATCATGACCGTGTTCTCCAGCGCCGCTCTCGCCGGTGGTGTCGATCAGGCCGGAGCCGTCGCGTCGGGCGTCCACGCTTCGTTCATCGTCGGCGCGGTCATCGCCACCGCCGCGGTCGTCCTCGCGTGCTTCGTCCGCAAGCCGGCGGAGGCCGAAGACGCCGCTGTGCCTGTCGGCGCACACTGACCGCCGGGAGAGGTCAGCGCGACACGCGCCAACGCTGAATCAGAGCGAGCAGGAACCGCCGCCGCAGCACTGCGATGCGGAGGACTTCTCGGTGGTGTCGGTCTCGACGCCGGGAGCGTTGAGCAGCGCGATCAGCGGCTTCGACGCGGGGGTGGTGTCAGAGGTGGTGTCAGCGGACATGCGCTCCATGCTACGCCTGCGCGCGAGCGCGAGGGCCGCGCGATTCGGCTAACGCCGGGGTCCGGCATCCGCAACCCCCGTCTCTCCGTCTGGCCGGGTTCTTAGCGTGGAAGCACCCCCGATCGAGAAAGAAGGGCTTCCCATGACCGACCTCACCGGAAAGCGCATCGCGTTCCTCGCCACCGACGGATTCGAAGACAGCGAGCTGACCAGCCCGTGGGAGGCCGTGACCTCCGCCGGAGCCGAGGCGGTCCTCGTCTCGCCGAACGACGGCAGCATCAGCGGCGAGAAGGGCCACGAGCAGAAGGTCGACCTCTCCGTCTCGGGCGCCTCCGCGGGCGACTTCGACGCCCTCGTCCTGCCCGGTGGCGTGCAGAACGCCGACGACATCCGCATTGTGAAAGACGCCGTGTCGTTCGCGCGCGCCTTCTTCGACCAGCACAAGCCGGTCGCCGTCATCTGCCATGGCGGATGGATCCTCACCGAGGCCGACGTGCTGAAGGGCCGCACGCTCACGAGCTACCCCACGCTGCAGACCGACCTGCGCAACGCCGGTGCCACCTGGGTCGACGAAGAGGTGCACGTCGATCAGGGCCTGGTCTCGAGCCGCAACCCCGATGACCTGCCGGCGTTCAACGCGAAGCTCGTCGAAGAGGTCGCCGAAGGAAAGCACTCCGGCCAGACCGCCTGAGCGTCCAGCGACGAACGGGTCTCGCACGTCAGTGCGGGGCCCGTTTGTCGTCTCCGCCGCGTGAGGGGTCGGAAAGTGTCGCCGAGCGACGCGCGAAGCGACGCGTATCGACCCCTCACGCTGTTGCGCGCCGGGGCATGCCGCTCAGGGGACCGCGGGTAGCGTCTGGCAGGACGGGCACAACTGCCCGCCGCCCTTGGTGCCGGGGATGTCCTCGATCACCCCGTCGCAGTCGGGGCAGGGCTCTCCCGTGCGCCCGTGCACGCGCATTGACGCGACCTTCGCGGCCTTCTGCTCGGTGATCGGGACACCGCGTCGCGCGATGACGGCGGCGGTCAGGGTGTCATGCAGCGCGTGATGCAACCGCGTGATGTCGTCGTCGCTGAGTGCTGCGGCGTGGGCGGTGGGCGACAGCCGCGCGGCGAAGAGGATCTCGTCAGAGTAGGCGTTGCCGATGCCCGCGAGCGTCTCCTGCTCCTGCAGCAGCGCCTTGAGCTGCTTGCGCCGACGCCCCAGGGCTTCGGCGAGCATGTCTCGTGAATAGCCGGGGTCAGCGGCATCCGGTCCGAGCTTCGCGACCGAGGGCACCTCATCGGCGGCATCGACGACATGGAGCTGCACCGGCAGCCACTCCCCCGCATCGGTGATGCCCAGGATGCCGTGGTCGAACGCGATCCGCGCGATCACAGCCGCCCCCGCGGGGGCGTCGTCGTCCGCGGGCCCGGTACTCCAGGTCGCCCACCCGGCCCGCCCGAAGCCGAGACCCAGGTGCACACCGTCGAGCTCGAGGTCGATGTGCTTGCCGTGGCGGGTCACCGCGGTCACGGTACGACCGACGACCTCGTCGAGCGGCCGCGCTCGGGTCTTCAGCGCCCGCCCCTCGACGAGCTCGACGCCCGTCACGGCTCGACCGGTCAGGCGCTCGCGCAGAAAGAGCGCGAGCGCCTCGACCTCGGGCGCCTCAGGCACCGGTCGATCCGATCACGACTCCGACGACGCCGGGGGCGTGGTCGGGGCCGGGTACGAGCTCGTCTGGGCGGGTTCTCCGGCATGCTGAGGGGCGGTGAAAGCGTCCGCCACGACGCGCCCCTGGATGATCTGCGTCAGGTCGATCCCCGTCGCCGCCTTGACTGCCTCGAACGACGAGCGCAGGCCCGTCGCCGATTCCGTCGCGAGGTGGCCGCTGGCTCCTTCGCCGCCGAGGACGGTGATGTTGCCGACGCGGTCGTAGCCCTTGGCGAACTCCGCCATCATCGGCACCAGGGCCTCGAGGGCGCGCTGCGCGAGCAGGGCCTCCTGGTTGTGCGACAACGCCTCGGCCTCGGCGCGGATCGCCTCGGCGCGGGCTTCACCGGCCAGGCGGACGGCCTGGGCGTCGGCCTCGGCACGCACGCGCACGGCGGCGGCTTCTTGCTCGGCGATCTCGGCGCGGGCCTGGGCGGCCTTGATCTGCGCGTAGGCCTCGGCGTCGGCGTCCTTCTGGCGCTGGTAGAGGTCGGCGTCGGCGACGCGGGAGACCTCGGATTCCAGGCGGGCCTGCGTGTTCTGGGCCTCTTGCTGCAGGACGGCCTGGCGGCGCTCGGCGCGGGTCAGAGCCTCGGCCTGCTCGGCCTCGGCGTTGGCGCGACCGACCTCGGCCTTGGCCGCAGCGCTGTTCTTGTCGAGCTTCGTCTGCTCGATGAGGTTTGCTTCGTCGGTGGCGATCTGACGCGCGCGGATCTCGCGGACCGCGTTGATGCGCGCCACTTCGGCCTCTCGCTTGACGCGCTCGACCTCGGTCGCACCGAGGGCCGAGATGTAGCCGTTGCTGTCGGTGACGCCCTGGATCTGGAACGAGTCGAGGATCAGGCCCTGCGATGAGAGGTCGGCCTTGATGCCCTCGGCGATCTGGTCCGAAAGACGCTGGCGGTCGCGCATGAGCTCTTCGACGGTCAGCGTCGCGACGACGCCGCGCAGCGCACCTTCGAGCTGCTCGGTCGTGAACTGCTCGATCGCCTTGTCCTGCGAAGCGAAACGCTCAGCCGCGCGGCGCACCGACTCGGGGTCGGATCCGATCTTGACCAGGGCGACGCCGCTGACGTTGACCGTGACGCCGTTGGACGACTGCGCGGTCGGCTCCATCTTGATCTGGCGCGCGCGCAGCGAGATCATCTCGCCGCGCTGCGTCAGCGGGTTGACGATGGCGCCGCCGCCCGTGATCACGGTGATGCGCGAGGACTCGCCGTCGGCGCTCTTCTGCCGCTTTCCGACGATGACCAGCGCTTCGTCGGCCTTGGCGACGCGGTACCAGCCGCGGATCACCAGGCTGAGCACGATCATCACGACGATCGCGACCACCACGACGATGGCGGCGATGACGCCGATGGCTCCGAGGGCGGCGAGTTCCATACTTCTCCTTCGACGGGTACCGCGAACCGCGGTACGGGGGGAATTGCCTCCAACCTATCCGGGGGCCCGCGGGCGCTGTCCACCCCTTCTGCGCACGATTCGGTGTCCGCCGGGGTGGGGAGGAGCGTACCGTTGAGGGTGGGCGGCCCGAACCGCCCGAGAAGGGTCCCCCATGAAGATCGTTTCGTCGCAGGACTGGCGAGATGCCATCCGCTTCGATGCTCCCGTGCTCGTCTCCGAGGTCGTCCCGGGCGAAGCCACCCGCTGCGTCGCCTGCGGCACCGACGGTCCGCTCTACGAGCGCACCGAGCTGTGGGCGGTGAAGCACCGTCACCCCAAGCACCACGGCGGATTCGTGCGGTTCTACTGCGAGGCGCACAAGCCGGCCGCCCCGCCGCCGCCGCCGGCTCCGACAATCGAGGCCCGTCGTGCCCGTGCCGCGTCCGCTCCCAAGGAGCGTCGCGCGCCGAGCCTCAAGCCCACCCCGATCACCGACCGCCCCACGCGCGCGATGTGCCCCGACTGCTTCGTCGAGGTCTCCGCGGGCGGCGACTGCGGGATGTGCGGGGCCCAGGTCCTCTGACCGACGGACCGCCCGTACGAACAGAACCGCCCCGGATCATTCCGGGGCGGTTCTGTCGTTGGCAAGGTCTCAGCGCGCCGAGATGGTCCACTCTGCGTCGTGCGAGGCTCCGGGGTCGAGCGAGACGACGCCCGTATCGAAGTCGTAGGCGTCGTCGTTGAACGCGTCGGGTGCGCAGGTCATCGGTTCGACGGCGAGGCCGGCGCGATGACCGGGCGTTCCCGGACCGTCGGGCAGATCGGCCGTGTGGATCTGCACCCACGCGCACTCCCCCGCCCAACTCATCTCGACGCCGGTACCCGAGGGATCGGTGAGCGTGACGGTCGCGCGGCCGTCGGCATCCCGGATCAGTCCCGTGTAGGCGTGGTCGATCTCGACGGCGCCCAGCACCCGCTCGTCGCGGAAGTCGAAGCGCTCCGCGTCGGAGGTGACGGATGCCAGTGCCACCGGCGCGAGCCGATCGGGGGTGACCTCGAGCACGGTGTCGGCGGGCAGGCCGAGCGTCCACTCGTCGAGGGTCGCGGGGCCGGCAACGAGATACGGGTGGGGTCCCGTGCCCCACGGCGCCGGCGTGTCCGACAGGTTCGTGGCGCGGACGGTCTGCGTGAGGCCGTTCGCCGCGAGGCGGTAGGTGGTCGAGACGACGAGCCACCAGGGATACCCGGCCTGCGCGGTGACGGTCGCGGTCAGGGTGACGGCGTCATCGGACGCCTCGAGAATGTTCCAGTCGACCCACGAGAGCAGTCCGTGCAGCGCGTGCCCGCGGTTCGGCTCGGTCAGCGGCAGCTGGTGCTCGACGCCGTCGAAGTGGTGGACGCCGTCGACGACGCGATTCGGCCAGGGGGCGAGCGTCGTCCCCCGGTAGCCGGGACGTAGCTCGTCGGCGTCGAAGGGGACGACGAGGTCGCGGCCCTCGTACGTCAGGGAGCGGAGGGAGGCGCCGACGCTCGCGATCGCGGCTTCATAGCCGTGAGCGCGGAGGACGACGGGGGTGCCCGAGACCACGGTGGGGGTCTCGGTGGGAACGGCAGCGGTCATGTCGCCATTATCCCGGCCGTGGCCCCGGCACCCCGGCATCCCCTCCGCCGGATGTCATCCGAACAGACGAAATGCCCCGGATCCGTGCGGACCGGGGCATCTCGGGGAGGGCGACTTACTTGAAGGCGTCCTTGACGTTCTCGCCGGCCTGCTTGGCGTGGGCCTTGGTCTGGTCAGCCTGACCTTCGGCCTCGAGGCGCTCGTTGTCCGTCGCCTTGCCCGTGGCTTCCTTCGCCTTGCCAGCGATGTTCTCTGCGGCGTTCTTGATCTTGTCGTCGAGTCCCATAGTTGGCTCCTCCCGTGTGGTCTTCGGGTATCTCCCGATGTGTTCACACGCTAAGTTGCCGACCTCTGCGAAGACGGGGGGCTTGAATTTCAGGTCGTGGTGAGGCAGAGAAACCAATAGGTTCGAGGCGTGGGGACCCCTGGAGAGATCTCGTGAGCACGCTCGCCGACTTCGGCGACCTCCTCGAGGAGGCGCCGCGAGAGCCACAGCCGAGCGGTCGCGCCGGGCGCGTCGTCCTCATCGTCTTCCTCGTCGTCGCCCTCCTCATCCTCGGCGGGGGCGGCGGCTACGTGTGGTGGGCCTCGTCCGCCGCTCTTCCGGCCCCGACCGTGACCTCGCAGGCCCCCGCCGCGAACGCCGGGGCGGCGGCATCCCTCGCCCTCCCCGCCGGCGGCGAGACCCTGTTGCGCGTCGACGGGGGCGCCGACTACCTCGGCCCCGACGCGGCCCAGTCCTTCGCCGCGTCGGGAGGGAACGACTCGCGCTCCCTCGCGAGCATCTCGAAGCTCGTCACCGCCTTGGTCGTCCTCGACGCCCACCCGCTGAGCGGGCCGACCGACCCCGGACCGACCATCTCGTACACCGAGGCCGACACCGATCTGTACGACCAGTTCTACGTGCAGGGCGCCGTCATCGCGCCCATGCCCGATGGGCTGAAGCTGTCGCTGCACGACTCGCTCACCACCATGCTGTTGCCCTCGGCCGCCAACTACGCCGTGGCCATCGCCCGTTGGGGTTTCGGTTCCGAGGGGGCCTACGTGTCGGCGGCTCGATCGTGGCTGAGCAAGAACGGTCTGAACGACACCCGGATCGTGGATGCCACGGGCATCGACTCCCGCAACGCCAGCACCCCGAGCGATCTGCTGGCGCTCGCGAAACTGGCCGAGGCGAACCCGGTCATCGCCCAGATCGCCGGTACCCGATCGGCGCAGATCACCGGCGCCGGCACCGTCACCAATACCAACGACCTACTGGGGACCCTCGGCGTCACGGGCCTGAAGACCGGCAACCTCGGCGACGGAACCTTCAACCTGCTGTTCACCTCGTCGCTCGACGTGGGAATCGGTTCTCCCCTTCAGATCACGGGCGTACGGCTGGGCGGCGAGACCCACGACAGCACCGACGCGGACGTCCGGAATCTCCTCCAGAGCATCAGCGACGGCTTCCACGACATCCCGCTCGGAACGGTCGGCGACGACCTCGGCACCATCTCGACCCCGTGGGGCTCGAGGGCGTCGCTCGTGCTGGCCAGGACGACGAAGCTGCACACGTGGTCGGACACACCCGTATCGGTCACCCTCGACACCACGACCCCGCAGAACTACGCCGACGGCGAGGTCGTCGGCTCGGTCACGTGGACCGCGGGGCCACAGACGACCTCGGCCGAGGTCAAGATCAAGGGAGCGATCGAGGAGCCGTCCCTGTGGTGGCGACTGACGCACCCGAGTGAGCTGGGCTGAGCACCGAGGACGCCCCGTTCTCCGGGAACGAGGCGACCGGATGCCGAGCCCTGGCGGTCCCATCAACCGCGGCGCGTTCGAGGCTCGTTGATGACCGACCGCGGGACCGATAGCGTTCAGCCATGAGGCGAACAGTCCCCCTCCTGACGTTCACGGCCGTCCTGGCCCTCGGTCTGAGCGCGTGCGTCCCGCAGCCCGCGCCCGCGCCGACGGACACCGCTTCGCCGACGCCCGCCTTCACCCCGTCGGTGAAGCCCACTCCGACGGTTTCGCCCACCGCCGACGCAGCGGCCCCGGCGAGCGATGCCGTCCTGATCGTCTCTCTCGACAGCGCGTCCATCGCCGCGGGGTCGACCCTCGAGTACTCGCTGAACGCCGTCAACGCGTGGACCGCGGCGCTCGGCACGGCCCCCACGCTATCGGCGGTCGAGGGCCCCTACGGCGGCACCCTCGAGCTCACCGCGCTCACCTGGCCGGGATTCACCCTGACCGTGCCCAATGACGGATCCACGCGCGGCGCCACCGTTCTCGTGACCACGCCCACAGTGTCCGGCCACCCGGTCGTCACCACGGGCGGCATCGGTGTCGGCTCGACCCGCGCCGAGGCGGTCGCGGCGGGCGCCACGGAGGGCTTCGACTCCACCGAGCTGCGCCTCGACACGCGCGACGCACCGGGGACGCAGTCCCTGCAACGCCCGGGCGAGGTGGGGCGACAGTACGTGATGCTCGTGCTCGAGGGCGACTCGGTGACGCAACTCATCCTGCCGGCGAACGACTTCAGCGACATCTGACGTCCCGAGGACCCCTCCTAGGCTGAGGTCATGAGCGCCCCCTCCCCCGCCCAGGTCGATCGCGCCGTCGGCGCCGTCCTCGTCTCGGCCGTAGGCGACGCCCTCGGCTCCGCCTACGAGTTCGGCCCTGCCCTCGCCGACGAGGTCGTCCCCGTGTTCGGTCGGGGGCACTTCGGCCACGGCGAGCGCGAGTGGACCGATGACACGAGCATGGCCGTTCCGATCCTCGACGAACTCGCCGCCGGGCGCTGCCTCGAAGACCCCTCGTCGCTCGAGACGATCGTGCACCGCTGGAAGCAGTGGGCGCGCGACGCCCTCGACGTCGGAGCCCAGACCCGCCAGGTCCTGTCCCGCATCCCCGCCGGCGGAAAACTGGATGCCATCACCGCGGCATCCCGCGCCGTGCACGATGCGTCGGGTCGCAGCGGAGGCAACGGCTCGCTCATGCGCACGGGCCCCGTCGCCCTCGGCTATCTCGATCGACCGCGGGCGGATCTCGCCGCGGCCGCCGGCGCCGTCGCTCGCCTGACCCACTGGGAGGACGACAATCTCGACGCGTGCGCTCTGTGGTGCGGGGCGATACGCCACGGCATCCTGACCGGAGAACTCGACATGCGCGCGCAGCTCGACCTCGTGCCCGCCGAGCGCCGCGGTCGGTGGGCCGATCTCATCGACGCGACCGAGGGCCGGCATCCGCGGGACTTCGAACAGGCGAACGGGTGGATCGTCCGGGCGTTCCAGGGCGCCCTCTCCGCCGTCTCGGGCGCGGCGACCCCGCTCGACGCGATCGAGCGCGCCGTGCGCGGCGGAAACGACACCGACACTGTCGCGGCCATCGCCGGCTCGCTCGCGGGAGCGGTGTGGGGCGCCGACGCGCTTCCCGCCTCGCACGCCGAGGGCCTGCACGGCTGGCCGGGTATCGACGGCACCGAGCTCGCGCGCCGCGCGCGGGCAGCCGTGGGGGCCTGACGCCGCGTCAGAGCGAGTTCGCCACGCTGAACACCGTGATCAGCACGCCCACCGGAACGAGCAGGGCAGCCGCGGCGATTCCGATCCCGATCCACACCCATCGCGGCAGGCTGCGCTTCAGCCGGCGCCCCTCCGGACCCACGGATGCCGACAGCCCCGGCACCGCGCGATCGTCGCTGTACCCGTCAGTCTGGGTCCACGCCTTCGCGCCCACCGTGGCCCGGATGCGCGCGAAGCGCTCCCAGACCGCGGGGTCGTGGAGGTCGAAGCCGCCGGGCCGGTACACGATCAGCATGTCGTCACGCACCTCGACGTCGAGGTCGCCCGTCTCGTCGATCAGCAGAGCCATGAGATCGGGCGTGAAGACGTAGAGCGCATCGCGCTCGTAGCCCTTCGGCGCGAAGAGGTGGAAGTGCGTGTCGAAGTCGCCCTCGAGAGAGAGTCGCTGCTTCCGCTGCGGTCGGTGCTGGAGCGATGACAGGATGCCGTCGTTGCTCCGCGCATCGAGCACGAAGTGCGGCAGGTGCCGGGGCAACCGGATCGCCAGGTAGCCGAGGTTGATGCTCTTCACCGGCACGTTGACCGACACGCTCGTCCGAATGGTGACGATCCCGTTTTGGCGAACGTTCTCGGCCTTCCTCGCCCCGCCCACGATCCCACCGACCTCCCACCCCGGTCCGGCGATACGGTCCTGGACGTTGCCCGCCGTGGCGTACTCCCACATGTCGCCCGAAAGCGCGGGAGGCTCGGCGGTCGGCTGGGACGTCCAGCCGTTGGCCGCGGCGAAGGCGGTGAGATCGTCGATGCGCTTGTGCTCGGGGGTGGTCACGTGGCCGACCCTTCCTCGCCGAGGAACGTGGTGCCGTAGAGATGGCATCCGAGGACACTGATCTTCGCGAGAAGGTCCGCTTCTAGGACGAAGCCTCCCTGCGTGCTG
>Ga0308159_1001985_pt1 | contig 25492 bp, 21 predicted proteins | sample PhyCR1_FD_201040 | JGI IMG/M metagenome (GOLD analysis project Ga0308159, IMG submission 201040) | Phyllosphere microbial communities from UC Gill Tract Community Farm, Albany, California, United States - DLSLC.R1 | ecosystem: Host-associated > Plants > Phyllosphere > Unclassified | place: USA...
CTGCCACCCCGCCATCGCCGCGTCGCAGGCGCATCCAAAAGGGACCCATCAGAACGGGCCATCGCTGCGCTCGGCCCCCAAAAGCATGAGCCGCTGCGCGGCTGGCTGTTACTCCCTCTCCCTCCGGGAGAGGGCGGGGGTGAGGGCGCCGGGCGGTGGATGAGGCGTGTCGTACCCAGGCTGCATGCCCTCACCCCAACCCTCTCCCAAAGGGAGAGGGAGAAAACACCACAAGGACAAGGCTGCGCAGCAGCCTTGTTGACCCCTGTCCCTTGGGCCCCCTCTGTGTGCGCCGAGGAGCGCAGCGGCTGGCGGAAAAAGGGCCGCGCATGTTTGAGCGAAGCGAGTTTGCGCGGACCCCGCCAGCCGCGAGCACCGCAGGTTGCCCGCAGCGAAGCGGAGGGACGCAGACAGTGGGGTCGCCTTCTCTTTGGTTACTTTCTCTTGGCGAGACAAGAGAAAGTGACTGCGCCGCCGGGCGCACATCCCGGCCCCTGCATCTCAACCCTGAGCAAACCCAGAAGAACCCCGAATCTTCAGACGCCCGCCGCAGGCGAAGAAGAAGGCGAAGGCGCCGCCATCACCATCGTCGGCACCGCCAACGCCAGTCCGGCCTTCCTGAACTCCTCCAGCATCGTGAACAGCAGATCGCTCTTCACCCCACCCGCCAGCCGCGGACTCGGCACGTAGGCGATGGCCTGGAAGATCAGCTGTCCGTTCTCGATGCCCTCCAGCGTGAGCGACGGCGCCGGCGTTGCCAGCACGCCGGGGTGCGCCGAGCACGCCGCCAACATGAGTTCGCGCACTTTCTGCGCATCGGTGTTCAGCGGCATCGGCAGGCGGATCAGCACGCGGCCCTCGGCGTTGGCCAGGGTCATGTTGCGCACGGTCTTGGTGATGAACTCCGAGTTCGGCACGATCACCGTGGAGCGGTCGCCCAGCGCGATCTCGGTCGCCCGCACGTTGATGCGCCGCACGTCGCCCTCGGTCGTGCCCAGCACCACCCAGTCGCCCACCTTCACCGGCCGTTCGGCCAGCAGGATCAGGCCCGAGATGAAGTTCTGCACGATGGCCTGCAGCCCGAAGCCGATGCCCACCGACAGCGCGCTCGCGATCCACGCGATGCGGTTGATGCCGATGCCCAGTGCCGACAGCGCGATCGCCACCACCAGGATGCCGCCCGCGTAGCCCAGCAGCGTGGTGAGCGAGCTCTGCATGCCCGCTTCCAGCGTGGTGGTGGGCAGATAGCGCTCCTGCAGCCAGTGGCGCGCCACGCGCAGCGCGATGAAGCCGGCCACCAGCACCCCGATGGCGCTGAAGATGGCCGAGGGCACGAGCTGGAACTCGCCGATCTTCACGCCGGCGCCGAACTTGCCGCTGCGCTGGAACACCTCGCCGGGGTCGGTGCCCAGCGGCGCGACCAGCGCGATCACCATGTAGAAGAACAGCGCCACCCGCGCGAGCGCCGACAGCACCACGGCCGCCTGGTCGAGCGTGGCCGGCGCGAAGCCGAAGCTCTTCTGCAGCCGCCCGCCGAAACCGCTCTTGGCCGACACGGTGGCCATGAACAGGTCGTCGGCGAACTTGAACAGCACGTAGAAGGCGCAGGCGACGATGCTGGTCCACATCAGCTGGCCGGCGAGCAGGCTGGCCAGGGCCACGTAGCCCATGCCCACCAGCACCCAGATCGCGATCAGCACCAGCGTGATGGCGCCCAGCAGCATCGCCACCCACAGCGGGCGCTCGTGCGGCGCGGGCGGTGCGTCGGCGCCCTCGAGCGCGGCGGGGCCACTGTCGCCGGTCTCGGCCGCGCCCGGCGCCTTGGGCCCGCGCAGGCGCAGCAGCATGGCTGCAATGAGGCCGGTCAATGCCAGTGCGGTGATCACGTGCGTGGCCACCACCGCCGCCAGGCTGGCATCGATGAGCGCGTTGATCTGCGCGGGCACCCACACCAGCACCATCGTCAGCGCCGCGAGCAGGGGGAAGGCCCGCAGGCGCTTGGCCATCGGGTCGGGAATGGGCGGCAGCCGCCAGGACGGCCGCGCGTTGGCCAGCAGGGCACGGCCCAGGCTCACCACGAACGTCATGAACAGCAGCGAACTGCTGAGCACCTTGGCCAGTTCGCGCGTCTGCGCGCCCAGCAGCCCGTGCGCGTCGAAGGTCGACACCGAGGTGCGCAGGGCCAGCGCGACGATCAGCATGTTGGCGCCGACGATGGCGATCACCAGCAGCGAACGGCGCAGCCGGCCGCCCGGCAGCAGGCGCTGCGCCAGCAGCACGAGGCCGCGCTCGGCCAGCAGGTTGCCCGCGGTGATGAGCAGCAGCGCCAGCGCCAGCGTGAGCAGCACGGGACCGCGGTGCGCGGCCTGGCGGGCCCGCGCAGCGCCGGCTTCGACCTCGGCGCCGAGGGCCTGCAGCCGGTCGATGTCCTCGGGCCAGGCGTCGGACAGGTCGTGCCAGAAGGTGCGGCCCAGCGGTGAGGCGGAGCGCTCGCTGATCTGTGCCTCGAACAGTTCGCGCCGCTTGTTCAGCAGGTCGTTGCCGCGCTGCTGCGCATCGACCACCACCAGCCGTGCCAGCCGCACGTCGGCATCGACGGCGTTGCGCTCCTTGGTCAGCAGGGCGCGCTGGCGCGTGATGTCGGGGTCTTCGGTGGTGCCCGGCGGCGGCGGGTTGCCCAGTTCGCCGAGGCGGGCGTTGAGGTCGTTGAGCTGGCCGGTGCGCGCGGCGATGAACTTGTCGGCCTGCGCGCCGATGGCGGCGATCTGGCCCATCAGCCCGCGCATGTCGCCCGAGGTGTCGGCCGCGGTGGGCAGCTTGGCGAGCTGGTCGCGCAGGTCGGCGATGTCGGGCAGTGGCGCGGCGTCCTGGGCGCCTTGCGTGGCCTGCGTCTGGGGCTGCGATTGCGACGGCGACTGCGCCTGCGATTGCGCCCAGCCGAGCGCCGGCAGCACCGCGAACACCCAGGCGAGCAGCAGCGCCCGCAGTGGCAGGGCGATCAAGACGGGAGACAGGGCACGCATGCTCCGGATCATAGGCAGCGGCCTCTCAGGTGCCAAAGATGGCTGCAGCGCCCACCGGGTGGCGCGGGCGGCCGACCCTGTCGCGTGCAATCAGGTCCCGGGCGCGAACAGGTCGACCCGGTCGGTGATGATGCCGTCGGTGCCCAGGTCGATGAGCCGCCGGGCCGCCCACTCGTCGTTGACGGTGTAGCTCAGCGTGCGCAGGCTGGCGGCCTTCGCGGCGGCCACGGTGGCCGCGTCCCACAGCGCATGGTTGCAGACGATGGCCTGGCAGCCCAGCGCCTGCGCGGTGTGGAGCCAGCCGTCGTTCAGCGTGTCGAGCAGCAGGCCGCGCGGCAGGTCGGGAGCCGCGTCGCGGGCAGCGGCCAGCGCGTCGGGCCTGAAGGAGGTGAGCAGCGGCGCCACGGCCGCGCCCGACCACAGCGCCGCGGCCTCGCGCGCCACGGCCGCGCCGGTCGCATCGTCGGTGCCCGGCGTCGGCTTGATCTCGATGTTCAGGAAGTGGCCGTTGGCCAGGCAGAACCGCGCCAGCGCCGCCAGCGTGGGCAGCGGCTCGCCGGCGTAGCGGCGCGAGTGCCAGCCGCCCGCGTCACGCTGCGACAGCGCGTGCCAGGGCTGCTCGCCGCCGACGCCGTGGCCGTCGGTGGTGCGGTCCAGCGTGGCGTCGTGCATCAGGAACACCACGCCATCGCTGCTGAGCTTGGCGTCGCACTCGAACATGCGGTAGCCGTGTTCCGCGCCCAGGCGGAAGGCGGCCAGCGTGTTCTCAGGGGCCAGCCTGCCGGCACCGCGGTGGGCGATCCAGCGCGGGTAGGGCCACGCGGGCAGGGCGCCGGCCGTCATCAGTTGGCCGCTCTTTTTCCGGAGCCTGCGTCGAACCAGTGCAGCTTGTCGGGCCGCGCCGCCATGCGCACGGTCTCGCCGACCTTGGGCGCGCGCTGCGATTCGTCGGCGCGCATGATGATCTGCTCGTCGCCGATGCGGCCGTAGATCAGGCGCTCGGCGCCCAGCAGCTCGACCTGCTCGATGTTCACCGTCCAGCCGCTGTCGTCCAGCACGATGTGCTCGGGCCGGATGCCCAGGATCTGCCCCGTGCGCACGCCCGGCGCCTGCTTGAGCAGGTTCATCGGCGGCGAGCCGATGAAGCTGGCCACGAAGGTGGTGGCCGGCGTGTTGTAGACCTCCTCGGGCGTGCCGAACTGGTCCATCACGCCGGCGTTCATCACGATGATGCGCTGCGCCAGCGTCATCGCCTCGACCTGGTCGTGGGTGACGAACAGGCTGGTGATGCCCAGCTCGCGGTGCAGCTTCTGGATCTCCAGCCGGGTCTGCGCGCGCAGCTTGGCGTCCAGGTTGGACAGCGGCTCGTCGAAGAGGAACACCTGCGGCTGGCGCACGATGGCGCGGCCCATCGCCACGCGCTGGCGCTGGCCGCCCGACAGCTCGCGCGGCTTGCGCTCGAGCAGGTGGCCCAGTTCGAGGATCTTGGCGGCCTTGTCGACGCGCGCCTTGATCTCGTCCTTGGGCACGCCCTGGATGCGCAGGCCGTAAGCCATGTTGTCGAAGTTCGACATGTGCGGGTACAGCGCGTAGTTCTGGAACACCATCGCGATGTCGCGCTGCGCGGGTTCGAGGTTGTTCACCACCCGGTTGCCGATGGCGATCTCGCCGGCGGAGATTTCCTCCAGCCCGGCCACCATCCGCAGCAGGGTCGACTTGCCGCAGCCCGAGGGCCCGACGATGACGACGAACTCGCCGTCCTTGATGTCGGCGCTCACGCCGTGGATGACCTGGTTGGCCTTGGCGCCCTTGCCGTAGCGCTTGATGACGTTGCGAAGAGAAATTGCTGCCATGTTCTAGTCTGGATGGCCGGCCCCGGCGTCACGGGGCCGGCGTTTCATTTTTCGGTGTCGACGAGGCCCTTGACGAACCACTTCTGCATCAGCATGACGACCACTGCGGGCGGGAGCATGGCAAGGATGGCCGTGGCCATGATGACGTTCCAGTCGTTGGCCGCCTCGCCCCCGGCCAGCATGCGCTTGATCCCGATCACGACCGGATACATGTCCTCGGAGGTGGTCATCAGCAGCGGCCAGAGGTACTGATTCCAGCCGTAGATGAACTGGATCACGAACAGCGCCGCGATCGAGGTGCGCGACAGCGGCACCAGCACGTCCTTGAAGAAGCGCATCGGGCCCGCGCCGTCGATGCGCGCCGCCTCCACCAGCTCGTCGGGTACCGTGAGGAAGAACTGCCGGAACAGGAAGGTCGCGGTGGCCGATGCGATCAGCGGCAGCGTCAGGCCCGCATAGCTGTTGAGCATCCCCAGGTCGGCCACAACTTTGTAGGTCGGCAGGATCCGGACCTCCACCGGCAGCATCAGGGTCACGAAAATGGCCCAGAAGCACAGCGTCTTGAACGGGAAACGGAAGTAGACGATGGCAAAGGCCGACAGAAGGGAGATGGCGATCTTGCCCACCGTGATCACCATGGCGGTCACGAAGCTGACCCACATCATGCGTGCCACGGTGATGGTCGAGCCTGCCTTGCCGCTGCCGAAGAGAGCCGCCTGGTAGCTTTCCCATGCGTGGGCGCCGGGCAGGAGGGGCATGGGCACCTGCACGATCTTGTCGGGCGTGTGCGTCGAGGCCACGAAGGCCAGGTAGAGCGGGAAGGCGACGATCAGCACCCCGAGGATCATCACGGCGTGCGACAGCACGCTCAGCCAGGGGCGACGGTCAACCATGGGAGGCCTCGGACGTGGAGGTGTGGGCGCGCGGCATCAGTACTGCACCTTCTTCTCGACATAACGGAACTGCACGACGGTGAGCGCGACGACGATGACCATCAGCACGACGGACTGTGCGGCCGAGCCGCCCAGATCCAGCGCCTTGAAGCCATCCTGGTAGACCTTGTAGACCAGGATCGAGGTCGACTGCCCAGGCCCGCCGGCCGTCATCGAATCGATGATCCCGAAGGTGTCGAAGAAGGCGTAGACCACGTTGATGACCAGCAGGAAGAAGGTGGTAGGCGACAGCAGCGGCAACTGGATGCTCCAGAACCGTCGCCACGGTCCTGCGCCGTCGATGGAGGCCGCCTCGATCAGCGCCTTCGGTATGGACTGCAGGCCCGCCAGGAAGAACAGGAAGTTGTAGGAAATCTGCTTCCACACCGACGCGATCACGATCAGCGACATGGCCTGCCCCTCGTTCATGAGGTGGTTCCAGGTGTAGCCGAACTTCTGCAGGTAGTAGGCCACCACGCCGATGGAAGGCGAGAACAGGAAGATCCACAGCACGCCGGCGATGGCCGGTGCCACGGCATAGGGCAGGATCAGCAGCGTCTTGTAGACCATGGCGCCGCGCACGATGCGGTCGGCAAAGATCGCGAGCAGCAAGGAAAGTGCGATGCCGCTGGCCGCCACCAGCACCGAGAAGAGCGCGGTGATCTTGAAGGAGGCGAGGTAGCTGGCGTCGTCGAAGATGCGCCGGAAATTGTCCAGGCCGACGAATTCGCGGCTGGTGCCGAAAGCGTCCTCCGTCTGCAACGACTGCAGGATGGCCTGGCTGGCGGGGAGAAAGAAGAAGACACCGATGATGATGAGCTGCGGCAGCAGCAGCACCCAGGGCAGCCAGCCCGATCGGAAAAGTACGCGTTTTTCCATCGTCCAATCAAAGAGAAGCCGCCGTGGCCCCGAAGGGCCCCAGGCGGCGGGCAGAAACGCGGGTCGACGGCCGAAGTGCCGGCGGCCCGCGTTCGAGTTCGATATTGTCGCGGACTGTAAGCGACACGCGGCTCAGGGCTCTCCCGCCCCGGCGCCGCAGGCCGTCACTTGCCCTTGTTGGCCGCTTCGAAGCGGGTGAGCAGTTCGTCGCCGCGCTTGACGATCGCGTCCAGGGCTTCCTTGCCTGTCTTCTTGCCGGCCCAGACCTGTTCGAGTTCCTCGTCCTCGATGGTGCGGATCTGCACGTAGTTGCCCAGGCGGATGCCGCGCGACTTGTCGGTGGTCTTGCGGATCATCTGCGTCACGGCGACGTCGGTGCCGGGGTTCTTCTGGTAGAAGCCGGACTTGTCGGTCAGGTCATAGGCGGCCAGCGTGATCGGCAGGTAGCCGGTGCGCTGGTGGCTGGCGGCTTGCACCTTGGTCTGCGACAGGAAGTCGAAGAACTTGGCCACGCCCTTGTACTCCTCGGCCTTCTTGCCGGACATCACCCACAGCGACGCACCGCCGATCACGGTGTTCTGCGGTGCGCCCTTGACATCCGGGTAGTAGGGCAAGGCGGCCAGGCCGTACTTGAACTTGGCGTTCTTGGCCACATCGCCGTAGAAGCCCGACGAGGTCTGGATCATGGCGCATTCACCGGCGGTGAAGGCCGCCTGCGGGGTGGAGCCGCGGCCCTTGTAGACGAACTCTCCGGCCTTGGCGGCGGCGGCGAGGTTGTCGATGTGCTTCACGTGCAGCGGCGAGTTGATCTTCAGGCGCGCATCCATGCCGGCCAGACCGTTCATCTTGGTGGCGAACTCGACGTTGTGCCAGGTCGAGAAGCTCTCGAGCTGCGTCCAGCCCTGCCAGGCCAGCGTCATCGGGCAGTTGTGGCCACTGGCCTTGAGCTTCTTGGCGGCTTCGAAGACCTCGGGCCAGGTGGCCGGGGCCTTGTCGGGATTCAGGCCGGCCTTCTGGAAGGCATCCTTGTTGTAGTAGAAGATGGTCGTGGAGCTGTTGAAGGGAAAGCTCAACATCTGGCCATTGGGTGCCGTGTAGTAACCGGCAACGGCGGGGATGTAGGCGGCGGGGTCGAAGTTCAAGCCCGCGTCGCTCATCACCTTGCCCACGGGCACCGTCGCGCCCTTGCTGGCCATCATGGTGGCCGTGCCCACCTCGAAGACCTGCAGGATGTGCGGCGCATTGCCTGAACGGAAGGCTGCGATGGCAGCAGTCATGGCCTCGTCGTAGGTGCCCTTGTAGGTCGCGACGACCTTGTATTCCTTCTGGCTCTCGTTGAACTGCTTGGCAAGATCGTTCACCCACTCGTTGTTGACGGCGGTCATGGCGTGCCACCACTGGATTTCGGTCTGGGCGTGCGCCGGTAGGGCGAACGCAACGGCCAGCGCGGCGGCCGAGGTGAGCGTGTTGAATCGCATGCAAAGACTCCTGCTGAAAATGACAAAGCCGCGCATGCTATTCGCTTTATGTGACAGCGCGGCGGCGGGTGTTTGTCGCACGGGCCGGCCCTGGCTGCGAAGGGGGGAAACCCTTTTTCGGTGCACGGCTGTCGCTGGAGCGTCATCGCGTCGGGCCGTCCCGAACCCATAGACCGCACCGGGAGTGTGCTGCGGCGCACCATGCTAGGCTGGCTGCCTCCTTCCATCTCCTCAATGGTTCCGTAGCGGGCCACCGGCGTCATGACCAAGACCTCCCTGGACAAGAACAAGATCAAGTTCCTGCTGCTGGAGGGCATCCACCCTTCGGGCGTGGAGCTGATCCGGTCCGCGGGCTACACGCAGGTGGAGACGCTGACCGGTGCGCTCGAAGGCGAAGAGCTCAAGGCCAAGGTGGCCGACGTGCACTTCCTGGGCATTCGCTCGCGCACGCAGCTCACGGCCGATGTGTTCGCGGCTGCGCCCAAGCTGGTGGCCGTGGGCGCTTTCTGCATCGGCACCAACCAGATCGACCTGGGCGCGGCGCGCGAGCACGGCGTGGCGGTGTTCAACGCGCCGTACTCCAACACCCGCTCGGTGGCCGAACTGGTGCTGGCCGAGGCGATCCTGCTGCTGCGCGGCGTGCCCGAGAAGAGCGCCGTGGCGCACCGCGGCGGTTGGCTCAAATCCGCCGACAACGCCTTCGAGATCCGCGGCAAGACGCTCGGCATCGTGGGCTATGGGTCCATCGGCGCGCAGCTGTCGGTGCTGGCCGAGGCGCTGGGCATGCACGTGGCCTTCTACGACGTGGTGACCAAGCTGCCGCTGGGCAATGCGCGGCAGGTGCGCAGCCTGCACGAGCTGCTGGGCCAGAGCGACATCGTGACGCTGCATGTGCCGGAGCTGCCATCCACGCAGTGGATGATCGGCGCGGCCGAGATCGCGGCGATGAAGCCGGGCGCGATCCTGATCAACGCCTCGCGCGGGACGGTGGTCGAGATCGAGGCGCTGGCCGAGGCGCTGAAGGCGAAGAAGCTGCTGGGCGCGGCGATCGACGTGTTCCCGGTCGAGCCCAAGAGCAACAAGGACGAGTTCCAGTCGCCGCTGCGGGGGCTGGACAACGTGATCCTTACGCCGCACATCGGCGGCTCGACGATGGAGGCGCAGGCCAACATCGGCGTGGAGGTGGCCGAGAAGCTGGTCAAGTACAGCGACAACGGCACCACCACCAGCAGCGTGAACTTTCCCGAGGTGGCATTGCCCGCGCACCCGGGCAAGCACCGGCTGCTGCACGTGCACCACAACGTGCCGGGCGTGCTGTCGGCGATCAACCAGGTGTTCGCGGACCACCACATCAACATCTCGGCGCAGTACCTGCAGACCAACGAGAAGGTCGGTTACGTGGTGACCGACATCGACGCCGCGTCGTCGGATGTGGCACTCGAGGCGCTGGCCAAGGTGCCGGGGACGATTCGCAGCCGGGTGCTGTTCTGATGGCGTGTTCAGGCTCGTCGCGGTTGTGACGAGTCTGGTGTGGCACCGGGTCGTTCGGCCGGTCGGCCGCCTGCGCGGCTGGCGTGCATTGGCGGGCCGTGGCAACTCGGGGTTTGTTCGGCTGGCCGGTGGGGTTTTCGGCTGGGTGGCACGAGCGCTGCGGGTCTGAACCCGGCCGGCGGCGCCGGTATGCGTTCTCCGGCGCAGGCTCGCGCTGACCGGCTTGTTGTGCGGGCTGCGTGCTCGCAGTCCATCGACGTGCTTGAGGGACTGCACGGCGCCGCGAATGGCGCCTGCGCCCGCACACCGGCACCACCGGCCTGGACCGGGCGCGCGATCAGCCGGCATGGGGCGGGCGCGCGATGGCTGATCCTCCCCCCACCCGTTCGGGCTGAGCTTGTCGAAGCCCTGCGCAGCGCTTCGACAGGCTCAGCGCGAACGGGGATGGGGCATCAAACAACCAGGGAAGTGAAGCGCAGCGGTTCAGGGCGGTGGTCGTGGGCCTGCGGGCGCAGGCGCCATTCGCGGCGCCGTGCAGTCCCTCAAGCACGTCGATCGACAGCGAGCACACAGCAAGCACAACAAGCCAGTCAGCGCGAGCCTGCGCCGGAGAACGCAGGCCCGCGACCGACGCCAGCGCCCCGGACCGTCGTGCCGGCCACCTCACGAACAGACTGCAGAAGTGGCGACTGACCACGCTCACCACTTCGGTGCACACCCCCTGGCACGCGCTTTGCGAGCAAACCTGACCAGTTGCTCTGATTAAGCGGTCAAAGTCCCATGCGCGTGCTTGTCGTCTACTGCCACCCGGTCGAAACCAGCTTCGCTGCCGCCCTGCATGCCGAAGTGGTGCAGCAGCTGCGTGGGGCCGGGCACGAGGTGGACGACTGCGACCTGTACGCCGAGGGCTTCAACCCGGTGATGTCTCGCGAGGAACGCCTGGGCTACCACGACGTGCCCGCCAACCGCGCGCCGCTGCAGGGCTACATCGACCGGCTGCACCGGGCCGAGGCCATCGTCTTCTGCTTTCCCACCTGGTGCTTCGGCCTGCCGGCCATGCTCAAGGGCTGGTTCGACCGGTTGCTCATGCCGGGCGTGGCCTTCGACCTCTCGGACCCGGCCAACGTCAAGCCGATGCTCACCAACATCCAGCGCATCAGCGCCGTCGTCACCTACGGCCGGCCGCGCTGGATGGCCTGGTACATGGGCGACCCGCCGCGCAAGATGGTCACGCGCTACATGAAGCGGCTCACGGCCCAGCAGGCACGCGTGGACTACCACGCCCACTACCACATGAACGTGGCGACGCGCCCGCAGCTCGAGCGCTTCAAGGCCCGCGTCGGACAGGCCATGGCGAGGTTCGCTTGAGCACGCCCGGCGTCATCGACCGCGTGCGCCTGCCGCGCTGGCTGCTGTCGGCGGCGTGGCCCGTCGACGCCGGCGGCGCGCCCGCACTGGCGCGTCTGTCGCTGGCGCACGGCCGGATTGCCTCGGTTCGACCCTCGGGCGGCACCGCCGACGCGGGCGACTGGGACCTGCACGGCGGCCTGGCGCTCCCCGGCTTCGTCGATGCGCACGTGCACCTGGACAAGACCTTCACGCTGCCGCGCATCCGCCACATCGAACCGGGCTTGCTCGGCGCCATCGACGCGATGCTGGCCGACCGCGCCGGCTGGACGGCCGCCGACGTGCACCAGCGCGCGCAACGAGCGCTGCAATGGGCCTTCGAGGCCGGCAGCACGCGCCTGCGCACCCATGTCGACTGGTGGGAAGCCGACCGCACGCCCGTCGCCTGGCCGGTGCTGCGCGAATTGGCGCAGGACTGGCGCGGCCGCGTCCGCCTGGAGCGCGTGAGCCTCATGCGCCTGGCCTTCTTCGAGGACGCGGCCGAGGCCGACCGCCTGGCGAGCGCCGTGGCCGCGAGCGGCCCGGATGCGCTGCTCGGCGGCTTCGTCCACACGGCGCACTGGAACGAGCCGGGCCTGCGCCAACTGCTGCTTGCGGCACAGCGCCATGGGCTGGACGTCGACCTGCACGTGGACGAGGAACTCGAACCCTCGGCGCAGGGCCTGGCGACGACCGCCCGCATCGCACGCGAGATCGGCTTCGACGGCCGCATCGTCTGCGGCCATGTGTGCGCGCTGGCCGCGCAGGACGAGGCGGTGGCGCTCGCCACGCTCGACGCCGTGGCGCGCGCGCCGATCACGCTCGTGTCGCTGCCCGCCACCAACCTGCTGCTGCAGGACGCCGTCACCGGCCGCACGCCGCGCCGGCGCGGCATCACGCTGGTGAAGGAAGCGCGCGAGCGCGGCATCCCGCTGCTGCTGGCCAGCGACAACGTGCAAGACCCCTTCTGCCGCGTCGGCAGCTACGACCCGATGGAGGCGCTGGCGACCGGCACATTGGTGGCGCAGCTGCCCGAGCCCTTCGACAGTTGGTCCGAAGCGATCTGCCGCAGCGACTGGCTCGATCGCGCGCCTGCCACGCGTCCCACGCTGGCCGGCGCCCCGGCCGACCTCGTGCTCTTCGCCGATGCCGATGCGCACGGATTCCCCTCGCGCACCGCGCGGCGCGTGGTGCTGCGCGCCGGCCGCGTCGCACACGGCGACCTGCCCGCCGACTGGCGAGCCAGCGCTGCCTCGCCGATTCCTGCCCTCACCTGAGAACGAAACGCCATGCTGCACGGCTACATCCCTCCCCACCGCTTCCTGCCCTACCTGAGCTGGACCGAGATCGACGCGCTGCCCGACCGCGAGAACACGGTCATCGTGCTGCCCTGCGGCGCCATCGAACAACACGGTCCGCACCTGCCCTGCTCGGTCGACAGCGTGATCTCGTCCGGCGTGATGGGCAAGGCGCTCGAACGCCTGCCGGCCGAGGTGCGCGCGTTCGCGCTGCCCACCATCACCTACGGCAAGTCCGAGGAGCACCTGCACTTCCCGGGCACGATGACGCTGACCGGCACGACGCTGCTGTCGACCATCGTCGAGATCGGCGAGTCGGTGTATCGCTCGGGCTTTCGCAAGCTGCTCTTCGCCAACGGCCATGGCGGCCAGCCGCAGGTGCTGGAGATGGCGGCGCGCGAACTGCGCCTGCGCCATGGCGACTTCGTGATCGTGCCGCACGGCGTGTCGCGCCTGCCGAGCGCAGCCAGCAAGCAGGTGAGCGAGCAGGAGAAGAGGCTCGCGATGCATGCGGGCCATTCCGAAACCGCGCTGATGCTCGCGCTGGCGCCCGAGACGGTACACATGGAACGCGCGGTGGCCAACTTCCCGCCGCCCTTCCCGATCAAGCTGCTGTCGGCCGACGGCCGCCCGGCCTGCGCCTGGACGGCACGCGACTTCGGCCCCACGGGCGTGATCGGCGACCCGACCTCGGCCACGCGCGAGCAGGGCGAGGAGATCCTCAGCACGCTGGCCGACAGCTGGGTGCAGGCGCTGACCGAGCTGTACCACCTGCGCTGGCTGGTGCGCGACGAAGCGACCTGGGAGCGCGGCCAGTACACGGGCCACATCGAGACCGCGCGCGGTCCGGCTCTTGCTTGAAGCGCATCCACAGCGTCCGCCGCATTCCCCATTCCCTGCACTGATTTGTCTGACCTTTCCAGGAGCCCTGCCTTGACCCCTCGCATCACCCGCTTCGCCGCCCGCGCCGCCCTGGCCCTGGGTGCCACCGTGCTCGGCCTCGCCGCCACCGGCGCCCAGGCACAGGAGAAGTTCACCTACATGACCAACTGGTACGCGCAGGCCGAACACGGCGGCTTCTACCAGGCGGTGGCCACGGGCATCTACAAGAAGTACGGCCTGGACGTGACCATCAAGATGGGTGGCCCGCAGGTGAACATCCTGCAGATCATGGGCGCCGGGCAGGCCGACTGCATCATGGGCTCGAGCGACCTGCAGATGATGATCGCGCGCAGCGGCGGCCTGCCGGTCGTCACCGTGGCGGCCCTGTTCCAGAAGGACCCGCAGGTGCTCATCGCGCACGAGGACGTCAAGACCCTGGCCGACATGAAGGGCAAGACCATCCTCATCGCGCCTTCGGCCCAGCGCGGCTACTACGCCTGGCTGAAGACCAAGTACGGCTTCACCGATGCGCAGACGCGCCCCTACACCTTCAACATCCAGCCCTTCGTGGCCGACAAGAACGTGGTGCAGCAGGGCTACCTCACGTCCGAGCCCTTCGCGGTGCAGAAGGCCGGCGTGAAGGCCAACACCATCCTGCTGGCCGACAACGGCTACCCCTCGTACGCCACCACCATCTCCTGCATGGACAAGACGGTGAAGGAGCGCAGCAAGGCGGTGGACAGCTTCGTCAAAGCCACGGCCGAGGGCTGGAAGTCCTACCTCGCGGACCCCGCGCCGGCCAACGCCCTCATCAAGAAGGACAACCCCAACATGACCGACGAGCAGCTCGCGTACAGCGTGGCCAAGCTCAAGGAGATGGGCATCGTCGCCAGCGGCGACGCGCTCCAGCAGGGCATCGGCACCATGACCGAAGCGCGCGTGAAGCAGAACTACGACTTCGCCGTGTCGGCCGGTCTGATCGACGGCAGCAAGGTGGACCTGGCGCAGGCCTTCGACCTGAGCTTCATCAAGGCCGCCAAGGTCCTGCCCTGAACGCCCGTCCGAGCGAGGCCGCAATGAACGACAACGCCCCCGTGCCTGCGATCGAGGTCCTCTCGGCGCAGAAGACGTACCCCAACGGCACGATCGCGCTGCAGCCGGTCGACCTCACGATCCAGGAGGGCGAATTCGTCACCCTGCTCGGCCCCTCGGGCTGCGGCAAGAGCACGCTGCTGAAGATGGTGGCCGGCCTGCTGGAACCCACCGACGGGCGACTGCTGCTATGGCGCAAGCCGGTGGCGGCGGCGCAGGACAGCGCCACGAAGAAGATGGCCTTCGTCTTCCAGTCACCCACCTTGATGCCCTGGGCCAGCGTGCAGACCAACGTCCGCCTGCCGCTGGACCTGGCCAAGGTGCCGCGCGCCGAAGCCGACGCGCGCGTGGCCGAGGCACTGGAACTCGTGGGCCTGGCCAAGTTCGCCAAGGCGCTGCCGCGTGCGCTCTCGGGCGGCATGCAGATGCGCGTGTCGATCGCGCGCGGGCTCGTCGTGCAGCCCAACCTGCTGCTGATGGACGAGCCTTTCGGCGCGCTGGACGAGATCACGCGCCACAAGCTCGACGCCGACCTGCTGGAGCTGTGGCGCAAGAAGAAGCTCACGGTGGTGTTCGTCACGCACTCGATCCACGAGGCGGTGTTTCTCTCCAGCCGCGTGGTCATGATGGCCGCGCGCCCGGGCCGCATCGTGGAAGAGGTGCGCATCGACGAGCCCTACCCGCGCAGCGCCGACTTCATGGTGAGCCCCGAGTTCACCCACTACGCCAAGCACCTGCAACGCAGCCTGCTGGCGGCCAGCCAGGCCAACGAGGAAGAGGCGCTGTCATGAGCATCACCTGGAATGCCCCCGTCGCCCCGCGCGACGCCGACCCCGCCCCCGCCCCCGCACCGAGCCCCGCCGTGATCGCTCCCGCTCCCAGCCAGCCGCCCCGCCCCGCCGCCACCGTGCCCCTGCTGCGCCAGCCCCGGGCGCAGCGCGTCCTGCTGCCGGTGCTGGTGGGCCTGGTTCTCATCGGCGCCTGGCAGGCGCTGGTGGTGGGCATGGAACTGCCGCCCTACCTGGTGCCCTCGCCGGCGCTGATGATGAAGACGCTCTTCACCGACTGGGCCACGCTGGGCATGGCCCTGCTGGTCACGCTGAAGATCACGGTGCTGTCTTTCGTGGTCGCCACGGTGGTGGGGGTGCTGATCTCCTTCGTCTTCGTGCAGAGCCGCTTGATCGAGACTGCGCTGTTCCCCTATGCGGTGCTGCTGCAGGTCACGCCCATCGTCGCGGTGGCGCCGCTGATCATCATCTGGGTGAAGGACCCGACGGCCTCGCTGGTGATCTGCGCGACGCTGGTGGCGCTGTTCCCCATCATCAGCAACACCACGCTGGGATTGCGCAGCATTGACCCCGACCTGCAGGCGTATTTCAAGATGAACCGCGCGACGCGCCTGCAGACGCTGGTGCGGCTGCGCATTCCCAGCGCGCTGCCCTACTTCTTCGGCGGCCTGCGCATCTCCAGCGGGCTGGCGCTGATCGGCGCGGTGGTGGCCGAATTCGTCGCCGGCACCGGCGGCGCGGCCACGGGCCTGGCCTACCAGATCCTCATGGCCGGCTACCAGCTCAACATCCCGCGCATGTTCGCGGCGCTGCTGCTGATCTCGCTCACCGGCGTGGCGCTGTTCGCGCTGATGGCCTGGGCCACGAAGGCCGCCCTCGGCTCGTGGCATGCCAGCGAGCTCTCCCAAGACTGACTCCCTTTCTTTCTTTCGCATGAACGCCCCCGTGACCCCCATCGAACAGCTGCACCTCGAACTGCCCGAGCTCGACTGGATCACCGATCCCGGCCGCATCGAGCGGCTGTCGCAGGACTTCTCGTGGTTCAGCCCGGTGCTCAAGCGTCAGCTCGACGGCAAGCTGGCCGACAGCGTGGTGCGCCCGCGCACCGAGGACGAGATCCGCTGCCTGGTCGGCGCCTGCGCCCGCCTGAAGGTGCCGATCACCATCCGCGGCAGCGGCACCGGCAACTACGGCCAGACCACGCCGCTGGCCGGCGGCGTGGTGCTCGACATGACGGGCTACAACCAGCTGCTGTGGGTGCGCCCCGGCGTGGCGCGCGCACAGGCCGGCATCCGCCTGAACGACATCGAGAAGCAGGCGCGCACGCAGGGCCAGGAGCTGCGCTGCATGCCCTCGACCTACCGCAGCGCCACGCTGGGCGGGCTGTTCGGCGGCGGCTTCGGCGGCGTGGGCTCGATCAACTATGGCCCGCTGGCCGCGCCGGGCAACGTGCTGGGCGTGAAGGCCATGACCATCGAGTCCGAGCCGCAGGTGATCGAGCTGCGCGGTGCGGAGGCGATGCGCATGCATCACCTGTGGGGCACCAACGGCCTGGTGCTGGAGCTGGAAATCGGTCTCGCGCCCGCGCTCCCCTGGCTGGAGACGCTGACCACCTTCACCGACTTCGATGCGGCGCTGGCCTTCGGCGATGCACTGGCGCGCGCGCCGGGGCTGGCTAAGCGCGAGGTGGCCTTCTTCGCGAGCCCCGTGCCCGACCACCTGGGCCAGCTCTCGGAATACCTCCCGCGCGGCTGCCACGCCGTGCTGTCGCTCGTGGCCGAAGGCGGAGAAGAGGCGTTGAAGGAACTGGTGGCCGCGCACGGCGGTACGGTGAGCTACCGCCGCACCGCCGAGGAGGTGCACAAGAGCAACCGCACGCTGATGGAGTTCACCTGGAACCACACCACGCTGCATGCGCTGCGCATCGACAAGAACCTGACCTACCTGCAGACCAGCTTCACGCCCGGCCAATACGTGCAGCAGATCACCGAGCTGACGCGGCGCTACGCCGGCGAGGTGCTGATGCACGCCGAGTTCCTGCGCGGCATGGATGGCCTGATCAACTGCAGCGCGCTGCAGCTGGTGCGCTTCACCACCGAGGAGCGGCTGGCACAGATCATCCAGGAGCACCGCGACTACGGCGTGCGCATCAACAACCCGCATGTCTTCGTCGTCGAGGACGGCAAGGCCGGTGGGGACCTGCCGCCCGAGATCCTGGCGATGAAGGCGCGCTTCGATCCGCTCGCCTTGCTCAACCCGGGGAAGCTGCGCGGCTGGCCGGTGGCGATCTGAACCTGATGCTCGGGTGCGGCTCGGTCAGCGCCCTCGGTGCTGCCGCGCCCGATGCGCGGCGGCAAGGCCCAGCGCGGTGCCGAGCAGCGAGAGCCCCCAGAGCGGCCACAGGCCCGCGCGCGACACCCACCAGGCGAAAGGCGTGATGCCGGCGCGTCCCTCGACCTCGGCCTCGAGCACGCCGCGGGTGAGGCGCGGGAGCTGCTGCGTGACGCGCCCGCGGTGGTCGATCACCGCCGTCGCACCGGTGTTGGTGGCACGCAGCATCGGCCGCTGGAATTCGAGCGCGCGCATGCGCGAGATGGCCAGGTGCTGGTCGATGGCGATCGAATCGCCGAACCAGGCGATGTTGCTGACGTTCAGCAGGATCGTCGGGGCGGCGGCCGCGTCACGGAAGGCCGCGCCGATCTCGTCGCCGAACAGATCCTCGTAGCAGATGTTGGGCGCGATGCGCTGGCCCTGCCAATCGAGGCGCGGCTGCGGCAGCGCGCCGCGGGCGAAGTCGCCCAGCGGGATGTTCATCATGTCGATGAACCAGCGAAAGCCCGTGGGGATGAACTCGCCGAAGGGCACCAGGTGGTGCTTGTCGTAGCGGTAGGGCGTGGACTGGCCGGGGGCGAAGCCCAGCACCGTGTTGCTGTAGCTGCCCGGCTTGTCCTCGTAGGGCAGGCCGACGACCGCCGCCTGCGTGCCCTGCGCATAGCGCCGGGCGATGGCGTCGAGGTAACCCGGCGGCAGCTGGCGCGGCAGCAGGGGCAGCGCGGTCTCGGGCGTCACGACCAGCGGCGCGCGGGCCACCTGCAGCTGCTGCGCGTACCACTGCAGCGCGGTGGCGATGCCACTGCCGGGGATGAATTTCTCGTCCTGCGGGATGTTGCCCTGAAGCAGCGCCACGCCCAAGTGGCCGCGCGCGTTGGCCTCGCCGCCGTCGTCGTGCAGCAGGCCCAGCGCGAGCGGCGCGGCCAGCAGCACGGCTGCCGCGCTGGCGCTCCAGCCTCGCGCACGAGGCGGCGCACGCCACGCCAGGCCCACGGCAGCGGCGATGGCCGACGCCACGGCGCCCACGCCGTACACACCGAGCCAGGGCACGTAGCCCGACAGCGGCCCATCGACATGCGCGTAACCGCCCGCGCCCCACGGGAAGCCGGTGAACCAGCTGTTGCGCAGCAGCTCGGCCAGCAGCCAGAGCGCCACAAAAAAGACGGCAGCCCGCGCTCGGCTGGCAGGCGCACACGCCATAAAAGCCGCACAGGCCGCCGCGTAGTAAATACCCAGGCCCGCCGCCAGCGCCAGCACGGCGAGGGCCGCCAGCGGCGCCGGCAGGCCGCCGTAGGTGTGCATCGAGATGAAGAGCCACCAGAAGGTGCCGGTGAGCCAGGTGGTGGAAAAGAGCCAGCCCCAGAGCCCCGCGCGGCGCCAGCCGGCGCCTTGGCTGCGAAGGCCGTCCAGCAGCGCGACCAGGCCCGCGAGAGACAACAGCTGCAGCCACCATTGCGGCTGGCCGTTCCAGGGGCTGGCGATGGAGAAGGCCTGCACCAGGCCGGCGGCGCCGAAGCCCAGCGCGCGCAGCAGGGTCGCTTTCAATCCGCCGCGTCTTCGCCGCGGGCGGGCGAAACCTTGAACCAGCGCACCGCGCCGCCCTTGGTGTGCAGCACCACGAAGTCGAAGCCGCCGACCGTGTGGCGCTCGCCGCGCTTGGGCACGTGGCCCATCTCGTGCGCGATGAGGCCGCCGATGGTGTCGAAGTCCTCGCTGAGCTGTTCGGCGTCGAAGGTGATGCCGAAGGCCTCGCCCACGCGCTCGATCGGCGTGTCGCCGCTCACGCGGTAGGTGTGGTCGGCCAGGCCGAAGATGTCGCCCTCGTCCTCGGCGATGTCGAATTCGTCCTCGATCTCGCCGACGATCTGCTCGAGCACGTCCTCGATCGTGATGAGGCCGGCCACGCGGCCGAACTCGTCGATGACGACGGCCAGGTGCTGGCGATTGCCGCGGAATTCGCGCAGCAGGTCGTTCAGGCCCTTGCTCTCGGGCACGAAGGTGGCGGGCCGCAGCAGCGCGCGGATGTTCAGCTCGGGAGAGCGCTGCAGCTTGAGCAGGTCCTTCGCGAGCAGGATGCCGATGATGTTTTCCTTGTCGCCCTCGTACACCGGGAAACGCGAGTGCGCGGTGTCGATGACCAGGTGCAGCAGCGCGTCGTAGGGTGCGTCGATGTCGACCAGGTCCATGCGTGGGGCGGCCACCATCACGTCGCCGGCCGTCATGTCGGCCATGCGCAGCACGCCTTCGAGCATCACGCGGGATTCGGCGCCGATGACGTCGTTGTCTTCCGCGTCGGCCAGGGTTTCGATCAGTTCGTCGCGGGAGTCGGGGCCCGGATTGATGAATTCGACAAGCTTCTGGAGGAAGCTGCGCTTGTCTTCGCGGGACGCGGAGGGGCGCTCAGGATGGGGGTCTGCCACTGCGGGAGGGCGGTAGTTGCGGAAGGAGAAGGATACCGGAAGCCCCGAAGCGCCGCGACCGCAGGCGCCGCGCCGTTCAGGGCGACGTGCGGTCGCGGGCTTCGCGCACGCCGCTGCGCACCTCTTGCAGCCCGGCAAGCAGGGACCAGAACTGCTTGGCGCGGGCCTTGAGCTGGTAGTCGACCTGCGCGAAGTGGTCGAGCGCGATCTCGTTCATGCGGCTGTCGAAAGTGGCTTCGGGCAGCTTCAGGAAGGCTTCGGATTCGGAACCGCTGCGTTCGACCTTGGCACCGGCGTTGCGGGCGATCTTCAGCATGGCGGTGTTCTCGCTCAGCGCATGGATGAAGAGCATGCCGACGCCCTCGTTGCGGGCAGCGACCACGGCGCGTTCGAAGAGCCGCGCGCCGTAGCCGCGGCCACGTGCATGGGCCGAGACCGAGACGCCGAATTCCGCGCAGTCGCGGTGCTGGTCGCCCGGCGCGAAGGCCAGGTGCGCCATGGCGATCAGGTCGAGGCGGCGGTTGTGGATGCCGAAAATCTCGTCGCGTTCGAAATCGAGGTTCTCGACGTAACGGCCGATCTGCTCGTCCGACGCCGCATAGCCGAAACGCAGGTAGCGGTCGCGCTCGGACAGTTCGAGCAGATGCTTGAGGATGCGGCCGCGTTCGCGCGGGCCGATCGAGCGGATCGGCACCAGCACCGGCTGCGCAGGCCGCGGCGCGACCCCGCCAGCCGCGCGCGCCTCCACCACCGGCGGGCGCAGGAAGCTGCCGGCACCGACGAGGGCTCGAGAAATGGCCAGAAAGGTACGCATGGGATGATTTTAGGGTTTTCCCTAATCATTCGCGGGTGGCGGGACACTCTCGGGACAACTGTGGCTCGATTGGTGACGAAATGCCAGCCGGGCGTGGCGCTGCCGCAACCGGCGGGCAGGCGTGGGGCGGCTCGTCTGCACGCTTGGGCCGCCGCACAATGGCAGCCCTCCTGTCCGAAACGCCCATTCGAGAAAACCCATGCAGCCACGTCGCCTTGCCCAAGCCCTGACCACCGTCCCTGCCCTGTCGGCCCTGCTGCTGGCAGGGTGCGCCACCTCGGGCGGCCCGGCCGCTCCCGCATCGCACCTCGACGCCGTCCAGAAGGCCGCGCAGTTGCGGGTGTGCACGCCCGGCGACTACAAGCCCTTCAGCTTCCAGAAGCCGGACGGCAGTTACGAAGGGATCGACGTCGACCTGATGGCAGGCTTCAGCAGCAGCCTGGGCGCGAAACCGGAGTGGGTGAAGACGACCTGGGCCAACCTGCTGCCCGATCTGGCGGCGGGCAAGTGCGACATCGCCGTGGGCGGCATCTCGGTGACGACCGAGCGCCAGAAGCGCGCCTTCTTCAGCGCACCGTACATGGTCAACGGCAAGACCCCGATCGTGCGCTGCGCCGACGTGCGCAAGTACCAGACGGTGGCCGACATCGACAAGCCGACCACGCGCGTGATCTTCAATCCCGGCGGCAGCAACGAACGCTTCGCACGTGCCAGTTTCAAGCAGGCGAAGCTGACGCTGCATGGCGAGAACATCACGATCTTCGACGAGGTGCTGGCGGGCCGCGCCGACCTGTTCGTCACCGAATCGGCCGAAGCCATCGTGCAAAGCCGCCTCAAGCCGGGCCTGTGCGCCGTGAACCCCGACAAGCCGCTGCAGTACGGCGAGATGGCCTGGATGCTTCCGCGGGACGACGTCGCCTTCAAGGCCTACGTCGACCAGTGGTTGCACCTGCAGCAGGCGGGCGGCGAGTTCCAGCGCACGATGGACCGCTGGCTCAAGTGAGCAGGCGCCAAACCGGCGGTGCCGATGGCGGCCCTCTCATGCCTCCCGCCTACTCGTCGTCGTCCAGCAGCGCCAGGGTTTCGCGCATCACGCGGGCGTCGAAGGCCATCTCGACATGGGCCAGACCATGGGCTGGGCGGTTGTCGGCGCCGGGCAGCATGGCCGTCGGGGTGGGAAACACGATGTTGTCGCAGTTGGAGTACCAGCAGGTGAAGCGCACGCGGCGCGCGCTGTCCGCATCCGCGGCCATGCGCTGCAGCCAGTCGCCACCGATGCGCATCTCGCGACCGTTGGTCGATCGACCGAAACGTGCGAGCCAGGTCCCCGCATGCGGCGTGCCGAGCGTGACGATCCGATGCACCGCCCCCGCGCGCCCGTGCTCGCGCAGCCAAGCCCGCGCCGCGAGCCCACCCATGCTGTGGCACACGAGCATCGGCGCCTGACCCGTGGCGGCGCGCACGCGCTGCACAGCGGTCTCGATCGTGCCGACATAGCCGTCGATCGAGCCGAAGGGCGGCTCGAGGTTCACTGCCACGAAGGCGCGGCCCTCGCGTCGCAGCACGCGCAGCCACGGCGTCCAGAACCCGCGGTTGCAGCAGAAGCCATGGATGAAGACGATGCCTCGGCGGCTATCGCCATCGGGCAAATGGTCGGGAATGGCGTCCGCACGAAAGGGCTGCCGCCAGCCGAAGACGCGCACGGCGAGCAGGCTCTCGGCCCCCCACGCACGCACCAGTGAACCGAATCGAGGCCGCGGGGAATGACCTTGGTTGACGCTCCAGCATGCGATGAATTCGACGGCCAGCCACGCCGCGTGGGCGAGCGCTGCCGCCACGAGACCCGTCCAAGCGAGCGCAGGCGCGCGCCGCGCCCAGTATGCGCACCAGGCGGCAACGACCAAGGCGACGACAAGCAGCAGCGCGCGCTGCAGGCGGGCGATCATGCGCTCACTATCGCACGCGCGACAGCCACCGCGCGTCCCTAGGACAAGCCCCGGGACGGCGGAGGCGATGGCGCATCCACAATGCGCGCCACCCTGGAGAGACCGGAGAAATGCATGCTGCCGTCAGCGCTGAAAAATTACCCTGAGGGAGTGCCCCGCGATGTCCACCCCGAGCAATACCGCTCGCTGGGCCAGATGTTCGAGGAGGCGTTCCAGCGCCATGGAGAGCGAGCGTTCTCCGTCTGCATGGAGCGCTGGATGTCCTACCACGAGCTGGATGCGCTGTCGCGCACGCTGGGGGCTTGGCTGCAGTCGTTGGGCCTCGAACCCGGCGCGCGGGTGGCGATCATGCTGCCCAACGTTCCCCAGTTCGCGGTGACGATGGTGGGCGTTCTGCGCGCCGGTTACACCTGCGTGAACGTCAACCCGCTCTATACCGCGCGTGAACTGGAGCACCAGCTGAACGACTCGGGGGCGACGGCGATCGTCATCTTGGAGAATTTCGCGGCCACGCTGGAGCAGGTGATCGCCAAGACCGCCGTGCGCCATGTGCTCGTCACGGCGATGGGCGACCAACTGGGCGGGCTGTACGGCGCATGGATCACCACGGCCGTGCGTCATCTCGCGAAGATGGTGCCCCCCTTCAAGCTGCCCGTGGGCGGCGGGCGCACGGTCACGGCGTGGCCCAAGGCGATGGCGGCGGGCCATGGCCGCCCGCTCGCGCCCGATACATCGACACTGGATTCCATCGCCTTCCTGCAGTACACCGGCGGGACGACCGGCCGCTCGAAGGGCGCAGTGCTCACGCATCGCAACATCCTGGCGGCCACGCTGCAGGCAGAGGCCTGGTTCACCCCGGCGCTGTCCCGGGCCGGCGACCTGTCGAAGGTGAACAGCATCGCCGCGCTGCCGCTGTACCACATCTTCGCGCTCACGCTGTCTCTGCTGGCGATCCGGCAGGGCTCGCACCTGACGCTGATCCCCAATCCGCGCGACATCGGCAAGTTCATCGCCGTGTTGAAGAAGCGCCCCTTCCACATGCTGCCGGCCGTCAACACGCTCTTCAACGGCCTGCTCATGCATCCGGAATTCAAGACCGTGGACTTCACCAGCCTTTTCGTCTCCCAGGCGGGCGGCATGGCGGCGTCCGAAGGCACGGCAACGCGCTGGATGGAGGTGACGGGCTGCCCCATGATCGAGGGCTGGGGCATGAGCGAGACCTGCGCGATCGGCACCAACAACCCAGTGATGAACACGAGCTTCACCGGCACCATCGGCCTCCCGCTGCCTGGCATCGACATCGCGATCAAGGACGACGAGGGCCGCACGCTGCCCGACGGCGAGCCGGGCGAGCTGTGCATCAAGGGCCCGAACGTGATGACCGGTTACTACAACCAGCCGGCCGAGACGGCCGCCGCGTTCACGGCCGACGGCTTCATGCGGACCGGCGACATCGCCGTCATGCAGCCCGACGGCTACTCCCGCATCGTCGATCGCAAAAAGGACATGATTCTCGTCAGCGGCTTCAACGTGTTTCCGAACGAGTTGGAAAACGTCATCTCCCTGTGCCCCGGCGTGGTCGAATGTGCGGCGGTGGGCGTTCCGGATGAGAAGCAGGGTGAGGCGATCAAGGTGTTCGTCGTGCGCAAGGACGCGAGCCTCAATGAGGACGCGGTGATGCGCTTTTGCCAAGACCAGCTGACAGGCTACAAGCGGCCCAAGTACATCGAGTTTCGCGAATCGCTGCCCAAGACCAACGTGGGAAAAATCCTGCGACGCGAACTGCGACCAGCGGCGACAGCGCCTGGCGCCCACACGCATTGACCTCACCCGTGCTGCCCCCGGGCCTGACCGTGTTCGAGCGGGGCTGGCTGTCGTCGAACAACCTCCTTCTGTGCGGCGATGCCGGCCCCGCGACTCTGGTGGACAGCGGCTATTTCATCCACGCCGATCAGACGCTGGCGCTGGTGCGCGCTGCTTTGCGGGGCGCGCCGCTCGATCTGCTGATCAACACGCATCTGCACAGCGACCATTGCGGCGGCAACGCTGCGCTGCAGGCGCAGTATCCGACACTGCAGACCGCAATCCCGCCGGGCGAGGCCGAAGCAGTCGCGCTCTGGGATCAGAGCGTGCTCAGCTTCGAGGGCACCGGGCAATACTGCCCCCGTTTCCACCACGAGCATCTGCTTGTCCCTGGCACCGAGTGGGTACTGGGTCGTCAGAGTTGGCAGGTACATGCCGCACCCGGCCACGATCCGCATTCGGTCATCCTGTTCGAGCCGCAATCGCGGACCCTGATCTCGGCCGATGCACTGTGGCAGAACGGTTTCGGCGTTGTTTTTCCCGAGCTCCTGGGAGAGCCGGGCTTTGACGAGGTAGCGGCAACCTTCGACCTCATCGAAAGGCTGGCGCCGCGCGTTGTGATCCCGGGCCATGGCCCGGTCTTTACCGATGTCACGACCGCCCTTCACAACGCACGGGCGAGACTCGCGCGCCAAACCAAAGCGCCGGATAAGCACGCTTGGCACGCAATGAAGGTCTTGCTGAAATTCAAGCTGCTGGAGTTCGGGCGAATCGATCGCAGCGCACTGGCTGCGTGGTTTAGCGGCACGCCCTACATGGCGCTGGTGCAGGGCCGGTATTTCAGCACGCTGTCTTCGCACTACGCATTCGGTCAGTTGCTCGATGAGCTTGCTTTGTCAGGGGCGCTCACTCTGGCCGGCGAATACGTCGCCAACGCCTGAAGTGCCAAAAGCAAAAACCCCCAACCAGGCGATCTGATTGGGGGTTCTTGGGCTGTAAGAGCCTGACGATGACCTACTTTCACACGGGAACCCGCACTATCATCGGCGCTGAGTCGTTTCACTGTCCTGTTCGGG
>Ga0308159_1001987_pt1 | contig 25485 bp, 20 predicted proteins | sample PhyCR1_FD_201040 | JGI IMG/M metagenome (GOLD analysis project Ga0308159, IMG submission 201040) | Phyllosphere microbial communities from UC Gill Tract Community Farm, Albany, California, United States - DLSLC.R1 | ecosystem: Host-associated > Plants > Phyllosphere > Unclassified | place: USA...
GCGAGCGCTACGGCGAGCGCTACCGCTGGCTGCTGCTGATTTCGGTCATGGTGGGCGTGATGGCGTCGATCATGTCCTCGACCATCGTGAACGTGGCCATCCCGGGCATGAGCCAGCACTTCCACCTCGGCCAGGAGCGCGCGCAGTGGGTCAGTTCGGGCTTCATGGTGGCGATGACGGTGTCGATGCTCACTACGCCCTGGCTGCTGTCGCGCTTCGGCTACCGGCGCACCTATTCGGGCACGATGGTGCTGCTGCTGGCCGGCGGCCTGCTGGGCGGGCTGGCCGACAACTTCTCGCTGGTGCTGGTCGCGCGCGTCGCCGAAGGGCTGGCCGCGGGCGTGGTGCAGCCGATCCCGGCCATCATCATCCTGCGCGCCTTCGAGCCGCACGAGCAGGGCCGCGCCAGCGGCATCTTCGGCATGGGGGTGGTGCTGGCGCCGGCCATCGGGCCGAGCATCGGCGGCGTGCTGGTCGACCTGTTCGGCTGGCGCTCGATCTTCTTCATGGTGGTGCCGTTCTGCCTGGCGTCGCTGTGGCTGTCGTGGAAGTTCGTGCCCGTTACCGCGCCCGGCGGCGCGACCGCGTCGCGCGGCCAGCAGCTCGACTGGCGCGGCATGCTGATCGCCACCGTGGGCACGCTGTGCCTGCTCAACGGGCTGGTGGAGCTGCGCGGCGACGCGCCGCTGCAGGCCGCCGTGCTGCTGGTGCTGGCGGCGGTGGCACTGGGGCTGTTCATCGCCTGGCAGCGCCGCATGGCGGCGGCAGGCGGGGCGCCGCTCATGAACATGGCGCTCTTCGGCTACCGCCAGTTCGCCATGGGCAGCGTGGTGGCCTTCATCTACGGCACCGCGCTCTTCGGCTCGACCTACCTGCTGCCGGTGTACATGCAGGTGGCGCTGCACCTGTCGGCTTCGCACGTCGGAACCATCATGCTGCCCGCCGGCATCGTGCTGGCCTTCACCATTGCCGGGGTGGGCCGCCTGGCCGACCGGCAGCCGACCTGGCTGCTGGTGAGCATCGGGCTGGCGCTGCTGGCGGCGTCCTTCGCGCTGATGCTGCTGCTGGACCTGCAAAGCACGCTCTGGCTGCTGGTGGCCTTCGCCATCGTGGGACGCATCGGGCTGGGCTTCATCCTGCCCTCGCTCAACCTCGGATCGATGCGGCCCCTGGCCAAGCCGCTGATCCCGCAGGGCGCCAGCGCCATCAGCTTCCTGCGCCAGCTCGGCGGCGCCGCGGGCGTGAGCCTGTGTGCGGTGGTGCTCGAATGGCGGCTGGCCGCGCACGGCGACTCGCTGGCCAATCCCGCGACCAGTGCCGCGCGGCTGGCCGCCTTCAATGAGGTGTTCCTGATCCTCGCGGCGTTGTGCGGCCTGGCGCTGTGCGCGGCCTGGCAGCTGCGCGCCGGCACCCACTTGCAGCCCACAGCCCCTGGGTAATCCCGAAGTCCGCCGGCATGCCTTCTCGCGTCCAATTGTTATCAATTGTAAGAAGACGAAAGAGAAGCGCATGCAACGAAGACGTTTGCTGGCTGCCGGCGCAGCCGGCGCAGGGCTGGCCTGGACCGGCGTGGGGTGGGCGCAGACGGTCGCCGACGGCGACATCGTCCTGGGCCAGACCGGCATCCTGAACGGCCCCCTCGGCGCGCCGATCCGGGTGGTGCTGGCCGGCGCGCAGTTGGCCTTCGACGCGGTGAATGCCCAGGGCGGCGTGAACGGCCGCAAGGTGAAGATGGTGTCGCTGGACGACGACCTCTCGCCCGAGAAGGCGGTCGCCAATTACGAGCGTCTGCTGGGCGAGCATCGCGCCTTCGCCTTCTTCTGCTGCGTCGGCTCGGCCACCACGGCCGCGGCCGCGAAGCTGCTGGCGCAGAGCGGCGCCCCCATGGTGGCGGGCTACGCCGTCTCGGACTCGGCGCGCGACAAGGCCGGCGGCGCGGCCTACTTCGTGCGCGCCACCTTCGCCCGCGAGGCGCAGGCGCTGGTGCAGCACCTGACGACCGTCGGGGTCAACCGCATCGCGGTGGCCGCGCTCGACAACCCGGGCGGTGCCGAGGTGGTGAAGCTGGTCGAAGCCGCGCTGGCCACGCACCAACTGCAGGCCGTGACCTCGGTGGCCGTGAAGGGCGATGCCTCGACCGCCGCTGCCGCCGGCAAGGCGCTGGCCGACAGCAAGGCGCAGGCGGTGATCATGTACCTGGGCGGCACCGTGGGTGGCGAGGTGATGAAGGCCACGGCCGCCGCAGGCGGGCGCAGCACCATGTTCTACGGCATGTCGATCGTGCCGGGCGACGTGACGGCGAAGCTGGTGGGCAACCAGACCAGCGGGCTGGCCATCTCGCAGGTGGTGCCCTACCCGTGGAGCGACGCCGACGCGCAGGCGCGCGACTACCGCCAGCTGGCCGAGCGCTCGCAGGTGCCGGTGGGCTACCTGAGCTACGAGGGCTACGTGAACGCGCTGGTCATGGTCGAGGCCCTGAAGCGCACCGGCCGCGACCTGACGCGGGCGCGCCTGCACGCCACGCTCAAGGCCATGCGCCTGCGCGTGGCGGGCATGGACGTGGACTTCACCGGCGCCGGCAACACCGGCTCACGCTTCATCGAGATGGTGCGGGTGACACAGGACGGCAAGTTCCTGCGTTGAGGCCGGGCGGCCGGCGGCGCACCGGGGGCACGCCGCTGCGTGTCTAATCGGTCCCATGTGCCAATTGCTAGGGATGAACTGCAACACCCCGACCGACGTGCAGTTCAGCTTCACGGGCTTCGCGCAGCGCGGTGGACGCACCGACCACCACGCCGACGGCTGGGGGATCGCCTTCTTCGAGGACCGCGGGCTGCGCCATTTCGTCGACCACCTGCCGGCCTGCGAGTCGCCGGTGGCCGAACTGATCCGGCGCTATCCGATCAAGAGCCGCAACGTCATCGCCCACATCCGCAAGGCGACGCAGGGCGAGGTCAACCTGCAGAACTGCCACCCCTTCGTGCGCGAGCTGTGGGGCCGCTACTGGGTGTTCGCGCACAACGGCGACCTGAAGACCTTCCGTCCGCGCCTGCACGGCAACTTCCACCCGGTGGGCAACACCGACAGCGAGCACGCCTTCTGCTGGATCATGCAGGAGCTGGCCAAGTCCCATGCCGGCGTGCCGACGGTGGAGGAGCTGACGCTCACGCTGCGCGAGCTGGCACCGCGCATCGCCCGGCACGGCACCTTCAACTTCATGCTGAGCAACGGCCAGGCGCTGTGGGCGCATGCGTCGACGCACCTGTGGTCCGTCGAACGGCAGCATCCTTTCGATCAGGCGCAACTCAAGGACGAAGACCTGCGCATCGACTTCGCCCAGCACACCACGCCCGACGACCGCGTGGCCGTGGTGGTGACGGCGCCGCTCACCACCAACGAGACCTGGTCGGCCTTCGCGCCCGGCGAGCTGCGCGTGTTCCGCGAGGGACGGCAGGTCGGCTGAGCGGTCCAGGCTCGCGCCCTGGCATCCGGCCGGATGCCCGGGGGCCGCCCAGCCCTGCGGCACCCCCGTTGTTTGCACGCCGCACATCGGTAGGCATCGAAGACCGCCCATCGGATGCCGGCGGAAAAGCCGTGAGCCGGGCGCCCATTCTCGGTAACAATAATGTTTCTCATTTGAATTGTTACCGAGCTGCGCCATGTCATCGACTCCCCCTTTCGCAACCCGCCCTCTGGCGGGGGCCGCCTTCTTCGCCTTGCAGGTGCTCACCGTGAGCGCGCAGACGCCCGCCGAGGGGTCCGCGCCGGCACCGACGGGCACGCTGTCGACCGTGACCGTCGAGGCCAGCGCCGACGCGTCGGCCGAGGGCCTGGCCAAGCCCTACGCAGGCGGCCAGGTGGCGCGCGGGGGCCGCGTCGGCATCCTGGGCACCCAGGACGTGATGGAAACGCCGTTCTCCAGCACCAGCTATACGAATGAACTGATCCAGGACCAGCAGGCGCGCAGCGTGGCCGACGTGCTGCTCAACGACCCCTCGGTGCGCCAGGCCCGCGGTTTCGGCAACTTCCAGGAGCTGTACGTGGTGCGCGGCTTCCCGGTGTATTCCGACGACGTGGCGTACAACGGCCTGTACGGCATGCTGCCGCGCCAGTACATCGCCTCGGAGTTCTTCGAGCGCGTCGAGGTCTTCCGCGGCGCCAACAGTTTCCTCAACGGTGCCGCCCCCTTCGGCAGCGGCATCGGCGGCGCCATCAACCTGCTGCCCAAGCGCGCTCCCAACGAGCCGCTCACGCGCATCGGCTTCGGCGTGCAGACCGGCGGCCAGGGCTATGTCAGCGCCGACATCGCACGCCGCTTCGGCCCGGACCAGAGCACCGGCATCCGAATCAACGCCGTCCGGCGCGATGGCGGCACCGGCATCGGCGACGAGAGCCAGAAGCTCAGCGCGCTCGGCGTGGGCTTCGACTGGCGCAGCCGCAACGTGCGCCTGTCGGCCGACATCGGCTACCAGGACTACAGCCTGGCCGAGGGCCGGCCGAGCGTCACGCCGCTGGCCACCCTGCCCATCCCGCAGGTGCCGGACGCGCGCACGAACTTCGCCCAGCCCTGGACCTATGCCAAGGAGACCGACAAGTTCGCGACGGTGCGCGGCGAAGTCGACATCACCGACCAGGTGACGGCCTGGGCCGCGGGCGGCGTGCGCAGCAGCTACGAGGACAACGTGCTGTCCAACCCCACCCTCACCAACGCCTTCGGTGCCACCAGCAACACGCGCTTCAGCAACACGCGCGAAGACCGGGTGCGCACGGGCGAGGTCGGCGTGCGCGCGAAGTTCGCGACCGGACCGGTGAGCCACAGCCTGGTGGCGTCGGCGGCCGCCTTCGACAACGACCGCGACAACGCCTACGCCATCTCCTCGGGCAGCGTGCGCAACAACATCTACACGCCCTATGCGTCGCTCTACCCCGTCGCCAACGGCGCCTTCACCGGCAACTGGCTGACGGGCCCGCGGCTGACCGACGTCACCAAGACCTCCAGCGTCGCCGTCGCGGACACCATGGGCTTCCTGGACGAGCGGCTGCTGCTCACGATCGGCGCCCGGCGCCAGAAGATCGAACAGGAGAACTACGCCTACAACACCGGGGCACTCAACAGCAGCTACGACAAGAGCCGCACCACGCCCGTGCTGGGCGCGGTGTTCCGCGTGACTCCCAGCGTGTCGGTCTATGCCAGCTACATCGAGGCGCTGGTCAAGGGCAACGTCGCCCCCACCACCGCGAACAACCGCCCGGTCAGCAACGGCGGGGAGATCTTCGCGCCCTACCGCTCCAAGCAGAAGGAAGTCGGCGTCAAGTACGACGGCGGCGCCATCGGCGGCAGCGTCGCCTTTTTCTCGACGGCACAGCCCAACTTCTACGTCGTCAACCAGACCTACGGCCCGAACGGCGAACAGCGCAACCGCGGCCTGGAGTTCTCGGTGTACGGCGAACCGGTGAAGGGCCTGCGCGTGCTCGGCGGACTGACGCTGCTGGACGCCGAACAGCGCCGCACGCTGGGCGGCACCACCGACGGCTACGACGTCATCGGCGTGCCGAAGCAGCAGCTCAACATCGGTGCCGAATGGGACATCCCGGGCGTGCGCGGCCTGGCGGTCAATGCCCGCCTGGTGCACACCTCCAAGCAATACGCCAACGCGACCAACACGTTGGCCGTGCCGGCCTGGAACCGCGTCGACGTCGGCGCCCGCTACCTGATGGACATCGGCAACGGCCGCACCCTGACGCTGCGCGCCCGCGTCGACAACCTGTTTGACAAGTCGTACTGGGCGTCGGTGGGCGGCACGCAGGGTTCGAACTACCTGATGATGGGCCAGCCGCGCACCTTCGCGGTGAGCGGCACGATCGACTTCTGATCCGATGGCCCCGCTCGTTCGCGCCGTCGCGGCGCCCGTTCGCTGATGCGCGCCGTCTTCACCCGGGTGCACCGCTGGCTGGGGCTGGCGGTGGCGCTGTTCCTCATCGTGTCCGGCCTGACCGGCGCGGTGATCTCGTGGGACCACGAAATCGACGGCTGGCTCAATCGTGATCTCTACGACACGCCGGCGCGCGGCCCGTTCAAGGACCCCTTCGACCTGGCCGCTCGCGTCGAGGCCCATGACCCGCGCGTGCGTGTCGCCTACCTCCCGCTGGGCTTCGAGGAAGGCCATGCCTCCAGCTACTTCGTCCAGCCGCGCACCGACCCGGCCACCGGACTCCCCTTCCGGCTCGGCTTCAACCAGGTCTTCGTCGACCCGGTGAGCGGCGAGATCCGCGGCCAGCGCGACTCGACCGCCATCTCGCTGCGGCCCGAGACGCTGATGCCGTTCATCCGGCGGCTGCACTACATGCTGCACGTGCCCACCCTGTGGGGCCAGGACCGCATCGGCTGGTGGATCATGGGTACGGTGGCTCTGGTGTGGCTGCTCGACAGCTTCGTGGCGCTCGGCCTCACGATGCCCCGGCGCCTGAAGACGCCGGCCGGCGCGCCGGTGCGACACCGCAAGCCCGGCACGTGGTGGTCGCGCTGGATGCCGGCGTGGACCGTGCGCTGGCGCGCCGGCGGCTACAAGCTCAACTTCGACCTGCACCGTGCTGGCGGGCTATGGGCCTGGGGGCTGATCGTGGTGATCGCCTTCACCTCCTTCTCGCTCAACCTGTACCGGGAGGTGTTCTATCCGCTGATGTCGCTCGTCTCGCAGACCACGCCGACGCCCACCGTGCTGCGCCCCATGGGGCCGCCGGGCACGCGCATCGAGCCGAAGATCGGCTTTCGCGAGGCGGTGGCGCTGGCCGAAGCCGAGGCGCGCCACCGCGGCTGGGACACGCCGCTGGGCGGGGTGTTCTACAACGCGCGGGGCGGCTTCTACAACGTCTCCTTCTTCGACCACGCCTCGCACTACAGCAGCGACGGCATGGCCCTGTCCAACCTCTACATGGACGGACTGGACGGCAGTGTGGTGAGCAGCAACCGGCCCTGGCACGGCACGGCCGCGGACGTGTTCCTGCAGCTGCAGCTGCCGCTGCACGGCGGGCGCATCCTCGGCCTGCCGGGACGCATCCTCATGTCCTGCATGGGCCTGCTGGTGGCCATGCTGTCGGTGACCGGCATCGTCATCTGGTGGCGCAAGCGGCGGTCACGCCAGCTGCAGGCGCAGCGCACGCCGGCCCGACAGCTGTCCATTCAGTAGCCACCCGCGCAAGCAGGTCGGCCGTCAGCGGCCTTCCCGGCTCAGGAGCGTCTCCAGCGCATCGACGAACATCGCCGGCACGTCGAAGCCGGTCTGGTCGGTGATCTCCTGGAAGCAGGTCGGGCTGGTGACGTTGATCTCGGTGAGGCAGCCGCCGATCACGTCCAGGCCGATCAGCAGCAGCCCGCGCGGCGCCAGCACCGGGCCGATGGCGCGCGCGATGGTCCAGTCCTCGTCGGTCAGCGGCTGGGCCACCCCCTTGCCACCGGCCGCGAGGTTGCCGCGCACCTCGGTGCCCTGCGGGATGCGCGCCAGGCTGAAGGGCACCGGCTCGCCGCCGATCACGAGCACGCGCTTGTCGCCCTTGACGATGTCGGGCACGAAGCGCTGCACCATGATGGTCTCGGCGCCGTTCTTGTTGAGCGTCTCGGTGATGGAACCGAGGTTCAGCCCGTCCTCGCGCACGCGGAAGATGCCCATGCCGCCCATGCCGTCGAGCGGCTTGAGGATGATGTCGCCGTGCTCGGCATGGAAGTCCTTCACCGCCTCGGCGCTGCGCGTGACCAGCGTGGGCGTGGTGAACTGCGGGAACTCCATGATCGCGAGCTTCTCGGGATGGTCGCGCAGCGAACGCGGCTTGTTGACCACCCGCGCACCCTCGCGCTCGGCCTGCTCAAGCAGGTGCGTGGCGTAGATGTATTCGGCGTCGAAGGGCGGGTCCTTGCGCATCAGCACCGCGTCGAAGTCCTTCAGCGCTTTCGTCTCGATGCGGTCCTCGGTGAACCAGGCGTGCTTGTCGCCGGTGAGCGTGATCTGTCGCACCGTGGCCTTGACCACGTCGCCGGACTTCCACTGCAGGTCCTGCGGCAGGCAGGCGGCGATGCGGTGGCCGCGCCGCTGCGCCTCGCGCATCATCGAGAAGGTGGTGTCCTTGTAGATCTTGAAGTGCTCGAGCGGGTCGGCGACGAAGAGGAGGTTCATTTCGCGGCAGCCTTGGCGGCTTCGGTTTTCTTGTCGAGCGCCATCTTGCACGCAGGCGCGATGTCCTTGCCGGCGGCGGCCTTTCGGCCGACCTGCTGGACGGCCAGGGCGACGGCGCCGGCCACCACGCCCCAGAAGGCCGAGCCGATGCCGGCGATGGCCACGCCCGAGAGCGTGACCAGGAAGGTGATGAGCGCCGCCTCGCGGTGCGACTCGTCGCGCACCGCCGCGGCCAGCCCGTTGCCGATGGTCCCCAGCAACGCCAGCCCGGCGATGGCGGCCACCAGTTCCTTCGGGAAGGCGGTGAGCAGCCCGGTGACGGCGGCGCCGAAGAGGCCGATGACGACGTAGATCGCCCCGCAGCTCACGGCCGCCGTGTAGCGCCGGGCCGGGTCCTCGTGCGCCTCGCGGCCCATGCAGATGGCGGCGGTGATGGCGCTGAGGTTCAGCGCGAAAGCGCCGAAGGGCGCCAGCACCAGCGTGGCCAGGCCGCTGAGGGTGATGAGCTTGCTCACGGGCAGGTCGTAGCCCGAGGCGCGGATGGCCGCCACGCCGGGCAGGTTCTGCGAGGCCATGGTGACGATGAACAGCGGCAGGGCCACGCTGAAAGCCGTCTGCCAGTGGAAGACCGGCGCCGTGAAGACGGGCCAGGTGAAGTCGAGGTGCACCGCGCCCCAGGCGAGTTGGCCGTGCCATGCCGCCTGGACGATGGCCACCAGGAGCGTCAGCGGCACCGCATAGCGCGGCAGCACGCGCCGGGCGACGAGGTAGGTGCCCAGCATGAGCAGCACCAGCGGCAGCGCCGTCTGCGCGGCGGTGAAGGCGGCCAGGCCGAAGCGCGCGAGCACGCCCGCCAGCAGCGCCGAGGCGATCGCCATCGGGATGCGGTTCATCACCCGCTCGAACCAGCCCGTGGCGCCGGCCACCGTGATGAGCAGCGCGCACACGATGAAGGCGCCGACCGCCTCGCCCAGGCTGTGGCCCGCACCTGCCGTGGCCAGCACGGCGGCTCCGGGCGTGCTCCAGGCGATCATCACCGGCTTGCGCAGCCACAGCGAGGGCACGAGCGTGGTCAGCCCCATGCCCAGGCCGAGCGCCCACATCCACGAGGCGATGACATCGGGCGTGGCACCGAAGGCCTGGGCCGCCTGGAACACGATGGCCACCGAACTGGTGAAGCCCACCAGCACGGCGACGAAGCCCGCGGTGAAGGCCGACAGGCTCAGGTCCTTGAAGAAACGCATCCCGGGATTGTGCCGGCGGCCCAAGGCGCGCCGCGCCACGGCACGCCGCTTGCGTGACACTTGGCCGAGCGCCCGCCCTGCGGCGCGGCTTCCAGGAGACCCCCATGCCCGCTACCGACCTCGCGCCCGGACCGCTCGTCGACGAGTACCTGCGCCGCCACATGATCCCCGACCCCGAGAGCGCCGCCGAGCTGGTGGCGCCCGACATGCAGATCCGCTTCACCGGCAACCGGCCCATGAAGCACCCGGCCGAGGCCACGGCCTTCAACGCCGGGCGCTACGCCTGGGTGAAGAAGAAGATCGAGGCCACCGAGGTGGTGGCCGGCGGCAGCGAGGCCGAGACCATCGTCTACAGCCGCGGCACGCTGTACGGCGCCTGGCCCGACGGCACGCCCTTCGAGGGCAACCGCTACGTGGACCGCTATGTGGTGCGGCACGGTCGCATCGCCGAGATGGACGTGTGGAACGACAGCGCGGAATGGCTGCTGGTGCGCGCGGGACTGGTGAAGCCATGACGACGGGCCGCGACCCGACGTGCGGGAGGGCCCGCGCATGAGCGATGCCTCGCGCGCCGCGCGCTGGCCCGAGCGGCTGCCGCACCACGAGCGCTTCGACTACGCGCCGATCACGCAGCGGCCCGGCTACGCCTGGCCCAACGGCGCGCGGCTGGCGGTGTACCTGGGCTTCAACCTCGAGCACTTCGCCTTCGGCGACGGGCTGGGCGCGCGCATCGGCCCGGCGTCGCCCGAGCCCGATGTGCTGAACCACGGCTGGCGCGAGTACGGCAACCGCGTGGGCGCCTGGCGCTGCCTCGAACTGTTCGACCAGTTGGGCCTGCCGACCGGCGCGCTGGTCAACACGGCGCTGTACGACCACTGCCCCGAGCTGCTGGCCGCGATGCAGGCGCGCGGCGACGAGTTGATCGGCCACGGCCACAGCAATGCGGAGCGGCAGGGCGACTACGACGAAGTCGGCGAGCGCGCGCTGCTCGAGCGCTGCAGGGCGCGCATCGAGCGCGAGAGCGGCGCGGCGCCCACGGGGTGGCTGTCGCCCTGGATTTCCGAGTCGCGTCTCACGCCCGACCTGCTGGCCGAGACGGGTTACCGCTACACGCTGAACTGGTGCCACGACGACCAGCCCACGCGCATGCGGGTGCGCGGCGGCGGCCTGCTCTGGGCCGTTCCCTATCCGCAGGAGCTCAACGACATCCCGATGATCGTGGCGCGGCAGATGGACGCGAAGGACTTCGCCACGATGGTGATCGACAACTTCGACGAGATGCGCGAGCAGTCACGCCAACAGCCGCTGGTGATGGGCCTGGCCCTGCACCCCTACATCGTGGGCCAGCCCTACCGGCTGCGGCACCTGCGGCGGGCGCTGCAGCACCTGGCGCAGGCCCGCGACGCGGGGGAGGTCTGGTTTACGACGCCGGGGGCGATCTGTGGGCACATGGAGGCGCTGGCGGCTGAGCGGCCTTCTGAATTCGGCTGAAATCCTTTCGGGGGGATTTTGGGGTTGATGTTGGATCGGTTCGCACGACAGGCGGGGGCACTGGCGTTGGGGCTGCGCTTTGGCGTCACTTCCCCCTTCGCTCCCCATTCACTTCCACTCGTTTGGAAGCCCCATCCCCGTTCGCGCTGAGCCTGTCGAAGCGCTGCGCAGGGCTTCGACAGGCTCAGCCCGAACGGGCGGAGGCGCGGGCTAAGGCGGGTGTAGAGCGGAGCCGTGCGCCAAATCGAAACGCACCCGCGCCATACCGGCCGATCGCGCGCCCGGTCCAGGCCGGTGGTGCCGGTGTGCGGGCGCAGGCGCCATTCGCGGCGCCGTGCAGTGCCGAAAGCACGTCAATGCCAAGCGAGCACATCGATCGCACCGCACGTCAGTCAGCGCGAGCCTGCGCCGGAGAACGCACACCGGCGCCGCCGGCCGGGTTCAGATCCACAGCGCTCGAACGCAGCCAGACGAACGCAACGGGCCAAAGCAGCAGACGAAAGCAGCCGCTAGATCTCGACCTTCGACCCCAGCTCCACCACCGCATTCGTCGGCAGCCCCAGGAAGTTCGCCGCCCCGCTCGCGTTGTGGTGCATCTGCGCGAACAGCTTCTCGCGCCACGGCGCCATGCCACTGCCCAGCGTCGGCGTGACGACATCGCGCGAGAGGAAATAGCTGGTCGTCATCGGCTCCAGCTGGCAGCCGCGCAGCTTGGCATGCTCCAGCGCGCGTGGCAGGTCGATGTCGTTCTTGAAGCCGTAGTGCACGATGATCTGCCAGCAGTGGTGGCCCAGCGGCTCCATCTCGATGCGCTTGTTCATCGGAATCCAGGGCACCTCGTGGCTTCGCACCGTGACGAACAGGTTCTGCTCGTGCAGGATCTTGTTGTGCTTGAGGTTGTGCAGCAGCGCATTGGGCACCACCCCCGGCTCGGCCGTGAGGAACACCGCCGTTCCCTCGACCCGCACGGGCGGGCTCACGAACACCGAGTCGAGAAAATCGCGCAGGTCGATCGCCTCGGCGCGCTGCACCTCGCCCATCAGCCGCCGGCCTTCCTTCCAGGTCAGCATCATCATGAAGATGGCACTACCGATCAGCAGCGGGAACCAGCCGCCCTCGGGCAGCTTGAGCAGGTTCGACGCGAAGAAGGCGAAATCGACCACGAAGAACAGCGAGGTCGAGGCGATGCACACCGCCAGCGGCAGCTTCCACGCATAGCGGATCACGAAGAAGGTCAGCACCGTGGTGATCAGCATGTCGGTCGTCACCGCGATGCCGTAGGCCGCCGCCAGGCTGCTGGAGTTGCGGAACATCACCACCGCGAGCACGATGGCCACGAACAGGCCCCAGTTCACGAACGGGATGTAGATCTGCCCGGCCGTCTTCACGCTCGTGTGCTCGATGTTCAGCCGCGGCAGGTAGCCCAGCTGGATCACCTGGCGCGTGACGCTGAAGGCGCCGGTGATCAGCGCCTGCGACGCGATCACGGTGGCGGCCGTCGCCAGCAGCACCAGCGGGATCAGCGCCCACTCCGGGGCCATCATGAAGAAGGGGTTCTTCACCGCCGTGGGGTCCTCCAGCAGCAGCGCGCCCTGGCCGAAGTAGTTGAGGATCAACGCCGGCATCACGACCGAGAACCACGCGATGCGGATCGGCCCCTTCCCGAAGTGGCCCATGTCGGCATACAGCGCCTCGGCGCCGGTCACGCACAGCACCGTGGCGCCCAGGATGATGAAGCTGGTGCCCGGGTTGTCCCAGATGAACTTGAGCGCGTAATGCGGGCTGATGGCCTTGAGGATCTCGGGGTGCGTGAGCACCTGGTGCACGCCCAGCACCGCGATGGCGACGAACCACGCCAGCGTGATCGGGCCGAAGAAGCGGCCGATGCCCGCCGTGCCGCGCTTCTGCACGGCGAACAGGCCGAACAGGACCACCAGCGTGATCGGGATGACGTAGTGGCGGAACTGCGGCGACACCACCTCCAGGCCCTCGACCGCCGACAGCACCGAGATGGCCGGTGTGATGACGCCATCGCCGTAGAAGAGCGAGGTGCCGAAGATGCCCACCACCAGCAGCACCTGGCGCAGCCGCGGCCGGTCGTGCACAGCGCGCGATGCCAGGGCCAGCATCGCCACCAGGCCGCCCTCGCCCTCGTTGTCGGCCCGCAACACGAGCACCACGTACTTGATGGACACGATGACGGTCAGCGTCCACACGAACATCGACAGGATGCCGTAGACGTTCTCGGTCGTGAAAGGGACGTGGCCGTGGCCGAAGACTTCCTTGACGGCATACAGCACGCTGGTGCCGATGTCGCCATAGACGACGCCGATGGCACCGAGGATCAGTGCCGGAAGGGGCGATTTGGGGGCAGACACGGGGTCAGGGAACAGGCGAAGCCGCGTGCAGCTGCACGCCCGGTCACGGGGCCGCACTGGCCGCCGTTCACCCTCCGCCCTTGGAATTCCGTTGCTGTGGGGGTCGCTATTGTGCGCGTGCAGCATGGCGCCGCAAGGCTTGACGCCCGCGGGCGGCCGCGCTATCGGCGCCGCTTATTCGTAGACCTCGGCCTCGGGGTTGGTGGCCTCCAGCTCGTACGAGGCGGCAACCATCGCGAGACGGCCGATCACGCCGTACATGTAGAAGCGGTTGGGCGCGCTGGCGCCCAGCTTGGCGCCCGGCTGCGGCAGTTGGGCGCTCTCCGAGAAAGCCAGCGGCACGAAGCTCGCGCCGGGCAGGGCGAGGTTCTCGTCGCTGCCACGGTCGGGGTGCACGCGGTAGAAGCCGCCCACCACGTAGCGGTCCATCATGTACACCACCGGCTCGGCGACGCCGTCGTGCACGCGCTCGTGCGTCAGCACGCCTTCCTGCACCACCACGTCGGTGCTGCCCACGGCCAGCCCCTCGGCCGCCGGGGTCTTGTCGGCCCCCTTCTTCTGGCGCGTGCGGGCGACCAGGGGCTCGATCTCCTTGGCATCGCGCACCGTGGTGATCGACAGGCCCGAAGCGCCGTTGTCGGCCTTGACGATGACGAAGGGCTTCTCGTTGATGCCGTATTCCTTGTACTTGCGGCGCACCTTGCCGAGCACCGCATCGACCTGGGCCGTGAGCGCGTCGGTGTTCTCGGCACGGGCGAAGTCCACGTCGTCGACCTTGCCCCAGATCGGCTGGATGAGCCACGGGTCGATGCCCAGCAGCTTTCCGAAGCGCTTGGACACCTCTTCGTAGCTGTGGAAGTGGTTGCTCTTGCGCCGCACCGACCAGCCGGCGTGCAGCGGCGGCAGCAGGTACTGCTCGTGCAGGTCTTCCAAGATGCCGGGGGTGCCGGCGGCCAGGTCGTTGTTGAGAAGAATCGTGCATGGGTCGAAATTCTTCAGCCCGAGACGGCGCTTGCTGCGCACGACGGGCTCCAGGCACACCGTGTCGCCGTTGGGCAGTTCCACCTTCTTCGGCGACTTGATCGACGGATCGATCGAACCGATCTTCACGTTGAGCCCCGCCATCTGGAAGATGCGCGCGAGTTGGGCGACGTTGGCGAGATAAAAGGTGCGATTGGACTGGTTTTCCGGAATGATGAGCAGGTTCCGGGCTTCAGGGCAGATCTTCTCGACCGCCGCCTGGGCGGCCTGCACGGCCAGCGGCAGCATCTCGTTGGTCAGGAAATTCCAGCCGCGCGGGAAGAAGTTCGTGTCCACCGGCGCCAGCTTGAAGCCGGCATTGCGCACGTCCACCGAGGTGTAGAAAGGCGGCGTGTGCTCCATCCATTCGAGGCGGAACCAGCGCTCGATGGCTGGCATGCCGTCGAGCACACGCTGCTCGAGTTCGTTGATCGGGCCGGTCAGGGCGGTGACGAGATGGGGGACCATGCGACGGCCTTGTTGTGTGGGAGGCGGAGCGGGGCGGGAAAGCCGGAGAGGAATTGTAGGATTTGGGGATGGCGCGCCCGATGACAAGGCGCGGGGCACGCGCCTCGACCGCCCTGCCGTCGCAAGGCGCTCACCAGGTCGCGCTCACTGGCGGATTTCGCCCTGCCCCAGCACCACGTACTTGAGCGAGGTCAGTCCCTCGATACCGACCGGTCCGCGCGCGTGGAATTTGTCGGTGCTGATGCCGATCTCGGCGCCCAGGCCGAACTCGAAGCCGTCGGCGAAGCGCGTGCTGGCATTCACCATCACGCTGGCCGAGTCGACCTCGCGCAGGAAGCGCTGCGCGTTCACATGGTCGCGCGTGAGGATGGCGTCGGTGTGGTGGCTCGAATAGCGGTTGATGTGAGCGATCGCCTCGTCGACACCATCGACCACCTTGATGCTGATGACCGCCGCCAGGTACTCCTCGTACCAGTCCTGCTCGGTGGCCGGCACCACGCCCGCCACGCCGGCCAGCAGGGCTGCGGCCTCGGCGTCGCAGCGCATCTCGACGCCCTTGGCCGCGAACACCGCACCGATGCGCGGCAGGAACTGCGGGGCGATCGCGCGGGCCACGAGCAGGCCTTCGGCGGCATTGCAGGGGCTGTACTTCTGCGTCTTCGCGTTGTCGACCACCGTGACGGCCATGTCCAGCTCGGCCGTCGCGTCGACGAAGACGTGGCAATTGCCGTCCAGGTGCTTGATGACCGGCACCTTCGCGTCGCGGCTGATGCGCTCGATCAGGCCCTTGCCGCCGCGCGGAATGATGACGTCGACGTACTCGGGCATGGCGATGAGCTGGCCCACCGCCTCGCGGTCGGTGGTCTGCACCAGCTGCACCGCGTCCTCGGGCAGGCCGGCCTCGGCGAGCGAAGCGCGCACCAGCGCAGCCAGCGCCTTGTTTGATTCGATGGCCTCGGAGCCGCCGCGCAGGATGGCCGCGTTGCCGCTCTTGATCGCCAGGCTCGCGGCCTCGATGGTCACGTTGGGCCGGCTCTCGTAGATCATGCCGAACACGCCGATCGGCACGCGCATCTGGCCCACGCGGATGCCGCTGGGCTGCTGCTTCATGCCGATGATCTCGCCGATCACGTCGGGCATGGCGGCCAGCTGCTCGCAGCCCTCGGCCACGGTCTCGATCACCTTGGGCGTGAGCTTGAGCCGGTCCACCATCGGCGCCGCCAGGCCGGCGGCGGTGGCGCGGGCCAGGTCCTGCGCGTTGGCGTCGGCCAGCGGCGCCCCGGCGTCGCGCAGGCGCCGGGCCAGCGCCCTGAGCGCTCGCATTTTGGTAGCTGCATCCGCCCGCGCCATCTGGGCTGCGGCCGTCTTGGCCTGCAGCCCCAGGGCTTGCATGTGTTCGGCGACGTTGAAGGCGTTCATCCTGGGCATTTTCCCACGGCGTCAGGAAATGCGGGATCGGGCAGCCGAACGCAGAGGACGCGAAGGTTCCGCAAAGGGCGCAGAAGGAATACCGAATCCGATGTCTTCTTTTGCGTCTTCTGCGCAGTCTCTGCGCCCTCTGCGTTCGGCGGCCCGGATTCAGCGCACCGCGCAGGCCCGGCACAGCATCAACGCCAGCCGCTGCAGCGACTGCCAGCCGCTGGCGGGCCAGTCGGGCTGCTTCAGGCCCTTGACGATGCCGTCGACGGTGTGGGCAGCGCGCAGCAGGCGTGTCAGCAGGCGCGCGTCCAGCCGCGGCAGCACGCGCTCGAAGGCGCGCTCGCGCGGGCCCCAGATGCGGTTCTCGCGCAGCGCCAGGGGCAGGGGCCGGCCGGCGTCCATCGCGTCCTTCACGCGCTTGAGGGCGCGGATGTCCTCGGCGAGCGTGTAGTGCACGAGCACTTCGGCCTCCCCTTCGGCCTGCAGGCCGTCGAGCATGCGTGCCACCCGCGGCGCGTTGCCCGCCAGCACGGCCTCGGAGAGCTTGAACACGTCGTAGCGCGCCACGTTGTTCACGGCCGCCTCGACCTGTTCCCATCCCAGCTCGCCGGGCGGGTGCAGCAAGGCGAGCTTCTGGATCTCCTGGTGCGCCGCGAGCAGGTTGCCCTCGACGCGGTCGGCAAAGAACTGCAGCGTGCGCTGGCCCTCCTCGCCGGCCTTCACGCGCTGGCCCTGCTGCGCCAGGCGCTGCGCGATCCACTGCGGCAGCGCAGCGCGCTCGACCGGGTCGACCTGGATCGTGACGCCATGCCCTTCCAGCGCGGCGAACCAGGCGCCGCTCCGGGTCATCTTGTCCAGGCGCGGCAGGAAGACCAGCGTGAGCGTGCTGTCGTTGCCGTCGGCCGCCTCGGCGATCTGCTGCAGGGCGACGCTGCCGTCCTTGCCGGGCTTGCCCGAGGGGATGCGGATCTCGACGATCTGGCGGTCGGCGAAGAGGCTCAGCGAACCGCCGGCCGCGAGCACCGCGCTCCAGTCGAAATGCGCGCCGGCCACGGTGTGGCTGCTGCGCTCGGCATAGCCGGCCGCGCGCGCGGCGGCGCGGATGGCGTCCGCGGCCTCCTGCGCCAGCAGCGGCTCGTCGCCGTGCACGGTGTAGAGCGAGCGCAGGCCCTTGCCCAGGTGGGCACCGAGCTGCGCGGCGGCCAGTTGCATGCGCGAGAAGGGCTCAGAGTGTCTTGACCGCCCCGATGCGACGCACGATCTGGTGGCCGATGTCGGAGGTCATGTCGCGGTAGAGCAGGTTCTGCTCGTTCTCCTTGGCCAGCGCCGAGGTCTCGTTGTAGCTGATGTCGCGCGACTGGGTGACGGTGGTCGGCGCGATCAGTTCCTTGCCGCCCGCGGTGCGCAGGCGGAAGCGCACGGCCAGCGACAGGGTCAGTTCGCGAATCGTGCCGCCCGAGGTGCTGGCCGCGATCGCGGTGCCGCGGTCCTGGGCGAGTATCTCGCACACCACCTCGGCGTCGTCGGGCTTGGCCGCGGCGTCGAGCACCTCCAGCCCCTGGCCCTTGAGGTCGCGCCGCACCTGGGCGGCCAGCGGGTTGCCGCCGGTCACGGCGATGCGCTTGAACGGGTAATCGGGTGCACGCCGGAGCTCGAAGCCGCAACCGGCCAGCAGCAGGGCCGGGGCGGCCAGCAGCAGGGCGCGGCGCGGGAGGCGGGGGGTCGATGCCATGCGCGGGCTCCGGTTCAAATGACGATGTTCACGAGGCGCCCCGGCACCACGATCACGCGTTTGGGCTTGGCACCGTCGGCATGCTTGACGAAGTCCTCGCAGGCGATGGCCAGCTGCTCGATCGTGTCCTTGTCGGCACCGGCAGGCACGCGCAGGGCGCCGCGCAGCTTCCCGTTGACCTGGAGCATGAGTTCGATCTCGTCCTGCTCCAGCGCCGCGGGGTCGACCTGCGGCCAGGGCGCGTCGAGCAGTTCGCCGCCTTCGGCCGCATAGCCCAGCGCATGCCAGAGCTGGTGTGCGACGTGGGGCGTCGCCGGGTACAGCACCCGCAGCAGGATGCCGAAGCCCTCGCGCGCGGCCAGCGCGTCGCCCGCATCGCCGGCCTGCGGCTTGAAGCCTTCCAGCGCGTTGAGCAGCTTCATCGCGCCGGAGACGACGGTGTTGTACTGCATGCGCTGGTAGTCGTAATCGACCTGGCGCAGCACGGTGTGCACCTCGTGGCGCAGCGCCTTGGCGCCCTTGCCGAAAGCGGCTGCAGCGCCCGCCCCGGCTGCGAAGGCCGCCGTGTTCTTCATGGCAACGCCGTAGTTCCAGACCCGGCGCAGGAAGCGGAAGCTGCCTTCCACCGCGGCGTCGTTCCACTCCAGCGTGGCCTCGGGCGGCGCCGTGAACATGGTGTACAGGCGCGCGGTGTCGGCGCCGTACTTCTCGATCAGGTCCTGCGGGTCGACGCCGTTGCGCTCGCTCTTGCCCATCTTGCCCACGCCGCCGTACTCGACCTGGCGGCCGTCGGCCGTCGTGCCGCCGACGATGCGGCCCTGTGCATCGAGCGTGGGCGTGACTTCCAGCGGCGGGTGGTAGTGCTTGCCGCCCTTCTCGTCGCGGTGGTAGTAGATGTGGTTGAGCACCATGCCCTGCGTGAGCAGCTTGGTGAAGGGCTCGTCGATGCTGACCAGGCCCATGTCGCGCATGACCTTGGTCCAGAAGCGCGCGTACAGCAGGTGCAGGATCGCGTGCTCGATGCCGCCGATGTACTGGTCCATGCCACTGCCGCCGCTCGCGCCGGGGGCGTTGCCCTGCGCGCGCATCCAGTAGGCGGCGCCCTCGCCGACCATCGCGGTATCGAGCTTCGGGTCGCAGTAGCGCATGAAGTACCACGAGCTGTCCACGAAGGTGTCCATCGTGTCGGTCTCGCGCCGCGAGGCCTGGCCGCAGATCGGGCACTCGCAGGCCAGGAAGTCCTCGCGCTTGTTCAGCGGGTTGCCGCTGCCGTCGGGCACGCAGTCGGTAGGCAGCACCACCGGGAGGTCCTTCTCGGGCACCGGCACCGCACCGTGCTCCGGGCAGTGGATGATCGGGATCGGCGTGCCCCAGTAGCGCTGGCGGCTCACGCCCCAGTCGCGCAGGCGCCAGGTGGTCTTCTTCTCGCCCAGGCCCTTCTGCTGGAGCGCATGGGCGACGGCATCGACCGCCTCCTGGTAGCGCATGCCGCTGAAGTTGTCGGAGTTGATGGTGATGCCGCGTTCCTTGTCGGCGTACCAGTCCTGCCAGTGGTGGTAGTCGAAATGCGGCTCGTCGTCGACCAGCACCACCTGGATGATGTCGATGCCGTACTTGTTGGCGAAGGCGAAGTCGCGCTCGTCGTGCGCAGGCACGCCCATCACCGCGCCGTCGCCGTAGCTCATCAGCACGTAGTTGCCGACCCACACCGGCACCGGCTCGTCGGTAATCGGGTGCGTGACCGTGAGGCCGGTGAGCACGCCCTTCTTGTCCTGCGTGGCCAGTTCGGCCTCGGTCACGCCGCCGGACTTGGCCTCCTCGATGAAGGCGGCGACCTTCGGGTCGGTTTTCGCGGCATGCGCGGCCAGCGGGTGCTCGGGCGCCACGGCGCAGAAGGTCACGCCCATGATGGTGTCGGCGCGCGTGGTGAACACGTACATGCGCCCGCCCTGGATCGGCTCGCCGTCGTCACCGCGGATGTCGTGCGTGAAGGCGAAGCGCACGCCTTCGCTGCGGCCGATCCAGTTCTCCTGCATCAGCTTGACGCGCTCGGGCCAGCCGGGGAGCTTGTGCTGCGTGTGGTCGAGCAGCTCGGCGGCGTAGTCGCTGATCTTCAGGTAGTAGCCGGGGATCTCGCGCTTCTCGACCAGTGCGCCGGTGCGCCAGCCCCGGCCGTCGACCACCTGCTCGTTGGCCAGCACGGTCTGGTCGACCGGGTCCCAGTTCACGACCTGGGTCTTGCGGTAGGCGATGCCCTTCTCGAGCATCTTCAGGAACAGCCACTGGTTCCACTTGTAGTAGGCCGGGTCGCAGGTGGCGATCTCGCGGCTCCAGTCGATGGCCAGCCCCATCGCCTGGAGCTGGCTGCGCATGTAGTCGATGTTCTCGTAGGTCCACTTGGCCGGCGGCACGCCGTTCTTCAGCGCCGCGTTCTCGGCCGGCAGGCCGAAGGCGTCCCAGCCCATGGGCATCAACACGTTGTAGCCGTTCATGCGCAGGTAGCGCGTGAGCATGTCGTTGATGGTGTAGTTGCGCACATGGCCCATGTGCAGCTTGCCGCTCGGGTAGGGCAGCATCGAACAGGCGTAGTACTTCTTCCTGCCGGCCTGTTCGGTGACGCGGTAGGCATCGGCGGCCGTCCAATGGGCCTGGGCGGCGGACTCGACCTCGCTGGGTTGGTAGGTGGGATTCATGGCTGGGAAAACGGGCAGTCCCGGCGCGGGCCGGCCGGGGAAGGCGGATTATCGCGGCTGGGCGCGGGCGGACACGGCCACCTTGGCAGCCAGCCTGAAACAATGTCGGACTGAATCTACCGGGAAGCCAGTTTGTTTTGCCGGAGACGCACCCCAGACCACCACCTGCGACACCGCTGACAGGCGCAGCCCGATGTCTGTTGGATAGCAACCAGACTCCATCGCCGCGGCGCAATTGCCGACGCATCCATCTGTCACCTCCCGGCTAGGGCAACTTGGCGCGCAGGCGATCCACCCATGTTGGAGGAATGGAGATCAAGCCCCCGTAACGCTCATTCGAATACCCGAGAGCCTCGGGTGTCCAATAAAACCTTGCGCGGTCCAACTCAAAAACATGCGCTCGGCGAGCACATCTCTTCCCGTAATGTCATAGACGCGCACGACTGCCGTGTCTTTCGTGAGGTAGCAAAAGCGCACCGCATACGGTGGGTCGCCAGAGCTGGGTACCACATTCCAAACGCTATCCGGCATGCGGGAGTAGCGTGTGTAAGCATCGCTTCCATAGCTGCATAACCCAACAAATGTCGCCATGCCAATTGCCCACCAGATGCACAGGCGTAGACGCTTAGCGAGGTGCGCAAGGCGAAAGCGTCGGGCTATCACAGCACGACCCGAATCGGGGGGTCGAGTTTCACGTTGACTCGATCGGTGTAGATCATGAAATCGCCTCCTTGGTTGTGCTTGGCGCGCCAGTCGCGATAGTCCTGGCACAGGATGCAGGACGCTGTCCTCAGCATCAGCGTTGGGGAGCGTGAGTTGATCCATCAGACGCCTTCTGGCTATGGCAGCTTAGCGCGCAGGCGCTCGAAAAGCGAAGGCGGTAGTGCGATGAAAGCGTCATCGGGGTAAGTGTCGAAAATCAGCTTATCAGGGCTCCAAACAAAGAATGGAATGTTCGAATATGGGTAGGTTCTTTCCGCAATCAGATGCCCGGCTCCGCCATGGAGCCTCAGCAGGATTTCTTGCTTTGACAGCCAGTAATAGCGTGCCGAATAGGGGGCGCTGTCAGGGTTCGGGACGGTATTCCATTGACAGTCCGGCGCCCGTATCGACCGCTTGCGCGCATCGATCACGTAGCTGCACAGATAAACGAGGGCAACGAGCGCAGAAAGCCAGATGGCGCAACGCACAAGCGCCTTTCGCAACATGACGAAATTGGATCGATCCATCCGTCACTTTCCGGCTAGGGCAACTTGGCGCGCAGGCGCTCAAAAAGCGAGGGCGGCAATGCGATGGAGGCGTCATCGGGATAGGTGTCGAAAATCAGTTCATCCTGAGTGAAGGCAACAAAGGGCCGGTCCAGGTTGAAGTAAGTACGCTCGGCGAGCAAATGCTTTCCTAATGGGTCGTAAAGCCTCAGAAGAACTGTCTCTTTGTTCAGATAACAGAAACTCGCCGAATAGGGTGCGTTGTCAGGGTTCGGAACGGCATTCCAATGGCAGCTTGGCGCTCTTGTCATCCGCGTGCGAGCATCGACCACGTAGTTGCACAGATAAACGAAGGCAACGAGCGCGGCGAGCCAAATGGCACAACGCACGAGAACTTGCCAGAGCCTTGGGGCGCGACGGATCATCACAGCGTCACCTTGATCGGCGAGTCGAGTTTCACGTTGACCCGATCGGTGTAGATCATGAAATCACCGCCTTGGTTGTGCTTGGCACGCCACTCGCGGTAGTCCTTGTTGGTCACCGGGTAGAGCACGCTGTCTTTGTCGTAAACGCTACCGTCGGCCACCGGATAGTTCAACCAGCCGCGACCCACCTGATGGGATGGAACGACCGCGACATGGCCTGGGCTCCAGTGGCCCAAATACTGTTCGTCGGAAAACTCGTAGGGATCGCGCACGTAGACCGATATGTCGGTGACTATGGCGACACGCCCAGCGGGCGATGGCTCGAAACGGGCGTACCGGACCGCGGCGTAAAAATTGAATGAACCCAGAGCGCCGGTCAGGTCGTCCGGGACGCCTCCGGCGGTGATCGACCGGTCCAAGAACTGGCTGATGCGCTCGCCCCAGCTTGCGTTGACAGCAATGCGCTGGAACTGGAATTTCTGGTGAAACGCCAGGAAGTCGGAATTGGCAGCGTTCCAGCCCAGGATGTCGTGGCGATTTCGGTAGAGCGCCAGCTTGACCTTCAACGCCTCGAGAGCTTTAGGTGTCCTCAAGTGCTCCAGAATCAGCTCATCAAATGCCTTCTTTGCGCGGGTGAAAGACAGCACCCATTCCATCTTTATCGTTGTCGCATCGACCATAGCCGGCACATAGCGCGCGCCGTTCTGATCAATCTCATCCCTCAAGTCGTCGGCCGACCGCGAATAGTTCGCCGCCCCCGCAAACCACCGCTCCTGCAACTTGGCAGCCATCGGCATGCCGAGCTTGCGCATCGCCTTGGGCACGTCCTGAATGTCGAAGGGTGGCACCTTCTTGGCTGGAGGCGACGCCGGCACTGCCTTCGGCGCGGGCGGGGGCGCCGGGCTGCGCAGCCAAGACGAAAGTGCCGAGGCCGCATCGGCAACCTTGAATGCCGCTTTGAGCGTGTTCAGGTACGGGTCTTCCTCCTTTTTCGGGCGCGGGGAAACGTCCTTGTGGGCCCTGCCGGGCACCGCCTTGGTCGGGCCGTGCGCGACCGGCGGCGCCGGCCGGGCGAACGACAGGCGCACATCATCGACCTCGCAAATCTCGCACTGGCGCTCGGACCAGGTGCGCAGCAAGTTGTGCGACTTCAGGTACGGCATCCGCGCCTGGGTGACGGCCGGTTTCATATCGCCAGGGCCCGCACGGCATCGATGAAGCCCCGCGTTGCGCGCGAGAAATCGAGGGCCGGTAACTCATTGACGTATGGCATGAAGACTCCCTGGGCCACGCTCAGCGCGTGCCCAGCGTGACGACGATGTCGACGAGGCCGTTGCGGCCGCGGCTGGCCGGCGCGGCGTTGTCTGCCACGGCCGCGGTACATCGCATCCGGGGCAACGCCGGGGACGAGGGCATTCGGGGTCTTGAGGTGCGGTGCATGCCCGAACAGGCTGTGATGCCCTCGCGGCCGGACCGGCGCACCGGCTCGGGGTTGGGAGCACCGAAGTGAACGAGGATCGCATCGCTGCGGATGCTGACCTTGCGCGAAGACGCGCCGCGAAGCGCGGGCATGGCAAGCCTCCCTGGCTTGAGTTGTTGTGATGAGCGCCGCCGCCCGCGGCGCGGCACTGCCAGCCATCCTATGGCAATGCGCCAATGCGCCAGCCCGGCATCGGCTGCAACATGTGACGCAATTCACGGAGCAGTTTGCGCTGCCGCCGTTCACTCCTTGCGCCTTGGCCCATTTCTCGCGTGCCACAATGAATCGGACATGCAAGAAAGCCAAGCGATGAGGAACGACTGGTGGCGCGGCGCGGTGATCTACCAGATCTACCCACGCAGCTTCATGGACAGCAATGGCGACGGCATCGGCGACCTGCCCGGGATCACCGCCCGCCTGGGGCATGTGGCGGCCCTGGGCGCGGACGCGATCTGGATCTCGCCCTTCTTCCGCTCGCCGATGAAGGACTTCGGCTACGACGTGGCCGACTACCGCGACGTCGACCCGATCTTCGGCACCCTGGCCGACTTCGACGCCCTGCTGGCCGAGGCCCACCGCCTGGGCCTGAGGATCATCATCGACCAGGTGCTCTCGCACACCTCCGACCAGCATGCCTGGTTCAAGGAGAGCCGGGCGAGCCGCGACAACCCGAAGGCCGACTGGTACGTGTGGGCCGACGCGAAGCCCGACGGCACGCCGCCGACCAACTGGCTGTCGGTCTTCGGCGGCAGCGCCTGGCAGTGGGACTCGCGCCGGCGCCAGTACTACCTGCACAGCTTCCTCACCGAGCAGCCCGACCTGAACTTCCACTGCCCCGCCGTGCAGGACGCGCTGCTGGGCGAGGTGCGCTTCTGGTGCGAGCGCGGGGTGGACGGCTTCCGCTTCGACGCCTGCAACCACCAGTTCCACGATGCCCGGCTGCGCGACAACCCGCCCGCCGCGCTGGCCGACATCGCCGGCGTGAGCACGGTGAGGGCCGAGAACCCCTACGCCATGCAGCGCCACCTGTACGACAAGAGCCAGCCCGAGAACCTGGCCTTCCTCGAGCGGCTGCGCGCCCTGCTCGACGGCCACGGCGCAGTGGCACTGGGCGAGGTCGGCGACGAGAACGCGCCGCCCGTGATGGCGCAGTACACCGAGGCGGGCCGGCGCCTGCACATGGCCTACAGCTTCGCACTGCTGACCGGCGAGCACAGCGCGACCCACCTGCGCGGCCAGGTGCAGGCGCTGGAAGAGGCCCTCGACACCACCGGCGGCTGGGGCTGCTGGGCGGTGTCGAACCACGACGTGCCGCGCGTGGCCACCCGCTGGAGCGCCGGCCGCACGGCCGACGCGGCGCGCGACCGGCTGTGGCTCGCACTGCTGCTGTCCCTGCGCGGCAGCGCCAGCCTCTACCAGGGCGAGGAACTGGGCCTGCCCGAAGCCGAGGTGCCCTTCGAGCTGCTGCAGGACCCCTACGGCCGCGCCTTCTGGCCCGAGTTCAAGGGCCGCGACGGCGCCCGCACGCCCATGCCCTGGCAGACCGACGGCGTGCACGGCGGCTTCTCGACCGGCGTGCCCTGGCTGCCGATGTACGCCGAGCACCTGCCGCTGGCCGTGGACCGCCAGTCGGCCGACGCGCGCTCCATGCTGGCCTACAGCCGCGCGCTGATCCACTGGCGCCGCGGGCAACCGCTGCTGCGCACGGGTGCGATGCGCTTCCACGACGCGCCCGAGCCGGTGCTGCATTTCGAGCGCG
>Ga0308159_1001988_pt1 | contig 25480 bp, 23 predicted proteins | sample PhyCR1_FD_201040 | JGI IMG/M metagenome (GOLD analysis project Ga0308159, IMG submission 201040) | Phyllosphere microbial communities from UC Gill Tract Community Farm, Albany, California, United States - DLSLC.R1 | ecosystem: Host-associated > Plants > Phyllosphere > Unclassified | place: USA...
TCGCGCAGGCTCTTGAGCATCGCGAGCATCTGCGCCTGCGGCACCGGGGCCGCTGCGTGTTCCAGCGTGGCGATGCTGCCCACCAGCATGCCGCCCAGGCCATCGTGCAGGTCGCTCGCGAGGTTGACCCGTTCATGGGCGCGGGCGTGCAGCAGCTTGAGCGCATGTTCGCGCTCCAGGCTCTCGCGCAACTCGGCCTTGGCGCCTTCCACCTGGGCCAGCAGGCGGGCGTTGAAGCTCTCGGTGTGTTCCAGCGCATGGGTGAAGCGCCGCGCCAGCAGCAGCGCGACGCCCACCAGCAGCACGTAGGACGCGATGCCCGAGTAGTAGATGCTGCCGTCGGTGAGTTGCAGGAACACCAGCAGGTCGCGCACGGTGACGCCCATGATCAGCAGCAGGATCGGCACCAGCCCCGGCTGCGGGTGTGCGGCGCGCAGCAGGTTGGCAGCGCCGGACAGCAGGGCGGCCCCGATCACCACCAGCGCCGCCACGCCGGTCCACAGGTCGCGGCGCAGCGCCATCTGCGTGCGGTCCACGGTCCACAGGTCGATGCAGCCGAGCACGACCACGGCAAGCAGGGCCCACTCGGTGCGCGGCAGCCGGCGCCGTGCGTAGCGCAGCACGAAGAGCACGAAGCAGCCCGCGAAGGCCAGCAGGGCCGAGGTGTTGGCAGCCTGCCAGGCGTCGGTGCTGGGCAGCGGCCAGGTCTCGGTCGCGACGTGGTTGAACTCGAACAGGAGCCAGAAGAAGGTCATCAGGCTGAACCAGCCGTAGGCCTGCTCGCGCGGACGCATGGCCCACAGCGCGGCGAAGAAGAGCGCGATCACCGAGGCGACCGTCACCCCCACGAGTTGCAGGTCCTCCCGCAGCAGGCGTTCGACGCGATGGCGCGCCTGCACCCGGCCCGGCTCGCCCACCGTGACCGGCGCCATGCCGCCCTGGTAGGCCGCCATGCCCGACACGCGGACGAGCACGGTGTTCTCGCCCGGCTGCAGCACGGGCGGCACCAGCCGCCGGTACAGCGGCGAATGCCAGGCGCGCGTGAGCGGGTCGACGAGGTGCGCGTCCCGATGCACCTCGATGCCGTTCACCCAGATGGCGCTGGCCATGTTGGTCCACGGCAGCAGCAGGCCGGCCGGCGCGGGCGGATCGGGCTGCTCCCAGCGCAGGCGATACCACACCACGCCGTCGTGCCGTGGCCAGCGCTGGGCCCAGTTGTCGGGCAGGGCAACGTGGGTCCAACCCTCGTCGGGCGGCTCGGCGTCGGTCCACTCGCCGCGCACCGCTTCGGCCTGGCGAAGCGTGAGCGGCGCCGACGCCTGCTCGGCCAGGGCGCCGGCGGCCAGCAGCAGCCAGCCGGCAATCAGGACAGCAAACCGTGCCGCCGCGCCTGGAAGACGGCCTCGGTGCGCGAGCCCACCGCCAGCTTGCGGTAGATGTTCTTGGTGTGGCATTCGACGGTGAACCGGGAGATCGAGAGCATCTCGGCCATTTCGCGGTTGCTCAGCCCCTGCGCGACCAGGCGCAGGATCTCCTTTTCGCGCCCGCTCAGCGACGGGGGCGGTGTGGATTCGGCGGGCGCCGCGGCCGTGGGGGCGGCCGGCGGCAGCAGCGCCAGGATCCGGCGCGCGATGAAAGGATCGATGGGCGCGCCGCCGCGCTCGATGCTGCGCAGGGCCATCGCCAGTTCGAGGTCGTCGCGCTCCTTGAGCAGGTAGCCGATGGCGCCGGCGCGCAGTGCGCCGACGATCACTTCCTCGGTCCGCCAGGCCGACACCACGACGGCGGGCACCTGCGGGCGGTGCTTTCGCATCCAGGCAATGAGTTCGGTGCCGCTGCCGTCGGGCAGTCCGATGTCCACCAGCACCACGCCGAAGCGCCGGTCGGCAACCTGTTCGCGCGCCTGCGCCACCGAATGGGCACGGGCGATGTGCGCCGCCGGACACCCGACGGAAGTGAGCACGTCGCCGAGGCGGCGCTGCATGGCCTCTTCGTCGTCGACCACCAGCGCCGGCCTGAGCGAGACCGGTTCCAACTCTTCCAACATTGCCGTCCTCTGCAGGGCCCGCATCCGCCATCTGGCGTACACGAATACCTATGGATTACCAGTTTTCGGGGATTGGTGCGAAAGACTTCATTTTGTATCTTTCTCACCCTTCATGTAGTGTTCCCGTAACGAATTTCGCTTGGATTTTGGGAACTCTTCCTCTTGACACACGGCTGCGAGCGCGACGTACACCATGAATTTGTTACTGGACATCCATCAGCTGCGGCCGAATCGCTATGCCTACTCGATCAAGACGGACGGGCGCCAGGCCGACGGCGCCGAGTACTACGAGAGCGCCTTCGACTCGCTGGAAACGTGCCTGCGCGATGCCGGGGATTCGATCGGCCACTACTTCCCGAGCGTGCACATGCGCTACGAAGGGCGGGTCGTGGGCGCGTGTGCAACCGAATCGCTGCGCCGCAACCCCAAGGGGCTGGCCGAACGCTTTCTGGCGGCGCTGACCGGCCGCGCCTGAGGTTCCGGGTCGGGCCCCGGGCGAGCCCGGCGCGACGGCCCGCTCAGATCAGCTTCTCGTCCGGCGTCGAGATCTTGCGCAGCACGTCGTGCCGCACGGCGGGCATCTTGAGCGGATGCGCCGTGGCGGCATCGTCCCAGACCGGGTCCTCGAGGCTGTCGAACACTTCGCGCAGCTTCTGGCCCCAGCCGTTGTGGATCATGCGGTAGTAGGGGTTCTCGGCATCGATGCAGACGATCTTGTCCGCATGCAGGGTGCCCGCGTCGTACACCACCAGGTCGAGCGGCAGGCCGACCGACAGGTTGGACTTCATCGTCGAATCCATCGACACCAGCGCGCACTTGGCTGCCTCGTCCAACGGCGTGTCGGGCGTGAGCACGCGGTCGAGCACGGGCTTGCCGTACTTCGATTCGCCGATCTGGAAGTAGGGCGTCTCGGTGGTGGCCTCGATGAAGTTGCCGGCCGAGTAGACGAGGAACAGGCGCATGCCCTCGCCCTTGACCTGGCCGCCGAAGATGAAGGTGACGTTGAAGTCGACGCCCGCATGCTTGAGCGCCTCGGCATCGCGGTCGTACACATGGCGCACGGCCGATCCCAGCACCCGGGCCGCGTCGAACATGCTCTTGGCGTTCCAGATCGTGATCGGCGTGTCGCTGCCCGCTTCCTTGAGCTCCTCGATCTGCAGGATCTCGCGCACCGACTGCGAGATGCTGAGGTTGCCCGCCGACAGCAGCACCATGGTGCGCTCGCCCGGCTGCTCGTAGACGATCATCTTGCGGAAGGTGCTGATGTGGTCCACGCCCGCGTTGGTGCGCGAGTCGGACAGGAACACCAGGCCGGCGTTGAGTTTGATGCCTACGCAATATGTCATCTTGGCTTCGCCGTGCGCGGCGTCTCAGGCGCGTTCGCGGGTGTGCAGTTTCTTGAGTGTGTAGAGCGCATCCAGCGCCTCCCGGGGGCTCATCGCATCGGGGTCGAGCGCAGCCAGCGCCGATTCTACGGGGCTCTCCGGCGGGGCCTCGGCCGCGGGAGGGGGTGCGAACAGGTCGACCTGGGCCCGGGTTTCGTTCTGCTGCGCCTCCAGCGCCTCCAGCGCCTGCCGCGCGTGGTTCACCACCGCCGCCGGCATGCCCGCCAGGCGCGCCACCTGGATGCCGTAGCTGCGGCTCGCCGGGCCCGGCTGCACTTCATGCAGGAACACGATGTCGCGCCCCGACTCGGTGGCGCTCACGTGCATGTTCACCGCGCCATGGTGGTTGGCCGGGAATTCCGTCAGCTCGAAGTAGTGCGTGGCGAAGAGCGTGAAGGCCTTGGTGCGGTCGTGCAGCTGCGCCGCGATGCCGGCGGCCAGCGCCAGGCCATCGAAGGTGCTGGTCCCGCGGCCGATCTCGTCCATCAGCACCAGTGAATGCGCCGAAGCGGCATGCAGGATCTGCGCGGCTTCCGTCATCTCCAGCATGAAGGTCGACTGCGCGTTGGCCAGGTCGTCGGCCGCGCCGATGCGCGTGTGGATGGCATCGATGGGCCCGAGCCGGCAACTGCGCGCGGGCACGAAGGAGCCGATCGAGGCCAGCAGGACGATGATCGCCACCTGCCGCATGTAGGTCGACTTGCCGCCCATGTTCGGCCCCGTGATGACCTGCATGCGCTGCGTGGGCCCCAGGCGCGTGTCGTTGGCGATGAAGGCACCCATCGAACGCTCGGCCAGCCGTGCCTCCACCACGGGATGGCGGCCCTGCTCGATCTCGATGCAGGGGTGGGCGACGAAGTGGGGCGCCTGCCAGTCCAGCGTCAGCGCGCGCTCGGCCAGCGCGCACAGCGCATCGAGCGTGGCGAGCGCGCCCGCCATGCGCGTGAGCGCGGGCACGTGCGCCTGCAGCGCATCGAGCAACTGCTCGTAGAGCCACTTCTCGCGCGCGAGTGCACGGTCCTGCGCGCTCAGGGCCTTGTCCTCGAAGGCCTTGAGTTCGGGCGTGATGAAGCGCTCGGCGTTCTTCAGCGTCTGGCGGCGGCGGTAGTGGTCGGGCACCTTCGGCAGCGCGCTCTGCGTCACCTCGATGTAGAAGCCGTGCACGCGGTTGAACTGCACCTTGAGGTTGGCGATGCCCGTGAGGTTGCGCTCGCGCGCTTCCAGCTCGACCAGGAAGCCGTCGGCGTTCTCGCTGATGGCACGCAGCTCGTCCAGCTCGGCGTCGTGGCCCGGCGCGATCACGCCGCCGTCGCGCACCAGGGCGGCGGGCTCGGCGTCGATGGCGGCGGTCAGCAGCTCGGCACACCCTGGCGGCGCTTCCAGTTCTTCAGAGAGACGGGCCAGCAGGGCGGCGGACGCAGGCAGCAGGGGCGCGAGCAGCTTCGATTTCTGGGTCGCCAGGCACAGCGCCAGCAGTTCGCGCGGGCGCACCTGCCGCAGCGCGATGCGTGCCGCGATGCGCTCGACGTCGCTGGTGTTCTTCAGCTGCTCGCGCAGCAGCTTGAAGGGCGCGGCGGTCTGGCCGGGGGCGGGCGTTTGCAGCGCGGCGATGGCTTCCAGGCGCTGTTGCGCCTGGCTGCGATCGCGCCGCGGCGTCAGCAGCCAGCGCTTGAGCGTGCGGCTGCCCATGCCGGTCATGCAGGTGTCGAGCAGCGAGAACAGGGTGGGCGCGTCCTCGCCGCGCAGCGTCTGCACCAGTTCGAGGTTGCGGCGCGTGGTGGGCGGCAGTTCGATCAGCTCGCCATCGCGCTCGACCACGATGCGCTGCAGGTGCGACAGCGCGCGGCCCTGCGTGTGCTCGGCATAGCCCAGCAACGCGGCCGCGGCGGCGTGCGCGTTTTCCAGACCGTCCGCACCCCAGGCCTGCAGGCTGGCGGCGCCCATCTGTTCGAGCAGCTTGCGCTCACCCAGCGCGGGGCCGAACTGCCAGGCCGGCCGGATCGACAGCGTGAAGCCGCTGCCCGCGGCCCGCGCGGCCTTCAGGCGCTGCTCGAAGGTCGGCGTCACCTCGGCGCTGTACAGCAGCTCGCTCGCGCCGATGCGCGCGAGCCAGGCCTCGAGCGCATCGGCCGGGCATTCCGCCAGATGCAGCTCGGCGCCCGTCACGCTCAGCCACGCCAGGCCCAGCGTATTGCGTGCGCCGGCGTGCACCGCCAGCAGCAGCGATTCGCTCTTGTCCTGCAGCAGCTCGGCGTCGGTCAGCGTGCCGGGCGTGACCACCCGCACCACCTTGCGTTCCACCGGCCCCTTGGACGCACCCACTTCGCCCACCTGCTCGCAGATCGCCACCGACTCGCCCAGCTTGATGAGGCGGCCGAGGTAGGTGTCGACGGCGTGGAAGGGCACGCCGCACATCGTCACCGGCGCACCGGCCGACTGGCCGCGCTGCGTGAGCGTGATGTCGAGCAGGCGCGCGGCCTTCTCGGCGTCGGCGTAGAAGAGTTCGTAGAAGTCGCCCATCCGGTAGAACAGCAGCGTGTCCGGGTGGTCGGCTTTCAGGCGCAGGTACTGCGCCATCATGGGGGTGTGGGCGGAGAGGTCCAAACTGGGGTCCAGGCGTGAGCGGTGCGGGAGGCGCTGCGGCAGCGTGCCGCGACCGGGCAGGGCCGGTTCCTTCGCAACGCGCATTATCCGAAGGCCGTCGAACGCTTCGGCGCAGCGCCATGAAAACAGGCCGCTGAAGCGGCCTGTGTCGGAGGGATACGGCGGGCGTTCAGGCCAGCGCACCCACCTGCGATTCCTCGTGCATCTCGCGCTTGCGGCGTGCCACGCGCACGGCATCGACCCAGAGGCCGACGTTGAAGGGCTGGCCCGACGCCGGGTTGCGCGCCGAGGCGATGCGTTCGAGCGGGAAGATCTTCGGGTCGTGCAGGGCGTCGCCCTTGGCGATGATGGCCCGGCGGTGCAGGTCGAGCCGCTCGACGTGGATGGTGCGCTCGGCGTACTTGCCGTAGATGTCGAGGTAGCGGATGTGCAGGCGCGGGTGCTCGTCGACGACGAGGACATCGCTGCCGCCCTGCGCGTCGCCGGGCTGGTCCCACAGCGTGGCCGGCTCGCTGGCACGCGCCAGGCTGCCGCGCGTGGTCGGGATTTCCAGCGGCATGTAGCCCGAGCGCACGCGTGCGGCGACGATGCGCCGGCGCTGCTGGCGCCGGCTCAGCAGGCCGTCCACCACGCGGTAGCCCAGCGCCAGCGCGCCCAGCACCGCCAGGGCGATCAACATGAATTGCTGCCAGTCGGCGAGATCGATTTTCATGGTCGCGACATCCCTCGCGCGGCGCCCGCGCGCGGGCTTGGCCGGCCCGGTCGCTGATTCGCCACGTGTAGTTCTTTGGTATTCACGTCGCGAATTGTGAACTTCCGTTTTCGACTCGTCAACGCGCCAGTGGGGCGGCCGGTGATCGGCCGGCCGTGGACGATCGCTTCAGCGCCGTCTCAGTCGTCGTGCGAATCGTGCGTGCCGGCGGCGCCGCGCCGCCAGTAGCCCGAGGCGCGGACCCATTTCGGGTTGGCCTTGCATTCGTTCACGAGGTGGGCGCGCAGCGCCTTGGCGGCAGCCGATTCGCAGCCGATCCAGGCGTGGAAGTCGCCGGTGGGCAGCAGGGTCTCGCGCAGCGCGGCCAGGAGCGGCGGCTCCGACGCGCCGGCCGGGGCTCGGCCGCGGTGCACCCAGACGACGCGCGCCTTTGCCGCGGTGGGCAGGGCGATCTCGTCCTCGGGGCCCTCGACTTCGGCCAGCACGACGGCCCGCGCACCGGCGGGCAGTTCCTGCAGCCGGCGCGCGATGGCAGGCAGGGCGGTGTCGTCGCCGATCAGCAGGTGCCAGTCGAAGGCCGTGGGCACGATGAAGGAGCCGCGCGGACCCCCCACGCCGATCAGGTCGCCCGGCTCGGCGCGCAGCGCCCAGGCGGTCGCCGGGCCGGCGTCGTGCAGGGCGAAGTCGATCTGCAGCGTGCCGGCGTCCGCGTCGTGGTGATGGGGCGTGTAGTCGCGCATCACCGGCTTGGCGCCATCGGGCCAGGCGATGCCCTCGGGCGTTGCGGTGGGCAGCGCCAGCCGGCCGGTGGCTGGGTCGGGGAAGAACAGCTTCACGTGGTCGTCGAAGCCGGGGCTGGTGAAGCCGTCCATGTCCGCGCCGCCCAGGGTGATGCGGATGAGGTGCGGCGTCAGGCGCTCGGTGCGCTGCACCGCCAGGCGCCGGAAGCGCAGCGTGTGGCGCACGCGCTGCGGCGTGCGTTCGGGGTGCGGCACGGCGGCCGCGGGGAGGTCGGGGGTGGCGAGGTCGGTCATCGGTCAGATCCGTTCTATCTGTTGCGCGGCATGGTCCAGCACGGCCGCGAAGGCGTGCGCCTGTTCATCGTCGAGGAGCTGGCGCGCGAGCCGCATGCGCATCGCGAGCTTGAGGTTCTCGATGGCCCGCATCACCTGCGGCGGCCGGCCGGCGCGCAGGCCCGCGCCGTCCGTGCCCGCCTGCATGCGGGCCATCAGTTCGTCGACAAGGGAGCGGTTGGCCTGCAGGTGCGCCTGCCCGGCCGGGGTGACGGTGTAGCGCTTGCGGCCGCCCGCGTCGGGCGCATCGACCTGCACCAGCCCCATTTCCTCGAGCAGGGTGAGGGTGGGGTACACCACGCCGGGGCTCGGGCTGTAGCGCCCGCCCAGGCGCTCCTCGATGGCCTTGATGAGTTCGTAGCCGTGGCGCGGCGCTTCGGCGACGAGTTGCAGCAGCACGAGGCGCAGGCCGCCGCGGCCGAAGACGCGGTGCCCACCGCCATGTTCACCATGGCCATGGCCGTGACGGCCGTGGCCGGCGCCGCGCTCGGGGCGGGGGGTGTCGTCGGAAGATCTCATGATTAATTCGATTTATATCTAGATCCATAAAGATATATCGAAAACAAGATCGACGCAAGCGCGAGCGCCGGCCGCACCTCGCGGTGCGGCCGGATCAAACGGCGCTTTTGCTATGAATTCGGAAGCGGCTGCTTCGCGGAAAGCGGACGGCGATGGCCCGCCTTCTCGAGGGGATGGCCTCGATCGATCGGAGCCCTCCCTGCCGGCCGCTCAACGCTGCGGCATGTCCTTGGCCGAGTAGCCCAGGCTCACCGTCGCATCCTCGGGAATCGCGGGCATCGTCGCGTTCCAGTCTTCCCAGGCCTGGCGCATGCGCTCCAGCCGCTCGGGTTCCTTCTTGCCCAGGTTGGCGCGCTCGCGCTCGTCGCCCGGGATGTTGAACAGGTAGTCGTTCCCGTCGACCCGCAGGTACTTCCAGTCGCCCTCGCGCAGCGCGCGCTGGCTGCGATGGTTCATGCGCCAGTGCAGCGGGCGCTCGAAGCTGTGGCCGGCGTCGCGCAGCACGGGCAGCAGCGACACGCCGTCGAGCGGGTAGTCCGGATGCGCCGCCACGCCCGCGGCATCGAGCATCGTGGCCGACCAGTCCATGGTCATGCACAGCTGCCGGCTCTGCGAGCCCGGCGCGATCACGGCCGGCCAGTGCGCGATCCACGGCACGCGGATGCCGCCCTCGGTCAGGTCCATCTTGCCGCCCACCAGCGGCCAGTTGTCCGAGAAGCGCTCGCCGCCGTTGTCGCTGGTGAAGACGATCAGCGTGTTGTCGAGCTGGCCGTTCTTCTTCAGCGCACGGACGATCCAGCCGATGCCCTCGTCCATGTGGTGGATCATGCGGCGGTACACGTGGATGTTGCCGCCCGCCAGGTCGAAGAGGTTGTCTTTCACGGCCGGTGCGCGGTCGGCGTCCTCGCGCGTTTCCCAGGGCCAGTGCGGCGCGGTGTAGTGCAGGCTGAGGAAGAAAGGGGCCGCGCCCTGCGCCATGCGGTCCACGTAGTCCACGGCGCGGCGCGACAGCAGGTCGGTGAGGTAGCCCTCGGCCTTCGACGCCTCGGCGCCCTCGTACATGTCATGCGTGCCGCGCGAGTCGCAGTGGGTGAAGTAGTCCACCCCGCCCGCCATCGGCCCGAAGAACTCCTCGTAGCCCGAGTGCAGCGGCCCGAAGTGCGGCGGATGGCCCAGGTGCCACTTGCCGATGAGCGCGGTGCGGTAGCCCGCATCCTTGAGCAGCGAGGGCAGGGTCGGGTGCCCGGGCGGCATGCCCAGCGTGGTGCTGCCGCGGCTCTTGCTGTTGATCGGTTCCTCGGCCGCGCCGCGCAGGCGGTACTGGTAGCGCGCGGTGATCATCCCGAAGCGCGTGGGCGAGCACACCGGCGAGTTGGCGTAGCCCTGCGTGAAGAGCGCACCCTGCGCGGCTAGGCGGTCCAGCACCGGCGAGACCGGACCGAAGACCGCCTCGCGGCCGCCGTAGCAGCCCAGGTCGGCATAGCCGAGGTCGTCGGCGACGATGAAGATGATGTTGGGGCGGGTCGTCGTGGTCATTGGAAAAGTTTCGTCGTCCTGCGTGCGGCGATGCACGCGCCCGTCGGCGCAGCCGGGCCTTCGTTCAGGGGTTGTACCCGGAGGTCTTGACCACCGGCGCCCATTGCGCGCGATAGGCCTTGAGCATGGCCTCGGTCTGCTCGCGCGTCGCGGCCACGGGCACCAGCTTGTTGTCCGTGAAGCGGCGCTGCATCTCGGGCTCCTGCATCACCTCGCGGATCTCGCGCGCCAGGCGCTCGACCTTCTCGCGCGGCATCGACGCCGGTGCGAAGAAGGCGTTCCAGCCCGAGGCGGCCAGGTCCAGCCCGGCCTCCTTGAAGGTCGGCACATCGGGCGCGAAGGGCGAGCGCTTGACGCCCGACATCGCGAGGATGCGCATCTTGCCGGCCTGGTACTGCGGCAGCTGCACATCGAAGGTGTCGACGGCGATCGGCACCTGCCCGCCGATCAGGTCGGTGATCACCGACGCCGAGCCCTTGTAGCCCACCACCTCGGTCGGCACCTTCGCCTTCTGGCCCAGCATCAGCGCGAAGAAGTGCGGCAGGCTGCCCGTGGCCGGCACGCCGACGTTGGCCTGCGTGGGGTTGGCACGCATCCAGTCGAAGAGCTGCTTCAGGTCCTTGGCCGGCACCTGCGGACCCACGGCGAGGCCGAAGTCGTAGTCGTTGACGTGCGCGACGGGCTGGAAGTCCTTCTCGGGGTCGTAGCCGTTGTCCTTGAAGACCAGCGGCGCCACCACCATCACGGCTGGGTTGGCGACCATCAGCACGTTCTGCCCGGCCGGCGCGGCCTTGACCTGCTGGGCCGCCAGGCGGCCGCCCGCGCCCGGCTTGTTGTCGACCAGCACCGGCACGCCGAGCTTCTGCGCCAGCCGGTCGCCAACGAAGCGCGCCACCATGTCGGTGGCGCCGCCAGGCGCGTAGCCGACCACGACGCGCAGCGGGCCGTCCAGCGGCTGGGCCTGCACGGCCGTGGCGGCCAGAAGGGCGAGTGCCGCGGCCAGCCGCGGCAGGGAGGAAAGGCGGGGTGCCATGGGAGTCCTTGTCAGTCGTTGGCCTGGAAATTCACCGCCTTCATGATCGTGCCCCAGCGCGCCGTGTCCTCGCGCATGGTCTTCACGAGCGCGTTGGCGTCGTCGGCCACAGGGTACATGCCGTTGGCCAGCAGTTGCTGGCGCACCTCGCGCGAATTGACCGCCCGTGTGAACTCGGCGCGCAGCTTGTCGACCACCGGCTTGGGCGTCTTCAGCGGCGCGTAGTAGGCGAACCAGGCGGTGGCGACCACGTCCTTGTAGCCACCCTCGACGAAGCTGGGCAGCGCAGGCATCAGCGGCGAGCGCTTCTCGCCGCTGGTGGCCAGCACCTTGATGCGGCCCGACGGCAGCATCTGCTGGGCGCCGCCCACGGTGTCGAAGTACACGGGGATCTGCCCGCCCATCACGTCCTGCCGCGCCGGCGTGGAGCCGCGGTAGGGCACATGGACCATCTTCAGGCCGGCCGCGCGGTTGAGCATCTCGCCCAGGAAGTGCGAAGGCGTGCCCGCGCCGTACGAGGCGAAGCTGACCTTGTCGCCCTGCGACCTGGCCCAGGCGATGAACTCGGGCAGCGTGTTGGCCGGCACGTCCTTGTTGACCACCAGCGCCAGCTCGAAGCGCGCCGCGTTCACGATCGGCTGGAAGTCCTTGATGGGGTCGTACGAGAGGTTTTTGTACGCGCTCGGGAACATGGTCATCATCCCCGCCGTGCCCAGCAGCAGGGTGTGGCCGTCGGGCGCCGCGGTTTTCACCGCGTCCACCGCGATGCGGCCGGCGGCGCCCGAGCGGTTGTCGATGATGATCGGCCCGAGCGAGTCGCGCACCTCCTGGGCGATGGCGCGCGTGAGCACGTCCTGCGTGCCGCCAGCCGGCACGCCGATCAATACCTTGATGGGCTGGCCGCTGGGAAAGGCCTGGGCGTGGGCGGTGGAGAGGGGCAGGGCGCACAGCGCCAGCGCGCCCAGGGTGGCCAGTGCGCCGCGGCGGCGCAGGAAAGCGGGATGCATGCGTTGTCTCCGTCGAGGGGGATGGGGGGCGCCCGTGCCGGGCGTCTGCCGGTGATTCTGGAAGTCCCACAATCGATTGTTCAAATCAACTGTCGTGCGGACTTTCCCCATGTCCTCCCCCTCCGCGCCCGGCGGCGCCCGCCCGCTGGACGACCTGCTGCTGTACCGCCTGAGCCGGCTGCTGTCCGTGGCCGGCGGCATGGTCACCCGCCTGTGCGAAGGCCGCTTCGGCATCACCCGGCGCGAATGGCGCCTGATCGCCACGCTGGCCAGCCGGGGCGAGCTGGGCTCGTCGCAGCTGGCCGAGCATGCGCAGCTGGACCGTTCCCGCACGTCCAAGGCCGTGAGTTCGCTGGTGGCCAAACGGCTCGTGTCGCGCACGCAGCCGGGCGGGGACCGGCGCCATGTGGCCTTGTGCCTCACACCCGCGGGGCAGGCGGTGTACGACGCGCTCTTCCCGCTCGTTTCGCAGATCAACGCGCAGCTGCTGGTCGTGCTGGGGCCGGAGCGCGAGCACGCCTTCGACGCGATGATGGCCGAGCTCCAGGCGCGCGCCGAGCAGATGGTGGCGCAGGCGGCGCTGCCCAAGGCCGACCGGCGCAGGGGCAAGGGCTGAAGTGGACCGCCATCGCCGCGCTTTGCGCTAAGGTCGAACCATGCCCTCTTCCGACGACGCCGCTTCCCCGCTCCCTCCCCTGCTGCAGTTGCCGGTGCAGGTCCTCGGCGAAGCCGGCCTGCCCGCGGGGGGCGAGCGGCGCACCGACACCCTGGCCGCGGAGGTGCCGGTGGCGCTGGTCTTCAACGGCATTTCGCATGCGGTCATGATGGCCACGCCGCAGGACATCGCGGACTTCGCGCTCGGCTTTGCGCTGTCCGAGGGCATCCTCGACACGCCGCAGGATTGCCGCGGTATCGAGGTCGAGCCGGTTTCTGCCATCGATGCCGGCCTGCCGGAGGGCATGCCGGGCCTGGAGGTGCGGCTCGACATCTCGACGCGCGCCTTCGAGCGCCTCAAGGGCCGGCGCCGCAGCCTAGCCGGGCGCACCGGCTGCGGCGTTTGCGGCGTCGAGAGCTTCGCGGCGCTCGACCTGTCGCCCGTGCCCGTGCCGGCGCGCGAATGGATCGGCCAGGTCGACCTGCCGACGGTGCTGCGGGCCTTCGAGCAGCTCAAGCCGCTGCAGGTGCTCAACGCCGAGGCCGGCGCCATCCATGCCGCCGCCTGGTCGACGATCGGCGGCACGGTGACCGATGTGCTCGAGGACGTCGGACGCCACAACGCGCTCGACAAGCTGCTGGGCCGTCTGGCCCGCGACGCCCGGCTGGACGAACCGGGCTTCGTGCTGCTCTCCAGCCGCGGCAGCCACGAGCTGGTGCGCAAGTGTGCGCGCCTGGGCGTCGCGGCCATGGCGACCATCTCGGCGCCCACGGCCATGGGCGTGCGCATGGCCGAGCTGTGCGGGCTCGCGCTGTGGGGGCTGTGCCGGGCGCCGCGCGGCGTGCTCTACGCCTCGCCCTTGCCGGCGAACTGCACGCTGCTCGCGTAGGCTGGGCGGGCGATAGGGCGCGCTTCGGCTGGGGTGGTGCAGGCCGGGAGCAAAGTCCCCGCGCCCAGTGCCCCTGCGCGACGGCCGTGGACCCGTCCTCGGCTATCGTCGCCGCATGACTGCCTCCCTCCGCCTGGGTTGGCGCACGCTCTGGCGCGATTTGCGTGCCGGCGAGCTGCGCCTGTTGATCGTCGCCGTGCTGCTGGCCGTGGCCGCACTCACGGCCGTCGGCTTCTTCGCCGACCGGCTCAAGGGCGGCCTGCAGCGCGACGCGCGCCAGCTGTTGGGTGGCGACGCCGTGCTGGTCACCGACAACCCCACGCCGCAGGCCTACGTCGACCGCGCGGCGCAGTTGGGCCTGCAGGGCAACACCACCTACAGCTTTCCCACCATGGCCCGCGCCACCGATGCGCAGGGCGGCGCGAGCCGGTTGGTGGCCTTCAAGGCGGTGGCGGCCGGCTACCCGCTGCGCGGCAGCGTGCAGGTGGCGACCACGCCCGACGGCGCCGGCGAGGCCACGCGCGAGGTCCCGGCGCCGGGGCAGGTGTGGGTCGACCCGTCGCTGCTCGCGGCGCTGGAGCTGAAGGTCGGCGATCCGCTGCTGCTGGGCGATGCGCAGCTCACCATCTCACGCGTGATCACGCTCGAGCCCGACCGCGGCGGCGGCTTCCAGAGCTTCTCGCCACGCGTGATGGTCAACCAGGCCGACGTGGCGCGCACCGCGCTCGTGCAACCCGCCAGCCGCGTCACTTACCGCTTCGCCGTGGCCGGACCCGAGCGTGCGGTCAAGGCCTTCTCCGACGGCACCGACGCCGCGCTCAAGAAGAACGAACTGCGCGGGGCGCGGCTCGAGTCCTTTGAGAGCGGCCGTCCCGAGATGCGCCAAACGCTGGATCGGGCCGAGAAATTCCTCAACCTCGTGGCGCTGCTGGCGGCGCTGCTGTCGGCCGTGGCGGTGGCGCTGGCGGCGCGCGGCTTCGCGGCGCGGCACCTGGACGACTGCGCCATGCTGCGCGTGCTGGGGCAGAGCCAGCGCACCATCGCTGGCGCCTACGGCTTCGAGTTCGCCGTCATCGGCCTGGCGGCCAGCCTGCTGGGCACGGCCGTGGGCTTTGCCGTGCACTACGCCTTCGTGCTGCTGCTGGCGGGCCTGGTCGAGACGGCGCTGCCCGCGCCCACCCTGTGGCCGGTGGCCTTCGGCGTCGGCATGGGGCTCACGCTGCTTTTCGCCTTCGGGCTGCCGCCGGTGCTGCAACTGGCCAAGGTGCCGCCGCTGCGCGTGATCCGGCGCGACGTGGGCGGCCTCAAGCCGGCGTCGATCGCGGTGCTGGGCGTGGGCATCCTCGGCTTCGCGGCGCTGCTGCTGGCCGCGAGCAGCGACATCAAGCTGGGCCTCATCGCCGTGGGCGGTTTTGCAGGCGCGGTGGTCGTGTTCGCGGCGCTGGCCTGGGTGGCGGTGAAGGTGCTGCGGCGCAGCGTCAACGAGGCCACGGCGCCGCGCTGGCTGGTGCTGGCCACGCGGCAGATCTCCGCGCGGCCGGTGTACGCGGTGGTGCAGGTCAGCAGCCTGTCGGTGGGCCTGCTGGCGCTGGTGCTGCTGGTATTGCTGCGCACCGACCTGGTGTCGAGCTGGCGCCGCGCGACGCCGCCCGACGCGCCCAACCGCTTCGTCATCAACGTCATGCCCGACCAGGAGCAGGCCTTCCGCGCCGCATTGCAGAAGGACGGCGTGGCGAACTACGACTGGTACCCCATGTTCCGGGGCCGGCTGGTGTCCGTCAACGGCAAGCCGGTCTCACCCGACGATTTCACCGACGACCGCGCCAAGCGCCTGGTCGATCGTGAGTTCAACCTCAGCAATGCCGCCGACAAGCCGCCGCACAACGAAGTGGTGCAGGGCGCCTGGACGGCGGGCGAAGCCAACGCCGTGAGCGTCGAGGAGGGCCTCATGGAGACGCTGGGCCTGAAGATGGGCGACACGCTGGGCTTCGATGTCGGCGGCATTCCCAGCGAGGCGCGCATCACCTCCACGCGCAAGGTCGACTGGGGCTCGCTGCATGCCAACTTCTTCGTGATGTATCCCGTGGCGGCGATGCCGCCGGAGCTGCCGGTCACCTACATGGGCGCCTTCCGTGCGCCCGACAGGGCGGGCTTCGACAACGCGCTGGTCAGGCAATTCCCGAACGTCACCAACGTCGACATGAGCGCCACGCTCAACCAGGTGCAGCGCGTGCTCGACCAGGTGATCCGCGCGGTCGAATTCCTGTTCGGCTTCACGCTCGCGGCCGGCCTGGTGGTGCTGTTCGCCGCCGTCACCGCCACGCGCGAGGAGCGTGCCAAGGAGTTCGCCGTGATGCGCGCCGTGGGCGCCCGCGCCAGCCTGCTGCGGCAGGTGCAGCGCGCCGAACTGGTGGGCGTGGGCCTGCTCGCCGGCCTGCTGGCGAGCGTGGTGGCATCCGTCATCGGCTGGGGGCTGGCGCGCTACGTGTTCGACTTCACCTGGACGGCCTCGCCCTTCGTGCCGCTGGCCGGCGCGGCGGCTGGCGCGGTGCTGGCGCTCGCGGCCGGCTGGTGGGGTCTGCGCGAGGTGCTGCGCCGGCCGGTGGTGGCAACACTGCGGCAGGCGTCGGAGTGATCGCCGACGGCTGAGCGGCCATTGCCCGGGTGGCCGCTCGCACCGGCCATGCGGACGTTGCGGGCGCTGGGGCCGCAGGGTCAGGTGGTTTCGCTGTCGTCGAGCAGCCCGGCAACGAAGCGGCAGGCGCAGGCCATCAACCCGCCGGCCACACACAGCGTCAAGGCCAGGCGCCGGCCATGCCAGAGCGAGCCGAGCCAGTCGTCCAGGCGCGCGATCAGCAGCGTGCCCTGGCCACCCAGGCGCTCGATCTGTTGCGTCTGCCAACCCGTGGCGCCGGGGTCCGCGAAGGTCTGGCCACCGACCACGCTGTAGGACGTCGTGGCCTGGGTCCCGCCCGGAGCAGCCATGTAGATGCAGGCGGCCGCGATCCCGCACAGCGTCAGCAGCACCCAGCCAGCGATGCGCCAGCGGCGGGCGAGCAGGGACGATGAGGAGGTGGCCATGCGGCAAGCATCGCAGCGCCGACCCCGGCGAACCTGACCGGCGTTGCGCCGGTGGGCGGGGGCTCGCAGAATGGCCGTCCTGGAGGCCACGCATGATCCGCATCGGAACCTTGTGCTATGTCGTCGAGAGCTGCACCGCGAGCCCGGCGACGGCGCGCGCGGTGGGCCGCATCGTCGAGGTCTGCTCTGCGCCCTACGAGGCGCCCAACCCCTGGCAGTACCTGCCCGGCACCTACTACGACGTGCTGTTCGAGGGCTCGACCTTCTACTGCCATGCCGACAAGCTGCGGCCGATCTCCGACCCCGATGCCGACGTGGCGGTCGACGAGGCGTCTCCGCAGCCCACCGAACTTCAGAGCACCGCGTCTGTGAGTGGTGGCAGGCCGTCGATGCGCCGCACCTTGGCCTCGATATCTGGAGTGTGATGTCGAGCGGGTGGCCAGGACCGGACGCCGTCCACCGACAATCGCCTCATGCAGATCCAGGACAAGCCCTCGTTCGACACGCCCTTCGAGTGGATCGGCGGCGAGGACAGGGTGCGCCAGCTCACCGAACGTTTCTACGACCTGATGGACCTGGAGCCCGGCTACGCGGCGCTGCGTGCGGCCCATGGCCCGAGCCTGGACAACGCGCGCCAGCGGCTGTTCTGGTTCCTGTGCGGCTGGCTCGGCGGCCCGCAGCACTACACCGACCGCTTCGGCCATCCCATGCTGCGCGCCCGGCACATGCCCTTCCCGATCGGCATCGCCGAGCGCGACCAATGGCTGGCCTGCATGGACGAGGCGATGGGGGAGACCGGCGTGCCCGAGGATCTGCGCGCCCGGCTGCGCCAGTCCTTCTTCCAGACTGCGGACTGGATGCGCAACAAGGGCGCTTGAGGCGGACGGCGCGCCAGCGGCCTGGCGCTGCTTCTCGTCACCCTGTTGCTTCAAAAAGCATAGCAACCGGACGAGGCAGTTCGAGGTTTGCGGGCCTTTTTTGTTTGAATCCTGCGCCCATGCCATGATGCGGTGCGCGCTCGTGAACAGCGTGGAGAAGGGCCAGCGATGAGTCTGAGCAACTGGGGCGGACAGGCTGCGGCAAGCGCTGCGGGGGCGGCGTCCGCGTCGACGGTGGAACTGTCGCTGATGGCCGTGCTGCTGCTCGCGGCGATCACCTTCTACCAACGGCGGCTGTCGCCGCACAAGGGCTTCGTCTGCGCCTGGCGCTTCCACACCGGCCGTGCCTCGTGCTCGGAATACGCGCGGCGCATCGTGCGCCGCTGCGGCGCTCTGGCGCTGTGGGTGGCCTTGCCGCGGCAGTTCGAGCGCTGCAAGGGCGCGCATGCCGCCTGCGCCGCGCGTACCGACGGGCATCGGCAGCACCGAGGGTCCTGCAGCCGGCGGGCGGCCGACCGCTGTGGCGATGCCTGCGACGTGGCGGACTGCATCGATGCAGCACACGGCATGTCGTGCGACGTGGCGGACCTGCCCTGCGACGCACCCTGCGATTGTTCGTTCTGAGCTGTACGGCCGGCAGCTTGCCGCGCACGCCCTCGCGGCGCGCACCGGCGGTGCTCCGCCTGCAGGCCGATAAGGCGTCAGGGCCGCGTGGCCACCCCTGTCTCAGCGCTTCGGCGGAGCGTGGGCCTTGAACCAGGCATCGACCTCCGCGCGAAAGGCGGGCGCCACCACCGACTGCGGCTCGGAATGCCGGGCGGCTTCCGCCTCGGCGTCGCCAGGCGAGGGCTGCGCGTTCCCGTCGGCCGGCGTCTTCTTGACGCCATCGCGTGCCTCCCAGGCCTGCACCTGGCGGGTCGCCCGCTCGACAGCCACGCTGAGCGTGGCCGCGCCGGGCAGCGATTCCTTGAACAGCGCGCGGCCGAAGTAGGTGAAGTCGTTGCCGTCCGCGCAGCCGAACGAGCTGCGGTCGGCGCGTGCGGCCGTGATGACCCAGGTGCGCTCGCCCTGCAACGCCGGCACGAAGCCGCCCGAGTAGCAGGCCGACACGACGATCACCTGGTTGCGGATGCCGCTGCCCTTGAGCAGCGCGCCGAGCCGGGCCGCGGGCAGCCACGGCAGCGCCATCCTGTTCATGCCGAGCACCAGTTCGTGCGTCTTCGAGCCGTGGCTGGTGAGAAAGACGAAGAGCAGGTCGCGCTCGCGGTCCATCTTCTGCGCCAGCGCCTGCAGCGCCAGACCGATGCTGTGCGGCGTGGCCAGCGGCAAGCGCTCTGCACTGCTGCGGCTGTTGACCAGGCGCACCGACCGGCCGCGCGTGCCGAAGCGCTGTGCGAACTGGTCGTCGACGAAGGCCACCTCGCGCCGGAACACTTCCTGGCTGCCGTCGCCGGCCACGAAGAGCGCATACATCTGCGGTGGCCCCCCAGGGCTGCCGGGCAAGAGGGCGTCGAACTGGCCCTGCAGCAGCGCCTGCTGCTTGTAGAGCGCCGCCTCGTTGTTGCGGGCGGCCAGGCCGGGGGTGTCGTCGATGGTGCCGTCGCCTTCAGGCCCGAGGTACTCGCCGGCGCGCCACTGGCCTTCCAGCACGCTGGCAGGGCGCTTGGGGCGGGCGGTGGCGGCCTTCTCCAGCCGGCCCTGGCCGTCGGGTTCGCCCTGCGCGAAGCGGCCTCGGTAGACATCGCCGTTCGCGTACCGCAACTCGCCCTGCCCGTGGGCCTGGTTGTCGTCGACCTCGCCCTCGTAGACGTCGCCGCCGGGATAGCGGATGCGCGCGCGGCCCGCCAGTTCGCCCAGGCGGAACTCGCCGCTGAGTGCGGTCCCGTCGGCCAGCGTGAGCGTGCCGGTGCCGTGTGGCGTGCGGCCCTGGAGCGCGCCTTGGTAGCGCTCGCCGCCGGGTGTGGTGAGCGTGGCATCGCCCACCGGCTGGTAGCTGCCGTCGAAGCGGCCTTCGATGGCCAGGCCCGAGGGTTCGAGCAGGCGGCCGCGGCCCGAGGGCTTGTTCTGCACGAAGCGGCCTTCGTACACGTATCCGCCCCCGAAGCGCAGCGTGCCGAAGCCTTCCATGCGGCCCTGCACGAATTCGCCCTCGTAGGTCGTGCCGTCGTCGCGCACGAGCTTGCCCTGGCCCTGCATGTTGCCGTCGACGAACTGGCCATCGTAGGTGTAGCCGGTGCCGACGTAGTGGCCCTGTCCCTGCATCTGGCCGCGCCGGAAGCCACCCTCGTAACGACGATCGCCGTCCCACAGCAATCGACCCTGCCCGTGCAGCAGGCCGTCCTGCAGCGGCCCGTGGTAGCGGCCGCCGTCGGGCAGCACGGCGTCGGGCGTGTCGGCTGCGGGGCGGTCGGCGGCCATCGCGCCGCCCAGGCCCGTGGCCAGCAGCAGTGCGCCCAGCAGGTGAAGGGGCCACGGCGTGGTGCAGCGGGGGGCGGGCGGTGTCATGCGGTGTGGCTCCGGGGTCCCCGCCACTGTAGAGGAACGCGCCGCCGTGGGCCGCGCGCGGCGCTCATCGCCCGCCCGGTGCCAGCAACACCACCAGCGCGCCGGCGCCCCCTTCGGCCGGCTTGGCCTGCACGAAGGCCAGCACCTCCTTCTTCTGGATCAGCCAGCGCTGCGCCTTGGTCTTGAGCACTGGCTGCCTGCCCGGCGAGCCGAGGCCCTTGCCATGCACGACACGCAGGCAGCGCACGCCCTGGCGGTGGGCAGTCCGGATGAAGGCGGCCAGGGCTTCGCGCGCCTCGTCGCTGCGCAGGCCGTGCAAATCGAGCTCGCGCTGGATCGACCAGTCGCCGGCCCGCAAGCGGCGCGTCACGTCGGTGCCCACGCCGGGGCGGCGGAAGCTCATCTGGTCGTCGGCGTCGAGCAGGGTGCTCACGTCGAACTCGTCGGACAGCGCTTCGCGCAGTGCCTGGGCCTCGTCGCGCTGGTGCTGCACCGCCACCGGCGCCGGCGGGGTGGGCGCCAGGTGCACGACGGGCTTGCTGCGCAGCGGCCGGGTGGCGCCGGTGTCGGCGCCCACGGCACGGGCAAACAGGTTCTGCTCGGCCTGGCGCTGCTTGTCGGCCGCCGCGCGCGCGGCGGCTTCGGCCTCTTCTCGGGCGCGCGCTTCGCTCAGGGCGCGCTGGACCTGCTTGAGGTCGGCCAGGCTCTTGAGGGGGGTGGTGGGGCGGGACATGGGACGGGCCGGACAGGGGTCGTTGCTGCAGCGCCGCCGGAGGCGCCGGGCACGGTCGCCAGGGCTGCGCGCCGTTGGCCAGCGTAACCCAAGTCGGCGCCGCTCACATGAGCCCGCGCTCCGCCATCGAAAGCGCCTGCCCGGGGCCGACGATGATGTGGTCGAGCACCCGCACGTCGACCAGCGCGAGCGCGGCCTTCAGCGTCTTGGTGAGCGCTTCGTCGGCGCGCGAGGGCTCGACGCTGCCGCTGGGGTGGTTGTGCGCCAGAACCACGGCGGCGGCGTGGTGGTGCAGGGCGCGCTGCACCACTTCGCGCGGGTAGACGCTGGTCTGGTTGAGGGTGCCGCGGAACAGCTCTTCGAGCGCCACGAGGCGGTGCTGGCTGTCCAGGAAGAGGGCGGCAAAGACCTCGTGGGCCCGGCCGGCCAGGTGCAGCTGCAGGTAGCGCTTGACGGACTCCGGTGCCTCGAACACGGTGCGTTCGGCCAGCCGCTCGGCCATGGCGCGCCGCGCGAGCTCCAGCACCGCCGCCAGCTGGGCGCGCTTGGCGGCCCCGCCCAGGCCCTTGATGCGTTTGAGGTCGTCCGCGCCGGCCTGCAGCAAGCCCGCGAGCCCGCCGAAGGTGTCGAGCAGCTGCTGCGCGAGCTGCAGCACGTTCGTGCCCGCCACGCCGGTGCGCAGCAGCAGCGCCAGCAGCTCGATATCGCCGAGCGCCGCGGCCCCGCGTGCCAGCAGCTTCTCGCGCGGACGCAGGTCCGCCGGCAGATCCTTGAATGCCATGTGTTCCTCCCTGGACGTGCCGCCCGGTGACCTAAACCCCCCGCGGGCGGGCCGGCGGCACCCCTCTTCTAAAATCGTGCACCAGTTTATCGGGGCGATCCCTTGTCTTTGAACACCACCGCCGCCGTGGTGCAGCCCGGCTCCTTCCTCACGCTGCACTACCGCCTGGCCGGCCCCGCCGGCGACATCATCAATACCTTCGCCGACAAGCCGGCCACGCTTTCGCTGGGCACCGGCGAACTGTCGCCGGCCGTCGAGCAGCGCCTGCTGGGCCTGGAGGAGGGCACGCACGCCACCTTCGAGCTGCCGGCCGGCGAAGCCTTCGGCGAGCGCAATCCCGAGATGCAGCAGTGGGTGGCGCGGGCGTTGCTGGCGCAGCTCGGCGATCCCGACGAGCAGTACCAGCCCGGCGACGTGGTGCAGTTCCCCACGCCCGACGGTGCCGGCAGCTACGCCGGCGCGGTCATGGAGACGAGCGACACCGCGGTGCGCTTCGACTTCAACCACCCGCTGGCCGGCCAGCCCGTGACCTTCGAGGTGCGCCTGATCGGCGTGCTCTGAGACCTCGCCCATGCAGGACGTCCAGGAAATCCTTCTTGCCGAGCCGCGCGGCTTCTGCGCCGGCGTGGACCGCGCGATCGAGATCGTCGAGCGCGCCATCGCCAAGTTCGGCGCGCCGATCTACGTGCGCCACGAGATCGTGCACAACACCTACGTCGTCGAAACGCTGCGCGCCAAGGGCGCCGTCTTCATCGAGGACCTGGCCGAGGTGCCGCCCGGTGCCACGCTGGTCTTCAGCGCGCACGGCGTGAGCAAGGCCGTGGAGGCCGAGGCGCAGCAGCGCGGCTTCTCGGTCTTCGATGCCACCTGCCCGCTGGTGACCAAGGTGCACGTCGAGGTGGCCAAGCTCGCGAAGGAAGGCTACGAATTCATCATGATCGGCCACAAGGGGCATCCCGAGGTCGAGGGCACGATGGGCCAGCTCGACAACGGCATCCACCTGGTCGAGGACGTGGCCGACGTGGCACGCGTCCAGCCGAGCCAGACGCAAAAGCTCGCCGTGGTGACGCAGACCACGCTCTCGGTCGACGATGCGGCCGAGATCGCCGCCGCCGTGCGCGCGCGCTTTCCGGCCGTGCGCGAGCCCAAGCAGCAGGACATCTGCTATGCCACGCAGAACCGGCAGGACGCCGTGAAGGTCATGAGCCCGCAGGTCGACCTGGTCATCGTGGTCGGCAGCCCGACCAGCTCCAACAGCAACCGGCTGCGCGAGCTGGCGCAGCGGCTGGGCACGCCGGCGCACATGGTCGATTCGGCCGCCGAGTTGCAGCCCGAGTGGTTCGAGGGCAAGGCGCGCGTGGGCCTCACGGCTGGTGCGTCGGCGCCCGAGGTGCTGGTGCGCGAGGTGATCGAGCGCATCAAGGCGCTGGGCGCCGTCTCGGTGCGCAGCCTGCAGGGCATCGAGGAGACGATCAAGTTCCCCTTGCCCAAAGGCCTGAAGCTCGACGACATCCCGCCGCCGCAGCACATCTCATGAATCGCATGCAAGACATTGACTGGCGCTCCGAGATCGACAGCGCCTCCCGCAGGTTGAGCGGCCGAGCCGGCCACTTCGTGCGTGAAACACCGTTGTGGAAGCTGCCGGCCTCCGCCTTCGGCGTGGCAGCGCCCGGCGCCGAAGTCTGGCTCAAGCTCGAGCACCTGCAGGTCAGCGGCAGCTTCAAGGCGCGCGGCATGATGAATCGGTTGCTGGCCAACGAGATTCCTGCCAGTGGCGTGGTCGTCGCGTCAGGCGGCAATGCCGGCATCGCGACCGCCGCCGCAGCGCAGGCCCTGGGCGTGCGCTGCGAGGTGTACCTGCCCGGCGTCTCGCCCGAGGCCAAGCGCGCCCGCTTGCGCGCCCTGGGCGCCGACGTGCGCGTGGTCGGCGAGTTCTATCCCGATGCGCTGGCCGCCTGCCTCGCGCGCCAGCACGAAAGCGGCGCACTGCTCACCCATGCCTACGACCAACCCGAAGTGGTGGCCGGCGCCGGCACGCTGGGCGTGGAAATCGAGCGCCAGGGCGGCCTGCCCGACGCGGTGCTGGTGAGCGTGGGTGGGGGTGGCCTCATCGGCGGGCTGGCGGGCTGGTTCCAGCAGCGCATCCGCGTGGTGGCGCTGGAGCCCGCGACGTGCCCCACGCTGCATGCCGCCCGCGCGGCCGGCGAGCCGGTCGACGTCGCCGTGGGCGGCGTGGCGGCCGACTCGCTGGGCGCCAAGCGCATCGGCGCCATCGCGTGGGAGATCACGCGGCAGCACGTGCGCGATGCGCTGCTGCTGCCCGACGATGCCATCCGCGCCGCGCAGCTGTGGTTGTGGAAAGAGATGAAGCTGGCCGTCGAGCCGGCGGCCGCACTGCCGCTGGCGGCTTTGCAGACCGGCGCCTATGCGCCGCGTGCGGGCGAGAAGGTCTGCCTGATCGTCTGCGGCGCCAACGTCGACCCGGCCACGCTCGCCTGACACGCCGGTGGCGCTGCAAGGCGCCACCTAAAATCGGCCGATGCTCGACATCACACTGCTACGCAAGGACCTCGACTCGGTCGTGGCCCGCCTCGAAACCCGCAAGAAGAATCAGCCCTACCTCGACGTGGCGAGCTTCACCGCGCTGGAGGCCGAGCGCAAGCGACTGCAGACGCGCACCGAGGAGATCCAGGCCCGGCGCAACGCCCTCAACAAGCAGATCGGCCCGCTCAAGGCCAAGGGCGAGCCCGTCGATGCGCTGATGGCCGAGGTGGGTGCGCTCAAGGCCGAACAGGAGTCTTCCGCCACGCGCCTGGACGCACTGCAGCCCGAACTGCAGGCCCTGCTGCTGGCCGTGCCCAACCTGCCGCATGCCAGCGTGCCCGTGGGCGAGGACGAACATGCCAACCTCGAAGTGCGCCGCTGGAGCCCGCAGGGCGGCGAGGGCGGTAACGCCGTGCCGCTGGGCTTCACGCCGCGCGACCACGTCGACCTCGGTGCACCGCTGGGGCTCGATTTCGAGATGGGCGTCAAGCTCGCGGGCTCGCGCTTCACCGTCATGAAGGGGCCGATCGCGCGCCTGCACCGTGCACTCGCGCAATTCATGCTCGACGTGCAGACCCAGCAGCACGGCTACAGCGAGTGCTACGTGCCCTACATCGTCAATGCGGACACGCTGCGTGGCACCGGCCAGTTGCCCAAGTTCGAGGGCGACCTGTTCGCGGCCAAGAAGGGCGGGCAGGAGGGCGAAGCGGTGCCCGACAACGCGGCCCTGTACCTCATCCCCACCAGCGAGGTGCCGCTGACGAACTTCGTGCGCGACACGGTCGTGCCCGAGTCGCAGCTGCCGATTCGCCTGACCGCGCACACGCCCTGTTTCCGATCGGAGGCGGGCAGCGCGGGCCGCGACACGCGCGGCATGATCCGCCAGCATCAGTTCGACAAGGTCGAGATGGTGCAGATCGTGCACCCCGACAAGAGCTACGACGCGCTCGAGGACATGACGCGCCACGCCGAGGCTGTGCTGCAGGCGCTGGAGCTGCCCTACCGCGTGGTACTGCTGTGCACGGGCGACATGGGCTTCGGTTCGTCCAAGACCTACGACCTCGAAGTGTGGCTGCCGGCGCAGGACACCTACCGCGAGATCAGCTCGGTGTCCAACTGCGAGGCCTTCCAGGCGCGGCGCCTGCAGGCGCGCTTCAAGAACGCGCAGGGCAAGAACGAGCTGCTGCACACGCTCAACGGCTCCGGCCTGGCCGTGGGCCGTGCGCTGGTCGCGGTGCTGGAGAACCACCAGCGCGAGGACGGCGCCATTGCCGTACCCAAGGCCCTGCGGCCCTACCTGGGCGGCCTCGAGGTGCTGAGCGCCTAATGTTGCCCGCGCCGGCCGGAACCGGCCCGAAGTCCTGCTAGAATCTCTGGCTTCGACAAATTTGCGTCTTGTGGAGAGGTGGCAGAGTGGTCGAATGTACCTGACTCGAAATCAGGCGTACGGTTTCCCCGTACCGTGGGTTCGAATCCCACCCTCTCCGCCAGCAACCGA
>Ga0308159_1001991_pt1 | contig 25442 bp, 17 predicted proteins | sample PhyCR1_FD_201040 | JGI IMG/M metagenome (GOLD analysis project Ga0308159, IMG submission 201040) | Phyllosphere microbial communities from UC Gill Tract Community Farm, Albany, California, United States - DLSLC.R1 | ecosystem: Host-associated > Plants > Phyllosphere > Unclassified | place: USA...
GAAGTAATGCTTTTACAACTGAACGACATCAGCAAGAACTTCGGTGGCCTGCAAGTGCTGCAGGGCGTGAACTTCAACGTCAAGGAAGGCGAGATCTTCGGCCTGATCGGCCCCAACGGCGCCGGCAAGACCACCGTCTTCAACCTCATCACGGGCCTGTTGCGCGCCTCATCGGGCAGCATCCGCTTCAACGACGACGACATCGGCGCCGTCGCCCCGCACAAGATCACCGAACGCGGCATCGCCCGCACCTTCCAGAACATCCGCGTGTTCAAGGAAATGACGCTGCTGGAAAACGTCGTGGTAGGCATGCACGAGCACCTGAACTATGGCGTGGCCAGCATGCTGTTCAACCTGGGCGGTTTCCGCAAGGCAGAGAAGGAAGCGCGCGAGCGCGCGCTGGAACTGCTGTCCTGGGTGCGCCTGGACCACAAGGCGCACATGCTGGCCGATAGCCTGTCCTATGGCGAGCAGCGCAAGCTGGAGTTCGCCCGGGCGCTGGCCACCAAGCCGAAGCTGTTGCTGCTGGACGAACCGGTGGCCGGCATGAATCCGGCCGAGAAGACCGAGTTGATGAGCGAGATCGTCAACATCAAGCAACGCGGTTTCACCATCTTCATGATCGAGCACGACATGCGCTTCGTCATGGGCCTGTGCGAAGCATGAGCGCCAGCGGTAACAAGCAACCCATCCTCCAGGTGGAAGACCTGGCCGTGGCCTATGGCCACATCGAAGCCGTCAAGGGCATCAGCCTGTCGCTCAACGAAGGCGAGATCACTGCCCTGGTCGGTGCCAATGGCGCCGGCAAGAGCACCTCGCTGCTGGCCATCTCGGGTCTGGTGAAGGCGCAGCGCGGCCGCGTGCTCCTCAATGGCCAGGACCTGCTGCAGATGTCGCCGCACCGCATCGTCGAATCCGGCGTGGTGCAGGTGGCTGAGGGCCGTGCCACCCTGACCACGCTGACCGTGGAAGAGAACCTGTCCTTGGGCGCCTATACCCGTCGCGACAAGGACGGCGTGGCCCGTGACCTGGAGTGGGTGTACTCGCTCTTCCCGGTGCTGAAAAACCGTGCCGCCGGCCTGGCCGGCAATCTCTCCGGCGGCGAGCAGCAGATGCTGGCGATCGGCCGCGCCCTGATGGCCAAACCCAAGGTGCTGCTGCTGGACGAACCCTCGATGGGCCTGGCACCGCTGATCATCCAGGAAATCTTCCGCATCGTGCAGGAGATCAACAAGACCGGCATGACGGTCCTGCTGGTGGAGCAGAACGTGCGCCAGGCGCTGCGCATCGCGCAGCGTGGTTATGTGCTGGAGACCGGCAAGATCGTGCTGCAGGACAGCGGCGCCAACCTGCTGGGCAATCCCAAGGTGGTGGAAGCCTACCTGGGCGGATGAGCTTCATCGGCCTCTGATACGGCACTTCAAAGCGGCGGCCCGAGGGTCGCCGTTTTTGTTAGTTTTTCGGGACCTGTTGCAGGTGGAGACAGGCAGACGAAAAATAATAAAAGATTTTTCAATTAAGTGTTGACCACCTTCCTGATAGGCCTTAATATGCAGCCTCTTTCAAGCACAGCAGCTTACCGCTGATGCAAGAAGGCCCACGTGGCGGAATTGGTAGACGCGCATGGTTCAGGTCCATGTGCCGCGAGGTGTGGGGGTTCGAGTCCCTCCGTGGGCACCAGACATAAAAGGTCGATTGATGAAAATCAATCGGCCTTTTGCGTTTTGGGGACCACGAGCAAAGCGCCTGCGCCCTCGCCAATTCCCTCTATGCCCTGTCCGCCCTCACCGTCCCCCGCATCACCAGTTCCACCGCAAGCTCGCGAATCACCGGTGCACCACCACCCTGCTCCATCTGCGCCATCAACAGGTTGCAGGTTTCCTGCACCAGTCGCGGAATATCCTGGCGGATGGTGGTCAGTTGATAGGAGGCCCAGCTTGCCTCCGGCGCATCGTCGAATCCGATGACCGAGATATCTTCAGGAATGCGCACCCGATAGACGCTGCGCAAGGTATCCATGAAGCCCAGGGCAATCATGTCGCTGGCGCAGAAGACGCCATCGGTGCGCGGTGCTTCCTGCATCAGACGATGCGCGGCGGCGCAGCCGTCCTGGTAGGAAAATGCGGCTTCGATCACCAGCGGCACCTGCCCCTGCGTTTTCTTCAGATGCGCGGCAAATCCTCGGAAGCGTTCTTCATTGGTGGAGGTACCCGGGTTGCCGGCGATGTAGGCCAGCGAGGTGCAAGCGGCGGCGACCAGCGTGCTGGCGGCCAGCTTGCCGCCATGCTGGTTGTCGCTCAGCACCGCGCTGATGCTGGGATCGCGTTCGCGGCGGGCGAACTGGATCACCGGTAGCCCCTGCTCCGCGCATTCGCGCGCGAGGCTGGAGGACAAGGTCGCGGAGGCTACCACCAGGCCTTCGATCTGGTAATCGAAGAAGGTGCGCACGGCTTCATCGGCATTGCTGAAATTCTCGGCTGTGACGATCAGGGTCTGGTAGCCGGCCTGGTGCAGTCGCTGGCAAAACTCCGCCAGCGCCAGTGAATAGATCGGCGTGGCCTGCTGCGGGAAGACCAGGCCGATCAGGCGCGAGTGACGGGTGATCAGGCCACGCGCAAAGGCGTTGGGCTTGTAGCCCAGTTGACGGGCTGCGGCCTGGACCCGCTCGCGCGTCGCATCCGACACCGATGCGCCCGGCGTAAAGACCCGCGAGACGGCCGACTGCGAGACCCCCGCCAGCCTGGCCACGTCCTTGGAGGTGGGCGCGGCGCGGGCGATGTCGGGCTTCTTGCCACCGTCGGCCGCGCTGTCGATTTTCTTTGCTTCGTTGTTCATGCCGCCTGTTCAGGTATCTCGTTGCGTACGCAATCCAGCCATTTTTCCATCGAGATGATACTGGAACGCTCTGCCTCGATGGGGAGAAAGTGACCGCAATCCGGGACCCTGACCAGCGAACATCCACTGCGCACGAACACCATTTCGGCCTGCCGCTGCGGCGGGCAGAGCTGGTCGTTCTGGCCGCACTGCACCTGTACCGGCACCTGCATGGTGGCCAGCGTGGACATGGAATCGGGCCGGCTGATGGCATAGCGGACCTGGTTGCGGAAGACCGCTGCCGGCGTCTCCCGCGCCATGGTCAGCACCAGTTCGTTCCAGCGCTGCCGGCTCTCGGCATCTGCACCCGGATGGAAATAGTCGGGCAACATCTCCTGCTCCATCAGTGCCTGCACCTCGCCAGCCTCGAAGCGTTCCAGCTGCAGGCGCCGCAGCGTCAGGTTGCGCGGCGCATCAGCACGGGCGGTGGACGACACGATGCACAGCCCCGCCACCCGTTGCCTGGCCTGGCGCACCAGTTCGAAGGCCAGGATCGCACCCAGCGAAAAACCACCGAGCGCGAAACGCCGGGGCAGCATTGCCAGCAAACGGCTGGCTTCGCCGCTCAAGCTGACTTCCAGCCCGATCTGCGGCACGATGACCTCGCGCTGTCGTGACAGCGCAGCCACATGCGCGAGCCAGATGCGGCTGTCGCACAGCGTGCCGGGCAGCAGCACCAGCGGCAAGGCACCCGCCGCGCCGCCGTGCCTTGCTTCAATAGCCACCGGCTCCTCCGCCCTCCCGCGCAGCCGGCTGGAGAGCATGCCCGGAGAGACTGCGTCCACCGCGACTGCGTTCCAGACGCCGTCGCAATTCGCTACCCAGGCTACCCACGTCATTGCCCGGGGTGACCAGCGAGAAACCCTGCTGCAGCCGCGCCTGCGCGCTGTCGCCATCGGCGCAGAAGATACCGGTCATCAGATTGCGTTTGCGTGCCGCTTCCAGAATGACAGCGATGGCCTCCTCTACCCGGGGCGCGAAGCTAGCGCCCGGTCGCTCGCCCAGTGACAGCGCGAGGTCATTGGGGCCGACATAGATGCCATCGAGCCCATCGGTCTCCATGATGCTTTCCATGTTGCGCATGCCCTCCACCGATTCGATCATGGCCAGCGTCAGCACGGTGTGATTGGCGTGGTCGAAATAATCAGGGCCGCCATACAGCAGACCCCGGGCCGGCCCGAAGGAACGATTGCCCATGGGTGGGTAACGGCACGCCGCCACGAACTGGCGCGCGATCTCCGGCGTGTCGACCTGCGGGCAGATGACGCCATAGGCACCGGCGTCCAGCAGGCGCATCAGGTGGCTGGGCTCGGCGCTGCTACTGCGCACCAGGGGCACCGCTTGGGTGGTACTGATGGCCTGCAGCATGGCGACCGCCTGCGCGAAGTCCATCATGCCGTGCTGCAGATCGACCGTGACCGAATCAAAGCCCTGGGCTGCCACCACCTCGGCGGCATAGGCGCTGGGAATGGAGAGCCAGGCGTTGACCAGTGGCAGGCCGTTCTCCGATTTGCTCCTCAAGTCGTTGGGGCGCATGCGGTTTCCTTTCGTATCGGGATAAGGGACATCACTTGAGCCAGTGACTGGTGCTGGGCATCAGTTCGGTGCGGCACAGGTAGTCGCTGGCATCCAGCGCCACGCCACGGGCGCCGACGGCCACCTGGATGGTTTCGGTGAAGCGCGGGCGCTTGCGCTCGTCACCGGCGCAGATGAGCAAGAGTTCGACATCGCTGCCGGAGGCATTGGCAAAGCAGCGCCAGACCTCACCCGGGATGGACAGGGTGTCCTGCTCCTGTAGCTCCACCACGCTGGAGGCATCTTCATTGAAGGCCACGCGCACGCTGCCCCGGATGCAGATGACCACCATCTTCTGGCTGATCAGGAAGGGGCCGGCCTCCTGCCCGGGTGGCAAGCGCATCCATTCGATGGAGAAGCCCTGCGGGTCCTGCACCCGGGGGCGCTGGTTGCGGTCCTGGGTGATGCCATAGCCGATCACCGGCGCCAGCTGGCTGGCATGGCCGGGCAGGCAGGCATCAAGCAGCGCGTGACTGCTGAAGGCGCGGTCCTCGGCGGTGGTGACACGGCCTCGCATTTCTTCCGGCGAGACCTTGCGCAGGCGCGCCACTTCCTCCGCCGGGAACGGCGCCATCCACTTCAAACCCAGGGGCAGGGTCTGACCGGCGCGGCGGTCGATGAGCTGGTTGTCTTCGGCCAGATAGAGGCCGGTCTCGTTGGCCTGGCCCATGATATCCGGACTCCAGATGACCCCGCCGGTGTCGTCCCCGCCTAGGCAGGAAAACAGCCAGCCGTCATCCGGCCCGACATTGGTGAAGCCGCGGAAGATCCAGGTCGGCAGGCAGACGATATCGCCGGCCTTGAGCACATACTCGCCCTCCTCGCCTCGCGGTCCCCAGCGCAGCAACCACTCGCCACGGGTGCAGATGAATACTTCGCTGGTGAAGTGGATGTGCAGGTTGTTGGTCACACCGTGAGGCATGGCGGCCGCGCCGATGTTGAAACCGTGCGGCTCCTTCAGGTTCACCACCTGGCTGGCGCTTTGGGTCACGCCGGGGCCGATGATGGAATAGTTTTCCTTGGGCATGGAGCCCGGCAGGCGGCAATCCAGGAAGGCCTCGTCGCAGGAGACGTATTGTGTCTTCCGGATATGGCGTGCCTCGGCTTGTTCTTGGGTCAGATAGATGCTCATCTCATTGTTCCTGTGTCGTTGATCCTGTGTCTGTGATCCTGTGTCGTTGGTCTTGCCTCATTGATCGATGCGGTCGCCGCTTTCGGCGTCGAACCAGTAGAGACGTTCCGGGCGGATGCAGAAGGCGATGGGGTCGCCTTCCTTGACGCGTTCGCCCTTCTCCAGCTTGGCCACGAAATACTGGCCCTCCAGCTTGACCGTCACCAGGGTGTTGTCGCCCAGCAGTTCGAAGGCATAGACCTCGCCCAGCAGGTTGGCTGTGCCGGGTTCCCTGGCCAGTTGCACATCCTCGGGGCGCACCCCCAGGATCAGCTTGCCCGCGCGCGGCGGCTGCACCGCCACCACATGGCCACCGCCGACCAGGAAGCGGTCCTGGTCGCCGTCGCCGTGCAACAGGTTCATCGCCGGCGAGCCGATAAAGCCGGCCACGAAGGCGTTGGCGGGACGGTTGTAGATGTTTTCGGGCGTATCGATCTGCTGCAGCACGCCCTCCTTCATGATGACCACCCGCGTGGCCAGGGTCATGGCCTCGACCTGGTCGTGGGTGACATAGACGGTGGTCACCTCCAGCTCCCGCGCCAGGTGACGCAGCTCGGCCCGCATGGTGCCGCGCAGCTTGGCGTCAAGGTTGGACAAGGGCTCGTCCATCAGGAACACGCGTGGCTTGCGCACAATGGAACGTGCCAGGGCCACGCGCTGGCGCTGGCCACCGCTGAGTTCGGCCGGCCGGCGCTGCAGCAGGTGCTGCAGTTCCACCCGACCGGCGGCGCGCTGCACGGCGGCCTCGATCTCGGCCACCGGCTGGCGGCGCAGCTTGAGCGGATAGGCGATGTTGTCGCGTACCGTCATATGCGGATAGAGCCCGTAGTTCTGGAACACCATGGACACGTCACGCAGGCGCGGCGCGATGCCGTTGACGCGTTGTGCGTCGAAATACAGGTCACCGGAGGTCGGCTCTTCCAGCCCGGCGATCATGCGCATGGTGGTGGTCTTGCCGCATCCGGACGGCCCCAGCAGGACCAGGAATTCGCGGTCCTCGATCTGCAGGTCGAGATTCTTGACGGCATGGAAGCCGTCCCATTTCTTGTCTATGCCTTGCAGGCGCAGCGTGGTCATTCTGTCTTCTCCATTCTTGATATTGGCTGGGCTGATAGGGGGTGCGCTATCGCACCGAACCCTGGGTCAGGCTCTTGATGAATTGTTTTTGCACCGTCATCGACAGCAGGAACATGGGCAGCGCGATGATCATGCCGGCCGCCGCCATCAGCTCCCACAGGTCGCCGCGCTCGGTCCTGAGCGCCACCAGGGCGATGGGTAGCGTGACCGCGTTCTGCTTGGAGGTGATGAGGGCGAAGATGAACTCGTTCCAGGTCAGCGTGAAGCTGAAGACAGCCGAGGTGATGATGCCCGGCAGCGCCGTGGGAACGACGATGGTGGCGATGATGCGGCCCAGCGATGCGCCGTCGATCATGGCGGATTCTTCGATATCCACTGGCACGGCATCGATGAAGCCCTTGATCATCCAGATCGAATACGGCAACACGATGGAGAGGTTGACGATCACCAATGCGCTGCGGGTGTCGAGCAGCCCCAGCTGCTTGAACATCAGGAAGTAAGGCAGCACCACGATGGCCGCCGGGATGAACTGCGAGGCCACGATGCCCACGAACAGCGCCTGCCGGCCGGGGAAACGGAAGCGCGAGAACGCATAGGCCGCCGCCACCGCCAGCGGGATCGCCACCAGCACCGTCCCCAGCGCCACCCAGAGGCTGTTGGCGAGCTTGTCGCCAAGATGCCAGGGGGCGGCGAAGACGGTCCTGAAATTGTCCCAGGTAGGGCTGAACCAGAACTGCAGGGTGTAGACATCGCGCGGGGTCTTGAAGGACGTCAGCACGATCCAGAGGATGGGCAGCAGGATGCAGCCGATGATGGCGTAGACGCCGATCAAGCCGCCGATCCGCGCCAGCCGCGATGTCATGACGCCGGGGTTGCAGGGCTTGCTCATTCAGATTCCTTTCTTGAAAGCGAGGCGCATGTAGAAGCCGGCCAGCACCAGCATCACCGCCGTGAGGACATAGCCGGCTGCCGCCGCATAGCCCATGTCGTAGTACTTGAAGCCGATCTGGTAGACCAGGTAGGCGAGCGTGGTGGTGGCATTGCCCGGCCCGCCATCGGTGAGGGCGAAGACGGCGTCGAAGGCCTTGAGTGCGAACACGGTCTTCAGCAGGATCACCACCGCCACCACCGGCTTGAGCTGCGGCAGCGTGATATCGACGAAGATGCACAGGGGCGAGGCGCCATCGACGGCGGCCGCTTCCTCGGTCTCCTTGGGGACCGAAGCCAGGCCACCCAGCAGGATCAGCGTCATGTAGGGCGCCCAGTGCCAGACATCGCTGATCACCAGCGCCACCATGGCCCAGGCCGGATGCGCCAGCCAGATCAGACTGGCCAGCCCGGGAAAGAGCTTGCCCAGCGATGCGGCGATGACGCCGTATTCCGGGTTGAGGAAGAAACGCAATGAAATGCCGATCAGCGCCGGGCTCATTACGAAGGGCAGCATCAGCAGCGCGCGCGCCACCGAGGTCACCCGGCCGGCGCGACGCAACAGCAAGGCGCAACCCAGCGCAATGAGGCAGGTCGCCAGCACATCGATACCGACGAAGGACAGCGTGGTCGCAATGGAGGCGACGAATTCGGAATCACCGGCCAGCAGCTCGGCATAGTTGTCCAGGCCGACGAAGGGGCCAGGCGCCGACGAGTACGACAGCTTCCAGCTGCGGAACGACAGCGCCAGGGAATACAGCAAGGGGAATACGGTAGTGACGGCGATGACCAGCAGCGCCGGCAGCATCAGCAAGTACGCCAGACGATTGTTTTTCATGGAACGGGGTTGGAATCAGGTTGGGACGGCCGGCCTGGCCGCCACGGCAGGGCTGCCTGCCCTCCGGGTGGAGGACAGGCAGGCCAGGTCAGACTGGGTCAGACCAGCTTGCGGACCTTTCTGGCAGCGTCGTCAAGTCCCTCCTTGACCGGGACGGTGCCCAGCGCCATCTTCGAGATCGCCGTATCGAGGATGTCGGAGATCACCGGCCACTGCGGGATGAGCGGCAGCACGCGGGCGTTCTTCAAGACCTCGCCGGCCATCTTGTGCATGCCCTGCGAGAGCGCATTGACGGCGGGGTCGGCCAGGTTGGCGCTCTGCACGCTGACGATCTCGTGCTGGGCCGGGTCCAGCAGCAGGGATTTCTCGATGGCAGGCTGGGTCAGCCAGGCCAGGAATTCCATGGCTGCCGCTTTCTTCTTCGAATGGCGGTCGATACCGTAGAGCCACAGGTTGGTGTGGGACGGCGTGGCCACGCCGGGATATCCCGGCATGGGCGCAAAGCCCACCTTCTCCGGCGACAGCATGGAGGACTTGGCATCCGTCAGCCCCTGGTAACGCCACCACCAGGTGGGCAACATGGCGCACTTGCCCTGGGCCATGGAATTGACGGCATCGGTCTCGTTGAAGCTGACCGAACCGGCCGGGGTGACCTTGTGCTTCAACATCAGGTCCAGGTAATCCTGGGTGGCCGCGATGCCGGCCGGCGAATGGAAGGCGGGCTGGTTGCGCGCATCCAGCAGTTCACCCCCGCGTCCCCACAGGAAATCGAACCAGACCATCAGGTTCTGTCCCGCGTTCTTCCCGTAGTACATGGCAATGCCCGGCATGCCGGCACCGGCCTGGATAGCCTGCGACACCTTCACCACCTCGGCCCAGGTCTTGGGGACGGGCAGCTTGAGATCGGCCAGCACATCCTTGCGATAGAACAGCAATTGCACGTGACCGCGAATGGGCAGGCCGATATAGCCGGACTCGTTGCGGCTGGCGCGCAGGTAGGCATCGGGATAGCGCGTCATGTCGATGCCCTTGTCGCGAATGCCGTCATTGAGCGGATGCAGCAGGTTCTTCAGCGAGGGCGCCCAGACATCCATGACGGAGACCACATCGTAGTCGCCGTTCTCGGCCACCATCTCGGCGGTGAGCTTGTCGCGGATGCTGGTGAAGGGCACGTACTGGTACTTGACGCGGATGCCGGTCAACTCCTCGAAGGCCGCCAGGCGCGCCTCATGGGCGCGGAACTGCGGCGCCACCACGGTCAGCACATTCAGCTCGACACCCTTGAAGGGCTTGCCCGGCGTCACCCCGTTCGCTTGCGGTTGTGCCCGCGCCAGCAACGGCAGGCTGCCACTTGCACCTGCCCCCAGCATGGCTGCGGACGACAGCAGGAAACCTCGACGATCTTGTTTCATGTTCGACTCCTCCCCTGGGCCATTCAGAAGGCCGTGCGCATGGCCACGCGCGAGACCACCTGCACCCCATTGGACGACGGTGTGCCGGCGCCGAACACGTTCAATGCACCGAAGGCGCGATCATGCTGGTAAGCCACGGTGGAATAGAGCGAAGTGCGCTTGGACAGCGAATAGGAAAGCGAAGCCGTGACCTGATCGGCCGCACCCAGATCGCTGTTGCGGGTCTGGTGCTGCCAGGACAGACCGCCATTGACCACCGGCGTGAACTGGTAATCGGCGCCGATATCGAGCGTGTCCACCCGCGCGCCCTTCCAGCTGATCCCGCGTGCCGCGTAACTGACCAGACCGTCGAAATGCACCTGGGTGTAGGAACCGTAGAGGGCCAGCTTGTCCAACGTCAGCTTGGCACCCGCGCCGGCCAGTCGCTTGGTGGCGTACTGGCTGTCGCTGCCCGGCACGCTGGAGACGCCCGCCACCGCGCCGATCAGGAAGTTGCCCTGCCCATAGTTCAGGCCTGCCTGCGCGCTGCTGCCGCGCGACTGCGAACCGGCCTGCTCACCCAATCCCAGCAAGGCCCCGAAACGGAAACCCGAAAAGCTGTTGCTGGAAAACTTGAGCGCATTGTTGACCCGCGCGCCGTAGGTGTGATTGCCCAGCTGTGCCGTCGCAGCGATGGCACTCATGCCATCCAGGCCCTGTCCGCTGGCGCCGATGTTGTTGTGACCGGCGTTGGTATACCCCATCAGGTTGAGGTAATCGAACATGAAGTCGTACTGGCGTCCGATGGCCCACAAGCCGGCGGCCGTGTTCAGTCCCACGTAGGACTGGCGTCCGAACAGCAGGCCGCCCTGCCCCATGCTGCCCTTGGCCACGTCGAAACCGTTTTCCAGCTTGAAGACGGCCGACATGCCGCCGCCCAGGTCTTCGCTGCCGGAGAAGCCGACGCGATTGCCGGCCGCGATGCCGTTATCCAGCCGCAGCGCCGAACCGGATGCTGCAATCTGGCCGCCATTGAGCGCGACGCTGTTGCTGTAGTAGCTCAGCCCGGAATCGACCAGGCCATAGATGACGATGTTGGACGTTTCATGGGCCTGGACGGGCTGGACGAAAGTAGCGAAATGGCCGAGCGAAAGCGCAGCCATGCCGAGAGCAGCATGGATCCTCAAGGTGGTCTCCTGTTGATGTTGTGGTTTTGAGAGGGAGTATGCAAAGCTGACTTGAGCTGTTTTGCATACGTATGCAATATAGCCAAAGAATTGCCTTGTGTAAACTATTTAGTGAAGGATTGAGGCTGCGCAAGAACCCCTGCCTGAAAATTCGGTAGGGAAATGGGCGTGGGAAGGTGGGTGTCTCGCCGGAATCGCATCCGGCTGAAGGGGGGGGTGTTGAAGGCTTGGACGACGCGCACGCAGTCGCAGCAGTGCAACCTGCGCCGGGTGGAAACAGCAGGGATAAAAAATTGAAATTAGGTAGTGACGGCGAAGAAAAATGCCATTAGAATGCAGCCTCTTTCAAGCACGGCGGATTGATTGCTGCTGCGAAAAGGCCCACGTGGCGGAATTGGTAGACGCGCATGGTTCAGGTCCATGTGCCGCGAGGTGTGGGGGTTCGAGTCCCTCCGTGGGCACCAAAACAAAAAAGGTCGATTGACGCAAGTCAGTCGGCCTTTTGTGTTTTGGGGACCACGGGCAAAGCGCCTGCGCGCTTTGCGGGAGGGACGAGAGGGTCTGGCCCTGCAAGGCCAGACGGGGTCGCGGGACGTGACCGAGTGCCTCAGTGCGCAGCAAAACATAAAAGGCTGGTCGATGAAAATCGACCGGCCTTTTGCGTTTTTGGGACCACGAGCAAAGCGCCTACGCAGTCACTCAGCCATCATCCCTTCGTCAATAGCGCCAACGTCATATCCGTATTCGCTTGACCAAGCCAGCGCTCCGTAAAATTGCCCGCGAAGGATTCCTTGGGACGAACACCGATACGCTCACACATCGCTTCCAGCGAAATGAGCCGGTCATTCCAGCCACGGCCAACTGCATACCGTACTGTCGCCTTATCGGGACTGTTCAGGTACCAGACGTCCTTCCCCATCAGGGTCTCGGCGTAGATCACCAGCGCTTTTTCCCCATCGTGCAAGCCAACTTCTCCATGCTGCTCGTCAAAGACAAAAAGCTGCTCATCTGAAACAGCGGCAATGTGCCGCATGTGGTCACGTAGCCACTTCTCATCAATGGTCTGGGCCTTTCTTCGCAAATGAAAACCCGTCTGGGTTTCCACGATCACGGCCTCTACGGTGTGCAAGGAAAATGCCCCTGCAATGGCAGCGAGACAGCCCGTTCGATGGGCCTCAATAAGGACATTGGTATCCACAAGCACGACATTCCGGGGCTTGAGCAAAATACGCCTCCTACAGGTCGAAGGGGGCATCCAGTCGATGCTCGGCGAACAGCTCGGGAAGGTCCTCGATCGGCATCTGGAGGACCTCGGCCGTCCGGCGAACCGAGATCAGGCCATCCGACAACGCCGCATGCAATACCTCAATGAAGACGCGACTGAACCGCGCAGCTGGTTTAGGCTGCCTCCTCGACGAGCCTGCGATGAGGCCGCGCTCCGAAAGCCGCTTGGCTGCAGCTACACTGATCACCCCCATATTCACCAGGCGCCACATCATTGCTGATGCGCTAACCTCCAGTCGTTCAGCATGCGCGGCGATCCATCTGGAATAAGTTTCCTCCTCCGCTGGCAAGGGCTCGGCCCGCAGCATGCGCTCCATCACGGCGGTAGGCATCAACAGGCCCGATGCGAAATTCTCCGCCAATTGCTCCACCCTCTTGTGTGAGGCGTCGGGGATATCGCCCTCTATGCGCTGTGGCGGCATCTGCTCCCAGGTCAAAAGATGGAAAAGTTCATGCGCCAGATCGTAAGCCTGCCGTGCCTGCGGCTCACCACGATTGATCAGTACGCAATTGAGCTGACTCAACTGACAGGCCGCTCCGGAGATACCGGGCTCGGTATCCACATAAAGAACCAGCGTCCCCAATAGTTCTTCGAGTACCTGAGACAGGCGCTGCGCTGGGACATCGCCAAGCTCCAGAGCGCGTGCCACGGCGTCGCCTTCTGCGACGGCTTCTTCAAACGAACTTTTCTTATCGAGCGCCACCCGCAGCATCTTCGAATTGACGCTCCGGCCGAGCTGTCGGGCCAGATGCCGGTACGCAGCCAACCAACGTCCGGCTTTGTTTTCATAGGCATCCAGAGCCTCGGTGGCAACATCGCGCTGGCGCCAAGAAAATCGCCCCTCCCCGGCAAGTTCGAAAGGATCCGTGAAGTAGGACACTTTCACCCCCAGTGCCTTGGCGATGGCGACCGCTTCAGCCGCATCGACCTTGCGGTGGCCGTTTTCGATACTCGATAAGGTCTGCCGATCCTTGAAACCGACCTGCTCGGATAACGCCTCCTGACTGAGTTCGCGGCGCTCGCGTAGGTAGCGGATACGCGATGAGATAGATGAGGACGAAGTCATTTGAACCCTCAATTTTCTTGCAAACTACTATTTTGCAAGATTTTTTTGTTACTGTAAATTTATCCAGCACTATTCTTAAGCGCAACTCGCCACTGTGTCATCGCAGCCACATGATGGAAGCCTTCTTCTCACCTCTGCGCTGAAAATCCATCGATGAGCAACATGCCGGCGATTCGCACAACTTCACCGGCGCTCCCGCCGAATCTCCTGGCCGTCACCGCGTGCAACGGCCCCCCTCACCTCAAATCGCAGACTATCGAGCTCCTTGCCCGACGCATCCTGCAAGGCCAGCACATGCCGGCCCGGCCAGGGCATCCAGTCGAAACCGAGTTCTTCCACATCGTTCTGCTGCGATGAAGCAGCCACCTTCTGGGCCTTGACCCGCCCTGCCTGCATGACCGACTCCGGCATGCGTTTGCCGTCCAGCACCCAGCGACTGCCAGCCGGCGCACCCTGGGCGCGGAAGCGGATGCGCTGGCGTGCCGGCGGGATATCCGGGTCCAGCGCTACCAGCATGCCGGCGGTCGGATAGGTGATGGCGGGACGGATTTCGCGCGCGTGCGCGATGCGGATCTCGGACTGCGCCGTGCCGGGCAGGAAGTATTCGGTGCGCGCGGCCTCCACATTCTGTTCATAACGTATCGTCTGGGCCTGTACGCCGGCCGGCTTCTGCGGCGGGCTATTGCGGGCATCCCGACTGCTGCCGCGGCCGCGTTCATGCAGGTACTGCATCACCTCCTGCCACACCGGTGCGGCGCCGGTCACGCCGGAGACATCCCACATCGGGGCACCGGAGGCATTGCCGACCCACACGCCGACGGTGTAACGCGAGGAATAGCCGACGCACCAGTTGTCGCGCATGTCCTTGGAGGTGCCGGTCTTGACGGCGGTCCAGATGCGGGTGGACAGCGCATTCTCCAGGCCGAAGGTACGGGCGCGGGCGCTGCGGTCGGAGAGGATGTCGCCGATGATGTAGGCGGCATCGGCGTCCATCACCGGTACCGGACGCGGCGCGGTGCGGGCGTCATCCAGCCGGCTGCGCAAGGGGGAATAGCGGCCCTGGTTGGCCAATACGCGATAGGCATTGGCAAGGTTGGCCAGAGTCACGTCGGCACTGCCCAGGGCCAGGCTGTAGCCGTAGTAGTCGCCACTCTCGCGCAGGTTGAAGCCCAGCGCCTGCAGGCGGCGGAAGAAGCGTTCCGGCGTGACCATCACCAGCGTGCGCACGGCGGGGATGTTCAGGGAAGAACCCAGCGAGGTGCGCAGGCTGACCAACCCCTTGTATTGCTTGTCGTAGTTCTGCGGGATGTAGAGTCCGGCGCTGGTGGCGAGGTTGACGGGGGAATCGTCCAGCAGCGAGGCCGCCGTGAGCCACCTTTTTTCGATCGCCAGTTCGTAGAGGAAAGGCTTGAGCGTCGAGCCGGCCTGGCGCTGCGCGACCACGCCATCGACATTGGCGGCCGCCGACAGGCTGCCACTGGAGCCGACCCAGGCCAGGACTTCACCGGTGGCGTTGTCGATGACGATGATGGCGCCATCCTCGATGTTGCGTTCGGCCAGGCCGGCCAGTTGATGGCGCAGGGCTTGCGAGGCGAAGCGCTGAAGGGGCGCGTCCAGCGTGGAGCGCACTTGCTGGCCGGGTGTGTTCAAGAGCTTGCGCGCCAGGTGGGGGGCCAGCTGCGGTGCATCGCTGGCACCCGGCAGGTCGCGTTTGGCGGCGGCACGGGCCAGGACCAGTTCGGTGCGGCCATCCATGCCATTGCATTGTTCGGCAGCGCCCTGTTCCTTCAAGATGGCGCAGGCGCGCTCGGCCACGCGGCGCGGGGTGGCGTTGGGGGCGCGGATCAGGGCGACCGCGATGGCGGCTTCTCCCTGGTCCAGTCCACTGGGGTGCTTGCCGAACATGACGCGCGACAAGGCATGCACACCCACCAGCTCGCCCCGGAAGGAGACCAGGTTGAGGTAGGCCTCCAGGATCTGGTCCTTGCGCCAGCTGCGTTCCAGCGATTGCGCGATCCACGCCTGCGAGACCTTCTGCGTCAGCGTGCGTGCGCCGGATTTGCGACGCAGGTCATCATGGAGCAGGCCCGCCAGTTGCATGGTGATGGTGGAGGCACCGCGGGTCCGGGTATTCCAGAGATTGCCCCAGGCCGAGGCCGCGACGGCATTCCAGTCGATGCCGCTGTGCTGGTAGAAACGTCGGTCTTCGGAGGCGATCAGGGCCTGGCGCAGGGCGGGGGAGACATCTTCCAGCTTCACCCAGGCGAGCTTGCGTTCGTCCATGTTCACACGCAGGCGCTGCAGCAGCTCGCCGTTGCGGTCCAGCAGGCTGGCCTCGGAGGGGAGGAAGTCGCGCTGCACCTCGGCAAACGAAGGCTGCGCGCTTGCGCTGCCTGGCAGCAGCAAGGCCAGCACCAGCGCGCAGCCTGCGCCGGCGCGGGACCAGGGCGTGCCGCTGGCGATCACGGTGCCGCCTTGACGACCAGTTTGGCGTTCGGCACTTCGCCAAACATTTCCGGCGCATACATGGCCTCCACCCGCGTGGGCGGCAGGTTGAATTCGCCGGCATTGTTCAGGCGCACGGTGTAGCTGATGCTGGTGCGGCCCTTGGGCATGGACTCGTAGTAGGCGCGATAGGCTTCGAAGCTGCGTTCCTCGTAGGCCAGCCAGCCCATGCCGCGATCACGCGGGCTGTCCTGCTTGCCCTGGGCGATGGCGGAATCACGCCCCAGGCCGGAACCCAGCAGGGTCGCGCCGCCCGGTACCGGATCGCTGACCACGACCCAGGTCATCTCGCTCTGGGCATCGATGTCCAGCGTCACCCGCAGCACATCGCCACGGGTATAGATGCCGGCCTGCTTCTGCTCGATGGCCTCGACCTTGCGGCTGATGCGGTAGCCGGCCGCGAACGCTTGTTTCAGGGGCACGGCGGCCAGGCTTTGCAGTGTGACCCAGGGCTTGCCATTGCCCTCTTGCGTAAAGCGCACATTGCCGCCTTGCACATTGCCATCCGGCCAGGGCAGTTGCAGCTTGCCGCCGATGGCGGCGCTGCTCCAGGCCAGGCTCTGGGTGGTACTGGCGGCACTGGTGGCACTGTTGCCCCCACCCTGCTCCAGCGTGGCGCGGGTGCTGCCGGTGACCGGTTCGGATTCGAACTTGCGGGCGAATTTCTCCAGGGCCAGGCTGCCCCAGACGTTGGCGGTGGTGGTGCTCCAGTGGCCGCGCTGCTGGCGGCCGATGGCGCCGGCCACCAGACGCGGCAGGTCGTCGCGCCAGGCCGGGTTGTTCAGTTCCAGCAGGATCAGGCGGTTGGCATTGGCGTCGCCGCTGCTCATGAGCCACCACCAGTAGTCGCCCTCTTCATTGGAGAAGCCCATGCGCGTGCCCTGGAAGTTCAGGCGGGCGCGCAGGATCTGGTCGGCTTCGTCGAGCTTCTTCTGGCGCTCGGGGATGGCGGTGACCCGCTGCAGGATGGCGATCCAGTCCAGCAGGCCGGAGGTGGGCCACTGGTTGGGGTTGATCTGGATCGATCCCAGCATGGCAGGCTGCACGCGGTTGTAGCGCGACAGAGCTTCCAGCGCGGCCAGCTTGCGCACGTCCAGGTCCTTCTGCGGCGACCAGAACTCGCGCATCACCTTGCCCTCCACGAAGCCGGCCAGGCCGTCGAGCATCTTGTCGCGGCTGGCGGGCGGGATGGCATAGCCAGCCTCGTTGGTGGCCGCCAGCAGGTAGGCGGTGAGCGTGTCGCTGCCACGCCGCGCGCCGCTGTCGCTGGGCGGGAAGTAGTAGGCCAGGCCGTCGCCGTCGAGATAGGTCGGCAGGTCGGCCACGATCTTCTGCCACGCCGCTTCATCGCGCAGGCCGATGGCCTTGGAGGTCTTCTGCTCCAGGCAGGCAAAGGGGTAGTTGACGAAGTAGCGGGTCAGCGCATCACTGCCACCGGCCAGGCTGGGCTTGAGCGAGATGGCCAGGCCACCGCGTCCGGGGAGGCTGTCGGCCGGGCGGGCGACGCTGAGGGCGGCGCTCTTGTCGAGCTGGAACAGGGTCGCCTGCTGCACCGTCACCGGCACCGCCGGTACCACGCGCTGGCTGAACTTCATGGCGTCCTTGGCCTTCTGGCCGCCCTGCTCCTGGGCGCTGATTTCCCAGGCCAGCTGATTGATGCCTTCCGGCGTCTGCACCGGCCACATCACTTCGGTAGCCTGCCCTGCAGCAATGTTCACTTCCCGCTCGGGCAGGATCAGCGCACTGGCCGCTGTGCCGCCCTGTGCGCGCGCGGCGACCTTGATCTTCATATCACGGCTGGTGGTGTTGCGCACCGTGACTGACCCGTTGAAGCTGTCGCCTTCACGCACCAGGGGCGGCAGGCCGGAGATGACCTGCACATCCTGGGTGGAGCGGATGCTGATACTGCCGGTCCCGAAATCGCTGACGCCATTCTCGGCAATGGCCACGATGCGGAAGGAGGTCAGTGCATCGTTCAACGGCACCTCCAGTTGCGCCCTGCCCTCGGCATCCAGGGTGACCTTGGGCTTCCATGCCAGCAGGGTGTCGAACAGTTCACGCGTGGGGGCGCGACCACCGCCGCCACCGGCCGGTGTGGCCTTCTTGCCGTAGTGGCGCTTGCCGACCACCTGCATCTGCGCGGTGGAGGTTTCCACGCCATAGCTGCGTCGTTGCAGCATGGCGCGCAAGACATCCCAGCTGGCATTGGGCTGCAGTTCCAGCAGGGCTTCATCGACGGCGGCCAGGGCGAATTCCCCCCCGGCGGCCGGTTTGCCGTTGGGCAGCTTCACCTGCACTTGCACCTTGGCGATGGCGCGGATGGGATAGGTGGGCTTGTCGGTCGTCACCGCCACCTGCAGGCGATGGCCGGCATCGCCGATGTTGACTTCGGCGATGCCGAACTTCCATGCCGGCTTGGAGAGATCGACGATGGGGCCGGGTCCCTGATAGGTGCGGAATTCATGCCACCAGTTGAGCGGCTCCTTCCAGCCCCAGACGAAGAAGGAATACCACGGCACCTCGCGCATGCGACCGCGCACGGCCAGCACCGAGACATAGACGTTGGGACCATACTCGGCTTTCATCGGCACGCTGATGGTGGGGTCCTGGCCGGACAGTTGCACCACGCGGGTATCGATGACGCCTTCACGCTCCACGGCAACCAGCGCAGTCGCGTGACGGAACGGCATGCGCACCTGGAAGGTGGCGGTCTCGCCGGGCTGGTAGTTCTTTTTCTCGGGCAGGATGTCGATGCGGTCCTGGTTCTCGCCATCGAACCAGACTTCGCCACGCCCGGTGACCCACACCGAGGAACGGGCCGAGGACGCATTGCCGTTGCCATCCCTGGCGCTGGCGATCAGTTCCACATTGCCGGCCTCGGAAAGTTCGGTGTCGCAGGTGAACATGCCGTGCTGGTCGCTCTTGCCGGCGCAAAGCTTGCCGAGGTCTTGCTTGCTCTCGTCGTTTTCGTAGGCGTAGAAGCCGCCCACCATGCGCTTGCGGTGCGAATTGGTCTTGCGCGCCAGGCCACGGATTTCCACCGGCACACCGGCCTGCGGCTGACCGGCGGTATTGAGGGTGACGGCGGTCAGCGTCAGCTTTTTCTTGACCGACACCCAGTTGCCCGTGCGCAGGCCCACCACCACCGCCGATGGCCACAGCGGCGTGACGCTGGAGATGGTCTGCACTTCACCGTTGGGGTCGCTGTAGGTCATCTCGGTGAGCAGTTCCTGCGGGCGTTGCAGCACCGGCAGCTTGCCGATGACGGCGCGACCGCTGCCGTTCTTGTCGAGGGTGACGGCGAGCTTGTCGGCGACGATCTTCTGGTCGTCGGCATTGCTGTCGTCATCGCTGCGCGGAGGGTAGAAGGAGAAACCGTCGTAACCCGCGATGTTCACCCCGCGCGAACGCAGCAGCGACGATACACGCACGGCCTGGTTGGCCGCGCCACCGCCGTTGATGTAGTTCAGTTGCAGGTCCAGCGGCAATTCCTTGATGGCGACCTGGGCGCCCTTGGGCGGCGTGATGCGGCCCTGCATCAGCGGCAGGCGGAATTCTTCCACGCGGAAGCTGCCGGTGACATAGCTGCCGCGTCCGTAGCCGTCTTCAGCCTCGCCCTCGTTTGCGCTGGCGCTGGTATCGACCTCGCCCTGGTCCAGCACCACTTCATAGGTCCCCAGCTTGGCTTCGCGCGGCAGGACGAAGCTGGTCTCGGCGCTCTTGTTGCCGCGCCAGGTCAGGGGAAACTGGTATTGCTGGCCACTGCCCAGATGGCTGATGCGCACGCGGGTGGGCAGGTCTTCCTTGCGCAGCAGGCCGAAGCCTTGCAGGGTCTCGGTGCGGATGACGTGCTTCATCGAGACCGTTTCGCCGGCACGGAACAGGCTGCGGTCGAAGATGGTGGTGGCGCGCACGGTGGCGGCGCGGTCCATGTCGGTGGGCAGGTTGAAGCGCCAGGATTCGATGCCATCGTTCCACGACGTAAGCGCAAAGGCCATGTCCTGGCGGCCGCGCTCGTCGGTCTTGCGGGCGCTGACGAAAAGGCCGTTGATGCTGTCGGCATTGTCCTCGCTGTAGGGACGATGGGCGCAGGCGTCCTCCAGTGCCGGCATCATCGCCACGCCATTGGCATTGGTCTTGCCCTGCCAGAGCGACGTGCCTTCGCAATTGGAGACGCGGATCTCGGCGTCGGCCACCGGTCTGGCGTCATCCAGCCGGGTCACCCAAACGGCGCCGTTGGCGCGGCCCAGCTTGACGTGGACGGCCATGTTGGTCACCAGCGCACTGGTGCGCACGTACATGGGCTGCGGCTTGCCCAGCAGGGAGGCACCCAGTTTCTGCGATTCCAGTTCGACCACGTAGAAGCCGGGGTCCTTCAAGGGGATGCCGATCACTTCGAAGGGCCACTCGCCGTCCTTGGCCTCCTTCTGCGCGGGCAGGTCAAGCTTCTTTGCGCCCGGTTCCTTGGCCAGCAGGCTGACACTGCGCGAATCCACCTTCTGGGGGTCGCCCCATTTCTCGTGATACTTGTTCAGGCGCGTGAGCCAGGCGATCACCGCCTGGTCGCCATCGACCTTGAGATCGGCCACCTTGCCGGGCATGGCGCGACCATCCTTGCCGCGCAGCTGCAAGCCGGCTTCGACCCGGCGCAGGGTCACCGGCAGCGTGGGATCGGCGTTGAGTTCGATGATGCCGAAGGGCGCGGCCGGGAATTTGGCCAGCGGCGGGAAATCGGCCAGGGCTGACTTCAGCGGGAAGGCGGCGGCGTTGGAGAGCGTGCGGCCATCCTCGTCCTTGAAACCGGAAGGCAGGCTGATGCTGAACTCGGATTTTTCCGGGAATGGCGGCTTGAAGCGCAGTTCGCGCACGGCGGCATCCTTGTCGCCGTCCAGGGCGGGCTTGATCTTGCCAGTGCTGGCGTTCATCACGATCTGCTCGGCCAGATTGCGCGGCACCGGGGCCGAGAACGACAGGGTTACCGGCAGGATGGGTGAGCAGGCGGCATTGGCGTTTTCGCGCTGGCAGGAAAGGCTGGCCGTGAATTCGCTACGCACCTGGAAGCTGAAGACCTGTGGCTTGCTGGTAACGATGGCCGGTGCGGCCGCGGCGGCAATACCGCGATCCCAGACCAGCTTGACGTGCGCTTCATTGGGCAGGCGCTGCTGGCACTGGACGATGGTCACCGAGGCCGGATCGACGCCCTTGGCGAACTGCTGCAGCAAGGCCTTGCGGTCGGCCTCGCCGACTGCCTTGGTAGGGATGCGCTCGTTGATACCCTCGGCTTCGCAGTACAGGTGTTGACGTACCGAGGCTTCGGTGGCCGGGCCATTCTGGTAGAGGATGAAGGCCTGGTCTTCGGTGATGCGCGCATCGTCATAAGGCTGTACGCGGCTCACGGCCGGTCCGCCGGTGCTGAACTGGAAGCGGGTCTTGCCGGCCACCGCATTGCCCGCGACCGAGCGGGCATCGCTGCGCAGAGTGAAGCTGCAGCGGGTACCAGGCGGCAGGTCGCGTTCGAAGTCATAGACCCAGTTCTTCTCATCGGCCCAGCGGGCGGTGCCGGCCACGGCGCAATCGGCATCGAAGGGCGAGGCGGCCTTGGGGTCGCCGAACTTGATCATGGCTTCGGAGAAGCGCGCCCTTACCTGGCGGATGCGCTGGACCTCGCCCTGGGGCAAGAAGGTCTGGACACTGGCAGCGGCGGCGCTGGCGGACGGCGCCAGCGGCAGCAGCGCGGCCCCCAGGGCGAGCGCAGCCGGCAGCAGGCGACGGACCTGCCGTGGCCAGTGGGTGATCCATGGGCGACCTGCAGCCCTACCGGTGGGTATTTGCTTCATCTTGTTCTCTCCGGATCAAGTTCGTGTGATGGCGGCCACAGGTCGTTTCCCCCTTGCGGCAATGTTGGCGCTCAGACTTGGTTTAAGGCAAAACGTTTCCTCTTCACAGCTTGCATTGCAAAAAATCGAGGAAGCAGCTGATGCGGCGCGACAGCTGGGTGTTGTGATAGTAGACCGCTGAAATCTTCTGGCGGAAGCCACTATCGTTCTGCGCCAACAGGCGCACCAGCCGTCCTGCCGCGATATCGTCGTCGGTCATGAAACTGGAGAGGCAGGCGATGCCCTGCCCCGTCAGCGCCAGCTGGCGGATGGTCTCACCGCTGGAAGCGCGCAAGGCCGGCCGGGTCTGGTAGCGGTCGCCGGCGCTGTGGCGCAGGGGCCAATGATTGAGGATGTCCGGTTGGGAAAAGCCGATCAGCTGGTGCTGCTCCAGTGCCTCCACCGAATCCGGGGCGCCGTGACGGGCCAGATAGCCGGGGCTGGCGACGATGTTGAGCCGGGCCGAACTGAGGGAACGTGCGTGCAAGGTCGAATCCTGCAGTTCGCCGATGCGGATGGCGATGTCGGCACGCTGCTCCACCAGGTCGATGAAGCGGTCATTGGTGGTGAGCTCCAGTTCGATGTCCGGATAGGCCTCGCGAAAGGCACCGACATGCGGGACGATACAGTGCAGCATGAAGGGCACGGCGGCGTCCACGCGCAGCTTGCCGACCGGCTTGCGGGTGCGCATGCGCACCGTTTCTTCAGCCTGCTCCATGGCTGCGAGGATGGCCCGGGCCTGTTCCAGGAAGGCCCCGCCCTCTTCGGTCAGCTCCATGCGGCGGGTAGTGCGGGTCAGCAGGCTGGCGCCCAGTTTTTCTTCCAGCCGCGATAGCGCGCGGCTCACGCCGGAGGTGGTCTGCTCCAGCACTTCGGCCGCCGCCGACAGGGTGCCGGCCTCGACCACGGCGACGAAGGTGCGCAATTCCTCGGACTGGATATTCATTGTTGACTCCGGATCAAATATTCTTTGATTGTAACGGCATTTTTCTCAACAAAGACTGCGCGCACAATCCTTCACATCGCTGGCAATCCAACTGGAGAAGCCGGCCTACTCCACACCACAACAAGAGGATTGCCATGCCAATTGCACTTTGGGCGCTGACCATCAGCGCATTCGCCATCGGGACTACCGAGTTCGTCATCATGGGGCTGCTGCCGGAAGTGGCCTCCAACCTGGGCGTGAGCCTGTCCTCGGCCGGTCTGCTGGTGACCGGCTACGCGCTGGGCGTGTTCGTGGGCGCACCGCTGGTGACTGCCACCACCGGCCGCCTGCCGCGCAAGACGCTGCTGATTGCCCTGATGGTGGTCTTCGTCATCGGCAACCTGGCCTGTGCCATTGCGCCGGGTTACGCCACGCTGATGCTGGGCCGGGTGGTGGCATCCTTTGCCCACGGCGCGTTCTTCGGGGTCGGCTCGGTGGTGGCCACCAGCCTGGTCCCCAAGGAAAAGCAGGCCTCTGCCATCGCGCTGATGTTCACCGGCCTGACGGTGGCCAATGTGCTGGGCGTGCCTTTCCGCACCTGGCTGGGCCAGAGCTACGGCTGGCGCGCCACCTTCTGGGCAGTGACCGTGATCGGGGTGATCGCCCTGGCCGCCACCGCCGTGCTGGTACCGCGTTCGCAAGGCGGTGAAGAGGCTGACTTCGGCAAGGAAGTGCGCGTACTGATGCGCCCGCAGGTGATGCTGGGCCTGCTGATGACGGTGCTGGGCTTCGGTGGCGTGTTCGCGGCCTTCACCTATATCGCCCCGATCCTGACCGATATCAGCGGCTTCCCGGCGTCTGCCGTGTCGCCCATCCTGCTGCTGTTCGGCCTGGGGCTGGTGATCGGCAACCTGGCCGGTGGCAAGCTGGCCGACAAGCGCCTGATGGCCACGCTGCTGGGCAGCCTGGTACTGCTGGCGGTAGTGCTGGTGCTGTTCGGCCTGACCAACGGCAACAAGATCGCAGCCATCGTCGGCGTCGGGCTGATGGGCGTGGCGGCCTTCGCTACCGTGCCGCCGCTGCAGATGCGGGTGCTGGAAAAGGCCACCGGCGCGCCCAACCTGGCGTCCTCGGCCAATATCGCGGCCTTCAACCTGGGCAATGCGGCCGGGGCCTGGCTGGGCGGCGTGACCATCGACCACGGCCCGGGCCTGCATGCCGTTCCCTATGTGGCCGCCCTGCTGCCGCTGGCAGGCATCGCGGTGGCCCTGCTGAGCTGGAAAATGGATGGCAAGCCGGTGCGCGCCCCCGCCGGCCAGCGTACCGAAACCTGCTGAACCGGGGGAGGCTCACATGTCCCCGAACGCAACCCCGCGCAAGACCGCCCTGGTGGTCGGTGCCCACGGCGTGATCGGCAGTCAGTTGATGACCCACCTGCTGTCCCTGCCGCAATGGGAGGTGATCGGCCTGTCGCGTCGTGGCGGCGAAAGCCGCAAGCAGGATCGCCTGCGCCACGTCGCCGTCGATCTGCTCGATGCCAGTGACACCGAGCGCCAGCTGGCGCCGCTGGAACAGGTCAGTCATGTGTTCTACGCCGCCTACCAGCATCGTCCCAGCTGGGCCGAGCTGGTGGCGCCCAACCTGGCCATGCTGCAGAACACGGTAGAGGCGGTGGAGAGGCACGCACCAGGGCTGCAGCACGTGAGCCTGATGCAGGGCTACAAGGTGTATGGCGGCCATCTGGGTCCCTTCAAGACACCGGCACGCGAAAGTGATGCGCAGTTCATGCCGCCGGAATTCATGTTCGACCAGCAGCGCTGGCTGGAACAGCGGCGCATCGATTCCGGCCGCTGCTGGAGCTGGTCGGCGCCACGCCCGGCGGTGGTGGGTGGCGCAGCACTGGGTAATCCCATGAACCTGGCGCTGGCCATTGCGCTGTATGCCTGCATGTCCAAGGCGATGGGCTTGCCGCTGCGATTTCCCGGCAAGCCCGGAGCCTATGACAGGCTGCTGGAGATGACCGATGCCGGCCTGCTGGCCAAGGGCACGGTCTGGGCGGCCACCCACGAGGCGGCGGCCAACCAGGCTTTCAATATCGGCAATGGCGACCTGTTCCGCTGGAGCGAGATGTGGCCCAGGATCGCGCAATATTTCGGCATGGAAGTGGGGCCGCCGCTGCCGCTGAAGCTGGCCGAGGTGATGGCGGACAAGTCGCCCTTGTGGGAAAGTATCGTCACCGCGCATGGACTGAAGGCGCATCCTTATGCTTCATTGTCGGCCTGGGAATTTGCCGATTTCGTGTTCTCCTGGGATTACGACATGTTCGGCGATGGCAGCAAGGCGCGCCGGCTGGGTTTCCATGAATACGTGGAGACGGAGCAGATGTTCTATCGGCTCTTCGATACCTTCAAGGAGCAGAAGGTCATTCCCTGGTCCTGATGGTTCCGATCCGCGCATCAGACAAGTACGACGGATCCATACGACGGACAAAAAAAGAGCTTGCCGCGGCAAGCTCTTTTCACATCTGAAGCATCGTTGGTGAAGACGATGCTCAGGCGCCCTTCTTGATCCAGGCCGCCAGCTGGTGCGGGCCCAGACCGTCGTACTCTTCGAAGGGCTGATGGATCCACGGATTGGTGGGCAGGTAGTCGATGTGGAAATCGGGTTCCACGACCGAGCAGGCCTTCCACCACAACACGGCACTCTTGATCTCGGTGACGGCCGGATAGTGCTCCTTCAGGTGCA